>Ga0181535_10000141_pt1 | contig 107983 bp, 78 predicted proteins | sample PEATcosm2014_Bin_44_FD_119774 | JGI IMG/M metagenome (GOLD analysis project Ga0181535, IMG submission 119774) | Peatland microbial communities from MTU Mesocosm Facility, Houghton, MI, USA - PEATcosm2014_Bin17_30_metaG | ecosystem: Environmental > Terrestrial > Soil > Wetlands > Peat | place... | reverse complement strand
TGCCTGCGCTGTGCGCGTGCTCAGGTCTGCCTCGCCGGGATACTGATGCGAAATCGGGCCCTGCTGCGCCATCAGGAGACAATGCGCCAGCGCCGCCTGCGCCAGCGCTGGATCCCAGTCCAGCCGCCCCACCCCCGCCTGCGTGCGCTCTTCGTTCGCCAACGCATAAATCTGTCGCGCCTCGGCATGCAGATCGCCTGCGCCGGCATACGATCCCTGGGCCGCGATTTGTGCCGCAACCAGCGCGGGAACCGCGGCGAGAAAAAACGTGCGCAAAAAGATCTTCATATAGGCTTAGACCCGGTGCTCGAGCGCATGTCGCTCTCTTCTTTCCTGGAAGGCTGCTCTGTAGTTCCAGCCCTCCGCGCATTTTCAGTTTTCTGCGGGGACAACGGCGCCGTAATTCCGCTGGAAAGTTCGCCGGTCGGTCACACTTCTAAGACGGGACCGGATCTTCCGGCTCAGCCGCCGCCCCATCGAGAGCGGGCTTTCCCCCGTTCAGATCGTTACGCCGCGCAATCCAGGGAAAAAGAAGAAGTGCCGGCAGTCCCACGACGCTCGTCATCACAAAGAACCACGGCCAGCCCATCTTCTCTGACAACCATCCCCCTGACGAGGCCACGACGGTGCGCCCGAGCAATGTAATCGAAGAAAGCAGTGCGTACTGAGTCGCCGTCGCCGTGAAAGCGGGCGAGCACAGGCTCGAGATATACGTGATGAGCGCCGTCCCGGCCATGCCGCCGGTGAGGTTTTCGGCGGTGACACACAAAGCCAGATAGCCGATGTGATGTCCACCCACGGCCTGCAGGACAAAAAACAGGTTCCCGGCCGACTGCAAAATTCCGCAAAGAATCAGCGAGCGGACGATTCCGTACCGCGTCGTCACAACTCCGCCCAACATCACCCCGGCCACGATCGAAAAAAATCCGAACACTTTCGATGCGGCAGCGATCTCAGGAAGAGAGAATCGCAACGAGATATAGAGAGGCGTCGACATCACTCCCGCCATCGCCTCGCCCAGCTTGTATCCGAAGATGGCGATGAGGATGACGGGCCAAAGCGGCCGCCGCATGAAATCGCGAAACGGACTGATGACAGCCCTCGAAAGCGCATCGCGAACCGCATGCCAGCCCGATTCCGCAGCATGCGGCTTGTCCGCCGGCACCTTCGGTTCCGGAACCAGCAAAAACACCACGAGTCCTGCTCCGACGAGCGCCGCCATCGTGGCATAGGCCGCGAACCAACCCGCATAAGCCGCGATCAAAAGGCTGCCCGCCCCCGAAACCAGCATGCCGATCCGGTAGCCTGCCTGGATCATGGCTGCTCCAGGAGCCAGCTGGTCCGCGTTTGTGCTCTCGACGCGCCACGCATCGATCACGATGTCCTGGCTGGCCGAGAGAAATGCCACCACCAGCGCCAGCGCGGCCATCCGGGGCAAGTTGTGTTTCGGATCGCACGATCCCAGACAGAGGATAGCGCCGATCAGTAGAATCTGAATGGTGATTCCCCAACCGCGCCGCCGTCCCAAAGGCAATGGCGGACGCACGCGATCCATGATTGGAGCCCACACAAACTTGAATGCATAAGGCGTACCGACCAGCGCGAAAGCTCCGATCGCGGCGCGCCGCACGCCGACTGTCGAAAGCCACGCTGAAAGTGTTGAATAGGTCAGAAGGAGCGGCAACCCGCTCGAAAAGCCCAGCGCAAGCACCTGGAGCACGCGCGGCTGGGTATAGGCAGCCAGCGCGCGCCGCCAGTCGCTTCGGGTTTTTGCGTGCATGGTTGCGGGGTTTTCGTTCATCTCTATTTGCGTGCGCCTTCTCTCAGCCTACCCCGGCCGGCGCGGCTTATTCTGAAAACGTGAAACTCGGAATCATCTCTGACACTCACGGCCTCCTTCGCCCCGAAGTCTTGCCAGCCCTCGCCGGCGTCGACCGAATCCTTCACTGTGGCGACGTGGGAAAATTCTCCATCCTGGCCGAGCTCGAGAAGATCGCTCCAGTCACCGCCATCCGCGGCAACGTGGACACAGACGGCCCGTGCAGTAAGTTGCCTGAAACCGAAGTCGTGCTCATCGAGAATCCTCCGCGCGCGAGTCTCTACCTTTACATGCTCCACGATCTCAAAACGCTCCACCTCGATCCCGCCGCTGCCAAATTCTCCGCCGTCCTCCACGGCCACACCCATGTCCCCAACCACATCACGAAAAAAGGAGTCCTCTATTTCAACCCCGGCTCCTGCGGTCCGCGCCGCTTCGAGCTGCCGGTCACGATTGGATTCTTGACGATTGAATCGGACGGACGCCTGAAGCCGCAGATCGTTCACCTCCCCGTCTAGTCCCTTGGTGCCTCGCCTGATCCCGCATCACGATAACGCGTCCCCAACCTTCATGCCCCCTTCACGTCCCCGATGCTGAAATGCGAATAGGACGCTGCCGAAGAGGGAATGCCTCCGGGTGGCGTTACGCAGACGGCCGATCATCTGGGCCGCCTCGATCCAGGAGCCAACAAAATGGCCTCCCGCGCAGTCTTCTGCTGCGGATTGCGGCTTTGCTCGATCCTCCTTTTCCTCACCATTAGCACAGCCGCTCAAACCACAACTACAACCCAACCTTCCGCGCCGTCGCCTGCGAATGCGGGCACGTCAACCACAACTCCGCCTCCCGCGCCCCCTGCGGACACGGGAACATCCACCGATTTCTTCCTCATGCCCGGGTCGGACTTCGACCGTCCCGGCCTCGTTCCCCGCGCCAACCTCAACATCGGCATTGGCCACACGTTTAAATTCCTCAACAAAGACCCCATCGGCGACGAGCTCACCTTCGCCTACACCTACGAGAACGCCGGCTCGCACGGCTTCTTCCACACCAACTTCGGATCGCACACTGAGGCGCTGGGCGTGATGAAAAACTTCAACCTGCCCAAAACTAAAGTCCTCACCGGCTACACGTGGATTCAGGCAGGCCTCACCAGCTTCACGGGCAATGCGCACGTCGAAAACCGTTTCTACGACGGCGAAGCCCTTGGCCTCGCCGTTCACTTCAACGATCACAACGGAATCTGGATTCAGGAGAGCTACAACAAAATCCCCACCGTCCCCTGGTACACCACAACCGGCATTGGCTACACGTGGAGCTGGTAACGCACGCGACCCCACCGCCGCGATCTCCCCGTAACGGCGGGGCAGCTGACTGGAAGGAAATCTGCTTTGGGCTCAGATCGTGACCGAGCGATCAAAAGAGGTAAGGCACAAGCGCAGCGGTTCGACGAGCATATTCGGCATACATCTCGCCGAACTGGGAGCGCATCCACCGATCTTCCATGCGGAGCTTGGTCCAATACGCGAAGAGGATGAGAACGACGGTGATGAACCCGCGCACTTGCCCGATGGCAATCGCCATGCCAAGAAACCCTGTGAGAATGCCGGTGTAGATCGGGTTGCGGACCACGGAGTAGGGACCCGTGACGATCAGCTCGTGACCCTGCTTAATGGTGACGGAGCTGCTCCAGTTTCTGCCCAGATGCGCGCGCGCCCATACGGCAAACAGCAGGCCGGCGATGGTGATGGCAGCTCCCAGCCAGAACGGCCCATAACCAGCCGGCCAGAGCTGGAGGTAAAGCCAGGGAAGCGGGATTCGAAACGGTAAGAGGAGAACGATCGCGATCAGAAAAATTGAGACGCGCATGATGCGCGAAGCAACCGGCTCGATGCGCTGGGTGGCTTTGGTACGGGAGGCCATGATCTGCCAGTAGAGATAGAAGAGAATCCAGGCCACGGTAAAGAAAGATTTGTAGAACCAGAGCATTCAGGACCTCAGGGCGTTGAACATGTCGTACGCATGGGCGCGGGCAGTAGTTCCATGGCGCGACATTTCGCTGCCTCCTTTGCAGACCCAACGCGCGCGAAGCGTGCCAGCGTCTGCTTCATGGGCTCGCATCAACCATAAATCAGAAGGGCAGTTGGCAGCTCCGTTTTCACAGTCCCTCCGCGATGTTAACGGTGAACTACGAACTGCGAGCTACCCATACACCGCCGGCACAAAATTCTGCTCATCCATCGGCGGCCGCACATACTTTGATTTCATGATCGGCGGCAGCTTCAACGGCGCCGGCGTCAGGTCGCGGTAAGGAATCATCGACAGCAAATGCCGAATTACATTCAACCGCGCCTTTTTCTTGCTCTCGGCGTTCACCACAAACCACGGAACCTGTTTCGTATCCGTCACCGCGAACATCTCGTCCTTCGCCCGCGAATAATCCGCCCAGTGCTTCCTCGACTCCAGGTCCATCGGGCTCAGCTTCCATCTCTTCGTCGGCTTGTCCATCCGATCCTGAAACCGCCGCTCCTGCTCTTCGTCGCTCACGCTGAACCAGTATTTGATGAGGATGATCCCCGATCGCACCAGCATCCGCTCGAACTCCGGGCAGCTCTGCATGAACTCCTGGTACTCGCGCTCCGTGCAAAACCCCATCACGTGCTCCACGCCCGCGCGGTTATACCAGCTCCGGTCAAACAGCACCATCTCTCCCGCCCCCGGCAAATGCGCCACGTATCTCTGGAAGTACCATTGCGTCTTCTCTCGCTCCGTCGGCGTTCCCAGCGCCACAATCCTGCACACACGCGGATTTAACGACTCCGCAATTCTCTTGATCGCCCCGCCCTTCCCTGCCGCGTCGCGCCCCTCGAACAGCACCACCACGCGAAGCCCTTCGTGTTTGATCCATTCCTGAAGCTTCACCAACTCCACCTGCAGCCGTCGCAGCTCGCGCTCGTATTCGCAAACTTTGCCTAGCCTCAGAAGCGCCCCGCCGCCATTCGCCTTTGCAGATCCGTTCGGTCGCCCATCTGCGCTCCCCTTTGCCTTCCCATTCGCGCGCATTGCCGCATCATCGCCGTGCTTGTGCTTCTTGTCCTTCTTCGCCATGGTTCCCCCACGCAGCTGCCCGACTCGCCACATCCTCCCTATCGGCAAAACCTCGCCGCGCGATTACCCGGAGCGGTCTCGTTTCCTCGTTTCCCCATCCCTCTCTGCCGACCAACCCGCTAACCCGCTGACTTGCCAACTCGCTGACTCGCTCTCTTGTTCCCTTGTTCCCTCGATCCCTTGTTCCCTGCCCCTCAGTAACGTGACGAACAAGGTTCGGCAAACCCTCCCCCGTCCCCCGCGCTCCTTTAACCCGCCGATAATCGAGACTGTGAACGCTCGCAATAATCTCGCTCTCTTAAACGACTACGCCAGCTATCTTCGCGTAGAAAAAGGACTTCGCCCGCTCACCTGCGAGGCCTACCTCAGCGATCTGCGCATCTTCGCCGAGCTCCTTGAAGACCGCAACGCCGTCCTCATCTCCGCCGTCGAGGCCGACGTCTCCGCCTTCCTCGATCACCTCCGCACCCACTCCATCGATTCGCGTTCCGCCGCGCGCAAGCTCAGTTGTCTCCGCGGCTTCTACAAATGGCTCCTTCTCGATCGCCGCATCCATCACGACCCCACCGTCAACATCGAATCGCCCAAAGCCTGGAAAGTTCTGCCCAAATCCCTCGCCGAGCCGGAAGTCACCGAGATGCTCGAGCGCGCTGCCCTCGCCGCCTCGCATCCCCAGGCCAAGGCCACCGCTCTGCGCGACCGCGCCATCCTTGAGCTTCTCTACGCCGGCGGCCTCCGCGTCTCCGAGGTCACTGGTCTTTCCGTTAGCGACCTCTCGCTCGATTCCGGCCGCGCGCAGGTGCGCGGCAAAGGCGATAAGGAGCGCATCGTCCCCCTCGGCCGCTCCGCGATCGGGGCACTCGAGCAATACCTCCGCGAAGGCCGCCCTCACCTTGAGCGCATCAGCACAGTTCGCAAGAAACGGGCAACAGCACAGGACCGTTCCAAGCTTTTTCTCTCGCTCCGCGGCATGCCTCTCACGCGCCAATGGATCTGGAGCCTGGTCAAGCGCTCCAATCACTCCACCAGTCCACACGGCCTGCGCCACAGTTGTGCCACGCACATGGTCGAGCACGGCGCCGATCTGCGCAGCGTGCAAATGATGCTCGGCCACGCCGATATCTCTACCACGCAGGTCTACACACACCTCGCTCTCGGCCGCCTCAAGGCCGTTCACCGCTTGCATCATCCTCGAGGAGCGCGCCGCGTCGCCAACACCGCTCCCGAAGCAGCCCCGCGCCGCGGCCCGCAACTCGTCGAGCCCCGAACCGCAACGCCCACACCCGGCGAGGAAGCATCATGATGGCAACGGCCGCTCCAACCCTCGCTCCTTCGCCGGTAGTTTCCAAATCCGCCGTCCCAAAAATTGACTCGCTCCCAATCGTGGAACTCGTCGACGCCTACCTCCACGTCCTTTCCGCCGAGCGGGGCTCCTCGCCCCACACCCTCCGCGCTTATCGCCGCGAGCTCCACGGCTTCGCCGCTTGGTTTTCCGCTCAGCATTCCCGCCTCGCCGTCGACCGCATCGAGCACACACACATCCGCTCTTATCTCGGCACGCTCTACGACCGCAAACTCTCCAAGGCCTCCGCCGCGCGCGCCCTTGCCGCCATCCGCAGTTGGTTCAAGTGGCTCGCCCGCAATCATCACATTGATCAGAACGCGGCCTCGCTCGTCTCCACGCCGCGCCTGCCCAAGCATCTGCCCCGCGTGCCCTCTATCGAGCAGCTCAATCGCGCCGTCGACTCGGTCCGCGACGACGCCGCCAGTTGGCCCGCCCGCGATCGCGCCATCATGGAAATGCTCTACGGCTGCGGCATCCGCAACGCCGAGCTCACCGCGCTCAATCTCGAAGACATTCAATGGGCCAACGAGGTCATTCTCGTCCGCGGCAAAGGTCAAAAGCAGCGCTACGTCCCCCTGGGCGACTCCACGGCCGAAGCCCTGCGCGCCTACATCGCCGAGCGCGCGGCCCGCCTCGCCGCCGGCGATCGGAAAAAAATACCCAACACGGCAGCCCTCTTTCTCAATATGCAATTGCGCGGCCTCCAGCACGGCGGTCAGGCCCGCCTAACCACGCGCAGCATCGGCCGCATCGTCAAGCGCATCGCCATCCTGCGCGGCCTGCCCTCCGACGTACACCCCCACACCCTGCGCCACGCCTTTGGAACCCACTTGCTCGAGGAGGGCGCCGATCTTCGCGCCATTCAGGAGCTGCTCGGGCATGAACGCCTCTCAACCACCCAACGCTATACCCAGCTCACCACCGCCCAGCTCACCGCCGTCTACGACCGCACCCATCCCCGCGCCAAATAACGTCTTTCCGTCAAACTCGAACTCGTCATCCCGCAATGACAACTTGTCATCCTGAGCGAGTCCGCCCGGCGGACGAGTCGAATGCCTGCCCTGAGCGGAGATCGTTCGCCGCGGCGAACGATCGGAGTCGAATGGGGACCTGCATTTGCTTTTCCTTCTCAACCGACCACGAAAATGGGTGCCCCATCCTAAACGCGCAGACGTTTAGGGTGGGATTGCACAGACCTCAATCAACCGTCCACCGTTCCCCGCCTTTTTTCATGCAACACAACCCCTTCCACACACATCAGATAGAGCGAGGGTAAAGATCATGTCAAATGCTTTAGCTGAGAAGCAGGCAGCAGTCGAGGACATTCTTCGCGACGTCAACCGCATCAAGTCCATCGTCACTGAAGCTGTAGAAGACGGCGTTGAAACGGCCCTGCGCGCCGTGAAACAGGGCCGCGATGCCGCCGAAGACGCCGTCCACGACGCACGTACCGCAATCAAACGAAACCCTTTGCAGTCAGCCGGAATTCTCCTTGGCGTCGGCATTCTTCTCGGCGGGATTATCACTTTCCTCGCCTCCCGTCGCGACTGATTCTTCGGCAGAACCCTGCCCGCACATCTTCCCCCCTTCAAGTGGGGCGGTCCATGCTGTGTGTACATTCGATTCAGATCACAAACTCGCTGTTTGCCGAATCCACGCTCCACATTGCCTCTTCAGCTTCCGATCCGCTGCTCCCCGCAAATCGCTGTCAAGCCCCACCCCACGCTCAAAACATCGCAACCCTTTGAAAACATTCGTTAAATAAATCTTCGCAAGTTTGCCGATTATTTCGCGCTTTTCGCTACGCTATCTCTAGGCGATAAAAACAGAATCAATCTCCTCTTTTCGAGAGCAGTTGGGCGGCTCAGGATGTCAGTTTCGAAGGCTGGCAACCCAGGCCGCCCCCCTCCGTTTCTCGGGCAACTGCAGCCAAATCGGTGCAAAATTTCCGAAAATGCGCCTCTAAGTCCTTATTTTGGAGGATTTTAACCTCTAACCTTAATGTTTTCAGGGAGTTAGAGCAAATGATCAAATATATAAGTGGTTGAAAATAAACCCTTTAACCCCAAAATAGCGCAGAAAATATTTTGGGTGAATCTCGGCCGGGTGCCCCCGGTCCCTCGTCCGCCGTGGCGGAGGGACGGTGGATAGAAAGCCGACGACAAACGGCTGTCCTAGCTCGAGTAATCCGCATTGATGTGGATATACTGCGCCGTCAGGTCCGTCGTCCAGAACACGCACGACCCCGGTCCCTGGTTGAGCTCAATCGAGATCGAGAACTCGCGCTGGCTGATGTACTCATGCGCGGCCGTTTCGTCGAACTCCGCCGCTCGTCCGCCGTCGCGGCAAATCTGCAACTCGCCAAAGCGAATGTCGATGCGCGCCGGATCGACCTGCGCACCCGAGTAACCGATCGCCGCCGCCAATCGGCCCCAGTTCGGATCGCATCCTGCCCAGGCCGTTTTTACCAGGGGAGAATGAGCGATCGCTTTCGCAACTTTGAGTGCGTCGGCGTCGCTCGACGCGCCGTGAATGCGCAGCTCAACCACATGTGTCGCACCCTCGCCGTCGGCCACGACTTGCTTTGCCATCGACGTGCAAACCTCGCCCAGCGCGGCCGCAAAAGCTGTTTCGCCTGCGCCGATCTTTACACCGCTCGCGCCCGATGCCATCACCAGTACTGTGTCGTTCGTCGACGTGTCGCCGTCGACCGAGATCCGGTTGAAGCTCACCTCAACCGCTGCGCGCAGGTAGCCATCGAGAACTCCCGGCTCGATCGCCGCATCCGTCAGCACGTAAACCAGCATCGTCGCGTGCGGTACAAGCTGCGGATGAATCATCCCCGACCCTTTGCCGAACGCCGCAATGCGCACCTCTCGCGCGGCGCCGTCCGCGCTCGGCCGATCAATCCGCGCAAAGGCCATCTTCTCCACCAGGTCGGTCGTCAGGATCGCGTGCGCCGCAGCCAGAAAATCACTCGCTTCCGACCCGACGGCTGCCGCCAGCTCCGGCAACGCTGCAACCAACTTCTCGGCCGGCAGCGGCACGCCGATGATTCCGGTCGACGACGGAAACACCTCCTCCGCCCTGCAGCCAAACGTCAGCGCAATAGCAGTGCACGTTTCATGCGCCGCCCTCAGCCCCGCTTCGCCCGCCGCGCAGTTGGCATTGCCGGCATTGATCGCCGCGACGCGCACACGTCCGCCGCTCGCGCTCAAATGCTCTTTGTCGACAATCAGCGGCGCCGCGATCACGCGGTTCGACGTAAACGCTGCTGCCGCGCTGGCCGGCTCATCCGCCACAATCAGCGCAAAGTCAGGCCGTCCGCTGGCCTTCAGCCCGGCTTTCACTGCGCCAAATCGGAATCCTTTGGGAAGGTCGTTGCTCGAGAAATCGCTCATGCTGTCAAATCCAATATATCCAGCCCATTTAATCTAGCAGGTGAGGGCCGCATTGGAACCGGTTCATGAACGAGAACGAAATCAATTCGCAATCCTTTCTTGAGATGCGCGCAGTGAATATCGCGCGTGGCGATCGCATCGTCCTGCACGACGTCAATCTTTCGATCCGCGCCGGTGAACACGTCGCCATCCTCGGGCCCAACGGCTGCGGCAAATCCACCCTCATCCTGGCCATGACCTGCCAGCTTTATCCCATCGTTCGCCCCGGCATGGTAGTCCGCATCTTCGGCCGCGAGCGCTGGGATTTGACTGAGCTGCGCCGCCATTTCGGCGTCGTCTCCGCCGGCCCCCTGGGCGCAGACTTGCCCGGCGAGCGAACGGCAGTCACCTCCGGTCTCGACGCCGTGATCTCCGGATTCTTTTCGGCATCCACGCTCTGGCCCAACCTGCACGTAACCGATGAAATGCGCGCGCGGGCGCAAGAGGCTTTGGCGCGAATGGAGGCCACGCATCTCTCTGCACAACTCGTCGGCGCCATGTCCGCCGGAGAGAAGCGCCGCATCCTGATTGCCCGCGCGCTCGTTCATCGCCCTCGGCAACTCCTGCTCGACGAACCCTCCAACGCGCTCGATCTGGCTGCACAGCGCGAGCTGCGCGAAACGCTGCGCGGGCTCGCCCGCGAAGGCACCGGCTTTGTGATGGTTACTCATCACCTCGGAGACATACTTCCGGAGATCGAGCGCGTCATTCTCATGCGCGATGGCCGCATCGTGGCCGATGGCTCGCGCGAGGACCTTTTGACCGAGCCGCGCCTGAGCGAGCTCTTTCATGCCCCGGTTCGTATTGGCCGCGACGCCGAATGGCTGCACAGTTGGTGAAGAAGAACGAAATTCCCAGGAAACAAGAATAGGCAAAGGTGAAAAGATGGAAAGCGCGATAAAACCCGCTCGCTGGAAGCTGCTCCTCGCCTTTGCCATCATTTATTTCGTCTGGGGATCGACGTTCTTTGCAATCCGCGTTGGCGTCAGCGAGCTCCCGCCGTTCCTCTTCTGCGCCATGCGATTCCTGGCAGCAGGCCTGCTGGTTTATCTATGGGCCATCGCGCATGGCGACTGCGGGCCAACCATGCGCCAGTGGCTTTCCGCGTTCGTGCTTGCGTTTCTCATCTTCGTCGTCGACTACGGTCTCCTCTTCTGGGCCGAGCAGCGCGTTCCCTCGGGCATCGCGGCCGTCATCCTGGCGACGATTCCGGGCTTCATGGCACTGTCCGAAATCCTCATTCTCCGTACCCAACGCCTTACCGCGAGGCTCGCTCTTTCGCTCCTCGCCGGGATTGCGGGCGTTGCGGTCCTGGTGAGCCCGCCACAATTGCTCGGCAATCTCGGCGGTGCCGCGATCGACAAAGCAGGCGCCATCGCGCTCATCATCGGAGCCATCGGGTGGTCAGTCGCATCGGCGCTGTCACGCAAGTTGCCGCTTCCTTCGTCGAAGGTGATGAGTTCTGGCGCGCAAATGTTGGCTGGCGGAATCATGCTGGCTGCAGTCGCTGCGTTACGGGGAGAAGGTCGCGGGCTTCATCTCTCCACGATCTCCGGCTCGGCGTGGATTGCGTTGCTCTACCTTGTCTTCGCCGGCTCCATTGCAGGATTCACAGCATATGTCTGGCTACTGCACCACGAATCGCCCACTAAGGTCGGAACATACGCATACGTCAATCCCGTAGTTGCTGTCGTGGTGGGCTACTGGCTGGGCGGCGAGCCACTGGGCGTCCGCACGATTATCGGTGGTATGTTCGTCCTGACCAGTGTCGTGGCGATCACCAGCATGCGTCCGAAAACCAGGCCGTTAACCGCGGAGAAAACAGGATAGTTGAACGAAACTGGGTGTCCGGAGAATAGGGCCGCATTGACCCAAATTCTCCGGACTTATGCTACCATTCGGCCAACTGATCAACCCTTCCCGTTGATCAGCGGAGGTCGATCATGGTGCGCATCTCCAGACGCGCTTTCATCAAAACCACCGCAGCTACAAGCGCCGTCGCAACCATCGGCGGCATTCCGGCGCTCGCTGAAAAATCTGCGGCGACCCAGGTGGTCACTCTGGGCAAATCCGGCATAAAAGCAACCCGCCTTGCTTTCGGCACTGGCAGCAGCAACGGCTACGTGCAGTCTTCGCTTGGGCAACCGGAGTTCAGCAGGCTGATTGCGTATGCCTATGAGCGCGGAATCCGTTTCTTCGAAACCTCGGAATCCTATACGACGCCCGCGATGCTCGGCGAAGCATTAAAGCCCTTTCCGCGCGAGAGCTACGTTCTGTTGAATAAGGTGACCACTGACCCCGACGCCGATCCTCGGCGGCGTTTTGAAGACATGCTCCGAACTTCCAACACCGATTATTTCGATGTAATGCTGCTCCACTGGCAGCACTCCGACGACTGGGTCGCAACCACCAGGCGTTGGCAGGACGGCATCGACGAGTTCCACGCGAAGAAACTCATTCTTTCTCGAGGCGCCAGCGTTCACGGCCTGCCTGCCCTCCGCCAGATGCCCGGCAATCCCTGGTTGCAGGTGGCCATGATTCGCATGAATCACAATGGCACGCGCATGGACGGACCGACCTGGGCAGATAACAACAATCCCCAGTGCGTCCCCGAAGTTGTTCAACACGTTCAGCAGGTTAAAAAGGATGGAATGGGTGTGCTCAGTATGAAGCTCGTTGGCGACGCCGCATTCACGCAGCACAGCGATCGCGTTGCCGCTATGCGCTTTGCCTTTGGTACTGCGGGTGTCGATGCCGTGACGGTCGGCTTTAAGAGCACTCAGGAAATCGACGAGGCCATCGACAATCTGAATCTGGCGTTTGCCTAGCCGCTCACTGGAAACGCGTTCGACGTTGCCAATCCTGCAAGGGCAGCGCGCAGCCCCTCCACGAATTGGTGGACCTAAACACGCCGTCGTGCGCAGCGGCCCTCCTCGTCCACATCACCCGATTCATCCTTTCCTTAACAACGAACAGCGGCGCCCGATCAATCGACATGAAATGCAGTTTTCAGAATCGCCGCATAGACCAACCTCGAGCGGTGGACACTCCAACCTCGATTCGAGGCATTCTGCATGCATGCGGTACGATTGTTCCGCGTGATAAACATGTGTGATGTTCATCCCGGGGCAAAATGCCTGGATGATCATCGGTTCCAGCCGGGGCCTTGCTGCAAGTAATTCCGAGCAGGAAACGGGCGAGGGATGCAGGTGAGCATGAACCGCGGTTACCGGAGTTTTCCGCCCATACGCTACATGCTGGTGCTCTGGCTGTTTGTCATGAGCGCGGTGGCATTTCTCGACCGCACAAATATCTCCATCGCCGGCGTCCAAATCAGCCATGAGTATGCGGTGGATAATACGCATCTGGGCTGGGTCTTCAGTGCTTTCCTCATTGGTTACGCCATTTTTCAAGTGCCTGCGGGCCTCCTGGCCCGGCGGATTGGCCCGCGTTACGTCCTGACTCTCGGCATGGCGTGGTGCGGCGTCTTCGCTGCCTTCACTGCGCTGGTTCCACCGACACTGCGCGGAGCGGTGCTGGTGTTGGCGCTGGTTCGTTTCGGCTTGGGAGTTGGCGAGGCCACCATGTACCCCGCCGCCAGTCAGTTTGTCGAGCGCTGGTTTCCAGTGGATGAGCGCGGCAAAGCTAATGGATTCGTCTTCGCAGGGGTGGGCATCGGTGCAGGACTCACGCCTCCGCTCGTCACTGCAATCATCCTGCGCCACGGGTGGCGGGCGGCCTTCTCGGTGAGCGCGCTGATCGATTTGGCGGTCAGCCTGGTGTGGTACCTGGCGGCTCGCGATCGTCCGGCGGAACACCCGCTGGTTGGAGAAGCAGAAAAGGCCCGGATCGGCGGAGCACAGAATGAACCGAGCCGCTTCGTCGTTCAAAGCGAAGCCGCACGCGGCGCCAGGAAATCGATCCCATGGGCGAAGATCTTTACAAGCAAAGAAGTCATCGTCCTCACCCTGAGCTATTTTGCATTCGTCTACGTTGCATGGATTTTCTTTGCATGGTTCTACATCTATATGGCGCAGGTGCGCGGTCTCAACCTCAAGACCAGCGCCATCTTTTCCATGCTGCCCTTCATCGCCATGACCATCGGCTGCCTCGGAGGCGGCGCGGTGAGCGATTGGATTGCCGCTCAATTTGGCTTGCGCATAGGCCGATGCCTGCTGCCGGCTCTGTCGCTCGGGCTTACGGCGATTCTTCTGGTGACGGGATCGCAAGCTCACAGCGCCGCTGCAGCCGCCGTTACTCTTGCCTGCTGCGCGGGCGTTCTGTATATCTCTCAGAGCGGCTTTTGGGCCGTCTCGGCCGATATCGCTGGAGAAAACGTCGGGGTGGTTTCCGCAATCATGAATATGGGCGGCCAACTCGGCGGAGCGTGCTCGGCTTCTCTCACTCCCCTCATCGCAGCACACATCAGCTGGGAGATGTCGTTCATAACCGCTGCCTCGATGGCGGTGCTTGGCGCAGCGGGATGGCTGATGATCAACCCCATGAAGACCTGCGGCGAAATTCCAATGATGACGCGTTCTGAGATCCAGTGATTCCGTCAGCCCTCCGATCCGGATTCCGATGGGATATATACTTGTCGAATTTGGATCGCGCCGGTCGTTCGAATCGGATCAGAAACAAGGAGAAGTGAAATGTCAATGAATCGACGTGAGTTTCTTGCCGCCTCAGTTGCGGGCGCCGCCGTGTTGCAGCAGAGAATGACGGCCTTTGCCGCACCGAGTGGCGATCTGCAAGTCGCAATTGATGCGTCAAAGATCGGCGAGCCGGTGAACCCGATGATTTTCGGCGGCTACATGGAACCTGCAACAACTCAAGTGTGGGCCGAAATGCTAACCGACAGGAAGTTTGCCAACCCCATTACAAACGCAGTCGCGGCCGCGCCGGCCAACTCCTTTTTCCACCGGTTTGCGGGCGAGCCATTCAAGCCGGTTGGGCCGGAAGGCACTGTCGAAATGGACGCTCTTAATCCGTTTGTCGGCGAGCACAGCCCGCGTATTAAGCTTGACGGCTCTGAGCCTCGAGGCATTCAGCAGTCCAAGTTGCGCCTTGCAGGCGGGAAGTCGTACGAAGGCCGCATCTATCTTGCCGGCGATCCCGGCGCCAGGATCATCGTTCGTTTGGTTTGGGGAACAGGGACCAGCGACTCTCAGACTCTCACCGTCCCGCCGCTATTGCGTGCGTACCGGAAATTCCCGCTTAAGTTCACGCCGGCGGCAGACTCTGACGATGCACGCCTGGAAATCCTGGGAACCGGCAGCGGCACCTTTCACGTCGGGACCGCTTCGCTGATGCCTGCCGATAACATCCAGGGATTCCACGCCGGCATGATTCGACTCTACAAGGAAGCGGGTTTCAAAATGTTCAAGTGGCCCGGCGGCAACTTTGTCTCGGCGTACGACTGGCGTGACGGCGTCGGCGACCGCGATAAGCGTCCCCCGCGCTCGCAACCGATGTGGTCTGACAGGGTGGAGTCAAACGACGTAGGCCTTCATGAGTTGATCGCACTCTGCGCGCTCGTCGGAGCCGAGCCCGATTTGGCGATTGACAGCGGATTCGGCTCGGCACGCGAGGCGGCCGAGCAGGTGGAGTACTGCAATGGTCCCGTCTCGACGCGCATGGGCAAAATGCGCGCAGAGAACGGTCACGCGGCGCCATTCAATATCCGCCTCTGGACGATCGGCAATGAGATGTATGGCCCCTGGCAGTACGGCCACATGTCGCTCGACCAGTACTGGGTTAAGCACAACTACATTGTTGAGGCCATGAAGAAAGTGGATCCCACGATCAAGGTGACCGTATCCGGAGCCAGCATTTGCGAAAAATCTGTGGGCGGCGCGGAAAAGAAAAACAACTTCTTCCCCAGCGTGTGGGAGCCGCCAATTACTGAAACGTTGCCCTATGAGTTCGGCAGCATTTATGACTGGGATGGCTGGCTGCTGGAGAAGTGCGCCGGCAACATCGACAATCTTTCTGAGCATACCTACGCCTATCCTGATTTGGCATTCGACGCTGAGAAGCAACTATTTGTGGATGTCCACGATCCACTGCACTTCAGAGCCCGAAGGCTAGCCAACCGCATCGGCGAAGCCTTTGAGGCATGGGACAAATACGTTGAGAAGATGCCGTGGCTGAAAGATAAGAACATCAAATTCATCTTCGATGAATGGGGCAATCGTCTCCGGTCGGCGTCCGGCAATGGAGGCGGAGGCTTCATGCAGCAGTCCGGAATGTTGATGCCGCTTTCTTATGCGCTTTGCCTGCATGAAATGTTCCGCCACTCCGATATGATCGCCGCAAGCTGCGCGACGGGCGGATTGCGCCTGTTGACGGACCATACCGGCGAAGCTGTTGGCTTTACGGCCGAGGGAGTGGTGATGAAGCTGCTGCAAACTCACTTTATCAACGCTCTTCCGGTTGCGGCCGAGGGGGATTCGCCTCAGCAGCTGGTTCCCGGGACGGCATTTGTCGACAGAGGCACAAAACCTACTGGGAGTTCTACTTATCCGCTCGATGTTCTTGCGGCGTTTTCCAGCGATCACAAGAAGTTTCTTATCTCTGTGGTCAACCCAACGGAAGACGGCCACAGCCTCGCTACCAAAATAGGCGGCGTAAACTTGCGTGATCAGGGCAAGCTGTATCAGATCGCGCCACCCGGCGCGAGCTCGACCAATGAAGCCGGCAAAGAGCCCGCCATAAAGATTGTCGAGACGGTGCAGGATCGAGTTCCCGAAACGATGCAGGTGCCTCCGGTGAGTGTAAGCCTCTACGAATTCGACGTTGCGTAAGGACGAGTCACAGTTTCTTTCACACAAAAGCGATCCCGTTGAGGAGAGAAAGCCAGTTTCGTCTCGTCGACGTCATCTTCGATTCGCTTAATCGCCTGCCTGAATCCTGAACTGTGCAATTCGGACATTTACCGGCGAAATATGTCCTTGACAGCACCTTAATTTTCCGAGTAGCCTTTGGGACCTCCGGGAGGTTTGGTCGGAGATCATCTCCCTTCGCCGAGATGGATTTGTTCGGCGGTAAACGTTTGCCCCTTGCGCGCGAGGGTCAAACAGAGAACCGAAAGGCAGAGGATTATGGCTCACGTTTCAAGAAGGTCAGTGCTCAAGGGCGCTGCCTATTCGGCATTGGGATCGTTCTCTGCTTTTTCACTTCCCGCCCTGGCTGCAGCTATTGAAGATCAGAGTTCGCCTTATCAAAGGCCCAAGCTCAAAATCACGGATGTCCGCACGGCGCAAGTGATCGTGCACGGGCCGCAGACGCACGTCAGGATCTACACAGACGCGGGGATCTACGGACAAGGTGAATGCACCGACGCCGCGGTTGGGGCGGCGTCGCTCATTCGTGGCTGGCGGCGTATGCTCGTTGGCCGCAGCCCGCTCGACGTTGAAGCGATCTGGGAGAGGATTCGTACCCTAGGAATCTTTGCCGGAGCCCAAGGCGGGCAATACATCACGGCGCTTTCGGGCGTCGAAATCGCTTTATGGGATCTCGCAGGCAAGGCACTGGGAATTCCCGTTTACCAGCTTATGGGCGGAAAGTTTCGCGATAAAGTTCTAATCTACTGCGACTCTGACATGGATGTTCCCATCGGCGACGAGTCGGACCGCAAGCTTCCGTGGATCAAGAACCAGGGCTTCAAGGCCATGAAGATCGATCTCGACGATGCGCAGGATCCTGCGCGCTGGGATAGTTACAACTGGACCGCAAGCAATGGCGAAATCGATCGCATGGTTAAGTGGGTCTCGAGCGTGCACGATCGAATCCCCGCCGACATGGCGCTAGCCTGCGACATGCACGGACGTTACGACGCAGCCACAGGCAAGAAGGTCGCGAAAGCGCTTGAGCCCTTCCGCCTGATGTGGCTTGAGGAGCCTGTTCCCCCGGAAGATATCGACGCCATGGCCGACATCCGCCATTCAACTTCGACTCCCATTGCCTGCGGCGAAAACCTCTACATGCGGTGGGGGTATCGGGAACTGCTCGAGAAGAAGGCCGTCGACATTATTCAGCCGGACTTTGAGAAGGTTGGGGGAATCGCCGAGGCACAAAAAGTCGCCAACATGGCGCAAGCCTATTATGTCCCGGTTGCGCCGCACTGCGTGGTTTCGCCCATCGGTCAAATGGCCACAGCCCACGCATGCGCGACCTATCCGAATTTCCTTTGCCAGGAATGGCATTGGATCAATCACCTCGACCTTTGGACCAAGTGGGTAAAGGAAGGAGAGATCATTGTGGACGGTTACATCACTCCCCCTGACAAGCCCGGCCTGGGCGTGGAAATGGACGAAGAAGTTGCGAAGAAGGCCCAGATTCCAGGAACCACTTGGTTCGAAGCTGAGACCTAGTCATTCGGGACGGAGCACGAATCTATGCAAGCGGCGAAAATGATGCGGAAAACGGTGGCGGCCGTTGTGGCCGGTGCGCTGGTGCTTGCTTTGGGGCTAAATTCGCACCTCGCGGCGCAGCAGGCACCTGCTGCACAGGGAGGCGCGGTCCAATCCCCTCCCGAGTTCCACGGTGAGTTTTTTACCGCCGAGCAGGTGATCCATTACACCTCTTACTGGACCGGCGAAAGATTTCCTGATGGCAGGCCCAAGGTGCCCGATGAGATTCTCGACCGCATGAAAACAGTCACGCTGGAAGAGGCCTGGGCCACACTGCGCAACGCCGGGTTTATGCACCAGTACGAAGATGGCTGGTATTTGATTCACCCCGACCAAGTTCTGGTCGGCAGGGCGCTCACCGCCGTATGGATGCCGGGAAGGCCCGATATTCAGAAGGAAGTTGAGGATCAGGGAAAGGATGATCATCGGCAAGGTGCCACCAACGCGTGGCCGGTGGACATGCTCCAGCCCCGCGATGTTTATGTCGGCGATCACTTTGGGCTCAAGCAAGACGGGCCATCGATTGGCGATAACGTAGGCAACGCAATCTATGCCCGATCAGGAAACGGCATCGTCTACAACGGCGCTGTACGCGATATCAACGGCCTGAACGATTTGCCGAATTTCACCTCATTTGTTCGCTCCTACGACCCCTCCCACCACTTCGGCTCCCTGGCCAGCGGACGGCTGTTGAATTCTACGATGGTGAGCATCAATGGACCTACCCGGATTGGAGAGGTCCTGGTAATGCCCGGAGATGTGGTCCTGGGGAGAAATGGCGGAGTGATCTTTATTCCGCCGCAATTGGCCGAGCAGGTTGTCCAGTATTCCGAACGCACTCACCTTGAGGACACATTCGGCCACTTGCGTCTGGAGCAGAAGAAATACACCGCCGGACAAATCGATGCGCGGTGGACGCCGGAGATCGAAGCGGACTATCACCAGTGGCTCAAGGAGAACGAGGATCATTTATCCGTGCCCAAATCCACGATTGAGGAGATTCTGAAATCAAGCAGTTCGCCGGATTAAGGGTTTGGGAACCCAAAATAGGGAACGCTAGTTCCCTGCCGCAATCGACAGAACGCCGAAGCGAGCACAGAAAAATCGGATCGTTAATGTTAGAAAAATAGTGCTTGTCAGTTTCTCAATTGGTGATGTAGCATGTCCTACAACTTTTTATGAAGATGATTCACCTAACCCGTGTGCAGCACGCCGGCGTTAAGAATCAGGTCTTCGCGCAGATCCGGGACCGGATCTTGGACCACACATGGCCACCCGGCGCGAAGATTCCCTCGGAGAACGCCCTTGCTGGGACGCTTGGGGTGAGCCGCGTCTCGATCAGGGAGGCCCTGCATATGCTTGCGTCTCTGGGGTTATTGGAGACAAGGCATGGCGGTGGCACATACGTGCGCGAATACACAGGGGAGATCTTCCTCAATCCCCTTCTTCCCTTGATCGCCCTCGATAAGCTTGACATCCTCCACGTCCTGGAATACAGGAAGATCGCGGAGAAAGGAAATGTGTCCCTTGCGGTAAAGCGAGCTGGAAGTGCGGAGATAGAGGAATTGGATCGCGCTCTCCGAGCAATGGAGGAACATAGGAACGATCCGCGCGCCTTCGCCGAAGCGGACCTGAGCTTCCATCTTCTTGTGGCAAAGGCGACGGGAAACCCTATCGTCATGAAGGTGAACGCCGTTATCACAGACATCCTGAAGGTCTCGATGTATGGCATCGTGGAATCGCTTGGCCCAAGGGACGGACTTTACTACCACCGGAAGATTCTGGATGCCATCAAGAACCGGGACGTACCGCTGGCGGAAACTCTCATGGAGGAACACATCGAACGCACTATCCGAAGATTGAAACGCAAGCGTGGCGGGGATCGAATTCCTGCGCCCAAAGGAAGACGGGTGGCAAAGCCAGATGAGGTTCAACGGATTCAAAGGATCGCATAGAACCTCAGGACCGATTCCGTAAGGATGGTTCGGCGTCGGCCCTGGAAGTTTCACGGGCCCCAAATTGCCTCCCGTCAATTTAAAGGAGTAGTCGGCCCACGCGATTCAGCTTCCCCGGTTGAATGGTGGGGGTTGGGTTGTCAACGAATTTGAAGGAGGCTGCTTCAGGCAGCGGAGGTAAATCAATCATGATGAACAGTTGCGTCAATCATGCACCCCGGGGCGCGTGCGTTGCGCCGTTCGTTGTAACAAACTGCTTGAATACAAGCGAGCCGGATGGCGCCACTCACCCCGCTCGGGTAAACGCTTCCTCGTCGCAATCCAGCGCCCGGTTCACTCGCTTTCTCATGGCTCTGCTGCTCCTGGTTATTTCGAGCGCCTACATTTGCGCGCAAACTTCCGGCAGTATCTCCGGACATATTGCGGACGCCACCGGAGCTGTGATTCCGAATGCGGCAATCACGCTCACCAATGTGGCCGAGGGCACGTCGAGGAGCACCGTGACGACAGGTGCAGGCGATTATTCGTTCCCCGACGTACCGCCCGGCGTCTACAAAATCCAGGTCAAGTGCCCCGGCTTCAAGACTACGGAAAGTAGCAGCTTCCAGCTTGATGTACAGCAGTCGATGCGCCAGGACTTCACCATGGCCATTGGCGCGGTGACGCAATCGGTGACGGTAGAGGCAACGGGAACGTTGCTTCAGGTCGAAAACGCCACGCTGGGCACCGTTGTTGAGAACGCAGCGATCAACGAGATGCCCCTGAACGGCAGAAACTACCTGTCGCTCGTGGCTCTTTCTTCCAATGTCAACACGCTGTCATCGGCATCGGGCCAGGCAGGCTCGCGCCTTGGCGGCGACCGCGCGAGCCAGGCGATCTCGGTCGGCGGACAGCGGATCATGTTCGACTATTACACCCTCGACGGCGTGAATAATACCGATCCCGATTTCAATACCTACATCGGCTTACCTTCTCTGGACGGCATTCAGGAATTCAAGGTGCAGACGGGTGTCTATCCCGCGGAGTTCGGGCATGAGGCGTCGCAGGTAAACGTGGTCAGCAAGACCGGAACGAACGCGTTTCATGGCTCGATGTACGATTTCATCCGCAACAATACTGCGGATGCAAATCCCTACTTCTTTTCCACTTATACCGCTGGTGCTCCTCCCACGGTGACGCCTTTCAAGTGGAATGACTACGGATTTGAGGCCGACGGTCCGATCTGGGTTCCGAAGGTTTACAACGGAAGAGACAAATTCTTCTTCATGGTCGATGACGAATGGAGGAAGATCCGGCAAATTAATTTTGCCCACACTGTCGTACCTTCCGCAGCCATCGCTGGCGGGAACTTCCAGGGTTTTACGACCGCCAGCGGAACCCCGGTCACTATCTACGATCCGGCAACCGGAGACGCCAACGGCCTGGGAAAGACGCAGTTCATGTGTGCTGGACAGGCGAACGTCATTTGCGCCAACCGTATTGCTCCGCAGTCGACGGCACTATTGGCATATCTGGGGACAAGTTCGCAGCCATTCTATGCCAACGGAGCCGTGCAAAATAACTACACCTACACCACCATGCAACCGCAGAATCGCCAGAGCCTGACAGTGCGTGGAGATTACATTCAGTCGGAGAAATCGCAGATTGCTTTCCGCTACAGCGCGGGAAGCGAAAACATTCTCTCCACGGGGTTGCTGGGGGCAGGAAGCAAGATCATCACCAACTACTACCAGTACATGGGCTCGCATACGTGGACCCTGACGCCCCACATCGTCAACGAGTTCCGGTTCGGTTACACCCACTTCTTTAACTCACTTGGCCTTCTGTCGGCATATACAGACGACGTGGTCGACTCAATCAAAATCCCCGGCCTCTCCGGCGGCCTTCCCTCAACCTGGGGCATTCCCGCCGTGTCCTTCGCTTCAGGACCAACAGGCACAACAAAAAGCATCTGGGGTGGCTCGAGCGGAGGCTTCGGCGATCTTGGTGGGGACGGTCCCTACGTTGTAACCGATCCCACCTGGCAGCTTGTCGACAACGTTTCCTGGGTGAAGGGCAAGCACGATTTCCGGTTTGGCTTTGAATACAATAACCAGACGTTTAATCAGTTGGGCAATCAGTTCTCGCGCGGTCAGTTCAGTGCTGAGCCTCTTGCTACCGCACTGGAAACGGGCGCCCCAGGCAGCATAACGCTCTCCGGAGGCGATGCGATGGCTGACTTCCTACTCGGCGATCTATACCAATCGACCGTAGCTGTGGCAGTGGCCAATGCCAACTATGAACGCAATGTATGGGCGTTTTACGGAGAAGACAATTTCAAAGTGCTGCCCACGCTCACCGTTTCAGCGGGTCTCAGGTACGAATTGACGCCTCCGTGGAACGATACGTTCGGCAATAACTTTGAAGCCAATGTTCAGGTCTTGCCAAAGCGAGGCGACATCAGCACAACCTATGCTCAGAGCCAGTGGCCGTTCTATGTCCGGCAGGGTAACTGCACTCCCTCGAATGTATATTCCGGTCTGGCGATCCGCTGGACCACGACTCTCGGTCCGCCGCCGGTTTGCAGCAACGGATTATTGCCCAATGGTCCACTTCTCGATACACAGCACTTGAACTTGGCCCCGCGCTTTGGTGTTTCGTACTCTCCAAATCCGAAGCTCGTGATCCGCACCGGCTACGGTATTTTCTTCACCCAGGATATTGGCAACGCGTATTTTGACATGGCGCGCAACATTGCCGGGCGCGTGACGGTGACGAATACCGATTCCGCGTCTGGAACTTACGGGAACTCCAGCCTCACCTGGGCCAACGCAGCACCGGGCAGCAGCGGAGGAGGAAGCAGTGTCGTCAACCTCGGTCCTGGCACTGCATACGCCAACGCTGTCAGCCATAAGACGTCGTACACCGAGCAGTTTCTGCTCAATGTTCAGCAGCAGGTTGGACAGGACTGGTCGTTCGAGGTGGGATACCAAGGAGCGTTGCACCGTCATCTCTATGGGTTCAGAAACGCAAATCAGGCCACTCCGTACGGTTACATAGGCACAGGCACCTCTAGTTCAGTCGCGTCCCGCACCCCCTTCGCGAATATGGGAGGAATCCAATATGTGATCGATTCCGGCTCTGGTAATTACAACGCGTTCAGCTTGAAAGCTACTCGGCGCTTCAGCAAGGGCCTCAATGTCATCGCGTCGTACACCCTGGGCAAATCCCTGGATGACACCAGCGGAATCCGCAACCAGGGGAACGACAACCTGTATCCCCAGGACAGCGAGTGTGTAACTTGCGAGTACGGGCGTTCCGCGTTCGACGTGAAGAATCGCATCGTTGGTTCAGCGCTCTATGAGTTGCCGATCGGCCCCGGCAAATTGGTTGGCGTGAAGGGGGCATTGAATGCAGCGATCGGAGGGTGGCAGGTGGGAGGCATTTTTACCCACCAGACTGGCGTCGTGGGAACCCCTTTGTTAGGCTATGACAACGCGAGTATTGCGTCGCCGTTTGGCAATTTCGATCGGCCCAACCCAACTGGGCAGAGCCCATACCTGACCGGCAGCGCCAGATCCCTCAACGATTGGGTAAATAAAGGAGCCTACACGCCGGCCGCTGCTGGACTCTTTGGTAGCCTCCAGCGCGGCAGCTTCACGTCGCCGGGATTTACCGACTTTGATGCCTCGCTGCATAAGGATTTTCAAATGCCCTACAGCGAAAAGCATTTGCTGTCGATCCGTTTCGAGGCGTTCAACGCCCTCAACCACCCCAACTGGAACGAGCCGAATATAACCTACAGCTCCTCCACCTTCGGCCGCATTACTGGAACTCCAGGCGAAGGAGCACCGGGGGCCATGCGCGAATTGCAACTGGCGGCAAAGTACCAGTTCTAACGAGGTACCAATGCGTCCCGCGGCTCTGTTTGACCGTAGCGCCGCGGGGGTGAAATCCGATCCAAGAGAAATAGAGTTCGGCGTTGTGCCGCGGCGGTTGTCGCGGCAACGATCATTCTCATTCACAACCTGCCAAACTGCTTAACTGCCGCCTCGATCGATCGCATCTTCTCGATCAGCGGGTACATGGAGTGCTCTTTGAAGTCGAGTTGCTGCGCGAGCAACAACACCTGCACCCCTTTTTCGCGGGGCACAACAACCACGCCATCGTTATCCGCAGTCACAATGTCTCCGGAGTGAACCGTGACGCCATCGCAAACAACCGTGATCTGCGATCCGGCAAACCGATAGTGCCCAACAGCCGTGGCGGGCGTGATTCCGGTTGCGTAAACCGGAAACCCGATCTTGCGCAGGTAGGCGGTGTCGCGTACGCTCCCGTCAATCACGGCACCGCTGAAATCGCGCGCTCCCATCGCGGTGCCCATCAATCCTCCCATGCCTGCGATATCCGTGCCGTCTTCGATCGACATGACGTATACGGAATCCTTGTCGCCCTGATCAATCGCGGCCAGCATCCCATCCAGCGCGTGAGGATCGTCGTTCTCTTCTTTCTTCAACCGAACAGTCAGCGCATAGCCGGCAAATCTGGCGGGGAACAACGGCTGCATTCTATGGGAGAGATACATCTTCTGGTGTGTAAGCTGCTCAATCGCATCGGAGACAGAGGCCACTTCGACATGCTTGTAAGCTGCAATCAAGGCGCTTGGATCGTGTGCGTAGGTTCCGGCGTCCTCCTGGGCCGCCGATACCCTGATCAGGAGACCTGTTCCCGTAAGCGCGCATGCCGCGACAAAGAGGCCGCCCGCCAGCCATTTCGCTGCAAATGACTTCGACAAGTTTTTACGGAGTGCTGCCAAATCCTGGCCCATCGATAACCTCCTCATTGACTGCCGACGTGAATCGTGGAACAGGGATTCTCCGTCATTGGTATCGCGCTGGTCACAGATGATCTGACCGGTCTGGGAACTGTCAACTACAAATGGCGAATGCGGTTTGGTCGACTCGTGTTCTTTGGATTCTCGCATCTGGCAGCGCGCCCAGTTGAGTTGCTGCGGCGGATAAGCTTGAACCGACAGATTAAATCGTGTTCAAAGCGCCAGAAGCGAGATTCCTAGGCATAATCCAGACACAATTGGCCTGCGCCACACTTGGATCCATATCGATGCACACCCAATCTGCTGTCCGTAAAAACCCCATCTCTTCGATATGCAGCGTTCGCCACCCGCAACCGGAAACCAGAAGCCGAGAATCTTGCCGGATTCTGGGCCAATTCGATGCGACTGGAAATCATTGGGCCCGATGCTCGCCGAAGCAGAAGGCATGCCTATTCCTCTCGAGGCATGGGATGATGTAAAGAGCCAGTAAGAGCGCCCCTAAATCTGAAGTTCGCAAATCATCCAAAGTGTCGCTCTGGAACTCTCAATGTCTTAAACCTTGCGCAGGAAAGAAGGCGAGGGCCGGTCCCCACCTGCGACTGAAGCCATCGGGCAATTACGGCCATTTAGAGGGAAATGTAATCGGATTGTCATTTCTCGCCAGAAAGTGCATACCCGCCTTCGGCTCGGTGCAGGATTGAAAAAGGGGTTATGTACTAACTGTCGAAGGGGAGTGCAGTGCCATGAGCGAGGATCAAGGTACGATCCTGATTGTTGAAGACGATACACGCATGCAAAAAGTGCTGGGCCGGCTCTTTCACGAGCAGGGATACCGGATCGAAATCGCGTCCGACGGTCAGGCCGGTGTCGCCTCGTTCCGTTCCTGCTCTCCGGTTGCAGTGGCGCTGGACTTGATCCTGCCGAAACTTTCGGGGCGCGATGCGTGCAAGCAAATGAAAAGCATTTCGCCAGACACTCCGGTCTTGATCCTTAGCGCGGTCAGTGAAGTGGTCGACAAAGTGCTGCTCCTTGAGCTGGGCGCGGACGATTACATTACCAAGCCATTCAGTCCCCGCGAGCTGCTGGCGCGGGTGCAGGCTTGCATTCGACGCCGGCGCAAATCGGAGCCGAGTGCGATTTATACATTTGGAGACTGCGAGATCGACTTCCTCAAGATGACCGCCAGGAAGGAGGGCAGACCGATCACGCTCACCGCGCACGAATTTAAGCTGCTTCGATTCTTCACTAAGAATCCAGAGCGGGTGTTGAGCCGTGAGGAGTTGCTTAACGATGTCTGGGGATACAACTCCTATCCAACCACACGAACGGTCGACAATCAGATCCTGAAGCTGCGCCAGAAGCTTGAGGCGGATCCGGCGAATCCACGGTATCTTCAGACGATCTATGGCGCCGGCTACAAATTCGCGCCTTAAGAGGCGAGCGATCTGATGCGGGCTTTCCAGAACATTCGAACTCGCGTGCTGCTGGTCTCGGTACTTATCGCCGTGATTGCAACCGTAACCGGCGGCAGTCTGCTGATTGTACGCAGCCGCGTGCGCCAACAGGCCACGCAGGACCTATCCGCGGACCTCACCCGCTCGTTGATTACATTTCAAAATCTGCAGCGTCAGCGTAGGGACGCGTTGATCCACGAAGATGCGCTGCTCGCCGATCTGCCTACTCTCAAAGCGTTGATGACAACCGATGACAAACGCACAATCGCCGACGGCGCACTCGACCTATGGAAGGTCGCCGGCAGCGATCTGTTTGGGTTGGCTGACAGGCAGGGGCGTGTGCTGACAGTGTATACGCAGGGCAAGACGCCCTCCACTGCTCTTGGGGAAGCACTCGAGCAGACCATCGCTCATCCCAGAGAACACTACGTGGCAGCGGATGAAAGGTTGTTTGATGTGTCGGTTCGGCCGCTCTACTTCGGCGATGAGATCCGGGGGACGCTCCTCGGATATGTGATCTGCGGCTACCAAATTGACAGCAATGTTTTGCGTCTCGTCAGTCACGCTTCAGAAGACGACGCGACATTTCTTGCTGGCGGAAACATTTTGGCGAGTACGCTGTCGGCGCAGCACCAACAGGAGTTGCTCGTCCAATATCCGGCACTCGCGCCCGGCGGCCAACGCATTTCGGAGATTACGCTCGGTAGAGAACAATTCCTTGCGGCAGAAACCGATCTTTCGGGGGAGTCAGGAAGCCCGCTTGGGCTGGTTGTGCTCAAGTCATTTGAGCAGGCGAATCGAGCAACCAGCGAGATCAATCGACTGGTTCTGCTGCTCGGTGTTGCCGCTGTGTTTCTGGGGTCGCTCTTGATGATGGCTCTCTCGCGCATCGTTACCCAACCCCTGGAGATGCTCGCACACAACGTTCGCGCTTTTGGGGTGGGCGATCCATCGCACCGGCTTCCGGAAAACGGCACAAGAGAGGTGCATGAGCTGAGCGCGGCATTTGCCCGGATGCGCACTGAGATTCTTGAGACGAATCGCGCTCTATTGAATGCGGAGCGGCTGGCGACCATCGGCAGTATGGCGAGTTCAGTGTCGCACGATCTCAGGCATTATCTGGCTGCGGTCTACGCAAACGCGGAGTTTCTGTCTGCATCGAGCCTTTCACCTGAGGAGCGACTGGATCTCTTCACGGACATTCAAATCGCTGTGCATGGAGCCACTGAGCTTCTTGATTCGCTGCTGATCTTCAGCAAGACGGGCGCGGCCAAACGTCGTGAGCTGGATTCCCTGCCGAAGATTGCTGAGAAGGCCATTTCCCTGCTGAGAGCGCATCCTGATGCGGAGGGAGTTGCAATTCGCCTGGAGTGTGACGATCCAGCTGGAGGTTATGCATTCGTCGATGCAAAACAGATGCAGCGAGCGATCTATAACCTTCTGCTGAATGCGTGCCAATCAGCCCGGAGAGCCGAGGGACGACGGGAAGCGATGGTTTCGATTGCGACTGAGAAACGCACGATCTCCATTCGATTTACGGATACAGGTCCTGGCGTGGCAGAGAATATTCGCAAATCGCTTTTCGAGCCCTTCGTCAGCGAAGGCAAGCAGAGCGGAACCGGCCTCGGTTTGACGCTGGCCAATGCCATCGCGAAGGAACACGGCGGAGCCGTCATATTGTTGAGCAGCAAGCCGGGCGAGACGATTTTTGAGCTCACTCTGCCTGTCGAAGACTTCTCCGGGGCAAGCACACAAGTTACGCCGGGGCAGCAAGATGTTTCGCTCCCGGGAAAAGGAGGAACCCTGCGGTGAATTGGCGACCGTCCTACTCGATCATGACCATGCTCCTGCTAACCTCAAGCCTTGCGAGGTCGCAGCAATTGCCGGGAAGCGAGGCTCCCTCAACGGAGACGATGCAAAACAAGGTGGATAGGCTGGCTGCAATCGTCGCGCAAGTTGAATCGGAACTCGACTCCTCGCAGCGTCAGATCCAGCAACTCCGTCAGCAGATTGCCGAGCTTCAAGCGGACCTGTCTACGCCCGGGATGGCGTCGCTTCCGAAACCGTCGGAGCAAGAGGGAGAAGATACGGTGGCTCAACTCAGTGTCGCTGTCGGTGCGCTGCGCGAACAGGAGGATATGCAACAAACCGAGATTGCCATTCACGAACAGACGAAGGTCGAGAGCGAGTCCAAGTTCCCGGTAAAGCTTACGGGCCTGGTTTTGATGAACTTTTTCTCAAACTCCGATGGCGTGGATGTGGTTCAATCGCCAACCGTGGCCGCCAAGGGTGACGGCACGACCGGCCTTTCGCTCCGCCAAAGCGTCTTTGGTCTCGATGCGCGTGGCCCGCACTTGTTTGGCGGGACCTCGGCCGCGGACATTCGAGTTGACTTCTTCGGGGGCCTCAGCGAAGGCAGCTATACGAATAGCGAGGAGATTGCGCGACTGCGTACGGCTCACGCCGAAGTGGACTGGGACAGCACGCGCGCTTTCTTCGCAATCGATCGCCCCATCGTGAACCCCAACGCGCCCACCTCGCTCACAGCCGTCGCACAACCAGCTCTCTCATGGTCAGGGAATCTGTGGAATTGGGTGCCCCAGTTAGGGGTGGAAAACGATCTCCTGCAAAACGGCGGCTCGCGCTTCACAATGGAAGGGGCTCTCGCGGATATACCCGACCCCGTTACACCGGGAACAACCAGCGCGACGTCTTCGGTTGGCAGCTTGGCGGAGCAGAGCCGTTGGCTGGCCAGTGAAGCGCGAATCGGCTATTCACGTGGAGACAAAGCAACTGGTCTTCAACTGGGAGCCGGAGGATACTTCAGCCCTCACTCTGCGGGTGATGACTTTCATTTCGACGCCTGGGCCGCCACCATCGACTATCGTGTGCCACTCATTGCGAAGTTCGAAGCGAGCGGCAGCTTGTATCGCGGCTCCGCCTTGGGCGGACTTGGTGGAGGCGACTTCAAGGATTACCTCTATAAACCGGAGGGCACATCCTACTCGACCCGCCCTCTGGATGACGTCGGAGGATGGACGCAACTAAAAGCGCGGGCTGGCGAGCGCCTGGAGTTCAATGCGGGATACGGGATTGACAATGCATTCGCGGGTGAAATACGGGAGTATTTGAACACGGGATCCAGCGCCTATCAGAACCTGGCGCGTAACTCGACCGTATTTGGAAATATCATCTTTAGTCCGACCGCATATACGCTGTTTTCCGTGGAGTACCGCCGGATTGACAGTTCTCCCGCGGTTGGTTTGCATTCCGTCGCCGATGTTTACGGCGTCGCCACTGGTTACAGGTTTTAAGTCATGCAAATCCATTGGAAAAGCTGCACTGGGTGGGCGCTCCTTCCGGCCCTGTGCATCTTCATTGATTGTTCGGCCGTCATCCATGGCCAGAATCTGTCCGAGGTTACCGCGCATCTGGAAATACCGCGGGGAGACGGCCCAAAGACAGCGCTGCCTTCATCAGCAATCTGGCTTACTCCGCAACACGCGAGCCCCCTTACACAGGCCCGAAACGATCGCGCGTATACGCTTTTACAAAAAAACAAGCAATTCTCACCTCATCTGCTTGTCGTTCCCGTTGGGAGCGTCGTACATTTCCCGAATGCCGACCCTTTCTTCCACAATGTCTTCTCTCTCTTTGACGGACGCCGGTTCGATCTTGGTCTCTACGAGGCTGGCACAACCAGGGATGTGACATTTGGGCGGGAGGGCATCTCTTACATCTTCTGCAACATTCACCCGGAAATGAGCGCGGTTATTATCGCGCTGGCTACGCCCTTCTATGCAACGGAAGAGGCACAAGGGCGCTTCCGCATTCAGGACGTTCCCGCGGATGATTACACGCTGCATGTATGGGTGGAGGGTGAGGACGAAGCAGTGTTGAAAGCTCTCACGCGCAAGGTGCACATTGCCGGGGATCATTTTGAACTGGGAGCAATATCTCTACCGTCGCCTCCGCACCCGCCCACTTCTCACGAAAACAAATATGGCACCGGATACGACACACGCGAGCCCTCCGTTTATTAAGTGTGGGCGGCCGCCTTCTGGCGGCCGCGCCAGGTTGGAGCTATTGGACCGTTACCGTGATCGGTATGCTCCGGGTGATGGTACCCGAAGTTGCATTGATCATCATCTGCGCAGTCTGAGGCGTGCCCGTGGACGTGGTGGTTGCTGGAGAATTCGAAGAACTACAGCCGCTGACCCCGAAGGCCATGCAGCAGATAAAGCTCGCAAGCAGGAAGCTCCTCAACAAGAGTGAGCGCTTGCGCAAGCCCGCCAACGCCAGAAAAGCGAGAGGGCTCAGGAAAGCAAATGTAGTCCCCGGACGTGACCGGGTTAGCCGGCCAGTCGAGTATGGATTTGTTGGATTCGACGAAGCCGTTTCCGCAACCGAAACTGTCACGCTTTGAGTAGCTGAACCTGAAAGGGTCACGCTGCTCGGGCTAAACGTGCAGGAGGTATTTGCCGGCAAGCCGGAGCAGGAAAGCGAAACTGCTCCACTGAATCCATTCTGCGGTCCGAGCGAGAGGGTCACGGTTCCCGGCTGGCTCGCGGTGACACTCAATGAGCTCGCCGATGACGTGATAGTGAAGCTTCCCCCGCCGGCGGCTGGCGCGAAGGCGATGGAACCGAACAGGCCGTCCTTCTCGCCGTTAATTCCGGCGGCAAAGTACAGTGTGTTGGGATCTCCAACGCCATTGCTGCCGAACACGATCTCCCACAGGCCGGAGTTAGCGATTGCAATTCCAGAGGCATTCTGCACCTGGCCGACAAAGGCATACGTGTTCGGGTCGTAAGCGTTGATCACTCCATCGCCGAAGTTCCCGACCAGCAAATCGCCGCCAAGACTGCCGAATCCGGCCGGAGCGAGCGCCATGCCCCATGGAGCATTGAGGCTGCCCTGGCTGATTGCGCTTTGGAGAAGATTCCCCTCTGTATCGAAGGCATCAACGTAACCCAGCCCGGTGCCGACGTTCTCACGGCCATTAGCATTTCGCTGCGCGTAGGTCACGAAGATCTTGCTGCCGATTGCGTGAATGCCGAAGGGAGCAAAACCGCTGGGAATGGACGGATCAGAGAATGCCCCGGTTAATTTGGAAGACGCGAAATTGCTGTTGAACACATCGACTGTCCCTGCGGCAAAGTTCGCGGCCAGCAGGAACGACCCATTTGCGTTGGTATCGACGGCAATATCGGTGTACGATGCGCCTGCTGTCGAGTTGTTGACAACGGTCACGGCCTCGGGGGTGCTGGGATTCCAGGCCGCGATGGTTCCGTCCAGCGTGCCGAACAGAAACTGCGCGGAGCCGCCGGCGATTGGAAACAGAGCGGAGTTGGCGTTGTAAATAGTTCCCGCCGGAGTTCCATGAGCCGAGGTCGAAAGGGCAGGCGGTATCGAGACAGCAAAATCCTTATTGCCGCTCGCGTCATCTACAAGCGAAAACCCGCTGCCTGGCGAGTCAATCCAGAACTGCGGGCCGATCGAAACGCCCCAGGGATTGATGAGTGTCGGATCCGTTTGCGCTGCCGGGACCGATCCGTCCGAAATGATGTTGGTTTGCACATAGGCGCTTGCTTGTGCGACCGCACTTAAGGGGGCAGCGAGCAACGCGACTGCGAAGAACAGGCCCGTGGCACGCGACCGCGGACGACTGCTCGGCTGGGGCGCGGGGCACGCGTGCGTGGCCGCGTGACTGGCGGCTCGCGAGGATGGCGGGGACAGAAATACACGATTCATGTTTCAGCTCCAGAAGTGGCTCTCAGTGAGATCAGCCTTACGAATGCTGCTTGTTGCCACTCTGCAGCTAGCCTAGAAAGTCGCGACGTTAAGGGTGTCACGGCGACGTCTTTGTTTCGTCATCGCATTTCAATTCATGGAGCGGCGCCAGAAACGTTCCGCCTTAAAAACTCTTACAGGGCAAAGACAATCAACTTACATATCCATGACAACTGCCGCGGCTGCCCAATCTATTTTCGGACTCGGTGGCGTGATAGCCGCCTTGAGGTTCTTCGCCGATGAAGCGCCTTGTCGCTCGCCTACGATCTCAAGCCAACCAGGTCAGAGATGGTTCTGTAGCCAGTGGCACCGATTGATGGCTCGATCCCGCTCTGCTCCTCACCTCTCCAAAGGAGAAATTCGTATGCAGAATATTCGTATGCAGGTTTTGAGGACCGCAGTCACTGCTTGCGCCGGCCTGGTTCTTCTCATGGTTTCTGCGCCGGCCCGCGCACAATACCAAATTACAAATCTGGTTTCGAATCAACTCGATTCGCATGCCACGACCATCGATCCGCTCTTAGCCAATCCCTGGGGATTGGCTCGGAGCGCCGGGTCACCCTGGTGGCTCAGCGATAACGACACCGGCTGGTCCACCCTCTACAACGCGGCCGGAACTGAAGAGGCACTCAAGGTTCTGATTCCAACCGCGGGAAACGGACCGGTTGAGCCGAAAGGCCTGAACGGAGTCGGCACACCGACAGGAATCGTTGCCAACGCATCGAAGACAGACTTCCAGGTTTCGGGCGCTGCCTCTTCATTCATCTTTGCCACGCTCGACGGCACTATCAGCGCCTGGCCAGGACTGAACAAGAACCTGGCCACTCTAGTGGTGGACAGGTCGGCCGAAAAGGCAAGTTACACAGGCCTGGCTATCACAAGCAATGCCTCGGGAAATTTCCTCTACGCGGCGGACAACACCAACAACCACATTGATATGTTCGACGGCAATTTCAACCTGGTGATGTCGTTTGGAGACCCGTCGGCCCCATCGACCTTGTCGGTATTTGGCGTCCAGGACATCGGTGGCATGGTTTACGTCACCTACGCCGTGCCAAACGTGGGCGCGGGCGGTCTTGTCGACGTCTTTAAGGAGGATGGCACCTTCGTGAAGACACTGATCCAGGGACCGGTACTCAATCAGGCCTGGGGTGTTGCCCTCGCTCCCAGCGATTTTGGGCCGCTGAGCAATACGCTGCTGATCTCAAACAATTCCGTCGACGGCACCATCAACGGATTTGATCCTACGACGGGCAGGTTTATGGGCACGATCAGAGACCAGTTCGGAAGAAAGATTATCCTCAACAATCTCTGGGGAATCGCCTTCGGCGGCGGAACTGCAAACAATGGGGCAACGAACCAACTGTTCGTCACTGTGGGTCAGGGGATTGGCACCAACGAATTGGCCGGTACCTTTGCATCGATCGTGTTCAAGGGATTTGTCCACGGTGGGTATTAGGACGTCCAGAAATAGGCGTTTCTTACGCGGGCCGGGCGTCAAAATGGCAATTTGTTCTTGCAGCAGATGGGTGAAAAGCGATCCGGTTGAGGTGTCCCCACTAAGACCGGACCGCCCTGTTTGATTGCAGGTTTTTCTGTAGCCGATCTTCCATCGAACATCGAGTGAGAAGCACAGTGTTGACGCGCTCTCCGGCACAAGGGAAATTGGGCCAATACTGAGAGTCGAGTCGGCTACAGTTCGTTTTTGCAGCATTGGCCGACCGGCACAGCTAACGATGAACACGCCAGCGCCCAGGATTCGGGAAGACGTCAAGGGATCTGATCTTTGGTCGTCGCTGGACTGATCCAGGGCACTAACGGTCAGCGGCGGGTGGGTTCAAGCCGGTGATGACATTGCGTTTGAGGAGTGAATGAAAAGCCCTCTCCCCGATGATTGGGAAGAGGGCTTGGTTGTTGCAACCGGTCTTAGTCGTCGAGGTCAGCGCTGGCAGCGGGCGCCTTGCGATTAAAATCGCTCGCCGGGCGAACCTTCTTTTCGCCAGGGAACGGGATCTTGTACCCGGTCATTTCGTACCAGATCATGTGATTGACGGTGTCAGGATCTTCCGAGTCCGGTTTCTGGTATTTGCCGGCGAAGATTTCCGCCTTCTTCTTCATCCAGCCAACCATCAGAGTCTTTTCCGCGGGAGTCATGTTCGGATAGGTGACCGGGCTGACCGAAGCCATCGCACCCGGGATGGAGGTTTGCGTCGGAGTCTGAGTCACGCCGTAGTTGAGCGGCACGCCGTTCGGCACATGTGCCCATGGCAGGAAGTTGTTCACCGGCGGATTGTCGATGAAGATTTCGCTCATCGGCGAGGCCACCAGATCGTTCTGGTTCATGGGCGAGATGCCCAGGATCTGCTCTATGGTGCGCGTTATGTTGACCTGCGTGTAGAAGGTGCTGTCTGCAACGGCGCCGGCCCCGGTGCCATCCCGGTGCACTTGCTGCTTCACGAAGGGGCTGATCACATAGCCGGGGCTGCGGTGACCATCCACGTGGTCGACGCCGGTCTGCGCGTCGTCTTCTTCGACGAAGATCACTGAATCCTTCCAAACCGAGCTGTGGCTGATGGCGTCGACGAAGCGGCCAAGAGCCAGGTCATTGTCGGCCTGCATGGCTGCAGAGTTCGGCGGGCCACCGGTGTGGTCGGAGCTGATCCACATGAACTCCAGTTGGGGCACCTTACCGGCTGCCACGTCGTGATTGAAGTCCTGCTGCCAGACGTCGAAACGGTATTGGTCGGGAATGTTCAGGTCGAACTGCGGGTAGTTTTGCACCGTGTCCTTGTAGAGGGTCGGCAGTGGCGTGTACGAGGCGACATATTTGTAGTTGTAGAGCTGGTTCTCCTTCCCGGACTCGTAGGCGAGTACGTCGTTGTAGAAGTCAATCCATAACGGCTCACAGCTGAGCGATTGAGTGTAAGGCAACGGGGTCACGCTGGTAACGACGCCGCCACCAGTGCTACCGCCGCCAGCGCTGCTATAACTCGTATATTTATTGTTCAAAGTGCAGCCGGGCGGTGTGAAGGTGTTGTACTCGACGTATTCGCCGTAGTTTTTCACGCTCACGCCGGCCTTCTCCGCCGTATCCCACAGGTGGCCCTTCTGCTGGTAGGCAAGCGCATCGCCGCCGTTCGAAGGATAGTCGCGCAGCCAGTCTGGCGACTGGACGTCGTCGGAGTAAGGTGCCATGGCCTGAACGATCCAGTTGTGACCGTCGGCCGACTGGCGGCTGGGGTCGTAGAAGTTGTCGAAGAGCGGGAAGCGCTCCACCAGCGCGTGCGCGTTGGGCGAAACCTGCGGGTACGGGGTGTAGGTCGAGGTGTCGCCGAAAGTGGCCAGTGAGGGATCGCCGTTGCCTTCGGTCACGTCGCCAAGCATCTGGTCATAGGTGCGGTTTTCACGGATGATCACGAAGACGTGCTTGATCTTCGAAGGATCGCCGATCCTCTCTGGGATTACCCGCGCCTTGGCCCACGGATTGCCGCCTCCGGCACTCCAGATATTCTCTGCCAGATCCCAGTGGTTATTCTGGAAGACCTTGTGCGTCATTATCGCCAGCTCCGAGTGGTCGGGAACCGGAACGATGCTAACCATTCCAAGATCCTGGTGGGTGTTGAGGGCGTTCACGCCGAATTCACTCGCGGTCGACTCTGCCGATGTGGGCGCGCCTGGCACGCTGATCCCATTGAAGTAGGCGTTGGCCGGTGTGGGATTGCCTGTTGTTCCCCATCCCTTGTCGTTAGCAACCAGCAGTTGCTTGTTGGCCGCGTCGAACACAACCGAGGCGGGCGCATAGCCCACCGGGATCATGCCCTCGACGGGATTCGATCCCCACCAGTTGTTGAGGTCGACAACCGCGACGGCGTTGGCGTTGTAGAGGGCGACGTAGGCTACGTTGTTCTTGGTGTCGACGGCGATGGAGTTCGGACCGGCGCCGTAGGCGGATTTGTCATCTCCCGGCAAGCCGATCGGCAGCCCGAGGTTGATCTTTCCTACCTCTGTGTTGTCGCTCATGTCGATCACCGAGATGGTGTCGTCATACGTGTTGGCAACGAGCAGTTTCGTACCCCACAGGGCCATGCCCGTGGGGTGGTGGCCGACGATAATATCCCCCGTGACCGCGAAGGCTCCGCTCTCGATGTTGACCACTGAAATGGTGCCCTTGGCCAGGCTGCCCGTCGGATATTCTGCGACGACCGGAGTGCCATTGGAGTACTCCATGAAGTCGTCCGCTGTAGCGATCCGTCCGGCTTCGTTGGAGACGTAGGCAGTCTTTCCGTCCGGCGAAATAATAACGCTATTCGGAACGTTGCCCACTCGGATCTCCGCACCCTCAGCCGGCGTCGAGCCCAGAGTGACCTCGGCCAGCGTGTCATTGTTGTCTAGCACGACATATGCGGTCATTGCATCCGAGGAGACCGCGATTCCCATCGGATAGGAAGTGGGCGCCTGATCGGAGAACAGCGAAACGGAATAGGCGCATGGAATATTGAAACCGCCGTTCGTTCCTGGAGGGCTAATGCCCTTGGCCGGAGGCCCCGCCATCACCTTCGTGGGATCGGAGTTGAAGCAAGTGACAGTGGTCATTTTTCCGGTGGCGTCGACGTCCGGTGGGACCGCTATGTTCGCGAAGTTGGAGAGCGTGCCGGTCGAACTGACGCTGGCCACTGCGACGTAAGACAGGCCATAGTCGCCATCCTGGCTGAACAGAAGGTACTTGCCATCCGGGGTATAGGTGATACCGACGGAGCTGCCACCCGCGCCCTTGGTCGGGTTGAAGGTCTGCAGCACTGCGCCGGTCTTCGTGTTGAACACCGTGACGGCCTGTGGAGCGCCCATCTGAAGCACGGCAGCGGTGTTATTGCCGGTGGGGTTCAGCGCGATGGACTTGGCCCGGGTCTGTTTGCCGAGGTTGACCACCGTGCCGGCGGGTGTGATGATTGTGCCGTCGCTGACGACGAAAGTACCGTCCGACTGCGGTCCAACTGTGTAGGTCGGGAACCGGTCCGATTGCGCGAGCGCCGGAATGCTCAGCCCCGCGGCCAACAGGACGGTGAGCAGACGATTGTTTGGAGAAAGAATTCGAGACATTTGTCGTACTCCTTTTCGCTTGGATTTGTTTTTCACGCAACCCGGAATCGGCCACGCTACACGAGAAATTCGAACAGGCAGAAGAGTTCTCTTCGATTGCAGGAAATGGCGCAGCGTAAGAGCAACGCCAACGGCCTTAATCTAGAACTGTGAAAAGGACGCCAGCATTACGCGAAAATGACAATTTTGTAATCTGCCGCGAGTACGGAAATTCGCCTCACAACTCCAACACGCGCGCCGGGCTTCGTATCTATCTGATGAGTGGCAACATGATTGATCCTGAACGAAACTCGCGTTGGGTGAATGGCTGCTCCCATGGACATCGACATTTGATGAAACCTTAATCATTGCGTGATCCGAATCAAACAAGAGTGGATTACAAATCTGTCATTGAGTAATTGCGAGACGCCCTCCGGAGTTCGTGCCGACCCTGGGCGTCGTCGAACGAAACCAAACCTCGCATACACGCAACGTTTGAATGCCCGATGCGGGAAAAGCCGATGAGGCTCTCCGCCAGCACCCGGGAACGGGGATACGTGTTTCCAAACCGTCACAGCTTCTGGTTCCGATGCGCGCAATGAGCGGCGGCATAACGTGAAGTCCCTGCACTGGGTCGGGATGCGTTTTTTTGGAGAGGCCATGTATTGTGAGATTGTGCGAGTAGTTTTAAGCAGGAGTTGTTCCTTGATTCGAAGCGGCCGCGTTTTGATCGGGTTTAGCGCACTGTTGTTTCTTTCCGGGATCTCGCTCGCGCAAGTGGATAGGAGCGCGTTGAACGGCACCGTCACGGACGCCTCAGGCCGGATCCTGCCCGAGACGCATGTAACGGCGGTGCAGGACTCGACGGGACTGAGGCGCGAAACGCTGTCAGACCAGACCGGCAACTACAACATTCCCCAATTGCCGGTTGGGGTTTATACCGTCACCTTCGAGCGCCAGGGTTTCAAGAAGCTGGAGTTTGTCGAGGTGGAGGGTGTCATCGGCAGGAGCCATACGCTGGATGCGACACTGCAAGTCGCGGGCAGCGAAGAGCGCGTGGAAGTTTCGCCCGCTTCGGCGCTGATGGACCACGACACCAGTGCGGTAACCGGCTTCACAGAGAGAACGCAGGCCGACGAACTTCCGCTGAATGGCCGGGACTGGTCGACGCTGACCGCGTACTCTCCCGGCGCCATCGACACCGGCGGCGGCAACCAAAGGTCGGTTCGTTTTGCGGGACGGGGTCTGGACGACAGCAACTTTACCTATGACGGCGTGGACGCTACCAACATCGTGAATCAGACGCAACGCGCCTGGGTTCGCCTCGCCATTCCGCTGGACGCGGTCGAGGAGTTCCGCGTCGACACGCTGACTTCGACCGCCGACGAAGGCGCGACGGGGGGCGCTCAACTGGCTGTGACCTCGCCCTCGGGCACCAATCGTTTCCACGCCCGCCTCTTCGAGTATTTGCGCAATGACGTTTTTGACGCGCCGCTGCCGGAATGGGGCACCCCGGCAATCTGGACCCCCAGCCTTGCAACGCAGCCGGAACCGAAGCAGCCGCTTCGCCTGAATCAATTTGGGGGATCAGTGGGTGGTCCCATCGTGCTCAACAAGACATTTTTCTTTCTCGCTTCCGAGGCCTATCGGCAGAACTGGGGTTATCCGGCCAGCGGCGACGTGCCGAGCCCGGCACTGGTTGCCACCGTCCCGAACTCTTCGCCGGTCTACGGAATCATCAACGCTTTCCCCGGAACGGGACCAAAGACAACCGAATACGCCACCAGCGACCCGAACACCAACATCGTGATCTGCAGCTGCACGCAAGTCGTGAACGAAAGCTCGCTCATGGTGCGGCTCGACCAACACTTCTCAACCAGGACCACGGGCTTCGTGCGGTTCAACTACGACCGGTCGGTGGACACGCAGCCGCTTTCGGCCTCCGCGACAGACTTGCAGCAAAAGGTCTCGGCGCCGATCAATGGCGCACTCGAGTTGTTGCATATTTTCAATTCTCGCCTCGTGAACGAGGCTCACGCAGGCTACAACCGGTCATCCAACAACCAGTACAACAACAGCGACTCCGGGATCATTTACAAGATCGCGATGCAGAATGGAACCGGGCCGGGGTTTGTAACCGAGAATTACGATTACACCAGCATTTATGTGGGCAACTCCTATTCGGTAAACGACAATGTGACATGGAATCACGGTCGCCATACGATCAAAGCAGGGGTCGAGTATCGCCGCATTCAGATGAACCAGGATCACCCGGAAGACGGAACCATTACGTTTTCCTCGGTGGAGAACCTGGCGGCGAACGCGGTGAGAAAAGCGGCACTCACGGGCGCATTGCCCGTGAACGAGCTGCGCAAGAACGATTTCTTTTTTTACGCGCAAGACGATTACAAGTTTCGGCCGAATCTCACCCTCAACCTTGGTTTCCGCTACACCATCTTCGGTCTCTTCACTGAAAATGACGGACTGGCCGAGCCGTTCGATTTCGCGACCTGCGGCCCGCAGGGATACTGCCCCGTGGGATCGAGCTTCGGCCACCAGAATCTCGGCGATGTCGATCCCCGAGTGGGATTCGCCTGGACTCCTAAAATGAGCCAGAAGACGGTGATCCGCGCCGGATTCGGCACCTACCACGAAGACGGGCAGTTGGACGATCAAAACCTGCCCGCAGGAAACGAAGTGCCGTCCTATTCGGCGTCGAGCAGCAAGAGTGCGCTCTCCTACTGCCCGCCCACAACCCCATCGTGCGCGAACCAGGCCGACGCGATTCTAACCGCTTCCGGGGCCAACGCATTCAGCGCCGCCGGCGCAGCTTACAAACCAAGCGCTGAACAACGGGACCGCAAAGACACGTATGTCGAGCAGTGGAGCTTCGCTGTGCAGCAGGAGCTGCCGGCAAGCTTCGTGGGCACGGTCTCCTACCTGGGAAGCCACGGCGTGCACCTGCTCGAGGAGGGTGAGACAAACCTTTTGGCTTACGACTCAGCCACTGGGGTCTATGGGGGCACGAGTGGCACTCAGACGCAGTATCCCTTGTGTGCCTGGAACGCGAGTGCGCCTGCCGGCAGTTGCGCTACAGGCATTCAGTGGCGCGGCTCGGTGGGAATGAGCACGTATAACGGCCTGTCCGTCGGAATGCGGCGGCCTTTCTCGAGCGGGCTCCTTGTGGCGGCGAATTACATGTGGTCGCACGAGATCGACAACGGCTCCAACGGCAGCGGCGATGGCGACGAGATACAGCCGGAGCATCAGGCGTGCCAGTCCTGCGATATTGCCAGCGGCGCCTGGGACGGCCGCCATGTAGTCAATGGCAACGCGGTCTTTCAACTCCCCTTTGGCCTGGGAAAGCCCCTGCTGAATCGGCCTGGGATCGCAAGCGCCATCGCGGGCGATTGGGAAGTGACAACAAACGCCGTGGCCCGCACCGGCTTCCCGGTGAATGTGGTAACGACTCTGGACGGGCCGGACGGCAATCAAGCCGGTACTCAACGCCCTCTGCTCACCGGTCAGCCCCTGACTCCGCCCGGAGGCAAAAGGGTTGCGGAGTGGTTCAACCCTGCCGCATTTGAAATCCCGGCCCTCAATTCGAACGGCGATGCGAGCATCTTCGGGAGCGCGCCGCGCAACCTGGTCCGCGGGCCGGGAACCTGGCAGGTCGACGTGGGCGCCGGCAAGACTTTCGCTTTTGCAGAGCGGGCGCGACTGGAATTCCGCGCGGAGTTCTACAACATCTTCAACCATCCGCAGTTGGGTCAGCCTGGAGCAACGTGCAGCGGAACCGGCTCGATCTCCGGCCCTACGCCTTGTGAGTCAGGGGCGGGCCTCGGCCAGATCGCCAATCCGATCAACCTGAACACGGCCATCGTGTCGCCGATCACCCCGGTGGGATCGGGTACACCGCGCGAGATACAGTTCGCGCTGCGTCTGGAATTCTAAAGAACACTGGCGCGGGCGCATGCAGGATTGAGTTCCATGACGACAAAAAGACAATCAGTTTCGGATCTGCTCTGGGCCGCCCTGCTGGCGGTCGTTCTGACGGCCCCTCCGGGGACGTGTTCGCCGCAAAACCCAGATTTCTCCGGGGGCTGGAACCTTGACAACGAACGCTCTGTGCACAGGAGTTCGGGAGATATCGCCCTGCATATCGACCAGCGCGATTCAGAAATGACAGTGGAGACCACCATTGCCCGCGGCTCCGCCGCACCGCGGCACGCGGTTCAGCGGTACACGACGGGCGGCGTGGCGTCTAAATCCATTGGTGCCGACGGGGATGAGTTCTACACGTCGATCGCCTGGAGCGGGCAGAGCCTGATCTTCTCAATTGAAGAGCATGAGGATGGCCGGATCATTCTTTCGAAAGAGTCATGGACCCTGATTGAGAATGGCGCTGCGCTCCAGAGAGTGCGCGAGCCCGCGGATGCGTCACCGGACGGGGCGGGAAAGCAGACCATGATCTACCTACGGCAGGCGCCGCGAACCTGAAGCACACGGGCACGAGCCTGCACGGTACCACGGATTGCCCCCAAAGTCTGAAAAGAGCCTCGAGGCTTACTCGATATGAAAATTCTGGTCATCGAAGATGAATCCAAGACAGCTAAGTTCCTGAAGAAGGGGCTTGAGGAGGCAGGCTTCGTCCTCAGCGTTGCCGGAGATGGGATTGACGGGCTGCACCTCGCGCTGGAACTGGATTTCGATCTCGTCATTCTTGATGTGATGCTCCCTGGACTTGATGGCTGGCAGGTCCTCACGCGGTTGCGTCAAGAGGGCCGACGCGCGCCGGTTCTTTTTCTGACCGCGCGGGATGCCGTGCACGAACGCGTGCAAGGGTTCGAATTGGGCGCAGACGACTACCTGGTAAAGCCATTTGCCTTTTCCGAATTGCTGGCCCGCGTGCGATCACTGCTGCGTCGCGGGCCTTCTCGCGCGCCGGAGACCCTTCGTTTGGCCGACCTGGAAGTCGATTTATTGCGCCAGCGTGCCACGCGCGCGGGCCATCGGCTGGAACTGACTTCCAAAGAATTTCTTCTCCTCTCCTTGCTGGCGAGACGCGCGGGCGAGGTGTTGTCGCGAACCCTGATCGCAGAGGCGGTCTGGGACATGAATTTCGACAGCGATACCAACGTCGTGGACGTGAATGTGCGCAGGCTGCGCAGCAAAGTTGATGATCCTTTCCAGTACAAATTGATTCATACCATTCGTGGCGCCGGCTATGTTCTGGAATCCGGCCAGTAACTTGACGCCGGTCCCACGCTTGTGGCGAACGCTGGCCTTCCGGCTAACGGCGGGCTATGCGCTGGCGGGGTTCTTCCTGGTCTTCTTCTCCGTCGTGAGTCTTTACCTGGTTCTAGTGAGAGAACTTGAGAAGAGCACGGATTTGTTCCTCGCGGACAAGGTTCACGTGCTGAGCACTATGTTGCGGGAACGGCCCGGTGACCAGGACGCGCTGCATGAAGAAATTGTGTTGGAATCGGCCGCTCGCCGATACGAGCAGTTTTATATTCAACTGATCGACGAACGAAACACCACCCTGCTGATGACCCCGGGTATGGCTGATCAGCTGGACCTGGCGCAACTAGTCACTCAGACTCGCACCCACTCCGATCGCAGCCTGGCAATGAAAGGCAAGGAGGGAAAGTCTTTCCGCGTGATCAGCGCCGTGGCGCCGGTCGGCTCCTCCAAGACTCAGACGGACACGCTCCGGATCGCGGTCGATGTTTCACAAAAGGACGCGTTGCTCGGGCGCTACCGATTTTGGTTCTGGGCCGTTCTGCTGGCGACCTCCATCATCTTTCCACTGATCGGGTACCAGATCGCAAGGCAGGGCATCCGACCGGTGGAGGAGATGGCGACCACCGCCCGCCACATCAGTTCAACCAACCTGAGGGAACGGATTCAAGCGGAAGGCTATCCGTTCGAACTCGCATCCCTGGCCGGCACCTTCAATCAGATGCTGGACCGTCTGGAAGAGTCCTTCGAACGCATTTCTAGATTCTCAGCGGATATCGCGCACGACCTGCGCACGCCGGTAAACAACATTCGCGGCGAAGCCGAAGTAGCTTTGGCAAGGGCGCGAACCGTCGATGAGTATCGAGACGTGCTGGAGTCCTCATTGGAAGAAGCGGTCCGTCTTTCTGAACTGATAGGGGACCTCCTGTTCCTTGCCCGCGCGGAGAGCCCGCTGAATGAATTGCGCCGTGAGCGCGTCAATGTGGGTGACTTGCTGATTACGGTACGCGATTATTACGAGGCATCCGCAGTGAACGGAGGCATTTCGCTGGTCGCGGTCGAAAGCGCGGAGCCCCTCATTGTGGAACTGGATCGCTCGCTAATGTTGCGGGCGGTGAGCAACCTGGTTTCGAACGCCGTTGCGCATACACTACCCGGAGGAACCGTTACGCTGGCGGCCACGAACGAGGATGCCGCGATTCGCATCGAGGTCTCAGACACCGGCGGCGGCATTCCCACCGAAGCACTGCCCAGAGTCTTCGACCGCTTCTTCCGCGTCGATCCATCGCGTTCCAAGACCTCGGGTGGCACAGGGTTGGGCCTGGCGATTGTACAGAGCATCCTGACGCTTCACGGAGGCAGTGCGGAGATCAGCAGTCAGCTCGGACATGGAACTCGCGTCACGCTACGCATGGCCGCCCTGGCAACACGATGATGAACCTGTAATTCTCGCTCATGCTGTCATCCGTGGCTGAATTGTTCGACGATTGGTGCTCGTGACCGCGGCTTTCGGCCAGTTGGCAAGATAACCCTCTAAAACGCTCCAAGCTCGGGCAAGCGGCTCGAGTCCGATTTGGCGAGGCGCAACGGATAAATCCGAACCCTTTCAAAACTCGCCAGCCCAGGGTTTTCAGAACCCGCTTCCCGAGAAGAACCGATAGAGACTATCTGTGAGGCGGCGCAATCGCGCAGGCGAAACTGTCAGCCTTATTGGTATCGCCGGTGCCCTTGTACCAGGCCTTTTGCGGATAGGCGCAGAGCGGACGCTGCATCGCGATACCCTTGGCGGGGGCATCGTCGACATACTTGGTGGCGATGATCTGCTCAGGCGCTATGCCGGATTCAACCCACTGGGTGATGGCCGTGAACAAATCGTCTCCAGGCGTTCCGGAGGGCGGCTTGCGCTGGCCGCCATTGGCTGCATTGAAGGCGTTTGGCCCCGCACCGCCGCCGCAATGCATCACGCCCGGCGCCATGAACAGGCGGGCGAATTTCTGGACCTTCACCACTCCGCCAAACTCTTTGCCCAGGCCGTTATAGAAATGGAGCGTCTGATCCGGCGCCACCAACGTGTCGGCCCAGCCCTGGAAAATGATGAGCTTGCCACCCCGCGCCCGGAAGCGGCCCACGTCTCCGCTGGTGACGCCGTTGACGGAAGATGCGAGCACCGCGTTCACTTTGGGCATGTCCCGCTCGAAATTGAAATCGCGCCAATTCCAGCCGGTGCCGAAGACCCATTTGAACAGGCCGTCAAAGGGGGCTTCCCCCTTGTACGGTGTCTCAAGAAAAGTCCAGCCGGCGGGGCCGGGCGCTTCGCTTCCGCGGAGCCAGCCGTAATAGAGGGGTCGGCCGGCGGAGCTGACGGGCCCGGAATAAAAGTCTTTCGCGGTCTGGACTTCGCCAGCGGTCAGGCAAGCGTCGGAATCGGCTCCCTTGCACGTGAGCTCCGCAGGATCGAATTTGCAAGCCTGGGGATCGCTGACGAAAGGATCCGTGGCCAGGCCGTTGCCCTTGGCTGCACAGGCCAACAGGACGGCGTTGTGTAAAAGCGCCAGCTTGGCGCTCGACAACTGACGTCCGGGCTCGAGATTGGCCGACTGGAGGTCCCACACCGCGAGGGCGTGGCCCCATGTGCGGTCGATCACGGGGGCGCCAACCAGGATACCGTCGTAATCGTCGGGATAATATTGCGCCTCAATGAGGCCTTGCTGCCCACCGGTGGAGCATCCGGTGTAATAGGAATGTGCGGCGTCTTCGCCATAGAAGGCTTTGGCGATGGCTTTGCCGGTCACCGTCATTACGTGCGTCGACAGTTTGCCCCAGTCCTCCCATTTCTGCGGATGGCCTATCAGCGGATCGCCGTCGAGAACGGTGGCCGGAGCGGTGCCCGTATCAGTAACGGCGGAGGCATAACCCCGTTTGATGCCATCTGCCATTCCGCGATAGCCCGCGCTCAGAGAGCCGCCGAAGCCGCCATTGCCGTTGCCGTGGAAGACGCCTTTCCATGGGCCGATGGGCATCCAGATCTCCACGCCGATGTCAGAGTCGGGCGTTGGCTCGACCGAGGCGATCACGCGGCAGAAGGCCGGAAGGTCAGCTTGCTTTACCTTGTCAGGGCCGGCGAAATCGCCCGCAGCTACCAGCTCGGCGCTCTTGATGGTCACGTTGGGGAGTTTGAGATTGAGTAGATCTTCGCAGCTTGCGGCGTAGCATGGCGAAGCGAGGATGAGTATAACCAGAGTTGCCGCGGATGCCAGCAGCAACGTACGTGCGTCTTTCTTCATGACGGGTCCCCTTGAGCTTGCAAGTGACTTCGACTTCCCCGGCCTGAATTGGAGGCAGTTCTCCAATTCGCTGGGCGTCATGATACTCGGTTTATGTTGGGCGGAAAATGGTGCACGATGCCAAATCAATGTCTACGATGACACCGTTTGCGGCTCTGATAAATCTGTGTCGTTTTACAAAGCCCCACTTGGTGGGCCCGGAGGGATTTGAACCCCCAACCAAGGGATTATGAGTCCCCTGCTCTAACCGTTGAGCTACAGGCCCTTTGCTGCCCATCATAATGCAGTCACTATACTTACTTGTAGCGTTCCGCCACGGAACGCCGGTGAGGTCATTGCGTTGGATACGCCGCCTCGAAGTGTCGCGCACACGGAGGTAACCGAGTGGGATAACGGTGAGGTCCGCTCCGGCAGCGACGATCTCGCCGCCGAAGAGCCTCTCCAGATCCTTGCCGGCGGCGGACCGTTGGTTGTGACCATGCGAACTCCCGGCAACGACCGCGAACTCGCCTCCGGTTTTCTCTTGACCGAGGGCCTCATTGAAAGCCGCGATGAGATTCTAGGCTTCCACGGCCAGGAATCCACGTGCGGCAATGGCGGGAACATCGTCAACGTTGAATTGCGCGGTGGCCCGCAGAAACACCAGGATTCCCCGCGCAATTTCCTTTCGAATTCAAGCTGCGGCCTCTGCGGGAAAACTTCAATCGACGCTGTGCGTACGCGCGGTCTGCGATCGCTTGAAACCGGTTTCGCAGTGGACGCCGAGATGCTTTGCTCGCTGCCAGATAAGTTACGCTCCTCCCAATCAGTCTTTGAACGCACCGGCGGACTCCATGCCGCCGCACTGTTTAACGTCGAGGGAGGGCTCATCGCTCTTCGCGAGGACATCGGCCGCCACAACGCGGTCGACAAAGTCATAGGGTGGGCGCTCCTGCAAGGTATGATCCCGCTTTCAAGTCACGTGCTCCTGGTCAGCGGACGCGGCGGGTTCGAGATTATTCAGAAGGCAATTGCTGCAGGCATTCCGATTGTCGCTTCGGTTTCAGCTCCCTCAAGTCTTGCAGTTGAGCTGGCTAAGGACCTGAATTTGACGCTGATTGGATTTCTTCGTGGAAGGCGCTTTGTTGTCTATTCCGGCGAGTCGCGCTGCCTGATCGAAAGCCACGGTACCCCATAGTTGCGGCATCAAACCGCAGCACCCTAATCGGTGAATGAAGTGCAATAATCTATCCGGCACTTCCTGGCTCAGGATCGACGAGCCAAAATCCATTTCCCCACCTCCTTCCGAGGATTCTGTAAGCCATGGCAACAGTGACCATCGACAAAAAGGCACATCAATTTGCGCTAGGGGAGCGCTTGATCGACATCATCAATCGCGCCGGCGAGAGGCTTCCCCAGGTTTGCTACCATCCTCAACTCGGCCCCATCCAAACCTGCGACACTTGCATGGTCGAAGTCGACGGGAAACTGGTCCGCGCATGCGCCACAGCTGCCTCAGACGGAGGGTCCGTTCTCACCGCTTCACCGCTCGCTGCGAGCGCCCAGCGCGAAGCTTTCGATCGTATCCTCGGAAATCACCTGCTCTACTGCACGGTCTGCGATAACAACAACGGCAACTGCACGGTGCACAATACCACCGCTCTCCTGGCGATCGAACATCAAAAGACACCGTTTGCGACAAAACCATTTCCGAAGGACTTTTCAAACCCTTTCTATCGTTACGATCCCGACCAGTGCATTCTATGCGGCCGTTGTGTAGAGGCCTGCCAGAATCTGCAGGTGAATGAAACCCTGACAATCGACTGGGAGAACGAGCATCCGCGCGTGCTTTGGGATGGCGGAGCGCCCATCGGCGAATCAAGCTGCGTCTCCTGCGGCCACTGCGTGACGGTTTGTCCCTGCAATGCTTTGATGGAAAGCTCGATGCTTGGTGAGGCGGGCTACATCACTGCGCTGCCGCAGCTTGCGCGGGAAAGAATGATCGAGGTTGTGAAAGAGCTTGAGCCCGAACTTGGCTACAGCTCCGTTCTCGCTCTTTCCGAGATCGAAGCCAGCATGCGCGCTTCGCGGATCAAGCGCACAAAGACCGTCTGCACTTATTGTGGCGTCGGTTGCAGCTTCGACATTTGGACACGTGACCGTCAGATTTTGAAAGTCGAGCCTGCTGAGGGACCTGCAAACGGCGTGTCGACATGCGTGAAAGGGAAATTCGGCTGGGGATTCGCAAATCACGAAGACCGCCTGACCAGCCCGTTGATTCGCGAGAAGGGCCAGTTCCGCAAAGCCACATGGGATGAGGCACTCGATCTTGTTGCACGCCGATTCGCCGAAATCAAAGCTGCTAACGGCCCGGATTCGCTCGCCTTTATCTCATCGTCGAAGTGCACAAACGAGGAAAGCTACCTGATGCAGAAATTAGCGCGCGCGGTTGTCGGCACCAACAATATGGACAACTGTTCGCGTTACTGCCAGGCGCCTGCGACAGTGGGTCTTTGGCGCACCGTCGGCTACGGCGGCGATTCCGGGTCCATCAAAGATATTGAGCAGGCGGACCTGGTTCTCATCGTCGGCAGCAACACCGCCGAGAGTCATCCTGTGCTTGCAACGCGGGTGAAGCGCGCTCATAAACTGCGTGGACAAAAACTGATCGTCGCCGATCTACGCGAGCATGAGATGGCTCGCCGCGCCGATGTTTTTCTCCACCCCAAGCCCGGGACCGATCTCATCTGGCTATCCGCGGTGACGCGCTATTTGTTCGACAACAGCCTCGCCAATTCAGCATTCATGGACCAATGGGTCGATGGCATCGACGATTACGTGAAGAGCCTCGATCCATTCACGCTCGCGATGGCCAGCGAGCGCTGCGATATCTCGCAAGAAACACTCGTCAAAGTTGCGCGCATGATCGCCGAGGCTGGCAGCGTTTGCATCCTGTGGGCGATGGGCGTGACGCAGCATGTCGCCGGTTCCGACACTTCGACTGCAATCTCAAACCTTTTGCTGGCGACGGGCAACTATATGCGGCCCGGAACCGGTGCTTATCCGCTGCGCGGCCATAACAATGTGCAGGGAGCGAGCGACCACGGCGCCATGCCCAACTTCTTTCCCGGATACCAAAAGGTTGAGGACCCGGACATTCGCGGGAAGTTCGAGCGCGCATGGGGCGTCGCGCTTCCGCCAGAGCCTGGCTTGAACAACCACCAGATGATCGATGCGATCCACGAGGGCCGACTGAAAGCCTTGTACCTTTTTGGCGAGGAGATGAGCCTCGTCGATTCCAATGCCAACTATGTCGGGCAGGCGCTAGCCAAGGTCGATTTCTTCGTGGTGCAGGATATCTTTTTCGGCGAGACCTGCCGCTATGCCGACGTTGTCTTCCCGGCGAGCCCCAGTCTGGAAAAAGACGGCACGTTCACCAGCACCGAGCGACGCATTCAGCGGCTTTATAAAGTTTTCGAGCCCCTCGGTGACAGTCGGCCCGATTGGCAGATTATTCGAGACCTCGCGAACCGTCTCGGAGCAAACTGGAAATACGCTCACCCGTCGGAAATCTACGAGGAAATCGCTTCGCTTACTCCCCTGATGGCCGGCGTCGACTATAACCGCCTCAGGGGTTACCGCTCTCTGCAGTGGCCGGTCGCTGCTGACGGCACTGACGAGCCATTGCTTTACACCCGGCAATTCAATTTCCCCGGCGGCAAAGCCAGGTTCTTTCCGCTCGCATTTACCGAGCCGACCGACCAGCCCGATGCGACCTACGATCTGCATCTCAACAACGGACGGCTGCTTGAGCACTTCCACGAGGGAAACATGACGTACCGGTCAGAAGGAATTCGCGAAAAAGTTCCGTCTACGTTCGTCGAGATCTCTCAGGAGCTGGCCGGGGCCCGCGGCATTCGCAGCGGAAGCGTGGTCGAGCTGACTTCGCGTTATGGTCGCCTGCGAGTTCGCGCGCTGGTTACCGACCGAGTAAAAGGCAGTGAGCTTTACATGCCGATGAATTCAACCGACGAACCGATCAATCGGCTCACCAGCAGCCACACCGATAAGGTAACGAGCACTCCTGCATACAAGGAAGCGAGCGTCCGCATGGAACTGGTCGAAGCTGAAGGCGCCGTGCCGCTTCCTCGCGGAAACTCGCGCTTCGGACATCCCACGCCGCAGCAAGGCGTGGAAGTTGAGCGCAAGTGGAAGCGCGATGACTACCGCGTACCTGATGGACTGGTGCAAATCCAGACAAGAAACGGGAGGAACGCCAATGGCCCAACCGATCCCGCTTGACCTGCCACCGCGCGATCCGCGCAAAGAACTTCTTGACCGCCTCCAACGCGCCCCCGAAGAGCACACGGAAGCATTGCTCGATGCCTATGAACTGCTCGAGCAAATGCGCCAGGCCGGGGTTTTGCAGCTGCTTCGCGGCACGTTGAGCGCTGGGGACGAGATCGTGGAACGCGCCGCTGGTGCGGCACGGTCGCCTGAGGGCACGCGCGCATTGCGCAATCTGCTGATCCTTGGCCAGATGCTCAGCTCCATCAACCCTGAATTGCTCCAATGTATCGCCGTGGCTGCGGGTCAAACACTTGGCAGCGAACGCAAGCCCGTCATCGAGCCGCCGGGACTCTTTGCGCTTCTCAGTGAATTTCGTCAGCCGGAGTTGCGCCGCAGTGTCGCGCTCATCAATCGATTTCTATTGACGTTGGGAAATCAGTTGAAAAGCGTGACCGGCCAACACGGGCCATCGTAAACGGAGCTGGTGAGGAATTCGCATCTCCGCGAGGCAGACAGAGTGGCTATGCGAAACTTGGCAAGAGTGGTCATGGACACCAGACCATTGAACGAGTTGAACTCAATTAAGGGAATGAACGGTTTTCGTGATCCGGATTCGATCGCCGCGCGCAGACCTTCGCGGCAAATCGGCGTGCTCGCGTTCGGCGTGGCTGCAATTGTGCTTGGCGCGGCTGGTTTTGCCTGGGGCGATTTCGCAACGAACTGGCAGCGTGTCGGGCCCAACGTACCCTATCGGGAAGCGCTCGCCTATATCACTGCTGCCTTTGAGACGCTTACCGGCGTTGCGATGCTGGGTCGCAGAACGGCTCGGGCCGGCGCTCTACTATTGACGATTCTCTATTCGATCTTCACGCTGCTCTGGGTGATCCAGGTCTGCGCGGTTCCCCTGGTGTATGACGGATGGGGCAACGTTTTCGAGGAACTCTCCCTCGCGATCGGCGGAGCGGTGGCATACGCATCGCTTGCGCCCGCTGGTTCCCCATTAGCCGGCAAAGCCCGCCTTATCGCCCGCCTCTATGGAATTTGCCCAATCTCTTTTGCCATCGTGCACTTTATCAATCTCGCGGGCGTGGCTACCTGGGTTCCGAAGTGGCTTCCGCCGGGGCAGATGTTCTGGGCCACTGCTGCGGCCATTGGTTTTCTGCTGGCAGCTGCTGCGATCCTGTCGGGTATTCGGGCTGGTCTTGCCGCGAGGCTGCTCACCGCGGAAATCATGGGCTTTGAGATTCTGGTTTGGGTGCCAAAACTCATTGCCGCGCCCCACGAGCATTTTTACTGGGCCGGCAACGCAATCTCGCTGGCTATGGTTGCAGCCGTCTGGGTCGTCTCCGATGCCCTCAGCCAACCGCGGAGGCTGCATGCAAATCCATGGCCGTAAATTCCCTGACCAACCCGGGATTGAACTGGCGCTCCGGAATCGGCTGAGCGGCAACCTTCATGCGAGGCGAAATCGACTGCAACACGAGGAGCGTATGGCATGAGAAATCATAGCTTGGCCTGGTGGACGGGCGCGGGGCTTGGGGCATCGACGGTGATTCTGTTCGCGAGCTGGCTCGCGTTAAAAAGCGCGGCGGCAACAGGCCCGCAAGGCGAATCCAGACGGCCGGTGCTGGTGGAACTGTTCACATCAGAAGGCTGCTCGAGTTGCCCGCCGGCGGATCAACTGTTGGCCGCTCTCGATGCTTCGCAGCCCATCGACGGTGCGCAGGTGATCGCGCTCAGCGAGCATGTGACTTATTGGGATCATGAGGGCTGGCGTGATCCGTATTCGTTGGCGGAAGTAACCGACCGGCAGAAGTGGTACGACGACGAATTCGGGCTGAGCCAGGTTTACACGCCGCAGGTGGTGGTGGACGGCGCTGTGCAGGTATTGGGCAGCGACGAGCCGAAGCTGGCGCAAGCGGTATCGGCGGCGACGGCCGACGCAAAGGAAGACCTGGCCATTGACAACCCGACTTGGACAGGCGATGGCGTGAGCTTTGTGATTCGCCACGGAGACCTCACGGCCGGCAAATCGAAACAAGCGCTGGTGGCTGTGTTGGCTGAGGATGAGACCTTGACACCAGTCAAGCGCGGCGAGAATGCCGGTAAAACGCTGCGCAATATAGCCGTAGTCCGTACGCTCAAAGAGCTTAACTCCACAACGGAGGGCGCGGTCACACTGAAGCTACCCGTAGAAGACAAGCACGCAACCGGTCAGGTGCGACTGGTGGTTTTTGCTACCGACAAACACAGTGGACGCGTGCTTGGAGTTACGGAGCAAACAGTCGCGCGATGACGTAGGGTGATCGCGAGGCGCTATTAGGGCCGTCCCGCAGCTTACCTTCCGGCCGGCGAGAACACCGCCATTTCAATGTCCCATGGGCTCGAGTTGTCGGCGCTCGATTTAACTTCCAGAATGGACTCCACCATGGCGTTGCTCGGGTTACGGAGAACGATCCGTCCTCTGCATATCAAAATCGGAATCTCTTCCGGGCGCACGGCGAACTGATCAAGAAGCCACTGCACCGCGGGATCACGGTCGAGATCGAGATAGGTATAAGGACAAGCGTTTCGCCCCAGGAAAACCCTTAAACGCAAGGTACTCGCAGAGTGGTTTGAGCCCACGAGCAATGACTCTTCAGGCTTGCTCGAAACTGAATACGCCCGCCGCAGCAGGTAGGAGCTCAGGAATACAGGGCTCAGCAGAGAGTGGGTTTCCGCAATGTGCAATAGATCCTTCCGCTGGATTTCGAGCAGCCGGCTCGGTTTTTTGGTTTTGGCTCTGATGGAACTCGGACCGCCCAAGAGCAGATTCACCTCGCCACTAAACTCGCCGGGATCATGCGACACAACCAGTGGCTCGCCTTTATTGAAAACCCTTACGATGTCGAGAGATCCATTAAGAACCACGAAAACCGGGACATTCGTGTCGCCGGGATCGAAGAGAATTTCGCTGCCTGCCGTTGATCGCTCGCTGCCGAATGTACTTAACATTGCGATCTCCGCACGATTAAGTTTGGGAAACATCGGCTCGCTCTTGATGACTTCCATTTTTTGTCTCCGAGGGGGAATTCGGGGAGTGCATTCGCGCAACCGCCTGCATGAATCATCGCGCGCGCATGCGTCTGCCCAACATATCCAATGATCCGGCAAAGAGCATAGCCACCGGGTCAAGGCAGCGCGAGACAGAATAGAAGTCAAAGCGCAAGAATTCTGCGGAGATGCCGGACGGCCGGCAGCATTGCATCTTCATCGGTGTTGCCGTAGCCGAGTATCAAGCCCTGGCGAGGATGGCCATTGGACCAGCACGGTGAAAGCGGCCACATCCACAGGTTCTCAGCCGCCGCTCGCCTGGCAATGTCGTGGTCGCAGAAGGAATCAGGCAGCGTGACAGAGAGGTGCATTCCCGCTTCGGTTCCGTGGATCTCAAGGGAATCGCCAAGCTCCGCGCGGAGGCTCCCGACAAGCGCCGAGCGCCTGGATTTGTAGAGGGCGCGCATGCGGCGGATGTGCCGGGCGAAATGGCCCGACCTCATGAAATCAGTCAGGACTTCCTGGAAAAGATACGATGGGAAAATGTCCATGGCCATTCTGACGGACCGGAAGTCGTCGACAAGGTCGGCAGGAACCACCAAATAACCCAGGCGCAACGAGGGAAAAAGAACCTTGCTGAAGGTGCCTATATAGATGACGCGTGCCGCGGAGTCGAGCCCCTGGAGCGACGGGATCGGCTGGCTCTCGAATCGGAATTCGCTGTCGTAGTCGTCCTCGACGATCCAGGCGGAGTTCTTTCGGGCCCAATCGAGGAGTTGCAAGCGCCTCGAAATGCTCATCGTAACGCCGAGTGGGTATTGGTGCGACGGAGTGACGAAGGCGGCCCGGGCGTTGCGAGCGCGTTTGACTCCGGCGGCGACATCGAGGCCTTCGCTGTCGACGGGAACGGGCACAATACGGCATCCGCGGCCCACCAGAACCGAACGCACCAGCGGGTAGCATGGCTCTTCGATCCATGCACTGTCTCGCGTATCGAGGAGGACGCGAGTGGTGATATCCAGTGCCTGTTGCGAACCGGAGACGATCATGATCTGCTCGGGATTGCACTGAACGGAACGTGCTGTGCGCAAGTAAGAGCAGATGGCTTCGCGGAGCGGCATGAGCCCGAGCGGATCGATCTGGCGAATGGCGTGAGCACGCGGCGTGCGGCTGTGGCGTGCAACAAGCTTTGACCAGGTCTCGAATGGAAACCGTTCCAATGCCGGTTGATGGACAGTGAAGGCGCCCCAGCCTTCGCGCCACGGATCATCCTTAAAGCGGGGATATCGCGCAGAGCACCGCGAGGCCTGGCGCGTTCCCTCGGCTTTTGAAGCTGAACTTGCCCCATTTCCGCGAAGAGGAACGAGCGAGGGCGACACAAACGTGCCAGCACCCTTCCTGGTCTGGAAATATCCTTCGACGTGAAGCTGGGAATAGGCGTCGAGGACGGGAAAACGCGAGATCTCCAACTCCGCCGCGAGCGCGCGACTGGATGGAACTTGCTGACCGGGGACCATCTCCCCGCGCAGAATTGCATCGCGAAATCCGAGGTACACCTGTTGATGCAAAGGAATCCCGGCATCGCGGCTGATCTGAATCACGGGGAAGATTCCGCAGGAAACTGTGGCCATCAATGCACCTTGTTGGCTTTGGAATTTGATCCATCAGTCAAAGCGCAAGAACTCTACGGAGGTGCCGGACGGCCGGCAGCATTTTGTCCTCATCGGTGTTGCCGAAGCCGAGGATTAAGCCCTGGCGAGAATGGCCGTTGGACCAGCAAGGTGAAAGCGGCCACAGCCACAGGTTTTCAGCCGCTGCCCGCTTGGCAACCTCGTGGTCGTTATAGGAATCGGGCAGCGTCACAGAGAGGCGCAATCCCGCTTCGGCTCCTTGAACCCGCAAGGAATCGCCGAACTCCGCGCTCAGGCTCTCGACGAGTATCGAACGCCTGGATTTGTAGAGGGTGCGCATCCGGCGAATGTGCCGGGAGAAGTGGCCCGAATTCATGAAATCGGCCATGACTTCCTGGAGAAGATACGACTGGGAGACATCCATGGTCATCCGGACCGATCGAAAATGGTCCACAAGGTCGGAAGGAATCACCAAATAAGCCAAGCGCAAGGAGGGGAAAAGGGCCTTGCTGAACGTTCCGATGTAGATGACACGTGCCGCGGAGTCGAGCCCCTGAAGTGATGGAATGGACGTTCTCTCGAACCGGAATTCGCTGTCGTAGTCGTTCTCGACAATCCAGGTGGAAGATTTCTGAGCCCAATCAAGCAGTTGCAGCCGCCTGGAAATACTCATCGTAACGCCAAGCGGGTAATGGTACGAGGGGGTGACGTAAGCGGCCCGGGCACTCGGGGCGCGCTTGACTCCGGCGGCAACATCGAGGCCTTCTTCGTCCACGGGAACGGGCACAACACGGCATCCTAAGCCGACCAGTGCCGCTCGCGCCAGCGGGCAGCACGGCTCTTCGATCCACGCTCTGTCACCAGCATCGAGCAACACTCGAGTCGTGATATCCAGCGCCTGTTGCGACCCGGAGACAATCATGACCTGCTCGGGATCGCATCGCACGGCTCGAGCAGTGCGCAAGTAAGAAGCGATGGCATCTCGGAGCGGCATGAGACCGAGCGGGTCGATTTGGAGAATGGCGTTAGCACGCGGCGTGCGGCTGTGACGCGCAACAAGCTTTGACCAGGTTTCGAATGGAAAACGATCCAGCGCCGGTTGATGGACCGTGAAGGCACCCCAGCCATCGCTCCAGGGATCGCTCTCAACTTTGGGATACTTCGCGGAGCGCCGCGAAGCCTGGCGCGTTCCTTCAGCCTTCGAAACAGAAGGTGCTCCGTCTCCGCGAAGTGGGATGAGGGAGGACGACACAAACGTGCCGGCACCCTTCCTGGTCTGGAAATACCCTTCAACATGAAGCTGGGCATAGGCGTCGAGGACAGGAAAGCGTGAGATCTCCAACTCCGCCGCGAGCGCGCGACTGGATGGGACCTGCTGTCCGGGGTCCATTTCTCCGCGCAAGATGGCATCGCGAAATCCGACGTACACCTGATGATGCAGGGGCGGCCCGGCATCGCGGCTGATCTGAATCACGGGGAAGATTCCGCAGGAAACGGTGGCCATGTATGTACCTCGTTGGCTTTGGAATTTGATTCGTCACAAAAACTGCAGCTCGATCGTCGTCACTCGTTTGGACGAATGCGAATGTGTTTTGTGTCAATTGGTGTTTGGCAGTGCAGCGAGAAAAAACTGTAAATAACCGCTTAAATAAAGGGTTTCTAGAGGGCAGTTGGAATGGAGTGCGAGGATTTAACGGTTAAAAATATGCGGGAGGGGGCCGTTAAACCCACCTCCCGCGGTGATACATCGTTTCAGCTAGAACGAATACTTCACGTCCAGCTCGATGACGCGCGCGTAGGGTAGGGCCGATCTGATGGTCGGCACACCGAACGCATTCGAGCCGGTTGAGGTTTGGTTGAAGTTGGGCGTGATCGCTTTGCTCGAGTAGTCCACGTTGTAGTTCACCGTAGTCGGCGTTGCACCGTTGAACGTCAGCAACGAATGGTTCAGCCAGTCGGATGCGGTGACCCGCAGCTGGACCGCTTGTTTTTCGTAAACGTGGAAGGTCCGGTAGAGTGCCAGGTCGTTGTCAAAATACGCCGTGTTACTCATATAGGGCCACGCCTGACCACCCTGGGTTCCCACAGCCGGAGCGTTGAAGCATTTTCCGTTCAGGACCTGGTGAGTCGCCAAGCCGCTGGTTGGGTTGCAGGTAAGCACCGGCCTGATGGGAATGTTCTCGTCTGTCCCAAAGTACGTCGGGGCACCGATTCCGTTGGTAATTCCCTGAGCCGCCGCGTTTGCCGGCAAACCAGTGTACTGGAGTCCCAATCCAAAGTTCACCGTACCGATGGCGGGAATGTATCCGCCCTTCTGCCAGGTCGAGATGCCGCTGACCGTCCAGCCGCCGCCCAACGCATTCAGCACGTTGCTCCCGGTATGGAGCGTGCCGCTGTTGTAGGTGTAGGACGAGTTGAAGACCAAGGGCCGGTCCTGCGCCGTCGGAGCATAGTTGCCTCTTTCGGTATATGGATCCTGCTGGAGGGTGGTTCCCAGTGCCTTCGCCCATGATCCGTTCAAGTTAAACGTTAAACGTCCAGTGGTCTTGACCCATGAAACTTGAAGGCCATTGTAATTTGAATACGCGGTGTTTTGGAGTTCGAACGTCGAATTGGTGCCGTACGCCAAGCCGAGCGGATGGTAATCCGCAAGGCTGTTGCCCGTCGCCGTTTCTCCTGTCCCGTTCGGATTGAATCCAACGTTCTGCGGGTTGGTGGAAACAACGCCGGTCTTCGGATCGGCCGCGAACAGGGCGCCGATCGGCGTCTTGTTCTTGTTCGTCAACTCGGTAAAGCTGCTGGCCGAGACGTCTTCGCCGCCATCAACGAGTTGGCTGGTCGAGCTGCCGACATACGCGACTTCCAGTTGCGATCCCCAGGGCAGCTTCTGATCGACGGTCAGGTTATAGGCCTGCGTCATCGGCTGTCCGTAGTCCGTCGGGTCCAGACCCGTCTGTCCACCTTGAACGCCGCAAGGCGGAGCGTGAAGAGCCGATGGGCAGGCCACATACGCCTGGTTGTGGATATTCTGCATCTGCAGTTCCGTTGAACCGGGCTGGCCGTACGTCAACACACCAGCTGCAGTGCCTTGCGCCTCTCCATTGGCGACGGTGTTGACCTGGGTCACGTAACGATATACGCCCCATCCGCCGCGAACCACGGTGTTGCCCGTGCCGAACACGTCGTAGGACAAGCCAAAGCGCGCATCCGGATACACAAAGCGATTCGGCTGGCCGCTGAGCGGTACGCCAGCGTCGATCGCGTGCCAGTAGTATCCCGGAGCATACTTACCCGTGAAGTAATCGTTCAGCACACGGTTCGGGTAGAACACCGCAAGTCCAATGTGGTCGCGGTCATACCAGTGGCCCACATGCTCCATGCGGATGCCCAGTTCCAGAGTCAGGTGACGCGTCGTTTTCCACGTATCGTCAATAAAACCCGCCGTGGACTGTTGAGCCACATCGCCAATAGGTGCATTGTTGTTCTCGCTGTAACCGCTCAGCAGGCCGTCAACGAAGTTCGCGACTCCATTAAACGGCGCGCCAATCGAGGTTGCGCCGGTAATCGGTGAGCCCCCAGCGGAAGTGCCAATCAGGTCTGGATGCTGGCCCGCACTGAAGCTCATGATTCCGTCCTCGTCGTAGTTGAACGAGCTCTGGACGTTATCCGTGGTTTGGGTGAACCCGCCGATCTTGATGGTGTGCAATCCCCAGACTTTGGTCAGCGTATCGCCGAACTGCGGCGCTTCTTTCTTCACCTCATAATGACCCACTGGATTCTCGAAAATCGAGGCCTGCGAGAAGTCTGGAATGTTTCCATTGCTGTTGTACGCTGGGATGTTGGCTGACGGTGTAGAAAACACCTTGCCATAGGTTGAAGGATAGCCCAGTGTGGTCCTGAATGCCGCGGACGGGTTCGGGCTTGTGAACGGATAGCTGCCGAACGCCCATGCCGCCAGGAAGTCGTTGGTCGTGGTGGCGTTGAAGTTATGTACGATGTGGCCGGCCATGACCTTGCCGTAGTTATTCTCCACTTCGCCGCCACCCGGGAAGGGGATGGAATTGCCGGGCGTCCAGTAGAGGTGTGCACCATTGCCCGCCGCGAAGCCCGAGCTGAATGCCTGCTCATAGCTGCCATAGATCTTGGTGTTATCGCCCAAGAGGTAGTCAGCGCGCACGCGCCAGATCCACCCGTTGTCAATGTTCACGATCGGCTCGTCGTAGTTGCAACCGTTGCAAACGTTGGCGCTGGGAGTGATGTTCGCTTTGGGCCAAATCTTGGCCAGAGCAGCCGCGCCCGGATCAAGAAATCCTGCGGGGAACTTTTGACCGCCATCTACGTTGTACGTCGTAGATCCGCTGGTGTAGGTGCCAGTTGCGGCCGGTGTCGGCAACGGCGTGCCGCTATTGCTGTACACCGTTCCATTCGCCAGAACCGCACCGCCAAGGTCGCTGCACCAGCCGCCGCCGCCGAAACCGCTCGGAGGAGCGCCCTGGAAGAATCCGTGCGGGCATATCGCTGTGTTGTCAGTGTTGTCGGTTGAAAAGTCGCCTTGCATCATTTCCGGGCTGGGAATAAACGACGTCAATACGTTGGCGTTGCCTTGATTCTGCAGCCACCTCTCATATCCGCCCCAGAAAAGCAAATGCTTGTGCGTTCCTGGAACCGGTCCGCCAAAACTGCCACCCGGATAGTAGTAACTCTGCGGCCCGAGTTGGACAATTGGGGTCTGGTTCTTCTGCTGCCAGCCGTTCGCGTTCAATACGTTGTTACGTGCATTGAAGTAGCCTTCGCCGTGATAATTCGCGCTGCCGGAGCGGCTGATGGTGCTGATGACCAACGGGCCAAACGGCTGGTCTGCGCTCATGTTCGAGGATTCCATGCTCACCTGCGACGTCATCTCCGGAGCGATGATCACAAGCGAGTTGGCCATGTTGCCGATGTCGATGGTTTCCGCGCCGTCCACCAGAATCGACGTGCCGCCGCGGTAAATCGAGCCGTTGGTGTAGAGGCCGCTCCCATCGCCCGCTTGATCGACTGTGATGTTCAGATCGCTGTATGCTGGAGCCGTCTGGGTCATGGCCCCGGATGTCGTGACCGTGCCGGGTAGAACCTTCAGCAGCTCCGTTGTGTCGCGGCCTTCGAGCGCAAGATTGTCAATATCCGCGGCGCTCAGAACGTCGGTGTGCGCACCGTTCTCAACGGGAATCATCTCCGAGTCCGCGGATACCGTAACCGTCTGCGATTCGGCACCCACGGTCAGATCGAGGGCGGGAACCGTTCTTGAGTCGCCGGCGTTTAATACGATGCCAGTGACCTCTTTGGCTTTGAAGCCTTTTGCCGATGCCTTGATGTCATATGTGCCCGGTGTCAGGGATGGGAACGCATACAGGCCCGCTCCGTTGCTCGTATCCACCGTGGTAAATTTCGTTGCTTCGTTAGTCAGTATGACCTGAGCACCTGGAATCACGCCGCCAGACTGATCTTCTACCGTGCCCGAAAGCGTCGCGGTGACCTGTGCCCTTGAAGTTGTGGGGATGGCAAAGAAGAGGATCGCAAAGCTGAGCAGCAGAGTGAACCGCTTCAGCCGGTGCGGAATTGCCCCAAAATCACCAAAGAACCTATTTGCGCGCGCGACGAGTGTGGAATCACCCTGCGCCTGAAAACCAGCCTCTCGAAACATACAAACCTCCTTATATTCTGTTCTGTCTGGGTCGATGTTCAACGGCAATCGAGGATGAACTTTGACTAAGGCGCGTGTGAAGCAGTCTGCAATCGCCTGCTTCGCGACACGCCGCAAGCCAAAATCATGCCCGATATACTTTCTTTGCCGGTGCATGCCTTTGGCCATAGCCACTCGGACACAGGGAGGCCATCACCACTTGGAAGAAGATCGAGAGGGCACTTGTAGTTTGAGAGATCGACGAGAACCGAGAAATGCTCGTCGAAAAGAATTACGAGGTGTCGTTAGGGGGAATTAGGCCGCAGACACCTATTTCGGCACGCCGGTGCATCGACGGCGAGACCGGGGGTTGAAGGTCAAAAAAGGAGGGTAAGAAGGAGCATAAGCACTTGAATAAATAAGGAAGTGCGGCTTTGATGGTAGGCGAGGCGGGAATCGAACCCACAACCCCCGGCTTAGAAGGTTAAACTGAGTCGACTTATTTGTGTTGCTTTCATTTCCCATTGTTTACTTTCAGCTAGTGTTCATGCGGGTTTTAGCGTTCCTCTGTTACTGCTGCTTGCCATGGTCTACTGTGGGGACTCCCCCCAAATTCACCCACACTCCCCCCAAAATCACCCACAGTTTTTCTGGCCCATTTTTGGTCCAAATTCGCGCCAGGCGCCAGTCAGTTCCTCACTGATTCCCGTATATTCCCAGTTCAGCGGCTCTCATCGTTACTCCGTGATATTGGCGGGTACGATCATTAGGATTCGAACATCTCCATATCGACGGAAACATTAAGGGCTTGCACTCCTCCTCCTAGAATTAAGCCGTGCAGAGGGCTCACGTCACCGTAGTCTCGTCCCCATGCTAGGGTCACGTGGCCATTTGAGGGAACAAGGTTGTTAGTTGGATCGAGGTCAAGCCAGCCGGTTCCTGGGCAATAAACGGACACCCAAGCATGGGAAGCATCCGCGCCCACAAGCCTCGGTTGTCCGGGAGGTGGATAGGTTCGGAGGTATCCGCTGACATAGCGTGCCGACAGGTTCAGGGAGCGCAGGCAGGCAATTTGGAGGTGCGCAAAATCCTGGCATACCCCTCTCCGCTTCCGAAAAACCTGTTCCGTGGTTGTCCGGACAGTGGTCACTCCCGAGTCAAAGCGAAAGTCTTTGTGGATCCGATCCGTTAGATCCAGAAGGCACTCCCACAGAGGCCGCCTGGGTGTAAACGATTGGAGCGCATATGCTGCAAACTCCGATCGTAGCGGAATGCGGGGCGATTCAAATCTGAATTGGTAAGCTTCAAGTCCCTCTGGGCTATGATCCTCGGGCAACGATCGAACCACTTCTTCCCAAGGAAGCGCCTCGGGCGGCAATGCTGCCACCACGTTTTCCATAATCACTTCACTTCGCGCTTCGACCACCAATTCCGTGTGTGGTTCCTGGACAGTGAAGAAGTAGAGAATGTTTCCAAAGTAGTCCGTTCTCTCGGTGATCGTTGCCGGGGTTGGCTGGATATATAGTTCGCACTGTTCCAACCGGTGCCGCAGAAGAGAGCGCGGCTTGAGACACGCCACGTGGTTCCCGACCGAGACCGGATACTTGTACTTGTAAATGGTTCGATGAACAATTTTGTAAATCATAGGCCCATTGTGACCGGCAACGTGCGAGCGTGGCTAAAGTACATGCTCGATAAATTATTTGACCAGGCACGCAGCAGCTGTTCCAGCCCTCTGAGGTGTCGCTCAAGCTGAGAAAGACCATCTGTACCATTTGCCGCCCTTGTGGCGCCGGGCAAAGGGTACCTTAGCTTGCGCAGATCAAAGTCGCGCAACAATGCCAATGCGTCCCGCATCGCTTGCAATTCACCCGGCAAGTGCCGCGGCAGCCTCTGATAGAGATCTGCGAGATGGGCTAGTTGAAAGTCCAACGACCGAGGATTGGTTTCATCGGCCATGAGAACATCCAAAACCGCCAAAGGTTGCAGAGTAGTGTAGTACCGGCTCCTATAAGCCATGGAGCTATCGCCGACTTCAAGGAAGCACTCCAAGAGCGGCCAGTCCTGCTCGGCGAGCGGCTTGGTAATTTCGCGCAGTTGCCTCGTCAGATGGATCGCGCGCTCGAGACGCCGCCCTATGTTCAGGAACAGCCACCCCACTCCGCGGTTAATGTTTTCGCTCTCCATCCCGGAGAATGCAGAGAGCAGTTCCAGCCAAAGGGTTAGCATCGCCGGATACTCGAGAAACGGAGTCTTCCGGCCAATCTCGGCTGTGTCCCGCAACTGCCCGATGAGAAATGTCATATCGACCGATAACCGTTCTCGAACCGAGCCACCGACACGAGATACGTCTGCAAATGTAGAGGCCAGGCCCGCCGTACGCTTGGGATCGGTAGCGATCGAGATCAATTCCTGTTCAAATTCCATTGAAGTGGGTAGCTTGTTTTTTGTCTTCGGCAACTTGCTTTGCCGCGATTCCAGACAACTGTGCAATCTGATCAGGCAACCCAGCTCCGCCTCGTTCGCCCGCCGAACACGGGAGGCCATGCAGCGCACGATCCTAGCGGTATTCTCCGCACGCTCCACGTATCGTCCCAACCAAAAAACATTGTCGGCTACACTGCTCGGCACACCTGGCAACTCGCGGCGCAACACAACCGGCTTATTGCGAGGATGCAGCAAACTAAATGTGTCGACTGGGCTGTCCCAAAGTACCCAAGCGTCCTTGCTGTGTCCTCCGCGTTGCATCGAGACAACCGATCCTTCGGATTCAGCAACCCGCACCAATCCCCCCGGAATTGCCATCCATCCATTTCCCGTGTTGAGAACGTAAGCACGGAGCACGACGCTGCGCGAATGAAGGTGTCCATTGTCCCAAACGGGTGCGTTAGATAAGACTACTTGCTCCTGTGCCACATACTCATGAGGATTGGTCCGCAGTTTCTCGGCAAACTTCCCCTTTTCGGCTTGATCGAGTTCGGCGCCGAAAACCGGCTCCGCACCGCGCGATGGAAACGCTGGCTTCACCACTACGGAATCAAGATTTTTCAGCACCCAATCCAGCGCGTATGGCTGTCCGCACCACCAGGTCGCGACGGACGGAAGCTTAAGCTTCTCGCCAAACAGATGCTTGGAAAGGCCGGGAAGGAAAGGCATAATCGCGGATGTCTCTATTAAGCCGCTTCCCAGTGCATTGGCCACGACGACGTTTCCAGCCACGATGGCGTCAACCAATCCGGGCACACCGAGAACCGAATCGCTCCGCAATTCCAGAGGATCGCAAAAGCTATCGTCGACGCGGCGCAAGATTACATCGACTCGCTCCAGCCCATCAACTGTCTTGAGATAGACGGACCGGTCACGAATTGTGAGATCCGCCCCCGCTACGAGAGTGAATCCAAGGTATCGAGCTATATACGAGTGCTCGAAGTAGGTCTCGTTGTGCGGACCGGGCGTCAAGAGAACAATTCGCGGATTGCTGCGATGCGAGAGAGCGGCAAGTGCGTCGCGCTGCGCACGAAAGAAAGGAGCGAGGCGCTGAACGTTCGACCTACGGAAGATATCGGGCAGAACATCGGAGACAATGGTGCGATTCTCCAATGCATAACCGCTGCCAGAAGGAGCTTGAGTGCGATCGGAAAGCACCCACCATTGGCCGTCCGGTGAACGCGCAAGATCGACCGCCAGCATATGAAGATAACTGTGCGCTGGAACTCGCACACCCACCAGCGGACGAAGAAATGCAGGGTTTGCGAAAAGAAGCTCGGCAGGAAAGCGTCCATTTGCGAGAAGCTCCTGCGAGCCGTAAAGATCCTCCAGAATTCGACCGAGCAACCGCGCGCGCTGAATGATGCCGGCTTCGAGGAATCTCCATTCCTCGGCCGGAATCAGGAATGGAACGATGTCGATTTTCCAGGGCCTGCTTGCGCCAAGCGGATCGCCGTAAATGTTGTAGGTGATGCCATTCTCGCGGATGCGACGTTCAGCGCGCTCCCAGCGCCGACCCAACTCCGCGGGGCCGATCGCCCGGAAGGACTTCATGATGCGTGCCCAATGAGGCCGAGGCGTCACACCGTCGGCCGATAACTCGTCATAGGCACGCCCGTAGCGGAGCGGAGTCTGGTAAAGATCCACTGTCATGACACGATCCCCGGTGTGTCGATCTGGGTCTTTTGTCCGCGCGGCGGTAGCCGCAGATCAAGCGTCATCGGAAAGAGGGGGTTGATCTCTTCCGCAGGCACCACCATCGGGGTCAACGCAAGGGGAGCTACCTTGAAGCGTTCCATGCGCCGGCCTTCAGCTTCCGCGGCGTTGGCCGGACGAGCTGCGTAAGAACCGCCGTCGGGCGGTCCAACGTAGTAGGTACATTGACCGACCGAGCAACCCCTCAAGCAATCGACAAGGTTAAAGACGAGGGGCGCATGAACGGGAACTGTAGGGTGCAATGATGCTGACAAGCGCCGCGCACGAAACCGCACCCCTCCCAACGCTGAGCCAGGCTCGGCGGTAGATTGAATCGGCACCGTCCGTCCATTGCAGGCCACAACGTAGCGGGATTCCGTTATGAACCCGGATACCTTCACCTGCAGCCGCTCCATTGACGAGTCCACTGTACGAACTGTGCGCCCGGAATAGGTCTCCTCCGCGAGCACATTCCAAGGCTCGAGGGCCTGACGCAGTTCGAGCACAACTCCGTCAGCAGCGATCGAACCGATCTTCGGAAAGCGAAACTCCACATGCGCATCAAACCACTCGTCCTCGAAGTTATACCCTGACAACCGCAACCGGGCGAGTACCTCGCGAAGGTCGCTCCTGACAATATCCGGCAACATAAACCGGTCGTGAAGCGTGGTACCCCATCGAATCAGACTTCCATCGAAAGGCGTCTTCCAAAACATACTTACCAAGGCACGAATCAGCAAGCTCTGCAGAAGATTCATTTGCACATGAGGCGCCATTTCGAACGCTCGCAATTCAAGCAATCCGAGTTGCAGCCCGAGGCCCTCAGGCGGATAAAGCTTGTCAACGCAGAATTCGGCGCGATGCGAATTGCCCGTCGCATCGACGAGTAGATTACGGAACAATCCATCAATGACGAACGGAGGACAATCGCCTAACGGGAGATTGCGAAAGGCAATCTCGAGCTCATACAAGGCATCCATGCGCGCTTCGTCTACGCGTGGATACTGACTTGTGGGACCGACGTACATTCCGGAAAACAAGTAGGACAGCGACGGATGATTCTGCCAAAACCCCACCATGCTGCGCAGCAGATCCGGGCGGCGCAGAATGGGGCTGTCCAGCAGGGTCGCCCCACCGATCACGATGTGGTTTCCGCCTCCCGTAGCGACACGGCTGCCATCAAAGGCGTATTTCTCAGCGGTTAACCGATTGCGACGGGCCTCTCCGTCGAGCAAAGTATTGATCCGTTCCAACTCGTCCCAATTGCTCGCAGGTGGCAGGTTTACTTCCAGAACTCCTGGGTCCGGTGTGACGCTGAACGATCGCAACCGGGGATCGGGCGCCGGGGCGTAGCCCTCCACCCAAACCGGGATTTTCAAGTACTGGCATGTGTCCTCAACCGCGCTCACCAAGTCGAGATAGTCCGCAAGTTTGGGCGCATAGGGCAAGAACACATGCAGACGACCTTCCCGAGCCTGCACGCATAGCGACGGCCGGATCAACTCCGGCACTGCATCGTTCGAACGCAATACAGCGGGCAGCGGATCCGGCCCGGGGGTTATCGCGAAGAGTTCCATGCGGCGCGAGGGACGTGCCGGGAGATTGACCCATTGTTCGAAGGGCGCAGCATCAAAGTTGTATTCAAGCTCGTCAGGCGCAACCCAGGGCATGGACTCCGCGGGAATGCGGAAGCCTATGGGTGAATCGCCAACCGACAGTACCAGACGCTCGGGTCGAGGGAACCACAACTGACTCGACCAGCGGTGTTGTCCTTCCGGCTGTCGGCGGCGGAGAGGCAGTATGTAGCCGACCGGCTCCGTCGTTTCGCCATCCGGGTTAAATGCGGCCAACAGATTTTCGGAACTCACCTGGAGGCGGCGCGTGAGCGCTTTGATGAATTCGTGAGCATCTGCCGCACGAAAACCGTACTCGCGATCTTCGCGCGCAATGAGGCCGATATCCTCCCAGACAGGAATGCCATCGGCACGCCAGTAGCAGCTCAGCGCCCAACGTGGCACGGCCTCGCCGGGGTACCATTTGCCTTGCCCGTAATGGAGAAGCCCGCCAGAAGCCAGCCCCTCGCGGAGGCCTTGAATGAGTGCCAGGCCGCGGGCTCTCTTCAGCGATCCGCCGGCATCGATGTTCCATTGAGGACTCTCAGGGTCATCGATGCCGACATACGTTGGCTCACCACCCATTGTCAGGCGCACATCCTGCGCCTTCAGTTCCTCGTCGACGCTATGCGCGACCTTTCTTATCCGCAGCCAGTCTGGGTCGGTAAATGGCCTGGATAGCCGTCGTGGATCATTCAAGCGGCGAATCTCGATTGAGTGGCTAAACTCCACATTGGCTGGCTCCGAAGTACCTGCGACCGGTGCAGCTTGCGAAGCGGTTGGAGTGCAGACCAGGGGTATGTGACCTTCGCCGGCAAGCAGCCCCGAGGTCGGATCCATTCCAATCCAGCCCGCGCCCGGCAAGAACGCTTCTGCCCAGGCATGCAAATCTGCTGAATCCAGTTCCGGACCGTCCGACGCCGGATCGGAGGACTGCAATTGAATCAGATATCCCGAAACAAACCGTGCCGCGATCCCAAGATTTCGGAGACTCTCAACCAGCAACCAAGCCGAATCGCGGCACGACGCCGAGCGCTTCTCAAGGGTCTCCTCGCAGGTCTGGATGCCCGGCTCGAGCCGCGTCGCATAGTCGACTTCGTCTCTCACCTTTCGATTCAGGTCAAGCAGAAGGGTGATCGTTCCGCTCTTCCGACCCACGAAACTCTCAAGAAACGCGTGAAGCAGCGGTCCAGGCGGATCAAAGGATCGATAGGGTTCAAGATCTTTGGCCAGCCCCGGCGCATATGCGAAAGGGTATTCTTCGACTCCCGGTTCCAGGAAAAATGCAAACGGGTTGTAAGGAGATAGATCTGCGACGAGGTTTACCTCGACCAGAAGTTCGCTCGTCTTCTCCAAAAACAGAAGACGAGCCAGGCGATTATTGTGGGGGTCCAACTGCCAGTTCAAAATGTGCTCGGAGGGGGTGACGTCAAGGGAATAGCTTAGGATTGGCGTCCGACAGTGCAACGCGGGACGCAACTGGATCACCTGGGGACCAAGGGATATCGGCTTTTCGTACCGGTAGGTTGTCCGGTGATTCAGCGCAACTTGTATTCCCATCCGCCCCCTCGCCGCCCACACTTGGAATTTGGGGGTGCCGGCATTCAGCAACACAGCCCGCGAAACCGCCAAACGTCTTGTGGAAGCCGGGGCGTTAAAGATACGGTAGCATATCGTTCGCTGGAAATATGGTCATTCTGGTTCAGAAAAACAGCGCACGCGCGCGCAAAATGAACTGGTCGCCGGGTCTTTCCAAAACGCTTGCTTCCGGGCAGAATCCGAACTGACGCGCTCGGCGACCTCCGTTCGATATCGTGCATCCAACCCGGAGATAGCAGTTTCGCGCTGAGCCACCCACTTCCTCCGACAGGACGCTATGCCGTCCAGTAACTTTACGCTGAAAGGCGTCACAATGTTGATTCGTCTTGGATATGACATTCAATTCGAGGTTCCGTCTACCGTTGCGATGGTGACGCTTCTTCAAGTCCATCCTTCACGCGTCGCCGATCTACTGGAGCCGGACGAGTTGCAGACCGAACCGGGACTTGAGGTGAGCAGTTACATCGACAGTTTCGGGAATCGTTGTTCGCGTTTCGTCGCGCTTCCAGGTCAACTCAGACTCAGCGGTTCCACGCTTATTCGAGACTCTGGAGTTCCGGATGAGGTCAATTGGTATGCCCGCGAGCACGCCGTCTGCGATCTGCCGCACGAAGTGCTCCGATTCCTACTCAACAGCCGGTACTGCGAGGTGGATCGGTTCACGAGCGTCGCGTTTGAACTTTTCGGACAAATCGAACCAGGCTGGGGACGCGTGCAAGCCATTTGCAACTGGGTCCACAACAAGGTGACGTTCAACTATCAGCATGCGCGGCCTACAAAGACTGCCCTCGATGTATTTACTGAACGCGTGGGAGTATGTCGCGACTTTCAGCACCTGGCCATCGCCTTTTGCCGCGCACTCAACATTCCGGCGCGCTATGCCACGGGATATCTGGGCGATATTGGCGTCCCCGTGGTCCTTCCAATGGACTTCAGTGCGTGGTTTGAAGTCTATCTCGAAGGCCGATGGTGGACATTCGACGCCCGCAACAACCAATCCCGGATTGGCCGTGTACTCATGGCAACGGGTCGGGATGCGGCCGATGTGGCTATGACCACTTCGTTTGGGCAAGCAGACCTGCGCAGCTTTTTTGTAGTTACCGAAGAAGAGGTTGCCTTTCAGTTGGAGAATAGATCCTGCTTCCTCTCGACCCGGTAAGCCTTACTTCGCCCTCGTCCGAAGCGAATACCGTGTCTTCCTCGCGGCCACCGCATATACGAACGCAAGTCGGGAATCCTGGATTTGCTTCGGCCGGGCGAGCACATCTGTCATGAGTATTCCAGCAGCGTGACTCCCTAGTGCAACACACCTCTCGCATACCGGAACCGGTCGCCATAGTGCCCAATCCCCGCAGCCAGACTGGGATCTGCTGATGGCCAGTCAGTGGCCCCCAACGTCCACTGCCAGCGTGAACAGGGCGCAAAAGGTTTCTCAGTCACTTGTCCGAGAGGCCGACTATAGGACCCTCAAAATACAGCGAAATACGCGTAAGAGGCGCCAATCGCGGGCGGAGATTTCAACAACTGTGCGGGAATCTCAAAACAGGCGGCGTTCAAACATTGCATCACTTGACGTGATAGCGACTCTGCGCAGGTCTGTCGGCGTTACTCATCGGCCGTATTATCGCACTCTTAAGAGAGATGCGACGTGCAGAACAGCGACGCGAGGTTGCTGAAGCCCACCGTGCGACATCAGCCGGTCAAGGCGCCGACCTGATTTGCAAATGGATTCTCAAAGAGGAGATTGACGGGGGTTGCGGCGAACAGATCGCAGCGCCAGTGCGTAAGGACTTCGCCGACCGCGAACGCAACGGAAGTCTTCCCGAGCTACCCGGCCACCGTACGATCTTTCTCGACGAGCGAATCGAGCGTTCCAAGCCGAAAAGACTGGTTGATGAAAAGGTAACAGCCAATCAATCGACCGCGAAGTGGCACTGCAGATGGACTTTGTATGCTTTCAAAAACCCCGATGTCCGCGACGGCTCCGTCGAATTGGCCCTTGGACCACAGTGGAAAAGATACCAAGTGACCTCAGACAAAGAGGCCCGCGCCGAACAAGCAGGACCTCAGCGGTCTTCCTTGTTCAACGCGGGCTGATTGATGGATGAATCGAAACCGCGGGAGAAAATCAGGATCAGGCTTCGGCTCCAGGCCCGATCGTAAGGTCAAACGATGGGAGGCTGGCGGTAATTAGGGAGCAAGCATCTTTGGTAATGCTCTGCTTAGATCGTTTAGTAATCTAATGCGGCATTGAGATAAATTATGGTAATCAATGACAAGTAATTTATTTGAAGTTTTCTCGCGATAAAGTAATGTAAAGCCAGTAGATCGTAACTGTCCACTGCCATATTCCCCTAAAGAGGCCACTTTTCAAGCTTCTTGTTGGCGCAAGTCCCGATCCTTGCAATTGCAGAGTAGACGCAAGCTACTGTGTCGATTAGCGTTTGTTGGGCTGATTCCGGCCAGGACGCTTAAAACTCTTCAGAATGGTGCGAGCCGTGGAACCAAAGCAAGAGGTGATCCGTCTCCTTTTGGCATTCCGGCGAGGAATGGTCGCCGAGTTGTGCTCCCAAGCCCTCGCCCGCAAAGCAGGAATTCAAATAGTGGCTTTTACCGAAGACGCCCACGAGGCACTTGAGGCCGCGAAAACAACAAAAATAGACGTGGCGTTGATCGGTTTGGCTCTGAAGGACGGACCACTGGGTGGACTGCGCGCGTTGCAAATGATTCAGGAAGCTCGTCCCAGTATCCGTTCGGTAATCCTTCTTGAAACCGAAGAAAACCGTGTGATTCCGGCGGCCTTTTCCGCGGGCGCCAAAGGCGTTTTCTCCATAACGAATGGCAGCAACTTTAAGAGCCTCTGCCGTTGCGTACAGCAAGTCAACGCCGGCCAAGTCTGGGCGAACAGCGACCAATTACATCAGGTACTGAGTTCGTTCTCGCGAAGGGCGCCCCTTCAAGTGATCAATGTCAGCGGAGAACGCCTTCTGACCAAGCGCGAGGGAGATGTCGTGCGTCTTGTCGAAGAGGGGCTAACAAACAGGCAGATCTCGAAAGAACTGGGTCTCAGCGAGCACACCGTGAGGAACCATCTTTTTCGGATCTTCGACAAGCTGGGTGTCTCGACTCGAGTCGAACTTGCACTCTATGCCTCCAGTCATGCGAAGGTTGCTCCTCACGAAGATCCGACGCGGCGCAAACAGGTGGTTTCTGTACTCCCTGTGGAAAAGTCGGCTACGGCCACAGACTGATTGCATCGATACTAAAACCGCAAACCACATTTCAGGCTGTGCACGAGTCGAATCGAATTGGCAACGCGCGCAGGCTTCGCAAACCTGCATTCTCTCTCCATTCAAGCTCCTGCGAGGCGAGACGAGGGTTCGAGAGCCGCCGAACGAGGATCGAGAATGCAATCTGCGCCTCTATTCGCGCTAAGGGCGCACCAAAACAGAAATGCGAAGCCCAGCCGAATGCAAGATGGCGGTTGTCTGTTCGCCGCAAGTCCAAGCGATCTGGATCTTGAAAACGTGCCGGGTCGCGGTTGGCTGCTGCAAGTACTACCACAACCCGTGAACCCTCCTGAATCAACTTTCCGCGAAGCTGGGCATCTTTGGGAGCTATACGAGCCGTATGTTGGACCGGCGACTCGTAGCGAAGCAATTCTTCTACGGATGATGCAGTGATATCCGGGTTTAGCCTGAGTTCTTCAAGCGATTCAGGGTTCCGCAAAAGCGTCAGGAAGCCGCTTGCCACCAAATTTGTCGTCGTCTCGTGCCCACCAATAAGTGTGATGATCGAGTTCGCGAGAACCTCTTCGTCTGAAAGACGATGGCCATCAACCTCAGCACTCATGAGGGAAGACATGAGCCCACTGGATGGGTGTATGCGTTGCGACTCCATTTGTTTCCAAAGATATCGCCGTAGATCCTCCAAGCTCCGCATTATTTCGGACACTCGCCTGGGGTTGGGGTGATAGTTTCCGAACACTTCAGCTATATCCAGTACCCATGCGTGCAGCTGCTCATGATCTTCGCTAGGTACTCCCAATAGCTCCGCGGTAACGATTGCAGGAAGGGGCGCCGCGAAGCCGGCTACCAAATCCATCGTTCCCCTCTTGCATGCCTCACCGAGCAATGAGTTCGCAATATCCTCGATATGACCTTTCAGTTCATGGACTCTGCTGGGTGTGAAAACGGCGGAACAGATCGCCCGAAGCCTCGAATGTTTCGCTCCGTCGAGAAACATCATCTGTTGCGTCATCATCTCTGAAAACGGCTTCAGAGAGGATAGGCCGACTTCGTCCAGACGCGAAGCCTTAGGCGTTCGGTCCGCGGAGTACTCCGTGAGCACAGTCACGGCTTCTCGGTAGCTCGTCACGACCCACGCGTGAAGATAGTCGTCCCATTGAACAGGATCGTGTTCACGCAATTTGCGATATAGCGCATGTGGATTAACAAAGTTCTCTGGCGCCAAAACCTGCATCAGGCTTATCGCGCTTCCAGATCCAGTGTTCCCTAACTCCCTTGGCTGACATGTAAGCCCGGATCCCGCATCCTCATCATCACAAAACATAGGAGAGTTTCGGCCTTTCTCCCAAAGCATTCGACTGCGGCCGGCGTACGATAGCGCCGCATTGAAACGAGGAGCGCAGCGCACGTTTACAGTAATCTGTCTCAAGGCGTTCCAGCATGGAGCGGATGGCGTCTGCCACTGGCCCAGCGTGTGTTGCTTCCATCAGCTCGTCATGGTGCCCAGGAACATATTGGGTGCGGAAGTTTTCGCTGATGAGCCAATTCCACTCCTGCATCAGGTTTACATGAGGAGCGTGATCAGACGCGAGCAAGAGAAGAAGTTGGCCATCGTACGCCGGCGGTTCATATGACCGAAGCGCTGATCTCATCATTTCGTCGATTTGACGATCTCTCCTTTTCGCCCCCGAGCCCGCATCTCGTAAATACCCGATTCGGTCGTAAATGCGCTTGCGGACCTTCAATACCGCATTCCGTGCGCCAATTTTCGCCAATCTCCTGAAGAGATACACCGGACTGTTCACAGTTGGACCAAAGAGATGTATATTTCCAAAACTTCCAGGACCCGGCGAATCGACCATGATTACCAGCGAGACATCTTTTCCGGCTTTTTGCAATTGGAGGCTGGTCTCGTAGGCAAGAATTCCACCGCTGCAGAACCCGCCAAGATAGATAGGTCCATGACGGTGCCTCGCCAGAATCCTATTCGCGCATATAGAGGCGATGTGAGACATTGTCACCGATGACCCAAGTGCCATCAACTCCTCATGCGACGGCATAATGGGGACAAGCCCATGCGTATTCTGAAGTGCACGCGACAACGCCATGCTGGTCTGATAGAGCCAATAGATGTCACTGGCCTGATTGAATGGCGCCGGTTTCTCCCGCATGATGGTGTTATCTGTGTTTTCGGCCGTGGCGACGATGACTGATCTCATCGCAGCGCGAGGCTTAATGGCAGTTGTCCGGCTGACATCGATGAACTGTGCCAATTTGCGGACGGTGTTCGCGTCAAAGAGCTGCTCGAATGAGATGTCGACATTAAAACGGTCTCGGAGCATGACTACCAGCTGAACGCCGAAAAGCGAATCTCCGCCGGACAAAAAGAAGTTATCGTTCAGCCCCATTTGTGAAGTCGGGAGTAGTTCTCTAATCGCTTCAAGTACCTCCGCTTCTCTAGGGGTCAAGGGATCCTCCCTAGCTACGATTGAGCATGATTCGAATTCTTCGATTGCCAGAGAAACGTTGAATGAAGATTTCCCATTGAATGATAGCGGCGGTTCCTTTATGAAAACAAACGACTCTGGGATCATGTAATGAGGCAAGAGTTCGCCGAGGTGTTGCCGAAGCTCCTTTGCGACTGGCGTCGGCGACTCAGGATTCGGCAGAACATAGGCAACAAGGTGGGAACGACCCGCTGACTGTTTAACCTGAACGCTGGTGAATTGGATACTGGGATGCCTGCTGAGAAGGGACTCGATTTCATCTAGCTCAACTCTTTGGCCATAAAGTTTTACCTGCCGATCCGCGCGGCCAAGGAATCGGAGCTGACCGTCAGGTTCTCTGAGCGCCCTGTCACCTGTTCTGAACATGCGTCCGCCGGGGCGAGGAACAAAGGGATCCTCGAGAAACTGTTGAGCGGAGGATAGCTCTGAGTTCCTATATCCCCGGCCGACGCAAGGTCCACCGATATAAACTTCGCCGCAAGAGCCGTCCGGAACCGGTTTTCCGGCAGGATCGAGGATGTAAACGAAAGCACCCTTCCTTGGCAGTCCGATTGAAGGAGCGCCATCCGCGCCGGGCTCAAGGAGGCCGGACGTCGCCACGACGGTACACTCGGTTGGTCCATAATTATTAATTACCGCAAAGGGCAGCCCCTTCGGCGGCGATTTCAGGAGTGTCTCGCCACCGGTGAGAAGAATTCGGAGATCGACATTCTCTCGCCAGTCAAGAAACATCATTGGCAGCGCATGAACCGTTGGAACAAACGCGATCGAAATGCGGTTTCCACTTAGCCATTGTTTCATCGCCTCCGGAGATGTGCGGATCAGGTTCCGAGCAAGGCAAAGCGTCGCACCGGCGCAAAGATTAGGCCAGATCTCCCACGCGGCGGCGTCAAAGCCGAGACCGGCACAATGACTCGCCCGGTCGCGGCTGGTTACGCCAAAGGCCTCGATGTGCCAATCGACAAGGTTGGAGAGATTGTTATTCGTAATCTCCACCCCCTTGGGAATGCCTGATGAACCTGAAGTGTAAACCAAATAAGCCAGGCTTTCGGGCTCTATCGTGCTGCATTCTGAATAAGGTGAGCTCAAGCCCGCTTCCAAAAAGGCTGACAACTGAATTTTGCAAGTATCTTCCCCGACGCTTTCAAGACACGTGCAGCTGCCGATAACCGCGGCCACATTTGCTTCCTTGAGCACGAGGCCAATCCGCGGGGCAGGCCACCTTGTGTCGATGGGCAGGTATGCGGCGCCTGCGCGCATTATTGCCAAAGCGGAGATTATCCATTCGCAGGAGCGCTCCATGCAAATCGCGACGACTGAGCCACTGCAGCCTGTCTCTTCAGCAAGATATCTTGCAGCGGCGCTTGCACGCCGATCGAGCTCGGCATATGTAATTTGCTGATCGCCATCTTCAATTGCGATGGAATCGGGTCGAAATCGAGCTGACTCTGCGATCCGTTGTGAAACCGACTTAAACATTTGGACTCCTCGTAGACGATTGAGTGCCGGCGCTGGATGACTTAGTTCCGACCTCGTTTCGACCACTTTATTTTTTGTCTATGTTCTATTGACTCAATATCGCATTGAGAGCAGCCCAAATGCCTTATACGAGAGTAATGCCGTTCTCTTGCGCCAAGTCATATCTAAACAGTCGCATGAGTGTCATACCAGTGAGCTTTGAGTAGACTCTTAATCGATGGATTTGTCGCAATCTTGTTGAGCGCGCAGCGGAGAGGCGAGCGTCTTCTCTGACAGTGATCAGACTTCCGGTCTTCACTTCCGCTGAATTTAAGTCGAGCCCTATGCAGGATTCCTGAGTCGCCAGACAGGTAATAGCTAAGATAGATCAGCCGGTATCTACGGATTGCTTGCCCCATTGTCAGCCACTTCCCAGGCAGTTCACCGCCAAAGAGTCCGCTTGCCCCAGGCTCGAACACATGGCTGACGTCGCGACCCTCGACCGATGGGCTCGGTGTTCTTTGCTGTGGGACAAGCGCTTGATCGACAATTTTGAATTTTGAATACCCCAAGCTCTTTAGCAATTGAAATTCCTGCATCAGAGCTTTCCATGAACGCTTATCGCTCTCGATGGACATATATCTAGGTTTTTCTGGAGATTCAGCGAGGCCCTTAAGGCATAGCGTGTCCGCACCTTCGATATCGATCTTCAAGTAATATGGCACACCGTATTGCCGAAGTACCTCTGTGAATGTCACTGCTTGCACCTGATCTACCTGTGAGGGACAGCCCAGCATTGCGTTTCTCTCCGCGAATGCGAAGTCAATCGTACCCCAACAAGAGCGCTCGTTGACATAGAAACTCACCATGCCAGATTTGTCGGCGATTGCAGAGTCGACAATCACAAGACTTCCATCGGAAAGGTTCGCGTGGAACCTTTCTTTCAGGTATGAGACGAGAGCCGGGTTGGCCTCAACGGCAACGACTTTAAAGCCCTTCTTCAGATAAAACTCGGTGTCTTCGCCAACATGAGCACCGACGTCATAAATCACATTTGTGTGCATAGAGTCACATTCTCCAATCTAACGAGTTAGTACCTGTTGTGCCAGTTCCTCACCTGCTGGAAAAGACTGGGGCACATTCGTCCGTCAGCGCATTGTGCCCAGATGCGAATCCCTGTGTCGCTCCGTATCTCGCAAGCCCTAGGCGTGCAATGAAGGCCTCATTTAGGTGATGTCGGGACCCTTTATGATGAAAGCTGTGTTTCGCACCAGTCCCTGATAAATTCTTTCGGGGGCCATCCTTTTGGCCAAGAACGTATGCACCGCTTTCGCGCAGCCCTCCCAGGCATAGTAATCATCGATGAGGACCACACCACCCGGCAGTACCCGATCCCAGAGCGCATCGAGACAGATCATCGTTGACGCAAACCAGTCGCCGTCGAGTCGAAGTACTGCGATGGGAGGACAGTCAAAGCGCGGCAGCGTATCTTCGAAGAAGCCCTTGTACACGTGTACGTTTTGCGGCGGGCACTTCGTCATCCTGATCGTTTCATAGAATTCTTCGATCGACGCGGAGCAATTGTCGTGGAAGTTCGGCGAAGTTTCGTCGGCCTGCCATTGAAATGCACTATTACCGTCAAGCTCCTGGGCGGGGGGCAATCCCGCGAAGGAGTCGAAGAAGTAATACTGCCGGCCAAAGCCGCACGTTTCTATCATGCCAGCGGCCATGCCCCCTCTCCAGGTTCCACACTCGATGATCGCGCCCAGGCGCAAGTGAGGGTTGCATAACACTTTGCCGGTAACGGCAAGAGCGTCGATATATGCTTGGAGGGTTATCATCGTCCGATGGCGGTATTTGATATACAAAGGTATCCGGCTAAGCATACGCAAGATGTAGTCCGTTCTTATCTGACGATGCCAGATGTGAGACGTCGAGTCAGGCAGAGTACCCTTGCTGTTGGTGTAGGCGCGATGGGTGCAGGATACATCCATAGAAATTGATCTCCGTGGGTGAAACAGGATAGTTACAATGTGGTCGAAGTGCCGTTAAAACTCCATGGTTGCGCCGAGATGCGGCGCGGGTTCGCATTGTCTGGCTTACAAATGATTATGATGTGGCAACGTGTTGGACCAGCCTGCGCGAGGGCATGCGATCTCTCCCGGAAGAGAGGGGCTGGTCGCAGGGGAACGTCCGGAGGAGTCTACAGCAATTTCAGATAGTGCGGCGGTCGCGTCACTGCAGGACGTGGGTCAATGTCTCGGAGGGCACCTGGCTCTTCATTCGCGGCAAGCGCCGGCTGATCGCGCGCTCCAACGCTCCGGGCAGACTTTTGAAGATGAAGCGCACAGATAAGTTCTTCAATACATACTGAAAGAGTTCCGGATGGACAACATCAGGGGACATGGTCGGTAAGGGGACCGTGAGTGTTTGGGCGTATTCCTGGGAGAGATAAACGACCATATTTTGCCGATACCATAGGTCGACTGTCGTGTCGCTCCAAAAGCGGGGGCGGATACAATCGATAGCATGGTAATTATGGCTAGCAAAGAGCGACCGCCAATAGCTTGGCCATTGCTCATTGATATGATGCGTGCCGTCCTGAAAGGGTATTGCGGCGGAGAAAACAACCACCGGGGCGAGGCGAGTCAAGTCATCAATGAAGGATGCGGCACGCGTCGGTGAGAGGTGCTCTGCGACTTCGACAGATATTGCCATATCGAACCTTCTATTCATTCGCAGTGGAGCCTCGAGATCCGCGCTCAGAAAGGAATCTGCCTGTATTCTGAGTGAGTCCGTACCACCTGCCCCACCATCAACACCCAGGACTTGTGACGCGCCGCACTTCAGGAACTCGGCAGCCCAAATTCCTTCGCCGCACCCGACATCGATGACCGTAGTGGGCTTGAACACCTCCATCAGATATGGAACGAGTGTGCGTGCGGAGGAGGAGGAGCCGAGAGATATTTCTGCGAAGAACTTATCGTCGTAAACATCAGCGATCATGGTAGATACCTCCGACATCAAATCGAGTATGTGGTTTAAGGAATACGGTCATCCGAGATTGTGCAAGGAAGACTTGGGGCAAGTCACAGTCAAGTGCCAGGGACGCTGCCGCGCGTGGGCCTGAGGGACTCGGAACTCTTCATTATCATTGGTGCGACAACCTTGCGACCGAAACGTCCCAGCACGTAGAGCGGCCGGGTAGCGATCGCGATGGCGAGCGTGCAGGCGGATTGCCGCCATCTTGTTTCCGCGAAGCTCCTAACGGCGCTGGTAAAGTAGAAGCGCGATATATGATGCCGCCATTCGGTGAATCGTTCGAAGAAAGGGCGACTCTTGAACCACTCTTCAGCCTGCGCTGGTGCAAGCTCTTCTTCGCCGCGCATTCGTCGCACGACATTGAGGTCTATATTTCGGCCCAATTTCCACCCTGCCTCCCGCGATTGCGCGAGGGTGGATGATTCACCGTGGAGCCTGTATTCGATCAGCGGCTTCGGATTGCATTTGATTGACATGCCCGCGGTGACGATCCTACCCCACAAGTCTCGGTCCTCCAACGGCATCTCCCTGTATCCCCCCACCGCGAGCACATGTTCCTTCCGCATCAGTACGGTGGGATGGATGATCTCTAGAAATCGTCTGGGATTACACTCTGACCGTCCCAGCTCAATATCGACTGGATTTCCCATGAGCCCGATTCTCTTGCCGGCTGCGTTGATGCAATAAGCATAGCTCGAGACGACACTACATTCCGGCGATGACAGCAGAAAGCGCCGTTGCTCCTCTAGCCATTCAGGAAGTGCTCGGTCATCTGCATCCATTCGTGCAATCAGGGCTCCCCGACTGAGATGAACGCCATGGTTGATGGCACTGGCGATTCCGCCATGCTTCTGCGGAACTACGACTAATCGGGAATCACGTTTCTGGTGAGTTGCAGAGATATCGAGCGAGCTATCTGTGGATTCATCATCCACGAGGAGAAGCTCAAAGTCCACAAATGTCTGATTTATGACGCTGCTGATCGCTTCGTCGAGAAAGCGCTCGGCGTTACGCACGGGCATGACCACGGAGATCAAAGGAGCGACATCAATCACGTCTACACCTCAATTGCGGTGGCTTTTGTGCTTAGAAATTCCAGGAGAAGGTTTAACTAAATATAGAGAAGCCGAAGCGGGTGTGTTTGACGCCGTTAGTTAGCTGGCAGTAGCTGTGGCTCAAGCGCGGCGGAAAAAACCTGAGACTCGACCCAGCCGTATGTTGCCGCTAGCCCGAGAGCCAATGGCATTGATGGTTCCCATCCAAGGTGTTCACGCATGAGCCTGTTCTCGGAATTACGACCGCGAACTCCGAGGGGGCCCGGAATATGTTTGATGGTCAGTTTCTTGTGAGCGATAGCCATGATCATTCTGGCCATGTGGTTGATGGTGACCATCTCTTCTGAACCAATGTTTATCGGCCCGGGAAAATCAGACTTCATCAGGCGCCTGACGGCCTCCACACATTCATCGATGAAGAGGAAGGAACGCGTCTGTTCACCGTCGCCCCAAATCTCGATTTCACCTCCGTCCGGCTGTTCTGCAACCTTGCGGCAAATTGCCGCGGGCGCCTTTTCGCGGCCTCCATTCCACGTGCCCTGGGGGCCAAAAATGTTGTGAAAGCGGGCCACTCTCACGTCGAGGCCATGATTCCTAGAGAAGGCAAAGAATAACCGTTCACTGAAGAGCTTCTCCCATCCATATTCGCTGTCTGGAGCTGCAGGATAGGCAGTTGCTTCCCCGCATTTAGGGTTTTTGGAGTCTAGCTGGTTATAGGCTGGGTAGATACATGCCGATGACGAGTAAAATACTTTCTTCACTTTGCGCCGAACACCAAAGGAGGCCATATGCAAGTTAATCATGGCAGAGTTGTGCATAACATGGGCGTCATTGTCGCCCACGAAGATATATCCAGCACCGCCCATATCTGCCGCGAGTTGGTATGCTTCGTCGAGATCGGAGTCGATGATCGTCTCCCAAGTTGCAGGCTCCCGAAGGTCCGCGATGATGAAATCGTCAGCGAGGGTTCGACTAAAATCCGGATATTTCAAGTCGGCACCGCGAACCCAATAGCCCTCCGCCTTGAGCCGCTTAACTAAATGACTACCGATAAACCCGCCTGCGCCGCACACAAGGGCCCTCTTCATAGATGTAATTCCCTCCACTACCAGATGTGAAAGTGAAACGGAGACTAAGAAATGGACGTTCGGTGAGGCTCCCGTGGCATCAAACCCGAGAGGGGAGCGCTCGGCGAAAGTTAAATGGAATATCGCGCGATTCCGGTAAGCTGCATAGCAACCCGCACCACAAAAATGGGATTATTGACCAAATAACGTCTCCAAAGCCGGCGAGGCTCCTGGGACAATCGATGGAACCACTGCAGTCCGCTGCTCTTCATCCATCGCGGTGCGTCCTTGATGCGGCCTGTATGGACATCAAACGCGGCCCCGACACCTATCATCAGCTTTGTGTCCAGACTGTCCCAATGTTCAGCCATGAATCGCTCTTGCTTCGGCGTACTCAGGCCGACCCACAGAACGTCAGGCTTGCATGCGGCGATTATTGAATGCAACTCGCTTTCCTCAGCGGTGGTGAGTGGCCTGAACGGTGGGGTATAGGTGCCGACGATCTGTAGTCCAGGAAAACGGCGGCAAAGATTCGCAGCCAACTCCTCTGCGACACCTTCTTTACCGCCATACAGGAAATGACGGTAGCCCATTGCTTGCGATCGGCAGCAGAGCTCAGTCATCAGGTCAGGTCCATAGACTCGGCTTATCTGTTGATGCCCTTGCAGGCATCCCACCCAGACCATCGGCATTCCATCTGGTACGTTCAGGAAAGAATTGTTGAGTATGGAACGAAATTTCGGATCTGTCTGAGCTTCCATCACGCCGTGAACTCCGGTGACGCAAACATAGCCGCGACCGCGGGCAATCATATCTTCACATGCGCGCAGAGCCTCGGGCATCCCGAGAGCGCTGATTCCAACCCCGAGGACATTGGCGCGGGTTCTGAAGGATTCCGGCATAATCATGCCCCAAGGGAAGCACCGGCAAGAGCGGAGGAACGCCGCTTGTGCACTTGAGAAAAAGCATTTTCATAAATGCCCATCAGCATGGAGTAATTGGCATCGGGCGTGTAGTGGAGCTCGTACTCCCGACGAGCATTTTGACGAATCTTATGCCACTCGGCCGGGTGATCGAGCATCCATTCAACCTCGCTCGCCAGCGCGGCCTCATCGCCAGCAGGAAAATGCAATCCATTCCCGCGATGATTGATCAAGGTGGACATGGCGCCAAGATTCGACGCGATCGCCGGGGTACCCTTGGCCATTGCCTCTATTAACGTTCGCGGCATTCCTTCGTACCACATCGACGGGAACAGCAGCACTGAGGCCCGCCCCATCAGCTCCTGAACCATTGGGTTGGGTCTCCAGCCTAAGAATTCAATTCCGGGCGTCCCGGCATAGGTGCGCCTTGCGCTCTCTTCCAACGGGCCTGTACCCACCACCTTAAGCTGAATCCGATGGCCCAGGCGTTTCCATGCCGACAGCAGGACGTTAATACCCTTTTCCGGCGATAATCGACCTACATAAAGCGCGAAGCCGCCGTTTCCGTTTCCGACCCCCGGGTCGTCTACAAAGTTCGGCTTCACATGGATCTTCTCTCCCGGAAGGCCGCCGGCAATGAACTTATTCTTCCCAAATTCAGTGAAAACCACATATGCAGTGATCAGACGGCTCCAAGTTCTCAAAACGTTGTGAACTGCCAACATCCCTGCCACTCCCGCTGTCGCAAACGAATTGGCGCGATAGCAGCCGTGCTTAATTCCCGGAAGGTGAACCGTGCGCTCCAGGCATAACTCACAAGGTTTGCCATCGCGAAAGAGCAGACCGCCAGCGCAGATCAGACGAAAGTTGTGGAGTGTTTGAATTACCGGTACGCCCTCTCTGCGGGCAGCGTAGAAAACCGCAGGGGAGACCAAGGGAAAGAAGTTATGCACGCTGACAATATCAATCCCATTCTCCCGAATGATTCGGCGAACGGCGTGGTAATCCGACGAGCTCCAGATTGCACGAAGGCCGACACCTAGAGGAATACTATGATTTATCTCCTGGTTATCCCTGACATGCTCAAATACTATGTGACCGTGTTCTCGCAAGAGTGCACGCTCAGCCTCGCGACATTCATCTTCGCCCCCACGATAGAGGTACTTGTTATGTACGCTCAAAACGCGCATTTCGGCTCCGATAGATCTTGCCTCGGCGACCGCCTCGGCATTGGCGGACCTGATGATCCAATAGCCTTTTAGTCGTTTCCGTGGCCCGCGACCGCTAGTCGAGCTTTTTAATTGAAATGTGGCGGATAGGCTGGAACGCGCATACTTCGACGTCAGTGATTCTCGCCTTTGAAGAGGAGAGCAGTGAATGCAACCAATCACTCAAACTGCCGCAATCGCTAAGCCAACGGCACGCATCAAGTTTTCTTGGCGACCGCGATGAGTTGTCGCCGCCTCTTGAGGATGGAATACAGGCGGCAACCGAAATCAAACAAGGGTCCTGGAAGTGTCGCATAGGCGCTTGCATAACCGGGAAACCACGCGTGCGTATCAACTGAAATGTCAACGCCGCTCTCATCGAACCCTGCTTCTTGAAGGCAGTTAAACAACAACTGCGGCGTCCAGGTGTAGAAATGACGATTGATGTCGTGATGGCTGATCCTGCGTTGTGCCCTCCAGTCGTCTATAGGGAGTATCAGGACGAGCAATCCGTCGGGCTTGATGAGCCGATAAAGCCGAGCGAGTATCTCCAGAGGTGCAGGCACATGCTCAAGCGCATGGTTAGAGATCGCGACCTCAAATGTCTGGCCAGTCAATTCGGATAGATCAGCAAAGCATTCTATTCCGTTATCTGCCGCCACAAGCCTGGCTGCCGGGTTGATTTCAACGCCCACGCGCCGGCCGCATCGGATGCGATTTAAGATAAAGCCTCCCCCGCAGCCAAAGTCGAGAACGCAATCATCTTGTTTGATGTGTTTCCGGAAGGTGTTTGCGACGATGTTCGCTCCAGCCTCACCACAAATTCTTTGCCATTCAAAATACTTCTCGCCTTCGGTTCCGAAGTAATGGTTTGACAGTGTCTCTGCGGTTTTCACGAGGCACTCCGCTCTTCGATCCAGGTTTGCGTTTTGAGCTGCATTTGAAAGTCCTTGGATCTGGGTTACGGTCAGTGGCGATAAGAGTATCCCTTAGTACGCGCAATTCACGTTAACCCCGCAGTTGGCTGGCCGCCGATCGCGCTTGGGAGACGAACTTCTCGCCTGCCCGCGGCACGAATGTTGCTTTCCCACGCCAACCCGGAACAAAGCGGCATTGCTGCCACTGCCAGTGCAACAATGGTGAATACGTCTACCTGTCCTCCAACGGAAGGGACCGACAAATTGTTCATCATGATCGAGACCAAAACTGCACGCCAAACCGCTGTACCTCCTCGGCAGAACCCAAGAGTACGGTAGAGGCTAAACAGAAAGGCAATAAGCAGCCCTAACCCAAGCGGACCCGCTGCCATCCATGCCGACAAATATCCGTCATGGGAATTTATTGCGCCCCACGACTCTGAGTTATCGACGTTGCCCATGCTGGTCATTAGGCGTTCCCCCGCGACGTAGCCGGCGCCCATTGGACGATCTGCAAGGAATCTGAACGCTTCGTGCCACAATCCCACACGGCCGGTAGCCGTCTGTACCTGGTCCATGCTTTTACCGTAGAGCGTCGAGAGATATCGTTCCGGTGTACTCACAGAAACGTCGGCGATGGCGCCAAGGGCTACGATCGAGAGCGCGAGCGCGATCATGGCAAATCCTAAGAGCCTAAACCGCCCGGCGACCAAACCGTAGATGACAGCCACAAGAAACGCAAGAAATGAAGCTAGCGACCCGAACAGGATAGACGCCGTGACAGCTGAGACAATATGGAAGCTTCTCCAACGAATTTGGCCTGGTTCTGCGAAAATCGCGAATACCAGGGTTGCGGTTGCTATGCCTCCACCGGGGTTTGACCGCAGAAATCCTACGACGTAGCTCGGCCAGTCCCCGGACATATAGGCAAGCGCAGCTTGACTGACGAGACACTGTAGCATGCAAACATACGCGAGGAATAGAAAGCCCCTTGACGGTGTCGCCGACGACCGGAATATTGTGAGAACGAGGATGGATGCGACAAGAAGGTCGGCAACTCTGTAGATAGTCATCGTTGGCATCAGCGACCACGTGGCGCTAAGCAAGTAGACAGCGCATAGCGACAGAAACCAACGCCAGTGGCCGTAGTAGAGACGTTGTACTGAAATCCGATTTCCCCACAGGTATCTTGCGGTCCAGAGGCCGACGACGACAGTACCTGCTATCTCGATATAGTTCTTGAGGGATAGACCCACCCTTGCTAACTCGTCGTATGATCGAACCTCGAATGGGATGCTCCGAGTAATAATGAGCACGATGAGAGCTGCCCAAGCCGCTCCGCCCGCTAGGGCGATAGGCTTTGTAGAGGAGCGACCCCTCATTTGAGTTGAGTGCAGCGCGGGCTGCGCCAAGGTTGGAGTAGCGCGGATCATAGATTGTTGGATTCCGGGAACCTTTCGAAAGTGCGATTCATGCCTTTCGCTGACGAAGCGAATTAAGATTATGGCCGGCGCGGTTGTAACTTTTATGAGCCCGCAGAAAAGACTGCTCTGGGGCACTCTCGCGCGAAGTTAACCGCCCCAAGGAGCGCCTCGGCGGCATTCTCCGGAGTATATTTTCGGACCATTTCAACGCTGTGCAGCCCATGCGATTCAATCAAGTCGGGGTGTTCTATGTAACGAGCGAGAATCTCGGCGAGGCTTGCGGGCCGTTCCGGGTTGAACGTCCATCCGTTGTGTCCCTCTCGCAAGAGGTCCGGGACGGAACCGGCTCTTTCCGAGATCACGATCGGCAGCCCCATTGCCATTGCCTCGGGAACAACGAGCGGCCAATTGTCCTGCAACGTTGGCAGCACAAATACGTGGCACTCGATGTACCGGTCCCAGACCTCCGCGGGAGAGACGAAACTAACATACTTGACAATGGCCTCAAGATGAAGCTCCGAGGTCATTTGCAGCAACTCCGCTCTCTTGGGCCCTTCCCCGACAATGACGATTTCAAACCGATCGGTGCAACTTTTGGTGGCCTGGAGCAGTGCGGCCGCCCGCAGTAACGAATGGACCCCCTTGCGATCGACCAGTTGCCCTACGAAGAGAAAGCGCACCGGCCCCCGAAGAAAGACCCGTGGTCCAGCATCCTTATGGCGCTCCGGCAACGGGAAAGCGCACATTCCCCCTTCGAAAATTGCTTGTGGAGGCGCGCCCAGCTGTTCGAGATATGCCCTGGAAAGCCGCCCGTTCACTACAAATGCGCCGGCGCGCCGGATCATCCAGCGGCGCAAACGCCCGCGCCAAGCCTGGACGGTCCTTTCGGTGTGGGTTGTGCCCTCCCAGAAGATTACGGTTCGGTATCCCATTAGTTGGGCAGTCAGTGTCCACAGATTGAAGTTGTTACTGATCACGACCTTCGGATGAAGGCGCGCCAGAACAAAGGGGAGGCTAGGCGTCAGGTGAAACCCAAGTGGAGTTTTCCGCCCTTCGTCAGGACCGTTAATATTGAGCCAAGCGCCATGGACGAATATGCGAGGGAAGCTTCCTAGCCTCAAAGCCAACTTATTCAGCGTTTGACGCTGCCTGCCTACGCACACCACGGTGAAGCCGTTCCCAATTCTTTGGTGAAGTGCATCAAAGACGGGCGCGCGATACGGCGCGAAGCTTGGCGTGAGGTAAGCGACTGAGCTTCTCGATTGTGAGTGCATTGAGAGTCCCGGTATTGTCGTGTTGCCACTGGCGCGACAAGTTGCTAGTCTATTCTTTTGACCGTCGCAGAGGTAATCGGTGGGGAACCGCTTCAGAATCGAAGGGACTTTTCATTCGACCGTCGGAATCAACTGGGCGGCAAAACTCAGCCGATTGATTTGATAAGTGAGCATCGCCGCCAGCATAATGGTCGTCGCAAGCTCAGACAAGACCATTCCGTAGACTGCGCCTTCGATGCCAAATCGCTTGACCAGAAATGTTCCCATGGTTACGGTAACGAATGCCGCCGCTGCGTAGGCCATACAGACCGACTTTGTCTCTCCTCTTGCACGCAATGCCTGACAGAAAACTGAGCCTATCGCTGCCAGGAACGGAATCGCCCCCAAAGGAATAAGATCGTGGGTCTGAAAATGCCATTTGGCAGACAAGAGCAGATTGCCGGCCCAGGCGCCAAATGCCCCGACCACGAACCAATAGGTAAGGGTCGCCACCATTAACACGAGAACCGATAAGGCAATTGTCCGGCGGAATCTTCCTATATCGCTGCGTTCGCGAGCCAATCTCGGAAGAATGAGAAGGCCGGTTGCGCTGGTGACTTGTGCGACAGGAGCGATGAGAAGAGTTAGTGCTCTTAAGTGGCCGACAGCACTTAGTCCAGCCGCTGAGGCCAGGACGAAATAGTACCAGCTCGCGGGAACCCAGTACATCGCGCCTCCTCCCAACGCCCAACGTCCATAGATCCAATGCTCGATGACGACAGGGCGCCAGCGTACAGGCATCGCGACAGTGTCGTCCGCGTTTGGGAGTGTTACCAAGCCGGCAGCAACACTGGCAATGGCCATGAGGCCGAATACTGTAGCCGCGGATAAATACCCCAGCCGCGAGAGACCGAGGGTTCCTAAGACGAAGAACAGCAAATAGACCAATCCGCCGAATGAGGCGATATTGGGTACGCTTCGAACGTAGCAAGACCGCCTGCCCATCCAGCAAAACAGGATGCATGGTGCCGCCAGAAATGCGGCGAAGACGGCTGATAATTCCCGCGACGAGATGTATCCAAGACATCCCGCAGTGACCAATGCGAGTAGACATACCGAAAAAGTAAAAAGCCAGTGAATCGATAGCAGGAGCTGGAAATAGGATCGGAAGCGACCTTCATACCGGGTAGCACCGAAAAGAAGCATCGGTTCCATGATGAGCGGGTTATGAACGCTTGTCACGAATAAAACTGCAGAATATAGGAGCGCGTACATTCCGAAATTGGCGGGCGACAGCAATCGCGCCAGGAGCAAGGTCGCGATGAAATTCGAGCCAGCGAAAAGTCCCTGATCAGCGATTGCCCAAGAGCCCTTCTTGACCCAACCGAGCCCATGGATAAATTTGGCTGCATCCGAATCTGGCTGGATAGCGGTGACTTCGGCAGATGATCCCATTCCAGTGAATGATCCTTGCAATTGGCAGGTTAGAGGTTCCGACGACCTGTTAGCCGCCCCAAGCAGACGACCGGTTGTTGCGATCTTTGTAGAAGTGATTTCGCTGGACGGCTCGGACCGGATGCAGAGACCCGTGCGGATTAGAGTTTTTTGTAGATCTTCTCGGGGATGGGGAATAAGCGATTGTTCAGCACAGTTCCCAGGAGCTTGACCTGGGATTCTTCGAGCCTTTCCATGGCTCTTTTCGCGGCGACGCGGCGCGTATGGTTGGCCTCGATGACGAGAATGGCGGCATCGGCAAGCTGACCGAGAATCAGCGCGTCTTCGCAGACGTTGGCTGCCGGAGCGTCAATCAGAACGAACTCGAAGATTTCGCGCAGACTGGCCAAGCGGTCTCTGACTTCATTCACTGACGCGAGGACGCCACCTTTGTCGGAGAGCACGCTGCTGGCGCCGAACCAGAGATTGATTCCAATCTGTACGCACCCTGCGCGGGCGCTGGCAGTGGTTCCGAAGATGGGAATTGTGTCAGCGATTCTAAGAACACCCGCGAGCCGGGGCGACTTGAGATTCGCCTCGAGGAGGCAGACGGGGCGCGAGATGCTCGTGGCCAGGGCGCGAGCCGCATCTGCACAGATCGAGGTGCTGCCATTGTTGCCGTCGACGCCACAGAAGACAACCCGCCGGGGAGCACTGCCGTTGGCCGACAGGAAGACCCGCTGAACTAAGCGCAGCGTTTCATCCTGTCCTGAGGTGACGGCGCAGTTGTCTGGGGCAGCCTCGAGCATCGAAGGGCTGTCGGTGAAACTCGGCTTAGGATCAGGCGTTGCGTTTAATTCAGCCTCAATTCGTGTAAGCAGATCGAAATTTCGGCTCATGGTGTTTTCCTCTCATTGGCTTGCAGAGCAACGTTAGTTGCCACTACTGCCGGCTCAGGCGCCGGAAGCCACATCTTCTGCCCTGCCTGAATGTAATCGAGGTTGGTCAGGTTGGGATTGAGCGCCTGGATTTCATGAAGACGCTTCACGTCCCAAGTCCCCAGATAGAGCAAAGCGATATCTCGAAGCGTTTGATTGGCCGCAACTTGAATTTGAAACGGCTGGGAATTCGACAGCGGTTCGGGAGTTGCGGCCCTGCGCGTATTTGTCACGGTTGACTTGCGGTTCGGCGAGAATGAAACGTCAGTAGCCGGCGGTTCAGCGTCCGGAGAAGGCTCAGCAACCTTGACCTCGCCTGCGTTTGCAGCAGATGGCGAAAGAAACGCGGCGGAAGACAACCATTTGTCAAAAGAGCGGGTGTAGTCACCGAAGTGAGACCAAGATCGCCCGGACACCGCTACCCCTAGCGCACACAGCGCTGAAACAAGCAACACTACTGCTGCTGAAACCAAGCGCTTCTTGATCGACGCAGCCGGCTTCGGCTCTGCCGGTCGAGTCCGGAGCCCAGGCTGCGGGAAATCTGCGGTCTTGGCCTCCTCAGTGAGCCCGGGGATCCTTTGTGCCTGTTGGTTCAGTTCCAGATCGGCGATGACTTCGGCCGCCATATCACCGTCCACCTGTCTGTGATTCAGCGCGCGACACGTCGAAAGGGCGTTAAAGCACAGCGTGTTGATGATGCGAGGAATTCCGTGGCTTGCGGTCAGGATCTGTTCGAGAGCATCCTTTCTAAACAGGGGCGCACCGTGGTAACCCGCCTGCTCGAGACGGTGACGTACGTATGCTGCTGTTTCTACCATCGAAAAGGGCTCGAGGCGGCAAATCGTCGAGACCCGCTGACGGAGCTGTTCGAGGGAGGGCTTCATTAACTTATCGGCGAGCGCCGGCTGTCCTGCAAGTACGATCTGAAGCAACTTAGCTCGTGGTGTTTCGAAGTTGGTAAGCAGCCGGAGCATTTCCAGCGCTTGATCCGACAAATTCTGTGCTTCATCCACGACGACGACAACTTTTCGCCCTGCGCGAGCCTCTTTGAGCAGGACGTCTTTCAACTGCTCGTGCATTTCGTCGCCTGTGGGTGCCGGGGCGAGACCAAGGTCGCGCAGAATGTACCGGAGCAATCCGAGTGGTTCACATTGGGTCTCGAAGACAAACACGCTGCGTGCGGAATTCTGAAGGTCGTGAAGGAATTGAAACAGAAGTGTGGTTTTGCCCATCCCGGGGGGCGCAATCAGTGCGGTAAAGCCGCGGTTCATATGGAAGCCACACCGGAGCCCCGCAAGAGCTTCGCGATGCGTATTCCCGCGATATAACCATCGCGGATCCGGAGTAGCTCCGAACGGCTGTTCCTTAAACCCGAAATACTCCAAGAACATTGAATTAACTCCGATCCCTGGGCAACGCAGCGAGCACAGGGGTAGGCAGATAGCCGGCCAATTCCTGCGGCGTGCGGAAGGTTGGATCCATAAGGTCAACCGTAAATGCTGTCGAAAAGCTGACTGTAAATCCCAGAACCAAAGTCAGCAGGGCAAAGCGAATTGGAGAGCGCTTGGGAAGCGAGGGAACGACCGGTTCCTCGGCGAGCGCGACATTCAGAATGCCGCGTTGGTCGAGAGCATCGCTGATGCGAGCCTCTTCGCGCTTTTGAACGTACAAAAGATAGTTATCTTCCTGTGTTTTGGCATTTTGAAGAAGATTCTGCTGCACAATTCCATCCTGTTCGAGCCGACGCGCATCCGCGCGATACTGTTGGGCAACCTGGGCGGACGCTTCAGCCTGTGCTTTGAAGCCACTCAGATCTGTCTCGGACTTAGTGAGTTCGCCTCGGACCCACTCATAGGTTGGATTCCGGTCGGTCGTCTCATCGTGGATCGGTTTGTTCTGCTCGACGGCGATTGCGCTTTGCGTCTCTGCAATCTGCTGGTCGACTTCGTTCACCAACGGATAGGTGGCGGCGAACTTGGTCAGCAGGTCTGTTCGTTTCAGTTGCAGGTCAAGGAGGGTCGATTTTAGCTGCTGAAGAAGTTGTGGATTGTCAGAGGTTCTCACCGCCGTGGTCAGTCTTGGCTCGATGCTCTGCAGCTGCGCCGAAAGCGCGTGAATGCGCTCTTCGGTCTCAGTTACCTGGGACTGCGCCTGACTTGCAGTCGCGTCGAAGGTGTCGGCCTGTCGCAGCGCCGCGTCGCGCTCCTGATCGGCAGAAACCACTCCAGTACCCTTTGTAAAGCTAGCAAGTTGAGCCTGGGCTTCATCCAACCCGTTCTTGTATCGGTCTGTCTGCTGATCAAAGAACTTGAATTCTCCTGATGGCCGATGCACTTCAAGGTGTTTCTCGATGTATGCGGCTGCGACTGCCCTGAGGACGGCTGCTGCGGTTTTGGGATCACCGTTGGCATAGCGGACGGTGATCACGTTCGCTTTATGTACAGGATCGATCTGCAGATCTTTGCGCAATTTGCCCACCGCGACCGCGACTTTCACTTCACCGTCGCGATCGGCAACCGACACGGGTTCGGGAGCGAGTCCTGTGGTTAAGACAACGCCACGCAAAAGATCGTAGCTGTCCAGGAGTTCGACCTCCGAATTGAGATCCTCTTCGCTCACCTGGTCCCCACTGAACTCGGCAGGTGCATTGGCCGAGGGTGTAACCATCGAGTCCGACCGCTGACGTTCAACGAGAATCTTCATTTCCGCTTCGTATTTCGATTTCCACGAACCGGAGATAGCGACTGCCAGAAGCACAATGACAAATGCGGCCAACATTACCCAGCGCTGTCGAAATAGCACAGCAGTGACGTCGCGTAAGGTCGGTAGCGGCCGCCGATTGTAGGTTTCGATTACCAGCTCATCTGATCTCATGTGTCTCTCGCTTCAAAAGGCTGTGGGGCTCACGTAAGCGCCCATGTTTGCGGATGGGAGGTACCGTTCAAACTTCGAGTAAGCATTTTGGGGCACGTACAGCATGTCTCCGGGCTGCAGGTAAATGTCTTCGGACAGGTTGCGCGACGCGAGGAGTTTTTTAACATTCAAAAGCTTTGCTTCAAAGATGCCGTCCGTTGTTGGATGAAACAATACGACCTGCGAATGCTTTGCTTTCTCGTTGAAGCCTCCGGCGATCGCTACACCCTCGGTAACCGTGATTGGCCCGCGGAGGTCATACTTGCCCGGTTTGCCTACTTGACCTGCGGCGATGAAGTACGGTTTCTCGAAGTCTTTGAGATCAACAGTGATGATGGGGTCGTGCAGAATCTTCGCGTACGCTTCCTTAACGGTTTCGGTCAACTCTGGTATGGTCTGCCCCTCAACAAAAACGGACCCAGCACCCTTGAACGTGACGTAACCGTCAGGCTGCACTGCAACGGTCTGGTTGTATTCCGGGGAGATCGCAAAATCGAGATCGAAACTATCCCCTTTTCGTAACTGGTAACGGTCATGCCGATCCAGAAGTCTCAGGTCGGTTCTGAATGGAGGAGCAGACACTGACGAAGGATTGGCCGACGCGACGGCGGATACAACAATGCCCTGCCCCGACGCCGGTATAGCGATTCCTATGATGAACCCAGTTAATGCGATCAATGAGCTTTTCATTCTGTTCTCATCCATTTCCGAAATTCGTTGAGCTGCCTTGAGGTTTCAATGCGGCTAACGCTAGAGGGTTGGAGTTCTCCATCCGCAGCACATGGGATACCATCGCCAGTGCCGATGCGAACTGAGTGTTGTCGGGGTCTTGCGATGTGCCGGCATCGCGCGGTCGCGCAGACTTGATTTCGGTAGAGCGGCACGCACGGCGCCACCGAGACGACTAAACACCTCGCATTGCGAAGACCAATGTATGGAGAAGAATCGCAAGATCCATGAAAAAGCTACGATTCCGAATGTAGTAGAGGTCGTATTGAATGTTTTGATGAATCAAGTATCTACGGTCAGCACTAAGCTGCCAAAGGCCAGTAATTCCGGGCGTCACCTCTAATCGTTGCCGGTGCACAGCGCTATATTGCTCGACGATAAAGGGCATTTCGGGCCGCGGTCCCACCAGCGACATGTCGCCGTTCAAGACATTGAGAAGCTGGGGCAATTCATCCAAGCTTGTACGGCGCAGAAAACGACCAAGCCGCGTTATTCGAGGATCATCGACGTCTGTGGGAGAGAAGGCATATTGTGGCGCGTCGAATTTCATCGTCCGAAATTTGAAGAGATCGAATAATCTACCACCTCTTCCCACACGCTGCTGCCTAAAGAGCACAGGGCCATGCGAGTCAAGCCGGACCAAAAGGGAAACCACAAGCAATAACGGACTCAAGAGCACAATTGACACCAGAGCAGCAACAGCATCAAACGGCCGTTTCGCGGTTTCGTAATACCACTCCTTCACGGGCCGTCCCACCAGGCTGAGCAGAATGCCGTCGACGTCCGCATGCTCGGTCCAATGTTCCGCATCGGCGGCGTGGCCGGGCACGAATGCAAGTCTCGCTTTCGCAGCGCCGGCGACCGCGACAACTTGGTCGAACTTCTCGCTGTTGAGATTAGGTATCGCGATTATCACGAATCTGCACTGATATGCGTCGAGCAATTCCTTGGTGATTGGCTCCGCGCTGACTCGGATGGAATGATCGCGCCGGTAAGCGTATTCAAATACCTCCTGTCCGGCCAACTCTGGATTGTCGTCGGTCATAATAACCGGCTCCAGACCAAGCTTAGGGGATCGGATCAGTGCGGAGAATACGCGCCGTCCGTTGTATCCCGCGCCATAAATAAGCACTTTTTGTATGCCGAAACCGTGCGATCGAAGGATGCAAACTGTGAAGAATAAGAGCTGCTTCTCCATTACCTGCAGCACTGGCACGCCGAGGAATGCGAAGACAACGACCCAGCGAGAGATAAGAAAACTGCTGAAGAATGTGACTGGAAGGGCTAGCAAAAAGGTCTGAGCCGAAACCCGCAGCGACCGTTCAGTTTCTTTGATGCGAAGCAGACTGTTTCCGAGTTGGTAGGCGCCTTCACGGTCGAGCAAGATCACGTATACGACTGCGCATGCGAGGGCCACCAGGCAGATTATCCTGAACGGATATTCGACTCTCTTGCCGAGGTGCAGGAAATGGTACACTGCATACCCGCCAACCACCGCAAGGGCCACGGTAAAACCGTCTAACAACACTTCAACAAACGTGAGGATTCTTTCAAAGCGGTTTCGAATGGACAACCGACGGTCTAAGAGAGCACTGGCTGTATTGTCAGCGAGTGTCTCTCTCGAGAACTGTGGTGTGTCAACGCCAATCGAGCTCACGGCAGATTCCTCAAGCTGAGAAAGCGAAGATAAGAAGTTGAATCGTTTATTCCGTGGGAGGAGGAAGTTGTTTCACTCACAACGCATGAATGTTGCGAGGATCGTTCCCAGACGTTGCCTGGCGGTCTTTAAAGATTGAAGCAATCGCCGGCTGGAAGGCAGCAACCTTATCAAGGCTTAGAGGCGAAGGGATTAAACCGAGGGTCAACCTAGGCCAACGCGAGTTTCGGTTCCGCAGAAACCGACTCCAGTTCCCTTGCATCCACTTCAATAGCAACGCTTTTCATGATCTGTTCGAGAGTTAAGACAATCTGAAGGTTATTCTTCTTGCGGACAACCACGCCTTCAAGTCCGGCCAGCACCCCGGATTTCACCCGAGCCCTCTCGCCTATAACGAAATACCGATGAGGTTCGATCTTGCGTTCATGAAGACCGCTACGCAGTGCTTCGATCTCGCGCTCCGGCAGCTCCCACGCCATCTGTTGAGAGCCTACGATTGAGAACACGCCAGGCGTTCCAAGCACCGCAGCGCGCTCACGACGGGCTATTCGAACGAAGATATAGTTCGGAAAAAGCGGTAATTCAACATTCTCTGGATTTCGCTTTTTCCATTGCCGGCGTGTGCTGTACAAAGGGAGAAAGGATTCAACATGGCGATCGGTGAGTTGCTGGTGCACGTGCTTTTCGTGATGCGTCGCGGTATATGCCGCGAACCACTTCGCCGCGGGCGCCGGATCGCCAGGAGATGATGCAATCGCGTCTTCTCTGTCTTCGCGCATGGCTTCGCCACCGTCACTCGGAAACGCCTTTATCCACAGCGTGGAGTGGGAAATTTCTCGCAAGAGCTTTTCTTGTCTAGCTCAAGCAACAGGGAGATCTTCTGAAGTTCAACTACCGTCCCCATTTAATTGATCAACATCGCTGAACGATTCCGGATAAAACTGTACCGACGCTGCAAATCCCTTTGTGGATTCACCCTGTGGTGTCGCTGAGGTTTCCTCAACACGAACGACTCTGCCTTCTCCGTGCAGCTCGAGATGGTTGCGGCTCTCTTGACGTCGGGGAACAAATACGCTCATTTGGACCCGCACTCCGACAGACGGGCACTCTTCGCTCATAATCATCACGCCGGTATTGCTGATATCCCGCGTGATCCCGTGACCTTCGCGGGTCGCTCCGCTTGGTTCCAGCCACCAAAAGTCGGTTGGAGCAGCCATTTGATAACGTCGCGCGCTCCTCAGATCCCATTCCGTCATAACGCACCGGTCTCAATGATTCCTTTCCTGAAACCGTGGCTGAAAAGAGCGTGTGGCTCATTCCTTCCGCAAGAAACTTCTGTGGCTCAAAAGTAAGTGCGCGCGTCTTCGAGCGCAAGGAAACGAAATGCTCAGGTACAAGGCGACGTATTTACCACAATGAATGAGTAGGTACTCCGCGAATAGAAATAGGTACATTTGTTCCCTGTGAAATGGAACAAATGGCATAGCGTATCGCTTGCAAATGGTTTGCTGATCCGGCTAACGGCGCATGATTTCAGGCGTGTGTGGCGTGGCATCCTAATGCGTGCTGCTTCACTGCGCACGCATTGCGACGGAGTGAGAATCTTTGCGCCCGCTTATGCAGCTATGATGAGCGGTAGTGAGTCCCGGAACTTTGTTACTTGGCAGCATTCGCGAATTCGTATTATGAGATATCGCCTGTGAGTGTGAAGACGCCGATCATTTCGCGCCGCAGTTTCATTCGGGCCGCCGGCCTGGGAGCGGCTGGATGCGCAGCGATTTGTGCCGAGGGTTACTTCATAGAGCGCGAGCGAATTATCGTGGCGCGCCGGGATGTTGTTCTGGCGAGGCTTGAGCCAGAGTGGAATGGGCTGAAGGTCGTTCAGCTCAGCGATTTCCACTACGTGACAACGGATGATGGAAAGTTGATTGGAGACGCCGTAAGCATTGCGAATGGGCTCGAACCCGATCTGGTGGTATTAACGGGCGACTATGTCACTGTGACGTCGAGGTCCGATCGCTCCGCGGCGCTGAAAGCGATCCCGTGCGCCGAGGTCCTCTCCGACCTGCGTGCACCGCTTGGCATCTTCGCCGTTTTGGGGAACCACGATCAATGCAATCCTTCCTTCATCACTCGTGCTCTTGAAGCGCACGGAATCATGGTCCTAAAGAATTTCGCAATCTATGTTGAGAGGCTCGGAAAGCGACTCTGGGTAGCCGGCGTGGACGACGCGATGTTTGGTCGCCCTTTGATCGAACAGACGCTGCAATCGATTCCGGAAGGTGGATTCACCATTCTTCTGGCGCATGAGCCAGATTACGCGGATGTGGCGAAACGATATTCTGTCGACCTGCAACTGTCAGGACACTCCCATGGCGGGCAGATTCGGCTCCCGCTCATCGGGGCTCCCTATCTTCCTCCGCTGGCAAGGAAATACCCTTGGGGATTTCGCAAGCTCGATTCGATGAGCCTGTATACGAACCGTGGCCTGGGGACCATTATCGTGCCGATCCGGCTCGACAATCCTCCTGAAGTAACGCTTTTGACACTGCGATCGGTAGCTGGCGGCTGACAGCGCGGATGTGTGGAGAACTCCGACAGGGTTCAACAACTCGCGTATCATCTCGCGATTCAGAACGCGGCCAGTCCAGAGTATGGTACGCGACGACCCTTCCCGGCCAGTGAGGATGCGCGAAGGCTACGCGCGAAGTTCATGCGCGGAGTCCATGGGCGAAGGGAATTGCTCGAGGTGAGCGACGTCCGACTGCGTAGCGTTCGTAGGCCCGCCATCATTTTCCCGGTCGCCCGTGTAGGGGAGCAAGGAATCGCCAAGATTCTGCACAATAAGGCGCGGTGAAGTGTGCGGAAACCTAATAATTTGCGCTCACAGCTGGATCACTCCCCTGAGCAAAAGACCGGCGGCAGATTGGTCTCCATGTGTTGGCTAGTGTCTACAAATTCAGTCACCTGGGCGTGAAACCGGCTTCTCGGCCAAATGCGCCAGATACTTGAATGCCGGCTCGCGCCCAACTTCGTGCGTTATAAAGGACGCTATCATTCGCTAGCCTTCCAAACCGGGATTATTCTAGTTCCGCTCGAACACCATCGTGCCAGCGCACGTCGCGAGCTCGGGTCCGCGACGGTCAGTGCTCGAAAACGCCGCAGTGCCAAGGTTCGCTTCGCGCTTTACGCCAGGCATTTGATCTCCTAACCCCCAGTGCACCTCTTGTAGCGGCCTCTGAGAGCCAGGGTGGGCCGCCTGCGTCGCAAAAACCGGAGATTGGCAATTTCTCGCTTCGGCGCCCCAATTTCGGATTTTGGAGACTCGGAAATCTCATCACGCTACGGTCGAGGCAGATGGGGGGCGAATACTATCGAACCCGCTATCCCCCGATCGCTCTTGCCTTGCCCACCTGCCCGTGAAGCCCGGAGTGTTGATTTGGTCTAGTACCTCTTGCTCAGTCTCGCCGGTGAGTTTCTTCTGGTAGTCCACAGCCTCCCCGCATAAAGCACAAGTGTAGTTGCGCTAACCGAGGCTTGGCGCATTTCGGCCAGGTTCTTCAGCGCATTTACCAGTGAGGACATCCATCGCGCGTCTCGCTGCTTCATCGTTCGCATCTGCCCGCTGCTGTCCACGATTCCTTTCTCCTTTCATCCCGCTGCCGTTCGTGCCTTTATTGAGATAACCAGCATCTTGAAACCAAAACCGCCAGCGCGTTTCGCCCTTTTCTTTCGCTTCCTTCGCCACGCGGGAGATCTACAAGACAAAACTTGTGCACCTAAAACCTGCTTTCGGAAAACTGCTCCTGAGTGATATCTCGGCGTCCGACATTTCGAAGTTCCAGCGTGCAAGGCAAAAAGCTGGCGCCTCCGGGCGAGAGGTCAACATGGAGACGGCGGTGTTGAGAATGATCCTCCGTAAGCATCGGCCTTGGTATCTGGTCGAGCCGGATTACAGGCCTCTGCGAGAACGGGAAGAAGTCGGACGCGCACTCACCGCAGATGAATCTCAGAGGTTGCTCTCAGCCGCAAAAAACACGCGAAGCCGCTCCCTCTATCCTGCGCACGTGCTTCTTCTCAATACCGGAATGCGCGTGACAGATCTGCGCATGCTGCATTGGCGGCAAGTGGACTTGCTCGAGCGCTGCGTTACCGTTGGCCGTTCTAAGACCCTGGGTGGCGAAGGGCGCATGATTCCCCTCAACCAATATGCATTCGATGCCCTGGTGGAATGGCGCGCAAAGTTCAAGGACCCAGCTCCGGATCACTTTGTCTTCCCCACAGAGCGATATGGGCTTGACGGCGATGAGGGCGTTAAGAGAGGCGCGGTTGTGGTGTGGAACCTCGACCCGCAGAAGCCGATCGGCAGCTGGAAAGTGGCATGGACCGCTTGTCGGGAGGCGGCTAAGGTCAAATGCCGCCTTCACGACCTTCGCCACACTTTTGTCTCCAGGCTTGGAGAAGGCCGGGTGGCAGACTCAACACTCACCTCCCTTTCGGGGTGGATGAGCCAGAAGATGCTTGAGCCATACTCTCACGTCAGGATCGAAGCCAAGCGCCGCGCAGTGGATTTGCTCACTGAGGACAAAACTGAAGGAGACTGCCCCAAAAATCACCCACAGAGCGAAATCAGGAAAAATGAAAATGTCATGTAAACTATTGATTCTAAATTGGTAGGCGAGGCGGGAATCGAACCCACAACCCCCGGCTTAGAAGGCCGGTGCTCTATCCGATTGAGCTACTCGCCCACGCTGTTTATTGTATCTGCGAACTTGCCATCTCACGCGGTTCGACCCTGGGAACTGTACCCTCGCTGACAGCCTGGAGATAGCGAATCACGGTGGCCTCAGCCCAGTGCACACCACCAGGTGAACGGCGGCTCAGAAATGCACAGTGACCGCCGTGGCGCGGTTCGATGAAGTCAATATGGGGATTGGCGACGATCCGCACCTTTGTCTCAGGGAAGAAGCGGATAAATGGATCGTCCTGGGCGAGAAGGACCAGTGACGGTACAGCCACGCGGTCGATGACGCGCGCAGCGGCGGCGCGGAAGTAGTAGTCGTCGGCATCCCGGAAGCCGCAATGAGGCGCGACTATCTTCTGGTCGAACTCGCGAATGGATCGTACGGGGCCAACATCGCCGGTCCCATAGACGTCAGGGAACATTTCGGCTTTCTGGCGAAATCGCTGCATCAATGCATGCAGAAAATGCCACTCATAAATCCGGTTCCTCGGTTCGTGGAGTGCGTTTGCGCCGGCAGCCAAATCAATAGCCGGGCATACCGTTGCCACTGCGACCAGAGGCGCGCGCTTACCCCATTCGCCGGCAAGCTTGAGCACCAGATTTCCGCCCATCGAATAGCCGACCAGTGCTACGCGCTCCAGTCCAAATCGCTCGCTAAAGTGGCAAACCACGGCGCCCACATCCGCTGATCGGCCCGAGTGATAAAGCGTCGGCGTCAGCGAATCGGAGCCGCCACAGTCGCGCATGTTCATGCGGACCACGTTCATCCCGGCATTCCAAGCCAGAGTCGAAATGCCGCGAATGTAACGCGAGTCGGAGGAACCGTTCAGCCCGTGCACGATCACTGCAGTGAGCCGGCCCGCGCGCACGGCTTCGGGCTGCCAATGGCAATGGCACAGCACCCGACTGCCATCGGTGGGATCCACTTCCACGGCCTCGACTTCGGAGGACAAACAAAATTCAGGGCGAGGAAGAAAATTGCCGACAATGGTTTGGAGATGACCGTTCGCGAGCCAGGGGTGGGGCTCAAACTTCGTTAGCCAAGCCGGAGACGTCTCGCACGTCTGGGCCAGCGCGTCAGCCTTTGTCACAGACCAATACCCCCTAAGTGCGTACGTGGGATCATTCCCATCCTTTGGCTTTTTCGGGGGGACATTGGGGCGGCTAGTGGGGATCGAACCCACGACATCCTGAGCCACAGTCAGGCGTTCTGCCGCTGAACTATAGCCGCCATCTACCCTTTAGATTGTAGCATCGAAGCAGATTCTCAAAGACCGGCCTGAGAGGAGCGAAAGTGCCGCAGCAAGAACCAGTTGTACCCTCTTCGGCTGCAAATCTAACGGACAACGCGTCCGCTCCGGATCGCTGGAATCGCGGCGCGTGGATCTTTCGCGACGAGACTCTGCGCAAGCTCGAGTTTTTGCTCGACGAGGCCTTCCCGATACCAGGCACACGCGTTCGCTTCGGCCTTGATGCGATCGTTGGACTGGTGCCCGGCTTCGGCGATGTGCTGGCTGGGCTTTTCTCGCTTTTGATTCCGCTTGCTGCGTGGATTCGCGGTGCTCCCTACGTAACACTCGTGCGCATGGCGGCCAATCTCGTCATCGGAGTGCTCGTGGGGTCGATCCCCATCCTGGGTGATGCGTTTGACATCGCTTGGAAAGTGAACCGGCGCAACTATCGGCTGCTCACCCGCCACTTGGGCGAACCGCGCCGCCACACCTGGCGTGACTGGGCCTTTCTCCTGGTTCTTGCTGCGGTACTCGGTTTGGTGTTCGCTATCCCGGTCGTTCTGGTGTTGTGGCTGGTCCTGTGGATGTTGCATCAATGACTGGCCAGATCCAAGACCAATAACAAACGGGTTACAATCGTAAAAGGTTGTCGGGGCGTAGCGCAGTCTGGTAGCGCATCTGCTTTGGGAGCAGAGGGTCGGGGGTTCGAATCCCTCCGCCCCGACCATCGCTTTTCAAAAGCTTATAGCATTCCCGAAAACTAGAAAAATCTGGGCTGTAGATCAATTCGTCGCTCTCAGATCCATTCAGGAATACGAGTGAAGTTCCTCACTCGCCTCATGCGCGTCTTCACCACGCCCAGACTGTCTTAAGCATGCGACCTCTGCTGCAATGTCAAAGACGAGCTGCGGTCGCCCTCATTCCAGTCAAAGACCCGGCGTCCCAGTTTCGAGAACGATCGCTCCCATCTGCGTAGATATCCGCTCTCTCCATCAAGGGGACGGGTCACACCAACGCCTGTCTTGGGTGGACACCACCATGGATAAGGTCTCTAACGAATCGCAGCATTGCCCCGGATTTGCTTTTTGCAGACGACAAGAACAGTACTCAGACAAAAAGGCCACGCCCATCGTCTGTGTGATGAGCGTGGCCCTTTGTAGATCGATAATTCTAGCTTGCGAGCGTTCTTTACGTCATAGTACGCGGAGACTTGTAGTCCACAACCAGGGTGGTTGACCGAGGCTTTGCGTCAGTATGTTCGGACCTCGGGCATTTCCTCCTAACCCACCGCCAAACCCACAACACGGGACGAAGTGGCTTATAAAGCCAGAAGAGACTGTCGGGCAGAGGAAGTGCCTGAAAATCATTCGCGCAATAGAAAAGTTCGGAGAGACTGTCGCGCCACTGTCGAGGCCTCACCAGGCGCTCGTATCGAAAGGAGCGAATTTGATTCTGCAGTGTGGCTAAGAAGCTGCGCTCGATCTGGAGCTGAGGATGTTGAAGAGACTTGAGCGGCACTTCGATGAGTATCGACGGCAGTTCCAGCGAGTCCGTCCTGGGTAAGCCGGATAGCTGAGTTCCATAGACTAAATCTAAAAGCTTCAAGCCGGAAAGCACTGCCTTTTCCTCGCCTGCAGCGCTCCAATCCAAGAGCCCTACGGCATGAGCACGCGCCAGATCGCCCAGCCACTTGGCAGAAGACCAGAGATGAAATCCGGCATGCGTGCACAGGTAGAGCGTTAAATCAGCTGCGCACATGGTCCTGATCATGCAGCCGTTCCAGTCCGATGTCCGGCTCCTGAGCCATCGCGCATCCACGGTTTCCGAAGTCTCCCAATAGTTTCTCCAATGTAGTTCAAGGCAGCTTCGTGTAGTGGAATGCGTAAAGTTCAGGTGATGGCCATTCTCGAGGAAACCGTTCCACTGCCGGCGGCTCAAGCAGGACTGAGCGCCATCGAGCTTCCAGCCAATGTTCTCAAGGCAGGCCATCGCACTCTGAAGGTTTTCTTTCGTGACAGCAACATCCAGGTCGAACGATCGACGTACTCCGACGTCGCCGTAGAGCGCGAAGGAGAGGAGCGGCCCTTTGAATGGCATCACGGGAATGCCGACGCGATTGAACTCCCTCAGAATTCCGGTCAGAACCAGGGAATGGCGGATCGCATGAATCCGGTACGCTTCGCTGAGTTTTTGCAGCCGTTGTGCGACGGCCTCGGGAATGGCCACGCCAGGAACTCGATTGAGCGCGGCCCAACTCAGGACCGTGACGTCATGACGATCGATCAAGCGCAGGTACTCTGCCCAATCCGGGGCGACCGCTACGGCCTCGCGAATTGTTTTTTCCTGCTTATCCCGTTCCGCATCCGGCGCCAGCCAGGACGAGGCCATGACCAGACGAAATGCCGGAGAGGTGCGCTCAAGCCAATCGGGTTTATGCACGAGCAACCTCCTGCATCTGCGCAGACCAGGATTCCGCGTAGGATCCGCCGATCGCAATCAGCTGTTCATGCGTGCCCGATTCCACGATCCGCCCTCTGTCCATCACATGGATGATGTCGGCATACATAGCGGTGGTGAAGCGATGCGTAATCATTAGCGCAGTCCGGCCTTCCACTAACGTCCGAAAGCGGCTGAGCCAATCCTGTTCGGCCCAGGAGTCCATCGCGCTCGTCGGCTCGTCGAGGATGACGAGCGGCGCTTGGCGGAAGAATGCCCTGGCCAGCGCGATGCGCTGCCATTCGCCTACACTCAATTCTTCTCCGCCGAGCCACTTCCCCAACAAAGTCTCAAAACCATGGGACAGACGCTCGATTGGCTCCAGCGCTCCAGCGCTCCGTGCTGCGGCCAGGACCTCGCCTGATTCCCAAGGTCGATGGATGTCGCCAAACGCGATGTTCTCGCTCGCCGTGACGTGATAGCGGACGGGCTGCTGAAAGAGCACGGTCATCCGGCTGCGCAACGCTTTCGGATCGAGTTCTCGCAACTCCACGCCATCCAAGAGAACCCGTCCTTCGTCGGGATCGTAAAAGCGGCACAGAAGCTTGATGAGCGTACTCTTCCCTGCCCCATTGGAGCCTACCAGTGCGACTACTTGACGTTCCGGTATCTCCAGATTGAAGTCATCGAGTGCACGATGAGAGCTGCCCGGGTAAGTGAAACTCACACGCTCGAAACGAATTGACCTGCGGATCGGCAGACGAAGCGATTCAGACCGGCCGGCCAGGATTGCAGGTTTCATTGCGAGGAAGTCTTCAAGGTTTTCGACAAAGAGCAGGCTCTTGTAAATCTTGCCCGCGCCTTCGAGCAGAGAGCGGAGCTGTGCCTGACCTTGCTGAAAAGCCTGAAGGCAGAGGAGCAAATCGCCGAGCCTGGCGTGGCCGGCAAGATTCTGATCAAGCATCCAGCCGAGGCCCGCGAGGCTTCCTGCCCATGCCAGCAGGCCTGCTCCCAGTTCCGTCAGCGCGCCTTCACGGACCAGACGCAGCTTCCCTTCTCTCAAGTCATGGCGCAATCTTTCAAAGGCCTTCAGGTGAAAACCGCCCAGATCGAAGAGACGGAGCTCGGCTGCGGAACTTGCGTCTGTCATTAACGAGTCGAGGTACTGAGCCCGCCGCTCCTGATGGGTATGGTCGACATGCCACAGGTGTTCTTTCAAAATATGGCGCGCGACAAGGAGCAGCCCTGGAATCGCTGAGAGGACAAGAAGCAAGGGAAGCCAGGCTGCGTAAGTGAAGAGGATTCCGGCTAATGCCAGAAAACCCAGCCCGTTCTGTACTACCGAGCCGAGATTCTCCAACAACGCAAGAGGCTGCGCAACCGCGTCGACCTGCGCGCGATAGAGAATGTCGTAAGAATCCGGATGGTCATAGAAAGCCAGATCGAGACTCAGGGCTTGCGTGTGAATGAGTCGATGAACCTGGTCCTGTACCTTTTCGGCTTGCACGGCCCTGACCCACGAAAGCGCGCTCGACAAAAGCTGCGCCACGACCCACAGCGCGGCAATGCCTGCCGCCGGCGGCACGATCGCATGCCAACTCGGTGATCCGACAAGCCTGTTGACCAGAGTGCGTAGCATCAACGCCAAACCAGCGGGGACTAACCCCTGGCACACAAGCAAGGCGACCCAGGCCGAGGTCCAGCCTCCGGCCGCCTTCCAGACCAAGGCAACAGCGCGCCGGCCCGCGGGCAGCTGCCGAAAGAATTGCGAGATTTGGCTGCTTAACATGGAGAGCGGAAGCCTCGGGGGCGAAAATCTCCAAAGAGCGATTGGCCGCTGCCGCAAGTGCAGATTATTCGAGGGATGGGGTCGACCGCCGCGGGAGCGCTTACGCCGTCGCGTTGAAAACTGCTCCAGTAATCTGGACCAGATGGCTCGACGCCGCGCGAACGCTGCTCATTGCCGCCGATTGAGCAGCAGAAGGAATGCCGGTGCGGACGTAGGATTTTTCACAGTCCTGCGATGACGGGCCGCGGAAATCGCCCTCCATATAGGCAAGACCAGGGCAGCGAGAACAAGAGCCGGCATGCGTGCAGTGGGAGCAGGTGTGCAAGTCGCGCACGTGGACGGAACGAAGCTCCCCGAGCTGCTTGGAGTGCCACCATATCTCACGGAAGCTTTGCTCGCGCAGGCTGCCGCAAGACATCGGAAACTGCACGCACGGGAACACCTCTGCGAAGGGCGAGATGTACGCCAATGTGTGCCCAGCGCTGCAGCTATACCCATCGAGAACTTCTTCGTCGACGGTCGAAAGAGGCGCGCAAAACTCGCCGACATTCCCGACAAACTCTTCGGTATGATAGATCTCTTCCAATTCTTCGCGTGAAATTCCGAGCTTCGTGATCGACCAATCACCGTCCAACTTCGGAGTGATCGTGGGGTCAACCACATACCCCACTCCCAAGTCGTTGGCCAGCCGCTTTACAGCTCTCGCGTGGCCAGAGTTATACGTCATCAGGACGTTGGTGAGGGAGATTTTGACACCGTCGGCCTTCAGGCGCCCAACGGCGTCGATGGTGCGCCGCCATGAACCCGGCAGCTTAGTGATCGCGTCATGCGTTTCCGCGCGGTGCGAGTAGAGGCTGATTTGAACCTGCTCAATGCCCAGTTGCTTGATGCGCGCCGATTCCCTGGGGCCAATCATCACCGCATTGGTCTTCAGTTTCACGTTCATCCGGAGCGCCCGCGCGTACTCGAGGATTTCAAAGCAATCGCGCCGCAACAGGGGCTCTCCTCCGCTGATGCTCAAAAAGAAGGTGCCGCACTCGGAAAGTTGCCGAAGGACGCTCTTGATCTCGGCGGTGGTCATCTCGCCTTTTCCGTCATGGTCCAGGTAGCAATGGACGCAGCGCTCGTTGCAGCGCCAGGTGATGTCGAGGTGCGCGCTCAGAGGAACGCCAAGCTCAGTTGCCTTTTGGTTCATCTCTTCGATCAGGGTCATAGAACCTCGCTGGGAGAAGGCGGTGCGGATGTGACAGATAGGATGCCGTGTTGAGCCAATTCACCGACAAACTCCTTTGCGTCGGCCAATGCCATGTCTTCAGCGACGTCGAATTCAGAGCAAACTCTCTCCTGCACAATCCGCGAAAGTGGGATCGCGCCATCGGCAGCCTTCCAAATGGCCGTGCCGACGGCGTTCAACATGAAAACTGTCGAGTCCAGGGTCGACATGATGATGGTGTCATCGCCGAGCGTGCTGCATGCGATGTCGGGGCTTTGTGCGATATAGAGTTCTTCTGGGGTCATTTGTCATCCAATCAGATCCCAAACGCGTTGGTCGGGGAGGAATGAAAGTTCGTAGACGGGAATGGCTTCGACGAAAGCGCAAGCCGAGGAAAATACATGTCGAACCATTTCAGGCTGGTGGGCAAAGAAAAGAATGTTGCGCAGGAGCCGCCGCACTGCCTCAGCCGGATCGACCGGATCGATGCGGTTTTCTGCCGCTTTTTTCAGCAGGTAGAGCGCGGCGACAGGAGCGGAGATGTTCTTGCCGGGCTGGCCGAGCTCGCCGGCAAATGGGGTGCCGTAGGCAAAATATTGGTTATCGAGTTTGCGCACATACGACGCCTCATCGGTAAGAAGCGCCACGTCGGGCGGCGCCAACCGGGCCATGGTTGTCTTTCCAGCCTCTGAAACGCCGGAGAACAAGAATGCCTTTCCGTTGCGCACCGCGCTCGATGCGTGCAGCAGAAACCCTCCCTGCGGCGCGAGCATCAGGGTGTGCACAATACGAAGCACTGAATCGATAGCATAGGGATTCGCCGATTGGAAAACCTCGCCTTCCTGTGCTGCGGAATTCCAACTCGCGCGAAAATCGCCTCGCCGCATCTTCCAGTCGCTGCCCTCGAGCCAAACCTCGGCGTCAGCATCGGGGTCTGACGTCCTCGGCGGAGTTAACTTCACTCGAAGCGAAAACGCGGAATCGGCGCGGGAGCTTACAAAATCGCCGTAGCGCGCCTCGAGGAGGCTCGCAAATCCGGGATCGCTGGTTTGCACCTCGATAGGAAGGCCGCCAATCTCAATAATCATGTTTTGATCTTCTTTGCTGTCGGGGACCGGTAACGATTCGCCTAACTTCGGCTTGAACGAAATAAGGGATGCCGCGCCACTTTGACGGCGTGGCCCGAGTTTAGCGCCTCAGAGAATCTGCTTCTGAGGAACTTCGGTGAGACGCTGTAAGGCGGCACGGAGATGCAACAGGAGCCGGATGCTCAGATCAGAATGCCGCAGAAACCAGGCTGCGGCTCGCTGCCACGGCGATGGCTGAAGTTTGGCTGCACGGCCATTACGGCAAACGTCGGTTATTAGCCCAACCATTGCGCTGAAGGTCACAGGAGGGTCGAGCGAAGGGACACAATCGCCCCGGGTCAGGAAATGATCGTGAGCCACTTGAACAACACGATGGGCAGTGAGTTTCCCGTCGCCTCGATAGAGGACAATCTGGCCACGCTCGAGCATTTTTGGCGAAATCTTATTCACTGTGAGCACATCGCCGGGCCAGATGGCAGGCAGCATGCTAAGGCCAGTGACTTTCAATTTTGCGGAACCGGTGGCACGAACCACTTCAGCCACCAGATGGCAGCATCCTTCATGAAGATGCGCGTCGCGAATCATGGCCGGCCCGGCTACGAGTTCTTGCGATTAAGGCTGCAGGTGCCCTGCACTGGGCTGACTTTGCCGCACGATAGCGCCTGCGTCTCGAAAACGCGCTCATGGCGCACTTGGGGCTTCACGTAGGGCCTCCTGCTGTTCGACTTCGCTTCTGCCGTCGCGGACTGCCGGTCCTTCGGTTCCTGGGGAAAGTTGCTCATCTGTTTTCCTCTCTTTGTGCCTTGTGCGCGCGAAATCTTGCTATTGAAGGCCGGATTGCGAAGCCTGAACCGCGCAAGACCCGGAACCGTTGCCGACTGTACCGTTGCCTGCGCAGGTCTGGCTCGATAGAGTCCCGTAATAAACTTGGGATTCGCCGGTCGCGGACCCGCTATTGTCGATGACGATGCTGCCGGTACCGCCGGCCGCCTGCAACGCGTCCGATGGAGTGCCGGTCGTGGCCCCGCTTGTGATGGTGTAGTTATAAATGCAGCCAGCAGTGCAACTGACCAAGTTTACTGTCGATCCATTGGCCTCGAGACTCAAGAACAGATAGTCCGTGCCATGGTTGGTCACGCCCCCGCTGACCGTACAAGCGCTGCTGCCATTGTTACAGTACTCGGTGAGCGCTGAACAACTCGCGGCATCGCTTACCGTGCTGGCGGGGGTATTGTAGAGGGAATAGCCGGGGCTCGAGGTGTGCGTGACTTGGGTCGTGGTAGAGAGCTCCGCCATGGCGAACTGGTACAGAGCGCCATTGACGCAGGCGTAGAGGTTACCGGTGTTTCCCGAACCCTCGTAGTAAGCATTATCAAATATGCCGTGGTACTGAACGGTCCCGATGTCGTTGGTGGCCTGGTTGTTAAACTGCGCGTTGTTGTGCCCGTAACTTGCGTTAATGGAGGTGCCGGCCGCGAAGACGTTGATGTAGCTGGAGAAGACGGGAGCAGTTCCGTCGGAACAGCCGTCACCGATGAACATGTAGACGTATTCGGCAGAGGAGTCCACCACGGGAGGATCGACGAATCCAAAGCTGCCGCACTCCATTTGCTCCGAGGTCTTGGTGGCGCCGGGAGAAACGCCCGCCGTGACGGAGTTGAGATAGCCTGTTGCATCTCCCACAAAAACCAGTTGCGAAGTTCCACCGTCGTAAACCGGGCTGGTTAGTTTCGGGTTCGTTGACGTGCTCGCCGTGGCTGGCCAGTTGGTGGTGACCTCGGCAGGCGCGCCGCTAAACACGGGGCTGAATTTGTGCAGTTTCCCGCTGTCATCCCCAACAAAGATTGTGTCGCTGACAGTACTGGTGTAGGTGTAGAACGGCGAAGAGTTGGTGTCGTTGGGGCTGCCGTTCAGCGTGATCGAGTAGTAGCAAGGCGCAGTGCAGCCGCTGCCGCTGTTGTAGTAGGCAGCGGCCGT
>Ga0181535_10000140_pt1 | contig 108230 bp, 76 predicted proteins | sample PEATcosm2014_Bin_44_FD_119774 | JGI IMG/M metagenome (GOLD analysis project Ga0181535, IMG submission 119774) | Peatland microbial communities from MTU Mesocosm Facility, Houghton, MI, USA - PEATcosm2014_Bin17_30_metaG | ecosystem: Environmental > Terrestrial > Soil > Wetlands > Peat | place... | reverse complement strand
TTCCCGCGGCGCTCATCCATCATCTGCGCCAGGTCTTCAAAGGCGAGATCCACAATATGTACGGGCCAACCGAGACCACCATCTGGTCCACAACCTGCCGAGTGGAAGGAGTGGGGAACTCGGTTTCGATTGGACGGCCGATTGCCAACACTCAGGTCTATCTGCTCGACGCGGAACTGAATCCGGTTTCCGCGGGTGAAGTCGGGGAACTGTTCATTGGCGGAGACGGCCTGGCCCGTGGCTACTGGAATCGCCCCGATCTTACGGCCGAGCGGTTTCTCACGATCTCTTCGCTTTCAGAACAGCGAATCTACCGGACTGGTGACCTGGCGCGCTTTCTACCTGACGGGAACATCGAGTTCCTCGGGCGCGCCGACTACCAGATCAAACTGCGCGGTCATCGCATCGAACCCGGCGAGATCGAAGCCGTCCTTGAGGAGTGCTCCGGAGTCCGGCAAGCTGTTATCGTCATGCGCGAAGATCGCGAAGGGGACAAGCGCCTGGTTGCCTACTTGGTCGCTGAAGCCACTGGCCCCGAGGCGGCAGGAGCTCTGCGCAGTGTGCTGGAGTCGAAGTTGCCCGACTACATGGTTCCTTCCAGCTTCGTGTTTCTTCCGGCATTGCCGCTTACGGAAAACGGAAAAATCGACCGCAAAGCTCTGCTCAAAATGCCGCCACCGCTGCTTACCGTGGGCGACGATGCGGCAAAACTTGGAAATGAACCAGCAAACGAAATCGAACGCGTTGTCGCCCGCGTCTGGCAGGAGGCGCTTGGCCTTCAAACCGTCGGCATGAACGATAACTTCTTCGACATTGGCGCTCATTCTCTCACGGTTGCCGAGGTGCAAGCTCGGTTGCAGGATGCGTTGGGGCGCGAGATTGCGCTCCTCGATCTCTTTCAATTCACCACGGTGACTACGCTTGCCAGCCATCTTGCCGGAACGCAGTCGGACAGCCAGGTTTCAGAGCGCGCGCAGCGCCGCAGATTGGCCCGCCAGCGCTAAAAGGAAAGACATGAAGCCCTCTACTATTGCGATCGTCGGCATGACGGGTCGTTTTCCGGGTGCCCGTAACGTAATCGAGTTTTGGCAGAATCTCCGCGATGGCGTCGAGTCTATTCGTGACCGCTCCGATGCCGAACTCATCGCCGCAGGCGCGACATCTGAGGAACTGGCGAGCCCGGACTACGTCAAGAGGGCCTCGTTGCTCGACGACGTGCCCCTGTTCGACGCATCTTTCTTCGGCTTCAGTCCCAGGGATGCATCCATCATGGATCCGCAGCACCGGCATTTTCTGGAGTGCGCGTGGGAGGCCCTGGAAGACGCAGGGCACCCTCCCCAGCGCTTCGATGGATCGATCGGCGTGTTTGCCGGATCGGGCATGAACACCTACCTGATCCACAACCTGCTCGCCAACCACCGCCTGCTCGAATCCTCAGGATTGTTTCAGCTCAAGCAGACGGGCAACGACAAGGATGTACTCGCCACGCGTGTTTCCTACCAGCTTGATTTGCGTGGTCACAGCATCAACGTGCAGACCGCCTGCTCAACCTCGCTGGTAGCGGTGCATCTTGCCTGCCAAAGCCTGCTCAACTACGAATGCGACATGGCTTTGGCGGGCGGCGTCACCATCGAAATTCCGCATGGCCTCGGCTACATCTACCGCGAGGGGGAGATTCTTTCCCGCGACGGCCATTGCCGTTCGTTCGACGCGGCGTCGAGCGGCACGGTCTTCGGTAGCGGCGTGGGGATTGTTGTGCTGCGCCGTCTGGAAGACGCGCTCGAAGACCGCGATTCCATTCGCGCCGTCATTCTTGGATCGGCCATTAATAACGATGGCGCGCGAAAGGTGGGTTACCTGGCGCCCAGCGTCGAGGGACAAGCCGAGGTCATTGCCGAAGCGTTGGAGTTCGCCGGAATCGGAGCAGCCGACATCTCCTATGTCGAGGCGCACGGAACCGGAACAGTGGTCGGCGATCCGATTGAAGTCCGCGCGCTTACGCAGGCTTTCCGGAAATCAACCGCGCGCAGCGGCTACTGCGGAATCGGGTCGTTGAAGTCGAACGTCGGTCACCTCGACGCGGCAGCCGGAGTCGCTGGGCTCATCAAGACCGTGCTCTCGCTCGAACATGCGCAATTGCCGCCGAGTTTGCACTTCCAGAATCTGAATCCGCATATCGAGTTGAAAGACAGCCCGTTCTTCGTCAACAACCGGCTCATCGACTGGCCCTCCAACGGGTCGCCACGCCGTGCCGGTGTCACGGCGCTCGGCATTGGAGGCACAAACGCGCACGTCGTTCTCGAAGAAGCGCCGCAGCCGTCCCACTCGCGCCAAGCCAGGCCTTATCAACTGTTGACGGTCTCCGCAAAAACCGAGGATGCCGCCGACCATGCATTCAACAACCTGGCCGCCCATCTCCACGCGTATCCCGAGTTGAGTCTGGCTGACGTTGCCTACACCTGCCAGCTTGGCCGGCACGCCTTCCCGCATCGCCGCGCACTCGCGGTCGAAGACACTCCCGAGGCAATCGCCGCAGTTTCCGGTGCAGGGCGCAAACAGTTCGCCTCCGGTGTAGCTGCCAGAACAGCACCCCCGGTTGTTTTCATGTTCTCCGGGCAAGGCTCCCAGTACGTCAACATGGGCAGGGAACTGTACCAGCAGGAGCCGGTCTTTCGCGAGACCCTCGATTTCTGCGCGCGACAGCTTCAGAAACCTCTGGGCATCGATCTGCTCCAGATGCTCTATCCGCCGGAGGAGGAAAAGGAAGCTGCGGCCGAAAAGCTGAATCAGACCTGGCTCACGCAGCCCGCCCTCTTCTCCATCGAGTACGCGCTGGCGCGGTGGTGGATGTCGCTTGTCGGCGAGCCAGCGGCCATGGTGGGCCACAGCATCGGGGAATACGTAGCCGCGTGCATTGCGGGCGTATTCTCTCTGGAAGACGCTCTCGAACACGTCGCCTTCCGCGGAAGGCTGATTTACGATCTTCCTCAGGGCTCCATGCTCGCTGTTCCGCTTGGCGCCGCCGAAATTGCGCTCGGCGGCACGCTGTCCGTTGCCGCCGTCAACAACCCAGGCATGTGCGTGGTTTCCGGGCCAACGACTGAAATCGCAGCGCTGGAGGAAAGTCTCGCAAAGCAATCAGTCTCGTGCCGGCGTCTCTTCACCTCGCATGCATTCCACTCTGCGATGATGGACCCCATTCTTGAGCCTTTCGAAAAACATCTCCAGCGAACTCGGTTCCAGCCCCCGCGTATTCCTTTTCTCTCCAATGTCAGCGGAACCTGGATTAAAGCCGAAGGGGCCACCGATCCGGCCTATTGGGCCCGTCACATTCGCCAGACCGTTCGCTTCTCCGACTGTCTCACGGAACTCTTCCGCAAGCCGGACCCTATTCTCATTGAAGCTGGACCGAGCAATGCGCTCACTTCGCTGGCTCGCCAGCAGGGCGGGGCAGCGGCAAGAGCATTCCAGTCTTTGCCGCATCCCCGCGAGACAGCCTCCGATCTTCGCTGTGTGCTCGCTACCCTTGGCCAGCTCTGGGTTTCGGGCGTGGATGTCGATTGGACGAAGCTGCACGCGCCAGGTTCCGCTCAGCGCATTCCCTTGCCGACCTATCCCTTTGCGCATCAGAAATTCTGGATCGAAGCGGATAAAGTTCACCCTTCAACCGCACCTGTCCAACCGGCTGCGCAGCGCATGGAGGACGGCAAGGACCTGTTTTTCTATCGCCGCATCTGGAGACCTGCTCCGTTGTCTCTCCCATCTGCGCACGAGCCTGGTTGCTGGATCGTTTTCTGCGACTCGCTTGGCCTGGGCGATCAGATCGCCGCCCAACTCATTGCCGACAAACAGGATGTGATTTCGGTCTCCGCCGGGTCCCGATACAAGCAATCAAAGAAAGACAGATATACCGTCAGGCCAGGTGTTCGCGAAGACTACGACGCCCTTGTCGCCGACGTAATCAGAAGCGGGAAATCGTTTAGCAAAATCCTCCACCTCTGGTCCGTGGCGCCCGAGGGTGAAGAAGCTCCGCTTGAAGAGACACTGAATCGAAGCTTTCATAGTCCTCTCTTTCTCGCTCAGGCACTGGCCGCTCAGGATCTTGCGAGTATCGACATCGCCCTGGTATCGAACCACATGCAACAGATCTCCGAAGAGCCGGTCCGCAATCCGGCTCGGGCCGTGCTGCTTGGTCCGGCGCGCGTCATTCCCAAGGAACTCCCCGGAATCGCCTGCCGCGCCATCGATTTGGATCTCAAGAACGGTCAAACCAGGGAGTGTGCGTCCCAACTCATCGCCGAGATGACCTCCATCAGCAAGCAGGTCACGGTTGCGTATCGCGACGGCGAGCGGTTTGCCGAGTTGCTCGATCCCTTCAGTCTCTCCACAGCCATCGAGCGCCGACGCCTGGAGCGCGGAGGCGTCTACCTGATCACTGGAGGATTGGGCGGCATCGGACTGGTTGTCGCGGAGCATCTGGCACGCGAGTTCAACGCCCGCCTGGTTCTCATAAGCCGCTCCGCGCTGCCTCCCGAGCCACAATGGGAGGCGGCTTTGAACGATGGCCAGCAGACTGAGGCCGATGAGCAGAGGATTCGGAAGCTTCTTGAGATTCGCTCCCTTGCCGGCGGGCTGCTGGTTGTGCAAGCCGACGTTACGAATCTCAGCCAGATGCGCGGCATCGTTGGCTTGGCGCGAAAACAATTCGGAAAGATCGACGGCGTCTTTCATGCCGCGGGCATTCTGGACGACGGTCCTCTGATGCTGAAGACTGCACAAGCCGCGGCCCGCGTACTCGATCCAAAGGTGCGTGGAACGCTGGTCCTGGAAGAAGCTCTCCGCGATGCGCCGCTGAGCTGCTTCGTCCTGTTCTCATCCGTCAGTTCCATCTTTCCGCCCGCGGGCCAGGTGGACTATGCGGCTGCCAACGCCTTCCTTGACGCATTCGCGTTGAGCCGCAAAGAGCCGGCGACGGTAGTGAACTGGGGAGCTTGGCGCGAGGTTGGAATGGCTGCACCCGCTGCGTCTCCGCATCCGTTGCTGGAAAACATTCTGCTTGAAACACCTCCAGAGACCGTATTCTCGAGCCAGTTCTCGATGGAAAAGCAGTGGTTGCTCTCCGAGCACAGGTTGAAGACAGGCAAGGCGCTCATTCCTGGAACGGGTTACCTGGAAATGGCCTTCGAAGCGTTCGGGCGCGGTTCTTTTCACGGCGCGGTTGAGTTCGAGAATGTGTTTTTTCTTGCTCCGCTGGCGTTCGACCCTTCTGAATCCAGAGAGGTGCGCATCCAGTTTAAGCGCCACCAGGGAACAGAACCGGAGAAAGGAATCTTCTGCTTCTCGATCTCTGCGCGAACTGGCGAGTGGATCGAACATTCTACTGGCCTCATCGCGCCTTGCCGGACGCGTCCGGCAAGGCATGTCGATCGCGCGGCCATCGCGGCGCGCTGCCAGGAACGGGAGATTGAATTCGATGGACAACACCGGACCAGGCAGGAGCGCTATTTCGATTTCGGCCCCCGCTGGCACTGTCTCGATCGACTCCACATCGGCAACCGGGAGGGTCTGGCCGAACTTGTGTTGGAGGAGAGGTTTTCTGGGGATTCCTCGAGATTTCTTCTACATCCAGCATTGCTCGATCTGGCCACAGGTTGCTCGCTCTATCTGGTGGACGGCTACGAGTCCTCCGACGACCTTTACCTTCCGTTTTCTTACAAAAGGATGTGCGTCCACCACCCAATTCCTCCCAAGTGTTTCAGCCACATTCGCTCCCGCAAGGAGAATTTGCTGCATGGCGACGTGGAGACTTTCGATATCACTCTGTTTGACGAGCAGGATCAGGTGCTGGTGGAGATCGAAGGCTTCACCATGCGTCGCATTGACGATCCCGCCAAGGCCGCGGAGGAGAATATGCAGGCTCCGGCGGCCGCTTTCGCCGGTGGCGGGCAACTCGTTGAAAGCGCCGATTCCGAGGGGATACGGCCGCAAGACGGAGCACGAGCTCTAACGCGTTTACTTATGGCGAAGACTCCCCTCGCGATTGTCGCGGCGGCTCAGGCGATTGAAGAGCCGAACATTCGCAACTCCGTTCCCTCGCCACCGCCAATCGCTGCCGCCCCGCCGAGCGAAGGAGTGGAACGTACCCTGGCTGCCTGGTGGCAAGAGATGCTGGGAGTGGAACGCGTGGAACTGGACGATGATTTTTTCGGTCTGGGAGGCCACTCACTCATCGGCGTGCGCCTGTTTGCAAAGATCAAGAAGACGTATCAGGTTGATCTCGAACTGGCCATTCTCTTTGAGGCGCGATCGGTACGACAACTCGCGGAGGTAATTCGCAACGCGCAACAACCGATTCGCGCGGAATCGAGAATCTGGTCTGCCCTGGTGCCAATTCAGCCGAAAGGCTCGCGAATCCCGATTTTCTGCGTTCATGCCATAGGAGGGGACGTTCTGTTCTATGAACAGTTGGCCAAAACGCTCGGGCCCGACCAACCTTTCTATGCCTTCAGGTCTCCCATCATGTCTCAGGCGGAAATCCGCGAAACAAGCATCGAGGAACTAGCGTCCATCTACATCAAGGAACTTCGAGCTTTTTTCCCGCAAGGGCCCTACCTGCTGGGGGGTGCATCTTTTGGAGGACTTGTTGCATTTGAGATGTCCCAAAAGCTTTATGCGCAAGGCGCGCAGCCAGGGTTGCTTCTATTGATCGATTCTTCCATCCCAGGAAGCAAAGAAGACGTCGAGGTCAAAGATCAAATCTCAGTATTCTGGCAGAGCCTCCGCAGAGAGGGTGCGCCCTATCTACTGCGAAAAGCTGCGACAAAGAGGAAACACTGGGGAAAACTGCTGATGAGCCGCGTTCGAACCGCGACATGCTGGTGTTACCATCTGGCGGGACGGAGCCTCCCGGTCGGCCTTCATCTTTTTCAGGTGCAGGAAGCACATGAGCAAGCCCTGTCGCGTTACACTTTCCAGACCTATCCGGGGAAGATCACGCTGATGCGGGCCGTGGACCGCGACGACAGTCTGGGCAAACGCGATGACCCGACGCTTGGTTGGGCACGACTTGCGGGTGGCGGGCTGGAGATTCTCGATGTCCCTGCTGGACACATCTCCATGCTCTCTCATCCCTATGTGGGTAACTTCGCCGAGATTCTCAGGACAGTACTCCCATCCTGAGTCTGCCAGCTCCCGCTTGTCCACCTTACGATTTCGTAAATCGTCGCAATCCCCACCTGTCGCCTTCTCCCGGCATTGCCGCAATAGATCGGCGCGCAACTGATTGACCGGCGTTTTCTCTGCTTCCTGTTCCTTCCGCTTCATCGCTCTGTCGAATTGAGAGAGCCGCGTTGCCAACTCGGGATAGCCTCCGCGCATCTGGCTTTTCCGCGCATTCATGAAGGCTTCCGTATCCAAAAAATCCGCGTCCGACAGACAAGAGAAGAGCATCCGAATCCAAAGATGAATGCCCTTGCAGTCACGGCCTGCCCTAATGGCAGACCGCGACGGTACCAGCTGATGAAGAAGTTCCTCTGGTGCTTCCTCGATGGCCTCTTTGAGAAGACCTTTCAGCTTGTCTTCTCTCAGCCGGTTATCGAGAGCGGCATTGCCCTCTTCTTCCCCAACCCTGGCCGGTGCCGGCCAGTGACCCTGGGAAGGCCGAAAACCGGGTTAGGGACAATTGACCGGGACGGAAGTTTTTCCTGCAAGAGAGCCCTCTCCTTTTCCGAAAAGCAGTGACCTCTCAAGAGGTAGACTGTCACTGGCCGGTGTGATTCTCACCCTTGATTTGACTCGGCGGAAGTGGTCAACTGCCAGTTCAGCCCCGGGGGAGCGAGGAAACCCATAGGCCGGTTTGAGTGGCGCCAGGATGCTCGCATAGCCGGGCCTCGAGTTGTCGCCAACAGAGGGATCGTCCATAGATGACCGATATCGAAACGAAGTCTCTTCCAGAAAACGCCTACCAACCGCTGAAACCCGGCGAATCCTACCAGCCCATCGTGCCCACGGAAGCGAAGCAGCCGGAACTCACGCTGCGATCGATCTTCTGGGGTGTCGCGCTTTGCGTGATCTTTACGGTTGCTTCGGCATACTCGGGATTGAAGGTCGGGCAGGTGATGGAGGCGGCGATTCCAATCTCCATTCTGGCCATTGGCCTGGCGCGGGTTTACGGGCGCCGGTCGAGCCTGCTGGAGAATGTCATTATCACGGGCATCGGCGGCGCGGCCGGCGGCATTGTTGCAGGCGCCATTTTCACCCTTCCCGCGCTGTACATCCTGCACCTCGATCCTCATCCGGTGCAGACCATCTTCATCTGCCTGGCGGGCGGATGCCTGGGTGTTCTCTTTCTGATTCCGCTGCGGCGATACTTCGTGCGCGAGATGCATGGCCGTCTGCCATATCCCGAAGCGACAGCCATCACCGAAGTGCTGGTGACCGGAGAAAAGGGCGGTTCGCAGGCCAAGCTGCTGCTGCAGGCAACCGCCATCGCCGGCGTTTACGACCTTTTCGTCACCACATTTCAAGTGTGGAAAGAGTACGTGGATTTTCAGTTCCTGCCGGTGATGCATTCGCTGGCCGATCGCGCGCGGATGGTTTTCAAATTCGACGCCATCGGCTTCATCCTTGGCCTCGGGTATGTGATGGGCTTGCGCAGTTCCATGATTCTCTGCGCCGGCGGCGTTCTCTCCAATTTCGTTCTGGTCCCGTTGATCTGGTTCATCGGCAGCCATCTCGACTCCGCTGTGTATCCCGCCATCCTTCCCGTATCGAAGATGACCGCGGTGGATATCTATCGCAACTACGTGCGCTTCATCGGCGTCGGGGCCATCGCCACGGCCGGCATCGTCGGCATTATCAAATCGCTGCGGGTTGTCGCCGGATCGTTCGGCATCGCGCTGCGCACCTTCCGCCACGGCGAGGCGGCACAGCCGGTGAGAACCGACCGCGACGTGCCAGTCGTTTCGCTTCTCCTGGGCGTGGTGCTGGGCGCCATCGGCGTGGCTGCCTTCCTGGGACATTTTCCGGTCTCTTTCGCCGTGCTGGCCGTGGGTCTGGCGCTGACGCTGCTCTTCTCGTTCTTCTTTACTTCGGTGGCGGCAAACGCCATTGCGACCACGGCGCGCAATCCGGTGTCGGGAATGACGATGCTGACCATCATCATCTCCTCGGCGGTGCTGTTGCGGTTTGGCCTGTCGGGAACCGCCGGCATGTTCTTTGTGATGGCAATCGCGGGCATGGTGTGCACGGCCTTGTCGGTCTCGGGACAGACCATCACCGACCTGAAGACCGGCTATTGGCTGGGCTCCACTCCGGCGGCTCAGGAGAAGGTGAAATTCCTGGGGGTCATCGCTTCGGCGATTGCCGCCGGACTGACCATCGTGATGCTGGCCCACACGTTCCAGTTCGGCGAAGCGATGGCCGGAGACCCGCGGCCGGTTCTGGCATCGCCGCAGGCTTCCATCATGAAGGCCCTGGTAGAGGGCTTCATGAGCCACCAGCCGGTGGCCTATCTCCTCTTCGGCGTGGGCGCGATGGTTACGCTGATCCTGGAGATGCTCGGCCAGCCTTCTTTGATCTTCGCGCTGGGCATGTACCTGCCGCTCGAGCTGAACACTCCTGCGCTGGTAGGAGGGTTCCTATCGCATTTCCTGAACAAACGCTCGATAGCAACCGGCGGCGAGCACGGCAAGCGGATTCGCGAACGCGGCGTCATCATTGCTTCGGGGCTGATGGCGGGCGGAGCGCTCGGAGGCGTGCTGGGCGCGGCCCTGCGGCTCTTCCCCTGGTATCGCGAAGATCTGGTCAGGACCCCGTTCTATGCCTTCGATCCCATCTCTCAATCCGTTTCCGCACTGCTCTTTGTTGGCCTTTGCCTGTACGTTTGGTTCAGTTCCTTGAAGAAAGAGAGGGTTCTCTGATGGACCTGGCAGGAAAGCATGTTGCCGACGCCGTTCTCGGCATCGATACGCTCTGGGGCGGCGACGTTCTGTGTCCTTCTGGCACAGGGCGCTTCATTGCCGATTCCTGGTTTTCCGATGAACCGCTGCCCGCTGCGTACACGCATCCGGCGGCGGAGCGTTTGCGTCAATGCGGCGGTGTATCGGCAGAGAGCCGGGAAGCAGCCGAAGAGTATTTGCGCAACGTGGACCTTCCCAAGGCCATCGCAGGAGTCCGCGCAGAAGCAGCAAAGATCGGCGGGCTGCGCCAGGCATATCTGGCCGGGATGGCGGTCTCTCTAGAGACGATGTGGGACTTGGCCATGGAGGTTCTCGGCAAAGGCGATCCGGTGCCGTATGCCCGCTGCGTCGAGGCGGCGACAGCCAAGCCGCCTGAGCCCTCCAGGCCGGAGGGAAAGCGCGAGCGGGTTGCCGAATTGCTGGACCGCGTCGAATATCTCTCGGCAAAAGAGGGCGGATTGCTGGGGGCAGTGGATGAGTGGCGCCGCGAGCGGGTGAGCCCAATGGCGTCGGTGCGCGCTCTGGGCGCGGCCGTGATCGCGCATTTTGACAATCTCAGCGAGAAGAATCTGCTGCCGTATCTTCCTCAGGAACTGGCGCGCGTGCCGCGAGCGAACATCGACTTCCGCGCCATCAAGGATGCGTGGTTCTCCGGATCGATGAACTACATTGGCCGGGCTCGCAACGCCGACGGCTCGCCACAATACGAAGCGAGCTACGAGATCAATGCCTCGTTGCAGATTTCGTTTCCCGAGTTCGAACAACTTGTAAGCCATGAGGTCGTGCCGGGGCACGTGACCACCTTTGCCTACCTGCAGGATTTGTATGTCCGCGGAAAGGCCGGCTTCGAAGCCACGATTCTCACCATGAACACGCGCGCCGCCACGCTGTTTGAGGGCATCGCCAACAATGCGATTCTGATTGCGCATGGCGTTACCGAAGTGGACCAGTTGCCTGACGAAGACCTGCAGATCGGCGTGCTGCTGGCGCTGCTGCAGGACGATGCCAAGAACCAGTCGTCGTATCTTACCTGGGGCGAAGGGAGAGCCCAGGATGAAGTGGCGGCCACGCTGCGTCGCGATTACCTGGTCTCGGAAGAACGCGCCGATAAACTGTCCGGCGCCTGGGGACGGCATCCCCTGATGGGCCGCATGTATCTTCCGGCGTACCGCTCCGGCACAGAAAAGGTAGCCGAACTGCGCCGGACTTACCCCGCAGAGCGAGTGCTTCCGGCGATTTACGGGTGCAACGGACTGGTCGACATCCAGACGGTCGACCGGGTTCTGAAGGACGAGAAGTTCTCTGGATGAACGGGCCGGTTCCGGGCGAGAAAGATGTCCCGATCCGGCTTGCTCAAACCGTCTAACCGGCTTCCCACTCAATTGCCAAAACGAGGCAAACGCCATAGGAAACGAGCGACGGACGGCGCTCGGTCAGCGAGCGCAACATAAATAAGGATTTAAGTCGATTTCCGGACGACCCCGTACGGGGTCGGACTAAGGAGTGGTGGCCAGAGACGGGATTGAACCGCCGACGCCGGCCTTTTCAGGGCCGCGCTCTACCACTGAGCTATCTGGCCTCAGTGCAAACTTCGGTTGCATGTCTACGCGTGGATTCCGGGGCCGCCGGAGTCGGTAGGCGAGTCCACTTGCAGGGCGCTGCAACAACTTGTGACAGTATACCAACTCCCATACGCCACGCCAAACCGGGCGTCACAAACTCTCCCCGGGCCCCGCTCCTGCTCTACACTGGAAGGCAATCATGCGCCGCCCTGACTGCCTTCTCGCTTGCCTCGTCCTCGCCGCCGCCGTTGCCCACGCCCAGGTGCCCGCACTGCACGCGGCCGCGCCGGAAGCCCGCGCCGCCAGCGCCTTTGATGCCGCCGTGCACCAGGGACCGCTGGCCGTACATGCCTTTCTGGCCGGGTTTCCCAAAGGAGCCGATCTGCACGTCCACCTCTCCGGCGCGGTGTATGCCGAGAGCTTCATCCGCGCGGCTGGCGAAGACGGCCTGTGCGTGGACCCGGCAGCGCTGAGTTTTGCCAAGCCGCCCTGCACGGGAGGGCTGATTCCGGCTGCGCAGCTCGCAGGAAATATCACGCCGGCCAGCCAGGAGCTTTATGACCGGCTGGTGAACTCCTTTTCGATGCGCAGTTTTGTGCCTACTCCCGGATTCAGCGGGCACGACCAATTTTTTGCGACTTTCGGCCGCTTTGGGGGACTCGACAAGCGCCACACCGGGGAGTGGGTGGACGAGGCGGCCAGCCGAGCGGCGGCGCAGAACCAGCAATACCTGGAACTGATGCAGACGCCGCCCTTCTCGCACGCCGCCGAGATCGCCCGCCAGATCGGTTGGAAGCCTGACCCCTCTGAGGCGGAGTTTGCCCGCTTCCGCCAGGCGCTGCTGGACCGCGGCCTGCGCGACGAAGTGGCGGCCGACCGCGAGGATGTGCGCTCCGCCGAGGCCCAGCGCCGGCAGATCGAGCGCTGCGAAAGTTCGCAGGCCGCACCCGCCTGCCAGGTTGAAATCCGCTATATCTACCAGATTCTGCGCGGTTCCGCCCCCGAGCAGGTGTTTGCGCAAACGCTGCTGGGTTTTGAGACCATCCAAGCCAGTATGGACGCCCGCGAAGCCGGCTTTGTCGGGATCAATTTTGTCCAGCCCGAGGACGGCTTCATCTCCATGCGCGATTACACGCTGCAGATGAAGATGCTGGACTACCTGCACTCGGTTTACCCCAAGGTGCACATCAGCCTGCACGCCGGCGAGCTGGCGCCGGGCCTGGTGCCTCCCGAGGGTCTGCGCTTCCACATTCGGCAGGCTGTCGAGCTGGGCCATGCAGAGCGTATCGGCCACGGCGTGGATGCGATGTACGAGGACGATGCCCCGGCCCTGCTCAAGGAGCTGGCGCGGAAGCACGTGATGATCGAAATCAATCTCAGCTCCAACGAGGGCATCCTGGGCATCAAAGGGGCCGATCACCCGTTTCCGCTCTACCGCACCGCTCACGTCCCCGTCGCGCTCTCAACCGACGATGAAGGCGTGAGTCGCATCGACATCACCCGCGAGTACGTCCGCGCCGCGCTCGATTATCACCTCAGCTATGAGGACCTGAAGGAATTGGCCCGCACGGGCATGGAGCACGACTTTCTGCCCGGCGAGAGCCTGTGGGCCGCGCCCGACGTCTTCACCACTCCCTCAGCCCCGTGCAAATCCCAGCCCCTGGGCGGGGAAAAGCCCACCCCTGCGTGCAAGGCCTTCCTCGAGGGCAGCGAAAAGGCCGCAGCCCAGTGGGAGTTGGAACGGCGCTTCCGGGCCTTCGAGGCGAGGTTCTGACGACCAAGATCGAATGCGAATCCCAGGTTCCAAAAGCGGGGCACCCGGCCTTTGAGGCCAGATTTTGGCCTGTGCAACCCAAATATCACAGAACTCCAGGTGAGCCCTCTGCGTTGGATAGAAATCATTTCAAGGCATGGCCGATAGTTGGGAAGTAATCTTCAATCATCTTTTGCGTTCTGAGTATTCCGCCTGCATAGGGTGGAATCGTTCGAGGGTTTTCATGCTGCAAAGGGTACCGGAAGAGGGTTTCAACGAGGGATGGAGTTCGTTTCAGGCGGAAGTGGATCAACTGCGGGATGCCATCTCGGCAGGCGATCTCAAGCGGCGCCTGTCTGCCGATAGCCATCCCAAGGAGGCGGCGCCTGTCTGCCGCACCATCAATCAGATTCTTGACACGCTCATCCAAACCCATGAGCGTGCCATGTCGTCGGTTGATGGCATGTGCAACGGCCACATCCCGGAGCCGTTCACCGATGGGTTCCCAGGGGACTTTGTACGCACCAAGGACATCTGCAACGACTTCATCGACGTGATCAACCGGCGCAACGTCCAGATTGCCAAGATGACCGAAGCGGCGGCGCGCGGCAACCTGCACGTGCGGGCCAATGTGGAAGAGTTCTCCGGCGTCAACCGGCACATCTTCGAGGGGTTCAACATGATGTTCGACGCGTCGCTTGCTCCGGTTCAGGAGATCGAACGCGTGTTGACGGCTCTTTCTCAAATGGACCTGACGGTGCGCGTCGAGGGCCGCTACGAGGGCGACTACGAGCGTATTCCGGCGGCGCTGAATACGGTTTGCTCAAAGCTGGCCAAAGAGGTGCAACGGATCAACGACCACACGGCGGCCATGGCTGCTGCCTCAGAGAAACTGACGGCGATCGCCAAAGGGCTGGCGCAAGGGGCTGTGGAAACCAGCCGCCTGGCCGTCTCGGCAGCGAATTCCAGCATGAAGGTTTCCAGCGGGCTGACTGCTGCGGCGGCTGGGTCCGACGAGATGCTGAACTCGATTCGGGAGATCTCTCAAAATGCCTGCAAAGCCTCGACGGTTGTGCAGTCGGCCGTCACCCTCACAGGGACCACGACGCAGAAGATGAGCCATCTTGGCCAGTCTTCAGAAGAGATCAGCAATGTCATCAAGGTCATCACTCGCATCGCCCAGCAAACCAATCTGCTGGCGTTGAACGCCACCATCGAGGCGGCGCGCGCCGGCGTGGCGGGCAAGGGCTTCGCGGTAGTCGCCACCGAGGTGAAGGAGCTGGCCAAGGGAACGGCCAAAGCCACCGACGAGGTGAGCGAGCGGATCGCGGCCATCCGGCGCGACACCAAGGAAAGCGTCGACGGCATCGCCGCCATCGCAAGCGTGACCAAAGAGATCAACGATATTTCGCATACCATTGCGGCCGCGGTCGAGGAGCAGACCGCAACGACCAACGAAATGGGGCGCCACGTCTCAGAGGCGGCCCAGACCGCGACCGCGATCGCCAAGGAGATGGGCGGGCTGGCCGAGGCCGCGCGCAGCACCAGCGCCGGCGCTACCCAGACCGATTCCGCCATCGCGGATCTGAACAATATCCTCGGCCAACTGCGGTCGTTTGTGGCAATGTTCAGGGTCTGATTCCAGATTGGGTTACCGACAGCCTCCCGCCCCTCGCGAAGCTCGCCAGGGACGGGAGGCCGTTGTGCCGATGCCGCCGCCCAATGCGCATATCCAGGCTGGCTGCCCGCACTCCTGCGATGATTTCGTCTTCCCTCGCCGCGCTTTCCGTCCTACACTCTCCGCATGGATAACGAGCGCATCCGCGCAATCTGCCTGGCGCTGCCGCACGTAGCCGAAACGCTGAACTGGGGCCATCACCTGGTCTACTTTGTGGGCGACAAGGAGATCGGCGGCAAGATGTTCGCCATGACCGACCTGGATGGGACGGGAACCGGCGTACTGTGGTTCCACTGCGGGGCCGAACGCTTCCACGAACTGCTGGAGAAGGAGGGCATTGTCGCCTCGCCCTACCTGGCCAGGGCCTACTGGGTCACGCTGGAGAGGTGGGACGTGCTCAGGCCGCGCGAGATTGAAGACGAGTTGTGCCGGGCGCACGAGCTGATCTATGAAAAGCTGCCGAGACGAACCAAAACCGTGCTCGCCCTCCCGGAGAAGGAACGCGCCAAAGTGATCCGGGAGCGGAAAAAGCAACTGGCCGAACGAGAGAAGGCGAAGAAAGGGTGAGATCGAACCCCTTTCTCGGAAGAGAGAGATGGGACGTTGGAACCCGGCTGTAAAAAGCTGTAAGAAATATAGATAGTTGTATCCCACCTTCGCGGCAAAAAACAAAGACGCCGCGAAAGTGGGGAACCCAGCATGGGATACGGGAACCGCTGGCGTTGTGCTGCCGTAACACTTGATGAGCCGCTCCGGGCGCGGTGAGGCGCTGAGGTCATGATGAAGTTCATTCTGTGGTGCATTCTTCTGGTCCTGTGCTGGCCGCTGGCGCTGGCGGCGCTGGTTTTGTATCCGCTGGTGTGGCTGCTGCTGCTGCCGTTTCGCGTGGTGGGCATCGCGGTGGGCGGCGTGCTGGAGTTGGTGAGGGCGATCATCTTTCTGCCCGGGCGGCTGCTCCGGACCATCTGAGACGCGCGTCTCGACATTCCTCTTGAAAATGCTCTACCGTGAGGCCAGGGGCCGAAGCCTTGGCCACCGGAATCCGTCCAACCCTCAGAGGAGAAGATCGATGCGCAGAGTTTTGCCGGTGGCGCTGGCGATGCTGATGCTGGGAATGCCGCTTACCATCCAGACGCAAACCACGGGCGATGCCGGCGAGAAGAACGCCAGACAGGCGCGCGCGGCCCTGGACGCCATGGTGCAGGCGCTGGGCGGGCAGGCGTGGCTCAATCTGAAAAACCAGGTTCGGCAGGGACACGCGGCTGCTTTCTTTCACGGCAATCCCGATCCTGGGACCACCAAGTTCTGGGAGTACCACGAATGGCCGGAGCACGACCGCTTCGAGTACACGGTGCATCGCGACGTGCTCCAGTTTTATATCGGGCGCCAGGGCTGGGAGGTCACCTACCGGGGCAAGAAGGCGTTGCCCCAGGACATCGTGGATGACTACCTGCGCCGCCGCGACCACTCCATCGAGACCGCCATCAAGGTCTGGCTCAACGATCCCAAGACCATTCTGATTTACGAGGGCCAGCGGCTGGCGGAGCGGCACCTGGCCGAGCAGGTGACTCTGATCTCGGCCCAGAACGAGGCAGTCACCATCCAGATGGACGTGCAGACCCATCTGCCGCTGCGCCGCACCTTCCAGTGGCGCGATCCACTCTACAAGGACAAGAATCTTGACGTGGAGGAGTACGACGACTATCACACGGTGGACGGCTTGCCTACGCCGTTCACCGTCACCCGCTTCAAGAACGACGACATGATCAGCCAGCGCTACTTCGACAAGGTGAGCTATAACCAGCCGCTGGGGGCCGATTTCTGGGATGTGGACACCGCCGCGCGACGGGTGAAAAAGTAGCCGCACCCTAGGGCTGGCGGCCGGATTTACCAGTCGCGGAGCCGAGGAGAACGCGCTGAGGGCGCGAATCAGATGAATTACCTAAGTAACATATCCTGCAGGATACGTCCGTTTTTTCGGGTGGGCGACTCTTCGGTAACAACCTGAACCGCAAGAGTCATGGAACGAGACGGCTCAAGGCCAATGGTCAGACTGACAGTTTCTTGTCAGGAAACCAATCACGGGAAGGGGAACGGTTTTTCGACACAACTAACACATAAGTTGCAGTTTTAAATAGATTTCCTCTCTTGCGTTCTCTTCGTCGAACGAGTAGAAACGACATAACATCCTCGCCCCCTGGAAACGATCTCAATGGGGCTCTGGCGATATATTCGGGATGCGCGCGATTCCCTCTTTCAGCACTAGAGTACCCTGGGCCAGATTACTTAGGTATCCACCACCATCTTCCTGAAGGTCGCGCGACCGAACCGGGAAGTGCTTTCATCCGGGCGGCACGCAAGAGTGTGAAGGACGTGCCACAACAGTTCGGCTGACGGTGGAGAGAGGTTGGAGAGTCCCTTGGATTCCGATGCCGACAAAGAGTTGCGCCGGCAGATCCTGTCGTACAGTCAGCGCTACGATACTCAAACCGGCCTGCTAAACCACCAGGGTTTCCAGGATGCCCTTGTGGCGCTCCTGCGGGGTGGTCCGGAAGATCTTGAGGTTGCGCTGATCTGGATCGACCTGCTGAACCTGCGCAGGGAGTTTTCGCTGTGGGGCTGGACGGGAGCGGAGACGCTGGCCCGGCGTGTCGCGGAAGCTTTGCGCTCGGTGGTGGATGCCGATGCGCTGCTGGGCCGCGTCGGGGGCCGCACGTTCCTGGTGGCGATGAGAGCCGCCAAATTCGACAACGAAGACCGGCGCCGCATCCAGGCCGTTGTGGACGCTCTTTCGCCGCTGCGGCTGCGCGGATCAGAGATGAAGCCGGAGGTGGCGGCGGGCCTGGCATTTTATCCCTCCGACACGCGGTCGGCCGAGGACCTGGCGCGCTTTGCCAGTCTGGCCGCAACGCGCGCCAGCTATGTGAAGAGCCAGGCCGTCATAGCCTTCCACGCCGGCATGAACAGTATGATCGTGCGCGACCATCTGATGGAAGTGGAGATGCGCAAGGGGTTGGAGGAGGGCCAGTTCCGCCTCTTCTATCAGCCGAAGGTGAATCTGACGACGGGAGAGATTATGGGCGCGGAAGCACTGCTCCGCTGGAACCATCCGGAGTGGGGTCCGGTCACGCCCAGCGAGTTTATCCCCGTGGCCGAACGCTCGGATTTGACTCATCGCATCTTCGATTTCGGTTTGCGCGCGGCGCTGGAGCAGACCCGCCGCTGGTGCGATCTCGGCCTTTGCATGCCGATGATCGCGGTCAACGCTTCTGCAGCCAATCTGCGCAAGGAAGACTTCGTCCGTTCCGTGCGCGCCATTCTTTTAGAGATACCGATTGCGCCGGCGGAATTGGAATTGGAGATGACCGAATCGATGGCCTTCGACGATGAAGATCTGTTCACGGTGAGGGTACGGCAGTTGAAGGCGATTGGCGTGCGCATCGCGATCGACGATTTTGGGACCCGCTATACGGGGTTCAACGTGCTCAAGCATCTGGCCTTGGACACGATGAAGATCGACCAGTGTTTTATCCGCGGCATCGACCGCTCCCAGGACATGCGGGTGCTGTGCCAGACCATTGTCGCGATGGGGCGGCAGTTGAAACTGCGCACGGTGGCCGAGGGGATTGAGGAGGCGGGAGAACTGGAGGTGATGCGCCAGATCGGCTGCGACGCGGGCCAGGGATATCTCTTTCAGCGGCCGATTTCGGCCGGGGAGTTCACGGTCTTCCTGCGCAAGTGGCCGGAGCGGATGCACGTCTTCGGTTTCGCGGACTCCCCCGCTCCGCGCGACAGCGATCCGATCTGCGGAACCTCCTAGGATCCGGCCGTCCGGCGCGTCGATGCATGGCCTTGTTTATAATCCAAACGAGTGGAAACGGCGAGGCCGTCCGCTCTTTGGAGCCTAAGAATGACCTTTAACATCCAGGAGATCCTGGATTTGCTTCCTCACCGCTATCCGTTTCTGCTGATCGACAGAATCGTCGAGTTTGAGCCTACCAAGCGGCTGGTGGCCATCAAGAACGTCACCATCAACGAGCCTTTTTTTCAGGGACACTTTCCCGGCTACCCCATCATGCCCGGCGTGCTGGTGGTGGAGGCGATGGCCCAGGCCGGTGGCATCATCATGATGGCCGAGATTCCCGACCGCGACAAGAAGCTGGTGGTTTTTACCGGGATCGAGCGGGCCAAGTTCCGCCGGCCGGTAACCCCTGGCGACCAATTGCGCATTGAAGTGGACGTGCTGTCGTTCAAGACCCGCGCCGGACGCATCGAGGGCAGGGCCTATGTGGACGGCAAGCTGGCCTGCCAGGCGACGCTGACCTGCCAGGTGGTGCCGCGGGTACATGAACCGCGCCCGGCCGCGCCAGAACCCCAGCCAGTGGCCGCGGAAGCGGGGGCTCCGGAGTGAGCGTTCATTCCAGCGCAGTGATTGCACCTGGAGCGCAGGTTCCGGCCTCCTGCAAGGTCGGGCCGTTCTGCACCATCGGTGCCGAGGTCGTGCTGGGAGAGGATTGCACCCTCATCTCCCACGTGGTGCTCGACGGGCGCACCCGCATTGGCGAACGCAACATCTTTCATCCGTTTTCGGCCATCGGCGTAGCGCCGCAGGATTTGAAGTACGGCGGCGAACCCACCGAGACGGTCATCGGCGACGACAACACGATTCGCGAGAATGTGACCATCAGCCGCGGCACGGTAGGTGGCGGTGGCGTTACGCGCGTGGGGTCGAATTGCCTTTTGATGGCCTCGGCGCACATCGGCCACGACAGCCAGGTGGGCAGCTACTGCATTCTGGCCAACGCGGCCACACTGGCCGGCCACGTGGTCATTGAAGACTATGCGACCGTGGGCGCATTCTGCCCGGTGCACCAGTTCTGCACGGTGGGCAAGTACGCTTTCATCGGCGGCGGAACAATTGTGACCCAGGACGTACTGCCTTTCTCCAAGACTTCCGCGCGCCGCGAGAACAAGGCCTTTGGCGTGAACAGCGTGGGCCTGGAGAGACGAGGATTCAGCCCGGAACGGATCAAGGCTCTGCAAAGGGCCTTCCGGCTGCTGCTGGTGTCGAAGCTGAACACCACGCAGGCGCTGGAGAGGATCAAAGAGCTGGAAGGCGAGGACGTGGCGCTACTGGTGGGGTTCATCGAACGCAGTCACCGCGGGGTGATCAAGTAACCATGAAACTTGGCCTGATTGCCGGCAACGGCCGCTTTCCTTTTCTGCTGCTGGATGCGGCGCGGGCGCAGGGTCTTGCCGTGGTGGTGGCGGCGATCCGCGAAGAGACCGATCCGGAGATCGACCAGCGAGCCGCCGGGGACGAGCGCATCACCGTGCATTGGCTCTCGCTGGGCGAGCTTTCGCGGCTGATCGAACTCTTCCACAAGGAAGGCGTCTCGCAGGCGGTGATGGCCGGCCAGGTGAAGCACAAGCAGATCTTCTCGAGCATCCGCCCCGACTGGCGGTTGGCCAAGCTGCTGCTGAACCTGCGTACCCGCTCGACGGATATGCTGCTGGGCGCGGTGGCCAAGGTGCTGGGCGACGAGGGCATCGAACTGATCGGCTCGACGGCCTTCCTGGAGCCGCTGCTGGCCCAAGAGGGCGTGCTGAGCGAACGGGCGCCCGACGACGAGGAGCGCAAAAACATCGAGTATGGGCTCAGCGTGGCGCACGCCGTGGCCGGCTTCGACATTGGCCAGACCGTGGTGGTGGCCGCGCAGGCCTGCGTGGCCGTTGAAGCCATGGAAGGCACGGACGCGGCCATCGAGCGCGCCGGGCAACTGATGCGCTCGCTGGAGGACGCTGCCTCCACGCTGGAACGGCGGCTGACGGTTGTGAAGGTGGCCAAGCCGCAGCAGGATATGCGCTTCGATGTGCCGGTGATCGGCATCGCCACAGTGGAAGCCATGATCCGCTCCGGCGCCAGTTGCCTCTCCGTCGAGGCTGGCCGCACGCTGCTCTTCGATCGCGGCTCCCTGTTGAAGCGCGCCGCCGAGGCGGGGATTGCCATTGTGGCCACTCCGCGCGGATACTGAGCTGCGTTCAGGTTTGGGAGTAGAGAATAGGGAGTAGGCACTCTGCGGCTATACTGATTGCCAGCAGGTTTCTCCCGATAGCGTATTTGCCGGCGCTGAAGGGTGATTGCTGTCCCCTGGCGCCTGTTTTTGTTCCCTGCTCGTCAACCTGGAGGTTTCGCGTGAGAAAAGCTGTTTCCTTTGTCCTTGCCGCGGCTTTCGTCTTCGCGGTTGCGCTGGCCGGCGTTCACGCCGCCAATCAAACGATGCCTATTGCAGGAGAGGTTGCGCCCGGCTTCACCCTCCCTTCGCAGGATGGGTCGCAAATCTCCCTCAAGAGCTTCCGCGGCAAATGGGTGGTGCTCTACTTCTATCCCAAGGACATGACCTCGGGCTGCACCATCGAGGCCCACAACTTCCAGCGCGACCAGGCCAAGTTCGACGCGGCGAATGCCGTCGTCCTGGGCGTGAGCGTGGATACGCCCGACAGCCACAAGCAGTTCTGCACCAAGGAGGGGCTCACCTTCCGCCTGCTGGCCGACCCGGAACACAAAGTGGTGGAGGCTTACGGCTCGCTGGGTCACTTTGGCCCCATCACCATCGCCAGCCGCAACACCTTCCTCATCGATCCCCAGGGCAAGATCGTGAAGGTGTGGACCAAGGTGGATCCTTCGCACCACTCCGAGGAAGTATTGGCCACGCTGGCCGAATTGAAGAAGTAAGCGCAGGCGAGAAAACAGATGGATGCGGCTCCGCAAACGGGGCCGCGTTTTTCATTGCTCCGGCCGGCGGCATCGGCCGTTCTTTCAAGGAGGATGGAATGTCCACGCAGCTTGCCTTTAACTTTCGCGAAGAGTTGAATGCAATCCACGCCGCGCTGCTCGCGCTTCCGCCCGCGCTGGCTGATGTCCCCTGGCGCGAAGGCGGATGGACGCGCAAACAAATCGTCGGACACCTGCTCGATTCGGCGACCAATAACCGCCAGCGTTTTGTGCGCGCGGCCGCTGACGGCGCATTCGCCGGACCCAACTATGCACAGGATGCCTGGGTAGCCGCGCACGGCTATGCCGGACAGCAGTGGGAGACGCTGCTGCGCTGGTGGCAGGCGGAGCATGAGATTCTTGCCGCCGTGGTGGACAACATTCCCGAGGAGCGGCTGGAGGCAAACTGCGTGGTCGGCGGCGACGCTCCGGTCACGCTGCGCTTTCTGATCGAGGACTACATTACGCATCAGCGCTGGCATCTGGCGCAGCTTGTACCTTAACAGAAGATCCTGGCCGAGCAGTGTGGGATTCAGTTATGAGTGGCGCAGGTATGGAACGTGCTCAAGCGCATGGGCGTGCGGCTCAAAAAAAGTCACTCCACGCCCAGGAGCGAGACAGCGAAGCCAACCGCCAGCATCACCAGGAATTTGTCGCCAAGGTCTGCGCCACGCCGCCGGAACACCTGATCTTTTTGGACGAGAGCGGCTTCACGACAGCTATGACGCGCCTTTACGCGCGCCGCCCAGACGGCCGCCGCATCCACGAGGCCAGCAATCTCTTCAGTAGCGGTATGGGGTTGTGGCGAGGAATCGCTCATTCTGATTGAAGTCTATGCGGTCGGAGTTGTCGGCGAGGCCGTCTCGGATTCTCTCGATGAGTGATCTGGTGTCGCCACGCTTTACTCCGGTCGGCGTGAACCGGGACTAAAGAAACCTTGTCAGATGCCGACTTGCGAGGACCGATCCGTCTTCGAAAATGCCATAGCGATTCGGTACTCTTCGGAGCGGAATGGCAGGCGATCTCCAAGCGTCGAATCCTCACCTCCAACGGCCGATACGCTCAGGCTGGCGGTCCTGCCAATGAGAATTGCCGTTCTGGTCGACGGCGACTGCATGTTCATCCGCCCAGAGTGACAACTCCTGCGTTTCCATCCACCGTAATGACCTGACCGCTCTGGATCCTCTGGGTGGCTACCCCGGTTCCGAGCACGGCGGGCACGCCGTATTCGCGCGCCACAATGGAGCTGTGACTGAGCGGGCCGCCTACGTCGGTGACGATGCCGGACGCCATAGCGAAAAGCGGTGTCCAGGCCGGTGTGGTGATTTTGGCCACGAGAACGTCATGGGGCAGCATCTGGTCGAACTCTTCTGGGCCGTGAATTACACAGGCCGGGGCGGTGACGCAGCCGGGGCTGGCTCCGAATCCCTTGATCGTGTTGCCGGATGCCTGGTCGCTTCGCGCGGGCATCCAGCGGCTGAAGTTGATGCCGAAGAAACGCGAGCCGCACTTGATGGGCAGCGCGACTGGCGGTGTGGCGGCGCGCGCCGACTGCCAGGTTTGGCGGCGGGCGGCAATCGCGGGGTGATGATCTGCGGCGAGCTGGCCGGCATCGAGAGAGTTTGCCGCGGCCTCCAGCTCCTCGCGCGTCAACCAGAAAAGATCGTCTGGCTCGTCGATGGCGCTGGTAGCGACCATGCGGCGCCCGATTTCGCGCAGCATACGGCGCAGCACGGGCCAGCCGAGGCCGACGTCGGCAAGCGCGTCTTCGCGCCGCGGCGCCCAGCGCTGCGCAAAGCCCAGGACACGCCGGAAGAGGCGCAGGCGCAGCCCGTGGAGACGCGCGAGCTGCGCTGCGGTGGCTTGTTCCCGCGCTTCCGCACCCGCGGCCTGGCGTTCGTAAGGATTGCGGCCTTGGCCGGCGAGGAAGTACTTGAGCGTTTCGAGCTGCGACGCGGGAGCGTCGGCGGGAACGCTCTTCGAGAAATCGAGATCGTAGACGGTGTGCCCGAAATGACCGAGATGCGTGGCGAATCGGCCGACGAACTCGCCCCAGGCTGTGGCCTCGGCAATGGGTGCGGATGGCGATGCGAGGGCTGAGTCGATGTCCTTGGCGGTTGTTCGCGCAAGGTATTCGGCGAGACCAGCCTGGCCGCGCGCCCATATGGCCAGGTCGTAGAGCGACTTTTCGGCGCGGATGGGCGTGCTGTCGAAACCCAGCAGGAAGGTGAGCGCAGGCGGATCGGTTTTGCGCCGGATGAGCCGGTTGTACACGGTGTTGAAAGCAGGTTCGCTGATGTTGGTAGCGCCGAGGACGAGCTGGATGCTCACGTAGTAGCTGGCGGCCGCATCGACCAGTTGCTGCACGCCGGCCAGCAGCTCCTGCGCCGGAGTTGCGGCCAGGTCGCGAGCCGACCACTCGCCGGTTATGGCGGCGAAGCGCGGGCGCGTTCCCTCGGCCCAGCGCGTGTTTGCTGTCCGCCACATCCTCAGCACGCCGGGCAAGCGGAAGGGCAATCCGAGAAGCAACCGCACCGTTTGGCCTGCGGTCAACGCCAACTGGTAGTAGACGTAGTCGTGGATCGTCATCAGCCGGATCGACGCGGGTGAGAAGCCGATCCCGGAGGCCGCGATGAGCTGGAGCGTGGCATCGTTCCATGAGGGCAAGGCGAGCGTCGCGAACAAGGGAGAAAGCGGCTCGGGGAGTATCTCGGCAACGCTCATGCGGAAGTAGCGGCCATTGGCGCGCGGGACCTTCCAGTCGAGCGAGGCGTGCGCCCGGGGCAGTGCGGTGACCGGGCGCGCCTGGAGAATGAAGATTTGCCCTTCGCACAACGCCCACTCGATATCCATCGCCTGGCCATAGAGCTGCTCGATCTGGATGCCGAGGCGAGCTAGTTCCGCAGCCTGCTTGGGCTTGAGCGCGGCTTGTTTACGCTTGGGGCCGGGGACGGGCTCCTCGCGCGTGCCCTCGGGCGTTCGCACGGTCATGATCTCCTTGTCGGCGATCTGTTCGGATGCGATGGCGCCATCGGATTTGTGGATGACGATGGTGTCGGGCGTGACGCGGCCGCTGACGATGGCCTCGCCCAACCCCCACGCCGCGTTGATCATGAGTTCGTCGCGCGCGCCGGTCACCGGATTCGCAGTGAAGGCCACGCCGGCGGCCTCGGCGGGAACAAGCTTCTGCACGACAACGGCAATGCCGACATTTTCCGAACGAATTCCCTGGCGCTGGCGATAATCGATCGCGCGGCCCGTCCACAGCGATGCCCAGCACCGCTTCACGGCGTCGATCACCGCATCGCCTCCGCGTACGTTGAGGTAGGTTTCCATCTGCCCTGCAAACGACATGCCCGGCAAATCCTCTGCCGTGGCCGACGAGCGAACCGCCACAGGGGTGTCCGCGCCCAATGCCTCGTAATGCTCGCGGATCGCGGCGGCAATGTCATCGGGGACGGTGCCTCCCTCGATCAGCGATTGAATCTGCCCCGATATCGCTTCGTGCATCGCGGCTGCATCGGCCTGCGCTGCGACCGTCAGGATCTTGTCGCCGATCTCATTTTCCGCCACGTAGCGCTGGTACGCGGCGGTGGTGACGTGGAAGCCCGGCGGAACGGGCAGCCCGGCCGCCGCCATCCGCGCCAGCGATGCCCCCTTGCCGCCGACAAGATCGAGTGATATCTGGGGGCTGTCCAGATTGAGAATGAGTGGAGTGGACTGGGGTGAGCTCATCTCTGGTTCCAATCCTTTCCAGGGATGTCCGCCGGCTGCAGGGGATTGCGCGCGTGATTCCGGCACGTGGACCCCATGGAGTGAACTTGAGCGATGATTCTCGCGCCGGGTTCGCCACGGAATCTGTGCGGCGCGTCACAATGCGCCGTTGAGCTGCCCGCAAAGCCGCTAAGTCACCGACTTTGCCCCCAACACCAGTGGACCGGATGTTCCCAATTCAATTGGCATTCGAAGACTACCTCGCTCGTCCGGAACGAGTTGCCAGGAGCCCGGTGATTTTGTACCGGGAACGCCGCAAGGCGCAAGATTAGGTTGGCCGCCGACTCGTCAGTGACTCAGTAGCAAACAGGCTTGAAGCGACAGAACCTCACGGCGCTCTGGCAGCAAATCAGTGCCACGGGCCAGCCTCCGGAGGAGGCATAAGTCTGCTCTGGATGGCAGCATGGATTTGCCGCCGGCAATTTGAACCGCAACTGTCAGGCGCCCGCGGCAGGAGCATCCTTCATGGTCCCGGCCTGGCTGGCACACACTGCCAGTGCGGGTGAGCGCCCACTCTGGATCCTACCGGCCGGGAAACCCCGGCAGCCTCACTGCGACGGAGGAGCCGGGGCGGCGCCGGTGGTTGCTCCGGTCGATGCGGCGCCAAAGCCTTCCTTGGCGCCTTCGATCACCAAAGGCGTTTCGGGTCTCATGCTATCGATCAACTTCTCCACGGGTATCGACGCCGGGGCGGTGGCCTGTGTGGTGGCCGCCGTCTTGGCATCCGGAGTATGCAGGGGCACGTCTGAGTTCGGCGGCAAGAACTTTACCGGGTAGTTCAGATCGGGCAGAGGCGCCCCGGCCGGCATAGGAGCCACAATCTCCGGAGTCACGATGACGATCAGCTCGGTATTCGTCTTATTCGTTGAAATCGACTGGAAGAACTTGCCCAGAACTGGAATGTCTCCGAGGAAGGGGATCTTCTGCAATGTCTCCGTCTCGCGGTTATCGAGCAAACCGCCGAGGACAAAGCTTTGCCCGTCGTTCAACTCGACTTCAGTATTCACCTTGCGGGTTGAAATTGCGGGGACATCGAATCCTGAAACCTCGACGGCATTGGTGAAATCCAGCGAACTGACTTCGGGGGCCACTTGAAGCCGGATCGTTCCGCGAGGAGTAACGGTGGGGATGAAGTTGAGGCGGACTCCATACTCCTTGAACATGATCGTAATCGTGGGTCCCATACTGCCAGTGCCGCCTTGAACAACCGGATATGGATACTCTCCTCCGGCCAGAAAACTGGCCTGTTTGCCGTTCGCGGCCAGCAGATTGGGTTCCGCAAGAACCTCCACTACGCCTTTGGACTCGAGGGCCTGGATGGTGGCGCCCAAATTGCCCAGCCCTGGGAAGGCGGCCATGAGGTTCTGGTCGGTGGTGATGGTCGTTCCCGCGGAGTCAGTCAGCGGCGGAGTGAATTGCCCCGTTGAAATCGAGCTGAGCGTGTTTCCCAGTCCGTTGTTGAACAGGTTGATGCCCAACTGCTTGGTCTTGCTGCGGTCGACACTGGCGAAACGCACTTTAAGCAGAATCTGTGGGTCGGCGGCAGGCACATCAACTTTGAGCAGGTTCACGACCTTGCCGGCAGTGGCGGCAATTCGGACCGCGCGGTCGCTGCTGTTGATATCCTTGACCGTACCGTGCAGGAACACTACGTCGCCATCTGTGACGACCTCCAGGTGCTGCCCCGGAAGCTGCGTCCTGAACTCGCGGCGGATGGCGTCCAGACGGTTGTTCGATGCCAACTCGCTGGCGCGCACCGACACATTGAAGATTTGCCGTCCGCCCTGGGCGTCCCAGACAATCAGACTCGTTTCCCCGGCAGCTTTGCCATTCACCGTGATTTCGGTTGGGCTTACCGCGGAGGCTTCGGCGAATTCGCCCAAGCCGATGGAGACCCTGGATACACCCCGCTCGCAGTCAACCAGTATCGTCTTTCCCACCGAGACGGAGAGTTCATTTACCGAATCCTGACTGGGGAGCACTGCGGTTTGAGAAGCGGAAGCTACGGCTTGTGCCCGCAGGCCCGCTCCGCCACTTAGTACAAGTGACACGGCACTGAAACATGCGATCAAGCTGCAGGTGTTTGCTTTCACTGCCTTACCTCGGGAGAAGCGAATTGCTCTTCAGTCCGCTTCGAACCGTTCATGACCACAATTGAAATCGTCCTGGGCGCAGTTGGGCGAGCGATCTTCGCTGCCGCGGGCCGAACAATTGGCCGGGGGGGAACCGAATCTCCAAAAAGGCTGGCCATCGCTGCACCCGGCACCTCGGCAACTTCGGTATCCAGCGGGTTCCGCAGCACGAGCAGGACTCTTACCTGTTGGTTGCTGGCCAGACTCAGTGTTTCGGCTTGTTTGGGATCCACAAGCAGGTTGACGACCTGCGCCTGCTTTGGCTTGCCTTCACCGTCCTTTTGAATATCGGTGCCGGCCGACAAGACTTCGATGTTCTGCAAGATGGTCCTCGCCTCTGTGCCTTGAGAGGGAGTCCCGGGTGCAGGAGGAGTGCCGGAGATAAGAACATCCACGCGCATTCCGGGGGTCACGAATCCCCCCACGCCTACCACGTCGTCGACCTTGATCGCGCAGGCTCTCATGCCGCTGGGAATGGTGGCTGCCAGCCCACCTCCCGAGCCAGGTACCGCCAGGCGACTCTCCACAATGGGCTCGCCCTGGTTCAGGTTCGACACGACACCTCGTCCAATGACCCTGCTCTTGTCCTTCTCGAGGATGGCGCCTTTGGGAACTCCCCCCGCGATCGAAATAACCTTCAGGTCGTCGGCGGTGAGAATGGCGCCGAGCTTGATGTCCTCGGCGGCAGCAACCACGCGGGTGCCGGCAGCCAGCCGCGAAGCATCCAGACGGTCGCCTACCGTGCGCCACGCAAGGTAAGAACATGCGCTTGCAGTGACAAAGGCGAGAAATAGAATTGTGAATAGTCTTCGACTCATATGGGACCTGCCTGAACTGGCAAGAGGCCAGCTCCATTTTCTGGGTTCTGTCGCAATCGCGGCTGCACTGGATGCGAGTTTCGATGTTTCATCGAAGCCCGCTTCGACCTGATCCAGGGCAAGGGAAGTTCAGATATGTGGACAACTGCGCCGTCTGTCGGTATTCACAGCTACGGCTGTTACCCCTACATAGCAAATGGAGCGCCATCTGCGGCTCTAAATATATCCACTTATTATTCAACAGCTTGCATAATGACAACCGAACCGCGTTCCATGATGTAAACCACCGTTTACTGATAGGCTCGATCGATCTCCTTTGCTCCAGCGGTTGAAAAGAGAAGGCTGCCGGCGCGCCGCCGGTCGGCACGGATTGGCGTGACCGTCAGACCGCCAAGCGATACATCTCCGCGCGTCTGCGCAAAGGCACGGGCAAGAGCGCGGTAACTGGCAACGTCGCTGAGTCGGGGAGACTGGCCCTGCACGTGCTGCGAGAGGACGCAGACCTTCTCCTGCGGCGGCGCGCGCAGTTCAGCACCAGGAAAGTTTATGGGGACCCTCCATATGACAGTGAATGCAGAGAGTGGCCGGGCGGCGCGGGCAGAAAGCAATTCGCTCATGGCCCGTTCGAGCGCGATCTCACTGTTTGCGCAGGAGCCAGCTTCGAACCGGCTGCTGTCATCCTGCCTGGTCTCGGTTTTTGCGCATGGTGCGGTTCTTGCACTGGTACATCTTGGGGTCGTGAGCACACCACGGATCGACAACCGCATTCTCATCCCCCGTTTTACTGTGCGCCATCTGGACCTGCACCTGCCAGAAGCGCAGATGAAGCCCTCCGCGGGAGGAGACATCGCATATCCTCGACAGCAGTCCACCAGGTCCACCCGTTCAGCGGAGGCAAAAAAGCCTCTTCCTCCGGCAATTTCACTGCAGATGCCGGCACCGGCTTCGACACCGCAAATGCTGGCGCAGCCGCAACTCTCTTCCTCTCTCTCCCTGCTCCAGGAGCCGCCGGTTCCGGCGATCGTGACCTGGAGTGCGCAGAAGAGCCCGGCCCGGACAATCGTTCTGCCCGCGCTGCAAAAGCCAACCGCCGCCGCTGTACGGCCCTCTCTCGACGCGCCCAATGAAGCATCGATTCTGCGCGACATCAGCGTCACATCCAGCGGCCGCGTTGCGGCAACTGCTTCGATTTCCCCGAGCACAACTTCGCCCGTTGCCGATCAACGGCCTGAGCTGCCACAAATGGCCCCGGTAATGACTTCCGATTCGTCCGCGCAGCCCGCGCCTGCCCCGGTGATCTCGATTTCAGATCTCCATATGCGGGAGGGAACCGTCACGCTGCCACCCAGTAATTCAGACGCGTCCGCAGCTTCCACCGGTGCGCCAAGGCCGGGCAGGCCGGCGCCATCCTCCGTTGACGGGCAGCGCGGCTCCGGAAATCAGGCGCGCGAAGCGCTCTCCGGCTCTGACAGCGGGTCATCGAAGCAACGTATTCTGCTGCCAAGGGACGGCAGGTTTGGCATAGTTGTCGTGGGCGCCTCGCTCGAAGAGAAGTATCCGGAAACAGCAAAGCTATGGACGGGCAGAATGGCCTACACGGTTTATGTTCACCTTGGCCTGACCAAGAGCTGGATCCTTCAGTATTCACTTCCGCGTTCCGACGATGCGGTGAACTTGAGATCCATCCGGCGCATGGATGCGCCCTGGCCATATGACATGGTTCGGCCAAACATTGATCCTGGCGCAATCGATGCCGATGCCCTCATGGTTCACGGGTTCGTGAATCGGGCTGGCCGCTTCGAGGCATTGTCAGTCCTCTTTCCGCCGGAGTTTCCGCAGGCGAAATCTGTGCTCAGCGCGCTCGAACAGTGGCAATTCAGGCCCGCCATGCAGAATGGCGAAGTTGCAAGAGTTGAAGTGCTGCTGATTATTCCGGATGAGCGGCGATGATGCCGTTGCCCGGCAGGTGCAATGGCTGGCTCAAGCGCCGATGGCAGAAGAACAACGAATCGCGAATGCCATAACGGCCTTCTATTCAAGCGGCAAACAGCTTGGCCTTGCGCCTGCTGTTAACGGATGTTTACATCCGCAGGGGGCGGCAGGCGATATCGACTAGCTCTCTGATCGTTTGTTGTTGCATCAACGATGGATGCCCCAGCTCCCGATTTTGGGAGCTGGGAAAGCACAAGCTCAAAGCACGAAATCACACGGTCGGAGACCTGGAGCAGCGCACCGAAAGGCTGGCGCGGGCGACAAAGAGAATTCTCGAACTCTGCCGCCGCGTCGATCCGCGCATCGCTTAGAAGCAGATTGACCAGCTTGAATAGCGCCGACGAGATCGGCCAATGGCTGTAGGAATTACCCTACAGAACCTACGCGAAAAGACTTACATAAAATCCAGTATTCACTGATGCAAATACCCTTTGGTCTCCCCTAACTTCATTCTAAGCGCAATGTGACTGACAGTATGGCGGCGCCGCCGAACATGCGGCCATGCATATCGCGAAAGAGGAGTCACGACGATCGGTCTTTGATTCGCAGCGGGTTCGAGGCAAGTGAAAACGACGGACTTGGTGTAATACGGCTTCCCCGCCCACAAGGAGAACAGGGGAGAGTGAAAACCCTCCCCCAACTCCTTGGTGAAAGTGAATAGTCCGCCACCGACACAGGGAACTCACCATCCACCAGGAGGCAAGAAATGCTGCTCGACCAATCTGCATTCATCGCCGACCCACAACTCATTGAAGCATTCGACGGGTATTCGAGATCGATCCCTTGTGACCGGGCGCGCATACTCTTCCGTCAAGGCGATCGTCCGGCTGGCCTTTACATCCTGCACAAGGGAGCGGCCACGCTTTCAACGGATTCGCCTGGAGGGGGATTGGTGATCACCCTTCAGACAACCGCGGGCTCTTTGCTTGACTTGCCCGGCGTCCTGTGCCAAAAGGCGCACACGTTGAATGCCGTTGCCCTTAAAGACGCCGTCCTCAGCTTCGTTAGCCATGAAGATTTCACCGGACTCATGGAATCCAATCTGCGGTTGTCCGAGAGGATCTTGCGCTTGCTCGCCGCCGAGGTAGTTCGCGCCCGTCGCGAAATTGCCTCCGAACTTACTGCCGGCGTGGGAAGCAGCGGTTTATTTGCTTGCCGGACAAGCTGGCGCAACTGGCCGGTCCCGGATTGCGGCCGTTTTGGGTTTGCAGCGGCGTCGGGTGCCTGACCGCCAGCGCAACAGAAACTCAAGTCCGCCGCAAACTCGCGATTGTTGTTCGCAAACACTTGAAACGTATCGCAAACCTTCTTGGCAAAACTCGCCGCATATGGCGGTGTCGCAGCGGTGCATTCGGCTTTACGATATCGACTTTCCGCTTCTTACCGGGAGCGGCCTGTAAGTAAACAGAGAAAGAGCGACTCAAACATGAGCAAGATCGGGCTGTATACCCAAGACCTTACGCTTTTCCCCCTCTTATCTTCCGCACTGGGTAAGGACTTTGAGGTGCTTCTGATTTCAGAAGAACGGGGAAAGAACGCTCTGACTTCGGTCGCGGAATGCGATGTCATCATTCTGGATCTGAACTCGCATCGCGATTCACTGCGGGAACGCATTGGACTTTGCGAGCAGTTGATGGCATCGAATACTCCCGTAATCGTGATGGCCGACGACGAGCTTCGGGCGACTTCATTCGATCTTGTTCGGGCAGGAGCATTTGGCTACTGCCGCAAGCCGCCCTCCGTTCGCGAACTCAAGGTCATGCTGAGCCGGGCATACGAGCACTCCTTGCTCAAGCGTGAGCAGCACGCCGACCGGCATCCGTTCGCGGTCCCTGGCAGTTGCGACCGTATGATCGGCTCCAGTCCGCAGATGCAAAAGGTGTACAAGCTTGTGCAGCGCGTAACCAATCTCAGCGCCTCGGTCCTCGTGACGGGCGAGAGTGGAACCGGCAAAGAACTGATCGCGCGCGCCATCCACAATCTCGGCGTCCGTTCCAGCCGTCCATTCGTGGCTGTCTCCTGCGGCGCCATCCCGGAGACTCTCATCGAGGCCGAGTTGTTCGGTCACGAAAAGGGAGCCTTCACCGGCTCGGTAGGGGCGCGCGAAGGTTACTTTGAACAGGCAGGCGACGGCACGCTCTTCCTTGACGAAATCGGGGAATTGAGCCTGTTTACCCAGGTCAAGCTGTTGCGGGTTCTGCAGCAAATGGAATTCAGCCGTCTGGGCAGCAACAGGCTGGTCCCTTTACGGGCGCGCCTGATCTTCGCCACCAACCGGGATTTGGCCAAAATGGTGGCCGAAGGAAAATTCCGCCAGGATCTTTATTACCGCATCAACGTCATGCAGATTGATTCGCCGTCGCTCCAGGAGCATCGGGAAGACATTCCCAAGATAGCGAAGCATCTCCTTGATCATTATTCTCGGATATATGAGAAGCCAGTCAAATCGATCGAACGGGATGCGCTCGCCATGCTCCAGAAGTACGCGTGGCCGGGGAATGTGCGCGAGCTGGAAAACGTGATGCAGCGTGCCATCATTCTTGCTTCAGGCCCGGCGATTCGGAAAGAGGATTTGGCATTCGACGCCGGGGGGGAAGATAGTGCAGACCTCGACAACGATAGCGCGGATCTCGGCAGCGAGGATGCCGATCTTGGCAATGTGGTCGATATTGGCAGCTACCTGCCCGGGGGATCGTTTGAAGAGTTGCTATCCGCCTACAAGATCCAGTTGGCTGTCTCGGCCGTTCGAGAGAACAATGGGAATAGAACCTTGGCTGCCCGTCGTCTGGGCATCTCGCGCGTCTATTTGCATCGTCTAATCCGGCTTGCCGATCCCGACCTGGTCTTGCAACCTGGCTCGCGTCAACAGTTGATGGCCTGAGCAGAACATGGGAGCACACACAAGTTCTCGAATGGACACGGCCCTGGATCTTCTTCCGTTCCCGCATTCAGAGGCGGGGCGCACCACGCCTTTGGTCCGGGAGACTCTATGCTCCTTTGTGTGGGCGCGGTTCTGCCGCCAGCCTGCTCCCATCTGTCAATCATGCCGTCGAGACGGATGAGACCGGCCAACTTTTACAGTTTTACAGAATAACTTCGTAACCATCCAGGCAAACTTTCTGCCCGCTTCGGCACCTTCCAAGCAAACTGCTCCAACCCCTGCACGCCGCGCCGTCTCGCCCGACCCTCTATCTGCACCGGAATAAGTTGCGCAAGTTGCTAATGAAACAGCACTTGACGCAGCCGATTCGGCCGGTTCCATCTCGATTTTGATCGGGGAGTTGTGTGGCTTTTTCAATCCCCTGGGCGTCGAATCCGTGAAGAAAACCGCGGCGCATCGAGATGCACAACAGGCGAGATTCCGCGCATTGAAAACAAAAAGAGATCTTTGCTGCTCTGTGCGGCTGTGTTTCTGTGCTCTGGATTTTGCCGCCTGGGAACCCCTATGCGTACGTGTTCACGCTGGCGCTGCTCTGCGAGCTCGTGCTGCTTTCGATGGCCCCGTTGCCCGATGCGCTGGCGATATTGTCCAGATTCGATGAGCTGTAGGCGCGATACAGCGTGTTCAAGACGGCGGTTGCCGGGTCGGAGATATTGGGCGACGTATTCACGCCGAAGGCGCCGCCCAGAATCGCAACGGTCGGATCGGCGGGGGTGCTGGAGAAGGTGGCCGCGCTGGAGAGGGTGAGCAGATCGTCCACCATCTGCACGGCCTGGTTCATGGCCGCCGCGGCGGCTGGCGTGGTTTGCGACGGGGTCGTCTTCAGATCGTTCTGGACGGACGCGAACGCGGATTGTGCGTCCGACAGGTTGCCCGAGCTGAGGGCCTTGCTCAGTGCAGTCATATCCGTATTGAGCTGCGTGTTGGCCGGCGTACTGGCGGCGCCAAGGGCCAAAAGGTTCTGATTCGCCTGCTGATAGCTGTTGAAGGCCGACTGCGCGCCGCTCAGATTTCCCGCGGCCAGGTTTTGCTCCAAGCTTTGCCAGGCCTTCTGAGATTTATTCAGATTGCTTGAGTAGAGGACGAATTGAGAAAGACCCGCGGTCGAGAGAGCGGAAATCGTCATTACAAGGCCCGTTTCAGAGAACAGCTGATATCGGCATTCTACGTGAAAGAATTCCACGGAGATAGCCGCGCATCCATAACCAAAGTAATGCTTTGGAGTTTTCCAGGCAAAGGGGAAGCTTTTGAGTTACTGGCCGCAGATTGGCTGGGGCAAACAGCCTCTCAGTCGTGCCTGGCGGGTGCGGGCGCGGGCGCGGCCGGCAGGGTCTCGGGAATGCTCGGGGACTGGTTGGGAGTGAAGGAATTGAAGAATCGCGTCACGTCCTGCTCCCGGCGGGCGCTCATCGAAGGGAAGGTCGCGATCAGCATATACAGGTGCTCTCCGGCATAGATCAACCGGGAATCCAGTATGCCGCCGCCCACGTTGCGGGCCACAAAATCTCGCGCCGGAAAGCCGGCGGGGTTGCTCCGCGATTCGCTGATGAGAGTGGTTTGCGTGCGGGCCAGGGCCCCATCCCGCGCCATGTCCAGGGTCCGGTCCGGAGCCCGGTTGTTCACCCGCATCACGGGCGGGTTGTCTGCCCAGGCCACGGCAAAAGAGGTGCCGCCGTCGGGGTTCGAGAAGATCATGTTCACCGGTTCCGCTCCGTTGCTTTCGTTGTAGGCTGGAACCTGGATCTCCTTGATATCGCTGGGCATCTCCACCTTGAAGCCATCGCTGGAACGGTCGGCCATCTGCCAGTTGATGTGGGCTGGGCGGGCCTCTGGACCCGTCTGGTCGGAACTGGCGGCGTCACTGGTCACGTAACTGCGGGGGCCGACCAGCCCCAACTGCTGGCGATGCAGATAGACGTAGACCGATCCGAAGACCAACAGTCCCAGCAGAACGATGTAATGCCAGCGCTTCACACTTAAAAGAGTGCCAACTCAGCCCCGGCTATGCAACTTGATTAATGTTCTTTTGTATACGGGGGGTGCCGGATCGGTAACCGGGTGCGGGCTGCGACCAGAGTGCCGCGATCCATTCCGTCCGGCGCCGCAACCGATTATGCAACCTTTTACAAGGTTCGGCATCTGATTAAGTAACAAGCAGAGGCTTCCCCGAAATACGACCCCTCCAAGAAAGGTATCCATTCCTTTTTGAAGGTCCTGTATGGACCCCTTCTCTCAAGCCCCCCTGGACCCCTCCCCTCAAATGCCTCTCGAGCGGGCCTGCCGGAAGGCAGGCCCATTCGCTCACCGCCGCCCCGGCAGTACGTAAAGGCGCTTAAAGCGAATCGAAGAATTCCCGACAGATAGAATTGAACTGTCATGCGGTCTTCCTCCACTCCAAAATCTCCTCCCTGCGAGGATGTCCAGGCGATCGACGCCCTGTTCGAGCGTGCGGGCCTGGTGCGTACTCTTCGCGGCAACGCCGCCGGCGTCACGCGACGCATGCGTTTTGAGCGCGCGCAGCCGGACGAGTTGCGGCAGGCCGCGCCTGTTCCTCGCGTCGCCCCAAATGGCGTTCCGTGGCTGACGGTTCCGGGCTGGGAGAAGACGCCTTGGCTCTGGCACGGGTTCAGCACCCGCAAAGGCGGGCTGAGCCGCTGCTACTGCCCTGAGGATGCGCCAGGCGAGTTGAATCTTGGTTTTACGGCAGACGACAGCCGGGAGACTGTTGCCCTCAACCGCGGACTTCTGGCCGAGGCGGTCACCGGAGACCCGGCCACGCCGCTGGTGACCCTCCGCCAGATTCATTCGAACGTCCTGGTCGTTGCCGCAGCCGGAGATGCTCTCAGGGAACAGCCGTGGAAGGGCGACGGCCTAATGACCGATGAGCCCGGCCTGCTGCTGGGCATCCAGACCGCCGACTGCATTCCGGTCCTCGTGGTCGACCGCAAGCGCCGGGCGGTAGCCGCCTTCCACGCCGGATGGCGGGGAACCGTGAAGAGAATTGTTGAGACCGGCGTAGGCCGGATGCGCTTCGAATTCGGCTCCCGGCCCGAGGACATGGTTGCCGCCATCGGCCCTGGCATCGGCGCTTGCTGTTACGCCGTCGGCGAAGAGGTGCTCTCCAGCTTCGAGTCCCAGTTCGTTTATGCCCGCGAGCTCTTTTGCGAGGTGGACGATGCCGATGCGGTGCGGACCAAGTATCCCATGTTGTTTCTCACCCAGCGCGCACCCGGCCATTCGCCCATCGGCCCCAGCCTGCACCTGGACCTGATCGAGGCCAATCGCCGCCAGTTGCTGGACGCGGGCCTCAAACCCCGCTCCATTCGGTCCGTGGGCGGTTGTACAAACTGCCAGGCAGATTTGTTCTTCTCCTATCGCGCTTCCCACGGCCACGCGGGCCGCATGTTGAGCGTGATCGGCATCCGGAAGGCCGCCGCCGGCAAGCGATGACCGGTCCCGTTCAAGCGGGAGCGGCGTGGATCTTCGCGCAGCTTTCCCCTGGCGCCGCAGATGTTAGGATGGTGGGCGATCACGACGAAGACTTCTGAGGGGACTCGAAAGCCATGGCATTCCCTAGGGCTGAAGGGCGAAGGCTCGCGCTAAAACTGAAAGGACGGCTTTCCTTCTGCCGCGGCGCGGCCGTGCTTCTGGGAGCGCTCTTCCTGGCCTGGCCTGCGTTCTTCAACGGATTTCCGCTACTTTACCCGGATTCGATGACGTACATGGACGACGGCCGCATCGTGGCGCGGGCGTTGTTCCTGCGCAAGTTTTCGGAATACTACGGCGTGCGGTCTTTCTTCTATAGCCTCAGCATCCTGCCCTGGCACTGGAACATCTCTCCCTGGCCCATCGTCGCCCTGCAATGCGTTCTGGTGGCCTGGGTTCTCTGGCTGGTAGTGCGATCGATCGTGCTGCGGCGTCCCGCAGTCTGCTACCTCGCCCTCCTTCTCGTGCTGAGCCTGCTGACCGGCGTGGGCTGGTACGCGGACTTCATCATGCCCGACATTCTGGGCCCGGTTCTGTATCTCTCTGTCTATCTCCTGGCGTTTGCCGGCGAAACGCTTTCCCGCGGCGAGCGGTTTGCCCTCTATCCCATTGCCGTGTGGGGTGTTACCGCCCATGCCACGCACTTCATTCTGGCTGCCGGCTTGTGCTTCATTCTGGCCCTGTTTTTTCTCTTCGACCGCCGGCCGCTTCGCCAGCGGATTCGCGCCGTGGGCGAGGCGGCGGCGATCATTGTGCTGGCGGCGGCTCAGTTGGCTTTGCACGGCTACCTCTATGGCAAGCCCTCGCTGAACGGCGAGCGCCCGCCTTATTTGATGGCCCGGTTGGTCGCCGACGGTCCTGGACGCTGGTATCTGGAGAAGCACTGCCCGCAGTTGCAATGGGCGGTCTGCAACCACCTGCAAGAGCTCTCCAACGATGCAGATGGCTTTCTCTGGGATCCGGATGGAGCCTACGAAAGCGGCTCCGATGCCGAACGGGATCAAATCTCAAAAGAGGAGATCCCCCTTGTTCTGGCCACGCTGCGCGCCTATCCCCGCGAACAGTTCATCCGGTCTGTCGCCAACTTCCGGGAGCAGCTTCTGGCCTTCGGCTTGTATGGATTCGATCCCAGCCCGTGGATGCTCGCGCAGTTCGATTCGGTGCTGCCTGGGGCGCGGGCAAGCTACTTGAAAAGCCGCCAGGCGCACGACGCTCTGCCTCTCGACCTGCTTACGGAGATTCAGTGGTGGACCGTTATTGCCTCGCTCGGGCTCATCGCCGTCGCAATTCCGTTTCTCTGGCGTCGGCACTCACCCCGGCTCGCCGGACTGAGCCTGGTGATCGTTTCCATGGTGGTCGCCAATGCTTTCGTCACCGGCGTTCTGTCGGTAGCGGACGATCGCTATGAATGCCGGGTGATCTGGCTGATCCCGTTTCTGGCCGGCCTTTTCCTTCTGGACTGGATCGGTCAGCGGCGAACGGCCAAGCGGACGGACGCGAGTCCGGCTCCAGGCGCACCGGGCGCCGCATCAAGCTGAGCGAGAGAGCTTTGGAGAGGCTGCGAGGCAGTTCAAGAAAGGGATTGTCCGCCCTCGTGCCGGAACGCGCGGGGACGGACGTTGCGGATTGCATAGTGAAAAGAGCGCAGGAAGAGGGAAAGGGGCGCGCTCAGGAGGCGCGGGCAGCCTCGCCGGGGTTGACCAGGTCGCGTAGCTCCTTGGAAGGTTTGAAGTAGGGCACCCGTTTGGCCGGGACTTCTACCCGTTCTCCCGTCTTCGGGTTGCGTCCGATGCGGGGATTGCGCTGGCGGATGCGAAAGGACCCGAAGCCGCGAATCTCGATCTTGTCCCCACCCTGCAGGGCTCCGATCACCGAACTGAAGATGGTTTCTACGATGACCTCGCCATCGCGGCGAGTCAGGTCGCCCAGGCCAGTCACCTTTTCTACCAAGTCTGCCTTTGTCATGTCCGTTAGGCCTCCGCTCACAGCATAACCGGATTCTGCTCAGGATAGCGCGAAAAAGGAAGAACTTCTGTAGAATTGGACCTTTGGCATGGCCAGCCGGGCGGAAAAAACCGCTCACCCGAGATTAATCGGATCAAGCTGGCCCACAGGAGTATATGATGTCCAGAGTCTTTTCCCGGAAGCCGCGCGCGGATGAACACGGAGTCGTGGCCGGGGGGTGGTTGCAAGCGTGACGCACTATCCGAAATACAGCATTGTGATTCCGGCCTACAACGAGAGCGCCCGCATTCCCGCGACGCTCCAGTCGGTCATCTCCTGCATCCGCGAGCGCGGTTGGTCCGCGGAGGTGATCGTGGTCAACGACGGCTCCACGGACGCGACGCCGGACGTGACGCGCGCCTTTGCCGCCCATGCGCCGGAGGTCCGGCTCATTGAAAACCCCGTCAACCGCGGCAAGGGCTACAGCGTGCGCGCCGGAATGCTTGCCGCTCAGGGCGAGGTCGTGATCTTTACCGACGCCGACCTCTCGGCGCCCATCGAGGAGGCCGAGCGTCTCTTTGCCGCCATCGCCGGGGGCGCCGACATCGCCATCGGCTCGCGCTGGCTTGAGAAGGGCCGTCAGACCCACCGCCAGCCGCTCTACCGGCAGTTCTTTGGCCGCTGCTTCAATGCCGTCATCCGTACGGTCATGGGGCTCAAGTTTGCCGACACCCAGTGCGGTTTCAAGGCCTTTACCCGCGAAGCCGCCCAGACCGTCTTCCAGTTGCAAACCATCGAGCGCTGGGGTTTCGATCCGGAGATGCTCTTCATCGCCCTCAAGCGGGGCTTCTGGATTCTCGAAGTTCCGGTGAGCTGGGCCCACGACGAGCGCACCCGGATGAGCTACTTGAGAGACGGCATGAAGATGCTTGAGGAGATCGCCATCATCCGCTGGAACGCCTTTCGCGGGCTCTATGGCAAACAGGTGGAGACGGTTCACCGCACCGTGCATTAGAAATGGGCGGCCATCCTCCGGAACGATCCGCATCGTCCAGACGCCATGCAGGCGAAAATGGTTCATTGCGCAGCAAACGCCAACCCAGCTGGGCCCAAACGGGCGCATCGAGCGGCGTTAGAGGCTATCTGCCTTCCTTTCTCTCATAAGTGCCTAATCTTAATGCTTGAGTTTTGGCGATTGAATTGCTCTAACTAAAATGGAGCGGCATGAAAACTGCCGCTAAGTTGCCGATAGGTGAGAACGGGCCGGTGAGTTCAGCCTAGCCATGTCATCACACTCCTTCACGCGGAAACAGGAGACCTATTGAAAGTTATGTGGAAATCCAGAGCTAGCGAATCATCCTCCACCTCTTCCATCCAGGAGCCAGAGCATCTGGGACCAGCCATTCTGGCCCATGAATCCGCGGCCCGCATTGCGGCGCAAGCCAGCTACCAGGCCATGATCGGTAAAGGGCTGAGGGTCAAAGGCAAGATTACGGGCTCGGAGTCGCTGTTTATCGACGGCAGCATCGAGGGAAGCATCGATCTTCCTGGCAGCCGCGTTACCGTGGGGCCGAATGGTGAAGTCGCCGCAACGATTGCCGCCGGCGACATTGTGGTGCTGGGCAAGGTCTGCGGCAACATCGTGGCATCCAATCGCGTGGAGATTCGCGCTCAGGGATTGCTGACCGGAGATGTGACCGCCGCGCGCCTCTGTATCGAGGAGGGTGCGGTCCTGAGGGGCCGCATCGACATCCACGGGACCGATACCGAGTCGAATGCTCCCGAGGAGCCTGCCAAGAATGCGGCGCAATCGCCCACGGCTCTCCGGTTGGTGCAATCGGAGACCGGAAATCTGCTCCAGCACCCTCTCGCGCAGTCCGCTTAAGCGACTGCCGAACCCACGGCCTTCCCGGCCGGTCCCTGGCCTAAGGGGAAAGCTCGGCGCGATCGGCCTCGGTTTGCCGTAGCAGCCGTACAGCGCCTTGAGACTTGCGGGCCTCGCTCTCCGTCCCCTATTGCAGGCGGCGGATCGACAATTCTCCGCCCAGATTCCACGGAGGCAAGCTATGGTTCGAAAGGTATTGCTCGCTGTTCTGTTCCTAGCACTCGGTTCCGCGGCTGCTCTGGCCGCCGACTTCAACGGCAAGTGGACAGCCCAGGTGGATACGCCCAGGGGCACGCAGACGATCACCTTCGATTTTCACGTGGACGGGGCAACGCTGACCGGGAAGATCACCAGCCCGCGGGGAGATACCGACCTTTCGGACGGGAAGATCGACGGCGATACCATTTCCTTCACCCAGGTCATGAACTTCAACGGCAACGAGTTCAAGATTGTCTACAAGGGTAAGATCGACGGCGATACGATCAAGTTCACCCGCCAGGCCGGCGACCGCCCGCCGCAGGAGTTTGTCGCAACCCGCGCGAAATAGCCTGTATGCGAGCGCTCACGGGGCTCAAGAGCGAGGCCTGGAGCCCCGCCTTACGGCCTGATCTCGACGGGCGTCCCGACTGGGACCAGATTCCAAATCTCGTCGATCTCTTCGTTGGTCACGGCGATGCAGCCCAGGGTCCAGTCGTAGAGCCGATGCCCCGCGCCCACCCACCCCAGGCCGTTCGGCAGGCCGTGAATCATGATGGCACCGCCGGGAGAGACGCCGAGCCTGGCTGCATGATTGCGGTCCCCGGCGTCGGGATAAGAAACGTGCAGCGCACGATGGTAGTGGCTGTCTGCGTTGCGGGCGTCGATCACGTAATGGCCCTCCGGGGTTCGCCCGTCGCCTTCCCGTTCCTTGGGCGCAAGCCCGCCCCGTCCCAGCGCCACTTTGTAAGTTCGGATGACCTTGCCCCCGGCCAGTAACTCAAGAACGTGGTCCTTCTTCAGGATCAATATCGAATCGGCCTTCTGTAGCGGGGCAGGTTGCGGCATCAGCAGAGTCGCGGCGAAGCCGAAGAGGGCAAGGCAAACTCCAGCCCGCGCCAATCTGACCGCGATACAGCTATCGATTCCGCGAGATTTCATTCGCCCAATCTACGACATCCAACGGATCCCGGGTGCCCAGGCGCCTGTCCTGAACTTCCGGAAGGCGCCATTCTTGAGACCTGGAAGACCATGCGCCTCAGTCTGACGCCTGAGTCCTGTTAGGCCGTCGCCGCGTCGGCCACGCGCTGCAATCCGCGGGCCTCGATCTCGAATTCGCGCATCTTGTACTTCTGGATCTTGCCCGAGAGCGTTGCCGGGAAATCATCCACAAACCGCACGTGTTCGGGAATCTTGTAGTAGGCGATCTGTCCCTGGCAGAACTCGCGAATCTCGTCTTCAGTGGCCTCGACGCCCGGCCGGAGTCGAACCCAGGCCACCACAATCTCGCCCAGCCGCTCGTTCGGAATACCCACGACCTGGACTTCGCCGACATTGGGGTAGGTGTAGAGGAACTCCTCGACCTCGCGCGGGTAGATGTTTTCGCCGCCGCGGATGATCACGTCGCGGGAGCGGCCGGTAATGCGCAGACAGCCGTCCTCGCGCATGATTCCGAGGTCGCCGGTGTGCAGCCAGCCGTCGGGGGCAATCACCTGCGCCGTGCCTTCTGGGTCGTCGTCGTAGCCTTTCATGACCACGAATCCGCGGGCGCAAATCTCGCCTTGTTCGCCGGCCGGGAGGGTCTCGCCGGTGATGGTGGAAACGACCTGGATCTCGGTCTGCGGCATGGCACGGCCCACGGTATTGACGCGCACCTCGATCGAGTCGCCGGCGTCGCTCATGGTGACGACAGGCGAGGTTTCGGTTTGCCCGTAGGCAATGACCAACTCGCCGATGTGCATCTCGTTGAGGACGCGTTTCATGAGCTCGATGGGACAGGGGGCGCCGCTCATCATGCCGGTGCGCAGACTGGTCAGATCGTAGGAGGGGAACTCGGGAGTGGCGAATTCCGCTACGTACATGGCGGGGACGCCGTAGACCGAGGTGGCCCGCTCGTCGTGGATCGCCTTGAGGGTGGCGCGGGCGTCGAAGGTCCAGTTGGGCAGAATAATGGCTGCGCCCGAGTTGACCGAGGACATGGTTCCGATGACGCAGCCGTAGCAGTGGAACAAGGGCACCGGCAAAACAATCTTGTCCTGCTCGGTGTAGTGGAAGCCCTGGGCCAGGAACTGTCCGTCGTTCACGATGTTATGGTGCGTGAGCATCACGCCCTTGGGCAGACCCGTGGTGCCGCTGGTGTACTGGATGTTGGCCACATCGTCCACGGCCACGAAATCGGGCAGTTCGCCGGGGGCGTCGAGGAGCGCGGGCCAGTCGGGCGAGTCGAAGTAGATGGTGTGCTCCAGTTCCAGCGTCAGCCCGTGCCGTGCCCGGCTCAGGATCTCCTCGTAGTCGGCGCGCTTGTCCTTGTGCCACAGGAAAAGCGCCTTCATCCGCGACTTGGAGAGGGTGTACTGGAGCTCGTGGGAGCGGTAAGCCGGGTTCACGTTCACCAGGGCCGCACCGGCCCGCGCGCAGCCCATGTGCATCACGATCCACTCGATGCAGTTGGTGGACCACAGGCCCACGCGGTCGCCCCGACGGATGCCCAGCGACCACAGGCCGCGGGCTACACGGTCGGCCTGGACGCTCAACTCAGCCCAGGTGAGACGCTGCGATTGGTGACACGAAGCCACCGCCAGCCGGTCGGGGAAGCGGTCGGCGGTGCGGTGGAGCAGATCGCCGATGGTCAATTCCAGCAAGGGGCGGCCAGGGCCGCAACTGTAGCTCAACATAGAAAGTTTTTCTTCAACAGGCATGTCTATGGGATTCTGAACACAAAGCGCAGTGTATACCCTGGCGGAAAGAGCGATCCAGTGCATTCGTCACGGACGGCGGGGCAGTGATGGGAGTAAGCGGACGTTCTTCGGCCCGACGGCTGAGTGGCATTTCGCCGATTCTTGCAATTCAGGCAGATTGAAGCCGGACGGTTGCACCGCACGAAAAAGCGCGCGAACCGAGTAACCCGTGCTGCCGAGCTTACGCCGACCTGATTTCCTGCACGCCAGGTTCGTACAGCGGGGCGGAGTCGGGTTCGGCAATCCGGATCAGACGGTGCAGATAAGCCCGCGAAATGCACAGGCTGCGAGCGGCCAGCGTCTTGTTTCCATTGTTCTCGCGCACCGCGTTTGCCGCCAGCTTGACCTTGTAGTCGCGAAGTTGCCGCTCAAAGGATCCCACAGGATGGAAGTCGCTGAAGTCGACGATGTTCTCTTCCTGTTCCTGAATCTTCAGGGGCAAATCCTCCAGGCGAAGAGTCTCTTTGCTGGCCAGGATGATGGCGCGCTGAATCACGTTTTCGAGTTCGCGCACATTGCCGGGCCAGGAGTACACCTCGAGGGCGGCCAGTGCATCGTGATCGATGTTCTCCATCGGCTTTTGATACATCTCGGAATAGTGCCGCAGAAAATGCGTGGCAACCTTCGAGATATCTTCCGGATGTTCCCTCAGCGCCGGCGATTCAATCCTCATCACATTGATGCGGTAATACAGATCCTGGCGGAATTTTCCCTGTGCGACCATCTCTTCCAGGTCCTGGTGGGTCGCGAAGATCAGACGCGCCTTCAGCGGGATGAGCCGGTTGCTGCCCAGGCGGCTGAATTCCATCTGCTGCAGCACGCGCAGCAGCTTGACTTGCGTGTACAGGCTAAGGTCGCCGATTTCATCGAGGAAGAGAGTGCCTTCGCCCGCCTGCTCGAAGTAGCCTTCGCGCGCTCCCACCGTACCGGTGAATGCGCCCTTTTCGTGGCCGAACAACTCAGCCTCGATCAGCGTTTCAGGGATGGCGCCGCAGGAGACGGCCACAAACGGAAGGTTAGAGCGGACGCCGAGATTGTGGATGGCGCGCGCGATCAGTTCTTTGCCGGTGCCACTTTCGCCGGTCACCAGCACAGAGGCGTTGAGATCGGTCACGCGGCGCACAAGCTGATAAACCTGCTGCATCTGCGGACTGGACCCGATCAGCCGGTCGCAGCTGTTGCCGCGCTCCAGTTGCTGCTGCGCGTTCTGGAGTTGCCGCTTCAGCGAGGAACTTTCGCTCGCGCGGCTGAGCATGATTTTGAGATCCCGAATCGAAGGCGGTTTGCGGCAGTAGCCGTAGGCGCCCATCCGGACAAGTTCGAAAGCGGTGGGCCGAAGCGCATCGTTGGCCAGAACCACCGCCGGGACCTGGGATGCGATCAGGTGCCGGGAGCACTCCAACCGCTTCTGCAAAGAATCGTGTTTCGAGTCCAGATCCAGGATCAGAACATCGCAGCCGCCCGCCCGCACGATGTGGTTGATGCCCTCTTCATTCGACTCCAGGAGAACATTGAAATCCTTCCCCAATGAAGAAGAAAGAAGGGGTTGCAGCGTGCTGTCTTCTGAATAAAGTCCGATCCGGGTCATGAGCGGTCCATCTCCTCGACTGCGCCCCCGAGGAAGCAGCGCATCTTGCCACCTTGCGAAACCTGATGTGGAACCTTTGTCGTCGAACCTTTCCGCCATTGCGGCGTGCGGGAGTGTCCCTCGCCGCTCAGATGTTCGCGGGAAAAGCGGTACAGAGAGCGCCTAGAAACCTGTTTCATTATCGTCACCGCAACACAATTACTTCAATGCGACATTGGTGCTACCTCCTTCCCACATTGGCACCAGCCGCAGAAATGCCAAAGCTCCGGCAAATAAAGGTAAACCGCTGCCAAAGCCTGCGAATCACCTCATGTTGCATTGGCATGAAGCCGGAAGGAAGACTGATACGGGAGCCTCGAACTCAAGTCTCATGAACCCGTTGCAAATGAGTCAATGACACCTAGGTACTGCGGTAAGAGCACAAAAGTAACATATTTATATTACCACTTATCCTCGTCGATCGGGTGAAGGTCGTGTGACTCACTCGCCGACGGGCCTCAGCGGCCGGAATCAATTGCGCCACTAATCCATATAACTTATATGTTTATATATACTTACATTGATATTCTCGTCTTCCTTATCCTCCGCTCGACGGCCTCGATCAGTGTTCGAGGCCTCCCTCCTACCCATTCCATTTTGTCCCGCTCTCATTCCCAGGGTCGCCTGGGGCGCTATTACGTGACTTGGTTCAGGGAGGCAAATCTTGCTCTGATCTCATTGAATTCAATGCCCGTTCTTGCGAATATGTTCCCAATTTGCCGGTGGATGGCGACCGAAATCGCGTCCGCGGAGGATACGGCGCAGGCTTCGCCGCCGCGGTACGATGTCTATGCTCTGTTCCACTTCGGGATTGGTCCTGTAAACACCAGTGCACACCTGTCCTGAGAGCAAATTGACTAAACCCTCTGGATTCAATCTTTCCCGTCGCATCCCGGTTTGGAGACAAAATTGCTATTTAAAGTTGCCTGAATTGGGAGGAAGGATCTTGCCCATGCATTCGATCGCCTGGTGGCCGACGCTCATCGTTCTCGCTGTGGCGACCTTTACGGACCTGCGCAGCCGGCGCATCCCGAACTGGCTGGTACTTCCGTTTCTGCTTGCAGGGGTTGCAGTTTCCGGCTGGTTCCACGGCTGGCATGGAATCGGCCAAAGCCTTGCCGGTCTTGGACTTGGCGTCCTGCTTTTCGGCGTCCTGGCCTGGATGGGAGGCATGGGAATGGGCGACGTCAAGCTGTGCGCAGCGATCGGAGCCTGGATTGGCCCGATGCAGTTGTTGCTGGCGCTGGTCCTTACCGGCATCGCCGGAGGGGTCATGGCCCTGTGCTGGGCGGCTTTTGGAGGATTTTTGAGCGAGATGTTCAAGGGGACTGGCGATCTTATTGTGGGGTTCAAGGAACGGGGAATGCGTGCCCATCCGGAGCTGGTTCTTTCCAACCCCCTTGCGCGCAAGATGCCTTACGCGCCGGCGATCGCAATCGGAACGCTGCTTTCTTTCTTTACCCGTTGAGGAACGGAGTTTGCGTTATGGCCAGTCAAGAGACAAATTATCGACGTTACTCAGGTCAACCCGCAGAAATGCCGCAATCGGCAGGGAATGGCGGTTACACGATGCCTATCAATACCCAGGATTCCGAATCCCTTGGTCCCAGCGTCTTATCCATCGCGCTGATCGGGCCGGATGAGCAGCGCCGCAGGGCGGTTGCCAGCGCTCTTGCGGGATCGCAGGCTGCAGTGACCAGGGAGTTTGCTACCTATCCCCCCGACCTCGACGATGTGCCGCGACTGCTGGAGCAGCACTACGACGTCGTCATTGTGGACTTGGACAGCGACCCGGAATATGCCCTCGACCTGGTCGAGAGCATTTGCACCAACGGCGCCGCAACCGTGATGGTTTATTCGGCGCAGGCCGATGCGGAACTTCTGGTTCGCTGCATGAGGGCCGGAGCCCGCGAGTTTCTCACCCTGCCCATGTCCCCCGGAGCCATGGACGAAGCCCTGGTTCGGGCCTCGGTCCGCCGTCCGGCAGTCCGCATCTCCAAAAAAACAGCCGGCAAGCTGCTGGTCTTCCTCGGCGCCAAAGGCGGTTCCGGCGTGACCACCCTGGCTACCAATTTTGCGGTTTCGCTCGCCACGGAATCCGGCAAGAGCACGCTGCTGATCGATCTCGATCTTCCCCTTGGAGACGCGGCGCTTGGCCTGGGAATGACGGCGCAGTATTCGACCGTCAACGCGCTGCAGAATTCCAGCCGTCTGGATTCGACATTTCTCTCCACGCTGCTTACCAAGCACAATTCGGGCTTGAACGTGCTTGCGGCTCCGGGCAAGTTCGCCCAGGCCCCGGTCGCCAGCAACGAAGCCGTCGACAAACTGCTCTCCGTCGCTCTGCTGGACTTCGATTATGTCGTGGTCGATGCCGGATCGAGGCTCGATTTGGCCGGCACCGCTCTCTTCGCGGAATCCTCGACTGTCTACCTGGTCACCCAGGTCGGCATTGCCGAACTGCGCAACTCGAATCGCCTGGTCTCGGAGTTTTTCGCCGCGGGCGGCCCCAAGCTCGAAATCGTGCTCAACCGGTATAGCAGCCGCACCCTGGGGGTTGATGAAGAGCACATTACCAAGGCTCTTACCCGGCCCGCCCAGTGGAAGGTTCCCAACGATTACGCCACCATCCGGGAGACGCAGAACACCGCTACTCCGTTCTCGCAGGGGAACACGGCTATTTCGCGGGCCATCCAGCAGATGGCCAGGGCGGCATGTGGGCTGGATAGAAGCCCGGAAAAGAAAAAGGGATTCAAGTTATTCGGATGATGTGTTGTTTTTTAGGATGGGTTTAACGTGGAACATTTGAATCTCGAGCAGTTCAAAGCGGAAATACACCGGACTCTGATCTCGAAGCTGGATCTGGAGAAGCTGTCGCGCGTCAACTCCAGCCAGGCGCGTCAGGCCGTGGCCGGCATGGTGAACGAGATCATCAGCAGTCAGCGGGTTCCGTTGAGCTATGACGAGCAGGAGCGGATCCAGGCCGATTTGCTCGACGAGGTCTTTGGCCTCGGTCCGCTGGAACCACTGCTCAGGGATCTGAAGATTTCGGATATTCTCATCAACGACAAGGATCATGTCTTTATTGAGCGCGGAGGTCTTCTTCAGAGGGTCGATACCAGTTTCCGCGACGATCGCCACCTGTTGCAGATCATCGACCGCATCGTTTCGCGCGTGGGCCGCAGGGTGGACGAGTCCTCGCCGATGGTCGATGCGCGCCTGCCCGACGGCTCCCGCGTCAACGCCATCATTCCGCCGCTTGCACTGGACGGTCCTTCCCTGTCCATCCGCCGCTTCGGAACCGGCCCCCTCGCGGCCAACCAACTGGTGCAGTTGAAGAGCATTTCCGCGGAGATGATGGAGGTGCTCTCCGCCGCCGTGCGCGCGCGCATCAGCATCCTCATCTCCGGCGGAACCGGCGCCGGCAAAACCACCTTCCTCAACATCCTCTCGCAGTACATCCCGCAAAGCGAGCGCATTGTCACCATCGAGGACGCGGCGGAATTGCGGCTGGCGCAGGAAAACATCGTGCGCCTGGAAACCCGTCCGCCCAACGTCGAAGGGCAGGGAGCGGTCCGCCAGCGCCAGTTGCTCATCAACAGCCTCCGCATGAGGCCCGACCGCATCATTATTGGTGAGGTACGCGGAGAAGAGGCTTTCGACATGCTGCAGGCCATGAATACCGGCCACGAAGGCTCGATGGCCACGATTCACGCAAACACCACGCGCGACGCCCTTACCAGGCTGGAATCGATGGTCGCGATGACCGCCATGGGTCTGCCGGAAAAAACCGTTCGCCAGCAGATCGCTTCGGCGCTTACCATCGTCGTCCAGGTCTCGCGCATGAGCGATGGCACCCGCAAAGTGGTCAGCATCTCCGAGATCACCGGCATGGAAGAGAACGTCATCAGCATGCAGGACCTCTTCACTTTCAATAAGAAAGGAATCGGACCGGACGGCAAGGTCATTGGCACATTCCAGCCGAGCCACATCCGTCCCAAGTTCCTCGAACGGCTCCGGGTCTCGGGTATCATCCTGCCGCCGAGCCTTTTCGAGCATGCAACGGAAGTCAACTGAGCGCGCAGAGGGTAGAGAAATATGGAGTTGCTCATAGTGCTCGTGTTCTTGGGAGTGTTCACGGTCACCGCTCTGCTGTTGATCGCGAGCGGCACGGGGGCGTCGGAGAAGGCCAAGCAGGCCCTGGCCACGCTGGACTCGGCTCTGGCCGCCGGCACGCCGCAATCGCCCGACCAGATCGTCGATTTGCGCAAGAACGAGTTGCTCAGCGCCATCCCCGTGATTCACCGCTGGCTGTTGAAGATCGAGCTGGCCCCGCGCTTGCAGCGCCTGCTTTATCAGGCCAATCTCAAGTGGACCGCGGGAGGGATGCTGCTGATATCTATGGCCGCCTGTGTCTTTCCCGCCTATGGGATTCACATCGCCACCCGATCCGATGTCCTTTCCTTGTGCATCGGGGGGGTGCTGGGCTTCGCTCCGCTCGGATTTGTGCTTTTCCGGCGCAAGAGTCGCTTCGCCAAGTTCGAAGAAGGGCTGCCGGAAGCACTGGATATGATGGTGAGCGCCCTCCGCGTTGGACACAGCTTCAGCGCCTCGATGGGCTTGGTGACGCGCGAGTGCCCCGACCCCGTTGGCAGCGAGTTCCGGATTTGCTTCGACGAGCAGAACTACGGACTCGAGCTGAAAACCGCCATGGAAAACATGATCGCCCGGGTTCCGCTGCAGGATCTCAGAATGGTCGTCACGGCGATCCTCATCCAGAAGGAGAGCGGGGGAAACCTGGCCGAAGTGCTCGACAAGACGGCTTCCATCATCCGCCAGCGCTTCCGCCTGAAACGCCAGGTCAGGGTCCACACCGCGCAGGGACGACTCACTGGGTGGGTTCTGACCGCGCTGCCCATCGGGCTCGGATTCGCCTTGTATCTCGTTAACCCTGAACTGATGAGCGTTCTGTGGACGCGCCCGGTCGGCGTCATGCTCCTCTATATTGCCGCCGGCATGATGGTAGTGGGCGGTTTAATCATTCGCAAAATCGTCAACATGGACGTTTGAAGGATCGTATGGGATTTGCGATTTTCACCTTTTGTGTCGTTTTTCTGCTGATCGCCAGCGGAGGGCTGCTGCTGTTCTATCGCGAAGCCATGATCGAGAGGATCTCGGCCGCGATCACAGGGCAGTCGGTGCAGAAGAAAAGTCTCCTCGATACTCTTCATCGGTCGGGCGCTTCGCTGGGCGGCGTTGTCGAGCGTTTCGAGCGCATTCTGCCCAGGAGTCAGGCCGAATCTTCTGTGGTGCAACAGCGCCTCATCCGTGCCGGCTTCCGCTCCGACTCCGCGGTCAAAATCTTCTATGGCACCAAGGTGCTGGTTCCTCTCTTCCTCTGTTTCCTGGCTCTGGCCAGCGGATTGGCCGACCAGGGCGCCTTCTTCGTCTATGCCACCGCTCTGGGCCTCGGATTCCTGGCCCCGGATTTCTGGCTGGGAAGGAAGATATCCACCCGGCAAAAGAAGATACGGCTCGGCCTGCCGGATGTGCTCGATCTTTTGGTGATCTGCATCGAGGCCGGGTTGAGCCTGGATCAGGCTACGGTCCGGACCGCCGAGGAATTGAGCACGGTTCAGCCGGAGCTGAGCGATGAATTGAACATCGTCGTACTGGAACAGCGCGCCGGCCGACCCCGTTCCGATGCCTGGAAACACATGGCGGAGCGGACCGGAGAGGATAGTGTGCGCAGTCTCGTTTCCATGCTGGTTCAATCGGAGCAGTTTGGAACCAGTATCGCCAGGACCTTGCGTGTGCACTCCGACACGCTCAGAACTCAGCGCGTTCAGCAGGTGGAGGAAATGGCGGCGAAGACTACCATCAAGCTGCTCTTCCCGCTTGTGCTGTTCATTTTTCCCTCGCTTTTTCTGGTAACCCTAGGTCCGGCGGTTATTCTTATGTCGGAATCGTTCAAAACCCTCAACCATTGAGAGAAGGGAGAGACCTATGGACAATGTCACGATTATCCGGATTGTTGCCGGCGTGCTGTTTGTGATCGTGTTGGTCATTCTGATCCAGCGCCGTCGCACTCGGGTGAAGTAGTACGGGAAACGTCGGTGGGCCGGTGGCGCCGGGATCAATCAAGCGCATCACTTGCACGCTTTGCAATTCTCTTGGCCGGCAAGCCCGCCGTTTTGGCGGCGGGTAATGCCGGAGCACTGCCCGGACTGCCGGGCGCATGAGTCATGCACTCGCCCGGCTTTCCGCCCGGTGAAACCGAAACCTCCGTTCCTGAGCCAGCACGGCCGCTTCCAGGCTTGGCGATCTCAGAGAAAGGAAGTACGTGAACGATTGACCGGACTGAGCGGGTCGAACCGCCAGCAGGAGAAATATGGCTACACTCGAATGCGAGTTCGCGCCCAGGACGGGAGACGAAATGGAAACACGGAAGTTTTGCGTCTACAACCAGACTCGGGAATCCTTCCTCAGCCTGGGAGTTGCCGTCTCGGATACCAGGTCCGCGGACGTCAAGGAGATGATTGAGAAACTCGCGCTCCGGTTCGATGAGGGTCTTTGGCTGGTTCCCTCCAGAGGCATTCCCACCGTGGGGCTGCATTCGCCTCTCGATCTGGTTTACCTGGACGAGGAGTACCGAGTCATCGGCATGATCGAGTCCTTCCCCGCGTTCCATATCGCTCCTTTGAGCAGACCGGCCGCAAGCGTTCTGGCGCTTCCGGCTCATACCATTTATACGTCGCAGACCCAGACGGACGATCATCTTGTGATCTGCCTGGCCGAAGACATGGAAGCCCGGCTCAGAGAGGAACATACGAAATCGCAGCAGCCGGTTGAGGTGAACGGTTTCAATCTTGGTGCCGATGGCATGAATTCCTTGAGAAAGCGCTTCGAAAAATGGTTTTCCGCGGATAATCGGAAGGCCAAACGCTTTCCCTCTCCCCAGTTGGCTGCCTATTACTGGACCGGCGCCGCTCCGGTGGAGCACACCATTCGGGATATTAGTTCGACCGGATTGTTTCTGCTGACCGACGAGCGCTGGTACCCCGGCACGCTGGTGAGGATGACGCTGCAAAGGACGGATCCCGTGGAGGAAGGTGTCGATCGCGCGATTGCCGTCAATTCCAGGGCCGTCCGGTGGGGAGACGATGGCGTCGGTCTCCAGTTTGTTTTGCCTGAGCCCCAGGATCAGCGCCGGGGATCGAATCCCCTGATTGATGGGGTGGACCGGAAGACGCTGGAGAAGTTCTTGCAGTGGCTCAGGACGGGCAAACGTTAGTGCGCCCTTGGGGTGTGTCCGGGAGTTTGCAGGTATTTGGCTACAGGTGGTCCGATCGAGCGGGATTGCGACGCTGGCGGCGCCTGGAGGAAGAAACGATGAAGAATCCGAGTGAAGTGCGTGGCCAGATGAAGGCCCCCATGGGCAGTTTTCGCCGTGCCCTGGAGCGAGTGACAGCGCGTTTCAAGACCCGGTCCTTGGGGGAGCGGATTTGCGCTGGCAGCGAGGGCGCGGCGATGGTCGAGATGGCGCTGATGTTTCCGATCTTTCTCATCCTCATGACGGCCATTTTTACCTTTGGGATTGCCATCAACAACCAACTGACGCTGACCCAGGCGGTGGGGGCGGGGGCGCAGTATCTGCAGACCATCCGCACCAGCACCACGAACCCATGCAGCGACACATTCACGGCGATCAAGAACGCGGCGCCGAGCCTGACCTCGTCCAAGATCACGGTGACGGTGACGATGAACGGCATCACGCCCACCCAGACAGGGAATTCGTGTTCCGGCGCCCAGACGGACCTGCAGCAGCAGACGCCCGTGACGGTGACAGCAACCTATCCATGCAACCTTTCAATCTATGGAAAGAACTATGCACCCAACGGCTGCGCGCTATCCGCGACGGTGACGGAGTATGAGTACTAACGGGAGAAGCACGGAGGCAAATTCAATGAGAACGAGCAGTTTGTCCTTTGTAGTGAAGCTCTTCAACGACCAGAGCGGGCAGGTGATGTTCTGGGCAGTGGGCGGCATGTTGGCACTGTTGGGAGTGGCCGGATTGACGCTCGATGTCGGTCACGCCTACATGGTACGCAGCCAGCTTCAGAACTCGGCCAATGCGGCGGTACTGGCGGCGGCGGGCGTGGTGTACAACACCTCGGCGACCAACAATGCAACGACCTTTGCGAACGAATACAGCGCATCGACGAGCGACAAGAATGTCTACACCAACCTGGGAACCGTCACCACGACGGTGACCACGAAGTGCCTGAACTCGCTGCTGCCAAGCGGATCGGCTTGCGGGTCCAGCACGGCCGCGAACGCTGTCCAGGTCACGAATACGGTGAGCGTACCGACCTGGTTCATGCAACTCTTTGGTGTCAAGACAATTACCGTGGGGGCCACCGCGACGGCGACCATGCAGGGCATTGCGCAACCGTGGAACGTGGCCATCATCGTGGATGCCACGGGGTCCATGAGCACGGCCGACTCCGACTGTGGCGGAGTTTCGGAGTTCCAGTGCGCCATGAATGGCGTTCAGGCTCTGCTGCAAACCACCAATCCCTGCCCCTCGGGCGTGTCCAGCTGCAGCGGCACCGGCGCGAATTTTCGCGTGAGCCTCTTTTCGTTCCCAGGCGTTTCAACGAGCACGGTTTCGGATGACTCCACAAATTGCAACGCCACTCCGAATTACATGATGTACACCCTACCGTTGCCTACGGCAACGTCCTATACGCCTCTGACGTACTCCACGAGCGGTAGTCACCCCGTGTCGTGGACTGCAACCTACCAGATCGTCGGGTTTTCGAGCGACTATTACCAGCCGACCGCCTCCAATGGGTTAAACCCCAACTCCGCGCTTGTCGAGGCCGTCACCGGTTGTATGACCCCCATCACCGCGCCCGGCAGCGGCACCGGAGGTCTCAACGGCGCCCCCTCCTCCAGCGGCGGCGGCATCACGTATTATGCCGGCACCATCTATGCGGCGCAGGCGGCGCTGCTTGCCGAGCAGGCCGCGAATCCGGGCTCGAAGAACGCGATCATCTTCCTCAGCGACGGTCAGGCGAACCTGCCCGCCAGCGCCAACGATCTGCCATCGGAGCAGAGCTACAGCATTCCGGCTGCCAACGGACTCTATACGTTAACGGGCAACGGCTCGTATCCCGACATCAAGGATCAGTGCCAGCAGGCAATCGCGGCAGCCCAGGCTGCCACGGCCGCGGGGACCACAGTGTACTCCGTCGCCTATGGCTCCGAGGATACGGGATGCGGCTCAGGATCCGGTCATACCGATACGACGCTTTCTCTCACGAATCAGGCCGGTTTCAACGCCCCCTTCACGCTCTCGACGCTCACCCCATGCGTGACGATGGAAAACATCGCGAGTTCGCTGGCGACTTTCTATTCCGACTACAACCAGAGCGGATCGGGCAGCACCTGCCAGGACGCCTCGCATACGGTTGTGAGCCTGCAGGATATCTTCCTGTCGATCGGGGCCAACTTCACCACGCCCCGGTTGGTTCCCAACAACTCCAAATAGACGCTTGAAGGAGAAACCCTCCGCCGCCTTGCGGGTCCGTGTACCGGACCCGCAAGGCGGCAAGCCTCATTCCGCATCTTCCGGAATAATCAGCAGCACTTCTACTTTGGCGACCCGCCCATTCTGCATGGCCGGCCTGAATTGCCACTGCGCCAGCGCGTCCAACACGAACTGGGCCTGCGCGAAGTCGAGCGGGAACGCGATGGTCAGGGCCTCGAAGCGGCCGGCCTCGTTCACGAAGCCGTGCACCATGAGGGCGTCGGCATTGACCACGTCGGAGGAAAGATTGGGGCGCACGATGTTATACGGCCAAGGCGCCTCGAGCCGTGCGATGCTTCCCGCTTCCGCTGCATCGTCGGCGCGCGCAAGCGAATACTGGAGAATCCAGCTCTTCGCCAGGCCCACGTGCAGATAGACCGTATAGGCCAGCCTGCCGCTCCAGAGCCCTGCCGTCTCAGGAAACTGTTCTTCCATCGAGGAGCCCACCACAACCGCGCCGAATTGTCCGTTCTTCGGCAAAGTAATGCGGTTGGCCGAAAGCGCGTTGCCGTTCCCGGCGCCCGTTCCCGGCGGCGCAGCGGCCTTGGGTGTGTCAAGCGCGGTAGCGGTGCCCGCTGAACCCGGCTCTTTCTCCGCATCGTCCGTACTCCGTTCCGCGCCGGATCGGCTGTTTTTGCCAGCCGTGTCTCCGCTTCCCGCCGGGGAGGATTTGCCCGACTTTCCTGGCGAGAGCGGATCAGCCGCATCCGCCGCCGCTGTCTCATTGGCGGGCGGCAGCGTGATGGTTCCCTCCGGCATATGCAGATCGGAGAGCGACATCGCAGCGGCGGGAGTCGGTTTTTCGTCCGATTTCGAGGTCGTCTCAGGAGGTTCCTGCGGCAATGCGGGTCCGTGAACGACAACCGGCGTATTGGTGCTGGGTGTGAGCGGCTGAGGCTCGATCGCGGTTTCGCTGGATGAGAGAGCTGTGTCCGCCAGTTTAGTCTCTTCATTGGGCGGATCGAGGGAAGGTTGGGCGTCGGCGGCCGTGGCCTCATGCGGAGAGGGGGGAACGATCTTTTTGGCCGCGGACTTTTGCGCGGACCATAGCAGCACGGCAGGGACAGGAATCTCTTGCGGGAGCAGGAGATTGGGAGGCAGGTCCGGCTGCACCAACGTCTGCGGCGCCGGTGTCCGCTGGGCAAGTTCCCGCGGAATCCTTGGCGGCGCGGCCGCCTGCCCGCCAGCGGCATGCGTGCGCGCCGTGGGACGCGGGCCTGGATAGAAATTGCCATTCGCGCTCTGCCGCTCCGGGCTGTGCAGATCCAGCTGCCGAATGGAAAATGGCACGGGGACAATCCGATCCTTCACCTGCGGCGTGTACAGGATCCCCAAAGACAACAGGCCCACCACTCCGCCATGCACCAGAGCGGAGAAGACAAAGGAAATGGGCCCTGGGCTCGGCTCCGGCCTCTGGGTGAAGAGCGTGATCGTTTGGGAAGACCTCATGATTGGATAGAATCCCTCCCGGCGCCGCCTGATCCTACTTTACAGCGCTTCAGGGGCCCTTGGAGTTGCCGAAATGCTATTGCAGATTCTTTCCCGATCCTGCATGCTAGCGGCCACCTCATGGCTCTCTTGGTACCTCACAATCGTGCGACTGAAGTTGAATGTTACAGCGCCGCTACCCAGAGATAAACTGAACTCGCGTTCACACTTGTCGGACGCTTTGCCGATAAATACCAAGGGGGGCGTGAAATCGATCCTTGTATTCATTGGCGCAGCATTTGCCACAAGTGACAGAAAGGCGGAACTGGTCGCACGCCAGTTCGTTGGGATTCTGAATGAACCGAAGACTGCTCACCGTCCTCCTCATCGCTTTCATCGTTGCGGCCGCATGCGCCTTTCTCGTCTTCCGTGTGCTCGGTAACCGTCTGGCGGCGGCGCGTCCGGTACCTACCACGAGCGTGGTCGCGGCGAGAGCGGACATTAAACTCGGAACCGTACTTACCGCCGCGGACCTGACCAGCATCGAGATCGCGGGCTCGATCCCCAAGGGCGCCATTCAAGACCCGAAGGCCGTCGTTGGCCGCGGCGTGATCTCCGACCTCTATCAGGGCGAACCCATTCTGGACAGCCGGTTGGCAGCCGTCGGCTCGGGAGGCGGACTGGCAGCCACCATCCCAACGGGCATGAGAGTCAGCGCGGTCAAGGTCGACGAGGTGGTGGGTGTGTCTGGATTCGCGACTCCCGGAATGCGCGTCGATGTCCTGATTTCGGGTATCCCTCCCGGCGGTTCGATCGGGAATGAGGGGACTCAGGTGCGCACGATTCTTCAGAACATCGAGGTGAAGTCGGCCGGCACGGATTATCAGAAGGACGCCGACGGCAAGGCAAAGCCGGTTCAGGTCGTCAACCTGCTGGTCACTCCGGAGCAGGCGGAGGTCCTCAACCTTGCCAGCAATCAAATGCATATCCAGCTTGTGCTGCGCAATCCATTGGACACGACCATCGCCAAGATTCCGGGCACTGCCATGGGCAACCTGTTTGGAGATAACAAACCGCCGGAAAAGCCGCTGACTGTCAAACGCGTCCAGGCTCCTCAAAAAAGCGCACCCAAAGCCTTTTCGATTGAAGTGATCAACGGATCGGAGCGAAGCGAACAGAAATTCTCTCGTCCTGAGGAAAAACAGTGAGAGTGAAACCGGGCATCTCCATCGCATGGTTCTGTGCATTGTCTCTTGCCGTCTGCGCCGGACCGCTCCTGCAGGCACAGGCGGCAGCGCCTCTCTCTCAACCCACCAGGGTCTCCAGCGAGGACTCCGCGAACGAACTCTCGGTTGCCGTGGGCAAATCCGTTCTGATCGACTTTGCGCGGCCCGTGACGCGAGTGGCCATCGGCCTGGGCGAATATGCCCAGGCCACCGCGATGAGCCCAACCGAGATTCTGATCAGCGGCAAAGCCCCGGGAGAAACCAGCCTGATTGCCTGGGATACGACCGGTGGCCGCCAGTTCTTCAACGTGACGGTTCGCCCCACCGCGAAGGTATCCAACGACGGCCTGGAAGCGATACGCCGCGAACTCAGAATAGAGCTTCCCGGACAAATCCTGAAGGTCAGCGCCGAGAACGGCGTGATCTTTCTCCGTGGAACGGTGAAGAATCTCAACAACTCCGACCGGGCGGTCCAGATCGCCTCCACCGCCGGAAAAGTCGTCAATCTGCTCAATGTTGATGTGCCGCCCTCGGAGCCGCAGATTCTCCTCAAAGTACGTTTCGCCAGTGTCGATCGCAGCAAGAGCAAGCAACTGGGCATCAATATGTTCAACAACGGACTGGGAAACGCGCTCAGCTCGATTTCGACGGGACAGTTCACCCCGCCGTTGACCGACTCCTCGGGAACGACCATTTCGAGCGACCAGAACATCATGGCTGCCTTTCCAGGGTTGGCCAATGTGGGCGCCACCATTCAGGCCCTCGAGACCAAGGGTGTTGTGGAGGTCCTTGCCGAGCCCAACCTGCTGGCGACCAACGGCAAACAGGCCAGCATCCTGGCTGGAGGGGAGTATCCATATCCGGTCGTTCAGGGCGGCGCTGGCAGCTCGGGCCCCACGATTACGATCATGTTCAAGGAGTATGGAGTTCGCTTGAACTTCATCCCCACCATTACTCCCCGCGGAACCATTCGCCTTCAGGTAGCGCCCGAAGTCAGTTCTCTGGACTTCACCAATGCCGTCGAGGTTTCCGGATTCGATGTGCCCGCCATTTCCACCCGGAAAGTGAAGACCGAGGTCGAACTGAAGGACGGACAGAGCTTTGTCCTCGGCGGACTGCTTGACAACCGCGAAACCGAAACCCTGGAGAAAATCCCGTTCATAGGGGATATCCCATTCATTGGCAAGCTCTTCCAGTCGATTTCGAAAAACAAGACCAATACCGAACTGATTGTCATTGTCACGCCGGAAATCGTCGCCCCCATCGAGGCTGGAACTGCCTTGCCTGAACTCAAATACCCGGAGAAGTTCCTGCCGCCCAACTCCGGCATTCCCATGAATAATCCGGATGCCAAGACGGCCGCCAACACTCTGCCGCCCTCGCCGCCAACCATACCCGTGGAGAAGTTGATTGAGAGTATGAAGCCGGAGACGCCATTGGTGATCGAAGGCGCCAAGGAAGGCTTTGGCGCGGCCTCGACCGGAGCAACAACTCCCGGTGCCGCACCGGCTTCTCCGTCGCAGTGAGGTTACCGGCCGCCTTGACTTGCGGCCGGCGGACCTGACGACGAGGCTTCCCGTCAGGGCTCAGATTCATGTGGATGTGGGAAAGAAATGTCTGGACACCGGTGTTCCGAGAGCACAGGCGCAATATGCGCCTTCTTGAGGCAGCGGCTACGAACAGGCGAAAGGACCTGAGGCAACCGGATGAATCCGCTCAGCGGGATCTTCAAGGCGCTCCGGAATTTGGCGAATCGAGGCCGGAAAGAAGCTCCACCCACCTGCTTGCAGGTCTCAAACCTCACGCGCCATACGGTGTTGGCCACCTGCATGGAAGTCGCCGACAGCGGCCCAAAACGCAATAAGGGGCTTCTGGGGCGAGAGAGTCTCGCACCTGGCGAGGGCCTGTGGATCGTCCCTTGCGAGGCCATTCACACCTTCTGGATGAAGTTTTCCATCGACCTCGTCTATCTGGACCGCAAGAACCGGATCAAGAAGCTCAAGAGCAATGTGGGGCCGTGGCGGCTGTCGGCATGTTTCTCCGCGCACTCCGTCCTCGAACTTCCGGCAGGCACCATCCGCAAAACGCTCACCAGCCTGGGAGACGAACTCGAAGTTTCGTCGGCCGCCCAGCCTATCGACCGGTCTGCTTCGCTAGCATGAAAATCAGGGCTTAGCGTCAGATTCCCTTCGCGGGGGTGGACGAAAGGGCCGTCTTACATTGCGTTGGCAACACCGCACGAATTGGAGCGTCGCTCAAACAGAGCGGGCTTCATAGACGGGAGACAAAGATGGAAAATCCGGCGAAGAAAAGCCTCTGGCGCGTCCTTGCCGCAGTTTGCATCTTCGCTGCCGGTTTTTGTCTCGTAGCCAGCATCTGTGTTGTGGGCCTGAGTGACACGAGTACGGCTAACCGGGATTTCATCGAGTATTGGGCGGTCGGACAGCAACTCATTCACGGCGCCAATCCCTACGATGCCGCAGCTATCATGCGCATCGAGCGGGCGGTGGGGTTCGATGGCATCCAACCCAGAATCACATTCAGTCCACCGGTGGCCTTCTTCCTCGTTTTGCCTCTCGGCTTGGTCAGCGCAAAGACCGGCCTCATCCTATGGCTGCTCGCTATCATGGTGAGTCTTGTGGCGTCGATCCGGATGCTTTGGACCTTGCATGGACGCCCGAACAACCGGTTACACCTGCTCGGCTATTTGTTCCCGCCCGTACTCGTCTGCCTGCTGGCCGGGCAGCTTGGAATCTTTCTTCTCCTTGGCATCGTACTTTTTCTCTACTTTCGCAAGTCGCGGCCTTTTCTTGCCGGCGCAGTTCTTCTACCCTGCGTCTTGAAGCCCCACCTGTTTCTGCCCTTCGCGATCGTGCTGCTGCTATGGGCGGTGAGCCGGAAGGCTTACCGGCTCCTCGGTGGATTTTCCGTCACGCTGCTTGCCAGTTGCGCATTCACACTCTATTTCGACATCCATGTGTGGTCTCAATACGCTCAAATGATGAGCGAATCGCGCGCTCTGCAATTGTCCCCCGCCCTGAGCGTTGCCTTCCGTATTCTCCTTGATCGCAATGCTGTATGGCTGCAATTCCTTCCCGAGGCCGCAGGTTGCACCTGGGCACTCTGGTATTTCTGGACCAGGCGCAGCTGCTGGCACTGGATGGATCAGGGCATGTTGCTTCTCATCGTTTCGGCGGCCTGCGCACCGTATGCCTTTTTCCCCGATGAAGCGATGCTGTTACCGGCCGTTCTGGCCGGACTCTATCGCGCGGAGGACTCCAATCGCTCGCTTCTTCCCTTCGTACTCTTCACAGGAGCCGCCTTGATCGAGGTGTTCACATTCGTTCCGATCGTCTCCATGTTCTATGTATGGACCGTGCCTGCATGGCTTGCCTGGTATCTCTACGCGACCGGAAGCAAGAGCGCAGCGGCAAAGGAAATTCGGAGCGGCGTAGCGTTGAACGCTGATTAGGCCCCCACGACACGAGAGCAGTGCATACAAGGAGGTGCTTCAACAGCGTGGCATTGTGTCGTGGCATGACTGTAGTCGTGCCACGATCAGGAGCCCAATAGAAGAAGCGGTTATTTATGCACAATGCCTAAACCCTTGCGTAGCCGAAAATGCCCTTCACGTTCCGGGCGAGAAACTGTCCACTTGGAGACGCGGCCCTCGTCCCTTCAAGAACGCGCTCGCGTTCCAGTGCCCGCCATTCTTGAATTCGACGATTGGCATCTGCCGATTCGGATCATAGTAGGCCTTCACGATGCGATGCACCGTCAGCCACTTTCACGGTAATACACCTTCAGGTCATGTATACGAGGCCAGTCTTTCCGGCTCGATCTGTATACATGCGTATACACCGCAGCCTTCGGTATATCTGTAAGTTATTGATTTATAATAGTCATCATCGGCGCAATGAATGGCTCTTCGCTTGCTAGATAAGGGGCATCGCCAGTCAAAAACTGGGAGAAATCAACCTTCGGGGAGAACACAAATGAACACCATGCTTCTCAAGCTTTATGTGAAGTTCCAGGACCTGATGAGCCGCGAGGAAGGTCAGGATCTGGTCGAGTATGCTCTGGTAGTTGGCCTCATTTCGATCGCTGCCGTCACCGGCCTCAAGGGCGTTGCCAGTGCGGTCAACAATGTCATTACCGGCATCACCTCCACCCTCAACACCGCCGCCTAAACCGGCTGACCCCTGCCAAAACAGGTTGGGACAGCTTAAATCAACCCGTTCGTTCTTTGGCGGGAGAGCTACGCAAGGCAGAGCGTTTGCCGCGCCGTACTCTCCCTGGCAAAGGGCGCGGATGTCGGCTCAGCCGCAAGCCGGTAGCTTCATCCTGTCTGAGGTCTGAACCGCGATCTCAGCTTGCCGCGTCTTGCGATACGGGGGGACGTAAGGATCTGGCCGAGTTTGCTCCGGTCACCGGTCTGATTGCAACGGGCGGCGGTCGCTGGCTTCATGCCTCTGGCCGCCCCTTCCATTGCGCTGATCGGTAGCCTTGCTTAGGCTCTGCCGGTGCAGCCTGCCCTCATCCAAAAGCTATGCAGTGGCATCTCAAATTCACTCGGTCGTTCCTGTGTAAAGAGATACGGCGAGTACGCAGGTTGCCGTGTGGTACTCTTCTTGGCTAAGGACTCGGCCAATGGGCAAAGGGGTAGTTCAATGCGGTCAGCGCTTTGGAAGCTCATTTTTGCGGTGCAAAGCATCTGGAGGCGGGAGGAAGGTCAGGACCTGGTCGAGTATGCCCTGGTCGTTGGCCTGATTGCCATCGCGGCAGTAGCTGGCCTTCATGGCGTCGCGTCCGCGGTCAAGAACGTCATCACAGGCGTCACAGGCACCCTCAACACAGCGGCCTGAACCTGATGATCCTGTTCTTGGCAGGGCCGGGACAATTCAAACGAACCCGTTCGTTCCTTCGCGGGAGATGGTGGCAGAGCAGTCCGGCTGCCGCGCTGTATTCTTCCCGGCTAGCGATCCGTAAAATGGCCAGTTCACAAGGAGATAGCCCCTATGTGGTCTGAAGTCTGGAGGCTCTGTCTCCGGTTGCAAAGCCTGTTGGCGCGCGAGGAAGGCCAGGATTTGGTCGAATATGGCTTGGTCACTATCTTGGTTGCGGTGGGTACGGTAGCCAGCCTGAGGACTGTGGCTGCCCCGATTAACGTTCTGATCGGCAACGCCATTGCGGCTGTCAACAACGCCGTCTAAATCCTTTAAAGTACGGATATGCCCCCGTCTTCTGCCCCGGAAACCGGCCACACGCTGCTGCTGATCGAAGCCGGTCTCACCTTTATTGCGATCGCCGCTGCATTCGCTTGGCCCCGGCTCGGTTCCTCGCTTTTCACGCGCCTGGAGCAGGCCTTTGCGCGGCTGGCGCGGAGAAAGGGCCTGGCGGTCGTGGCCGTCGGCCTCTCGGCATTCTTCTTGCGTCTCGCCATTCTTCCCCTGTGCCCCATTCCTTTACCGTTCATCCCGGACGATTTCAGCTTTCTGCTGGCGTCGGATACCTTCCTGCACGGCCGGCTCACAAACCCGACGCCAGCGATGTGGGTTCATTTTGAAACCCTCCACATCACCATGCAGCCCACCTACATGTCCATGTATTTTCCCGCGCAGGGACTGCTCATGGCTGCGGGCAAGGTGTTCTTCGGCCATCCATGGTTCGGCATCCTGACCGCCAGCGCGCTGATGTGCGCCGCCATCTGCTGGATGTTGCAGGCATGGCTTCCGCCTACCTGGGCGCTGCTGGGAGGATTCCTGGCGGTCCTGCGCCTGGGACTCTTCAGCTATTGGATCGATACCTACAGTGGCGCGGGATCGATCGCGGCGATTGGTGGGGCGCTGGTGCTGGGCTCGCTGCCGCGCGTCACGAAAAGGCCGCGGCTTCGCCACGCTCTGCTGCTCGCGTTGGGAGTCGTGCTCGTCGCCACCACCCGCCCCTACGAGGGCCTTCTTCTTTGCCTCCCAGTGGCGGCCGTTCTGGGCCGCTGGCTTCTCTTTGGAAAGAACAGGCCGTCCATGGCCGCGCTGCTGCGTCTGGCCGCGGCGCCGCTGGCGCTGATCGTTGCCGCCGGCGCCTGGATGGGCTACTACGACTACCGCGCCTTCGGCAGTCCCCTTACGTTGCCTTACTCCGTCGATCGTGCCACATACGCTGTGGCTCCTTACTATGTCTGGCAGTCGAAGCGGCCCGCGCCCGTCTACCGGCACGAATCGCTGCGGCGCTTTTATGTCGATTTTGAGCCGACCGATGTCGAGAGAATCCAATCTCCCGCTGGCTTTGTCCGTGGTACGCTGGTCAAACTTCAATGGGGGCTTCAATTCTATGCCGGCATCGCGCTCCTTTTCCCCCTCATCATGCTGCGGCGCGTTTTCCTCGATCGCCGCATTCGTTTCCTCATTCTGTGTGTGTTCATCATGACGGCTGGCGTCGGAATCGAGATCTATCTCATCCCGCACTATATAGCTCCATTCACGCCGGCCTTCTATGCCATCGGCCTGCAAGCCACGCGCCACCTCAGGTTTTGGAGCCCAGGCGGCCAGCCCGTGGGCCTCGCGTCCGTTCGGTTCATCGCTATGGTTTGCCTGCTCCTGGCCGGATTACGTCTCTTTGCCGGGCCGCTTCATCTCATGGTTCCCGAATGGCCTGCGGGCGAGTGGTCGGGCATGTGGTACGGCCCAGGATATTTCGGCACCGAGCGCGCAGGGATGGAGGCGCAACTGGAACAACTACCCGGCCCTCAACTCGTTCTCGTGCGATATTCCTCCGATCACTACCCCCTGGACGAGTGGGTCTACAACGCTGCGGACATCGATGGCTCCAAAGTCGTATGGGCAAGAGAGATGGATAACGCAGACAATCTTGATTTGATCCGCTATTATCGCGGGCGGAAGGTCTGGCTGGTGCAGCCCGACGCGCGACCCGTTAAACTGTCCCCGTACTTCGTTCCGGAGCAGGCCGCCGCTGTATCGCCGTGAGCCGCCCATCGGTCGCGTCATGAAGCTAGAACGAGTGCAGGAGTCGATTCCATGATCAACGGAAAGCGCATTGCTGTGGTGATGCCGGCGTACAACGCCGAAAAGACTCTGGAAAAGACCGTGCGGGAGCTATCCGACGTTGTCGACATCAAGATTCTCGTGGACGATTCCAGCAAGGACCATACTGCAGATCTCTCCCGGAAACTCGGCGTGCAGACCTTTGTTCACGATGCCAATTACGGCTATGGCCGCAATCAGCAAACCTGCTACCGCGAGGCTCTTGCCGCCGGCGCGGATATCGTGGTGATGGTCCATCCCGATTACCAGTACACGCCCTCCCTGGTACCGGCCATGGCCGGCATGATCGCCAGCGGCGTTTACGACATGGTCCTGGGCTCGCGCATTCTCGGCGGAGGGGCGCTGAAAGGCGGGATGCCCTTTTATAAGTATGTCGCCAACCGGTTTCTCACCTTCTTTCAGAACCTGTTTCTGGGCGTGAAGCTCTCTGAGTACCACACTGGATTCCGGGTCTTCTCGCGGGAGTTGCTTGAGACGCTTCCGCTGCTGGAAAACTCCGACGACTTTGTCTTCGACAACCAGATGATCGCCCAGGCCGTGTTCTTCGGCTTCCGCATTGGAGAGATTTCCTGCCCCACGAAATACTTTCAGGAAGCCTCTTCCATCAACTTCAAGCGCAGCGTGCAGTATGGATGGGGAGTGCTCGGAACCACGATCAGCTTCGCGTTGAACAAGCGGAACATCATTCGTTCGCCGAAGTTCGGCGCATCTGGCAGAAAACTGGATCAGAAGTATTATTCCAAGGTTGCGCAGGGCGAATGAGATTTCGAATGGAAGCGATGGGAATGCGAGTGCGCCAGCAAACGGAGCTTCACCTTTGGCAACACGGCGCAATTTTTCTGTTTGCCTGCGCCATCCTGATCACGCGGCACCCCGATGCGATATTCCACGCACAATTCTGGGCCGAGGACGGGCACGTTTGGTTTGCGGACTCCTATAACTTCGGGTGGTGGGCTGCGTTGCTCCGCCCACAAGACGGCTACTTTCAAACCTGCCCGCGTCTCGCAGCTTCGCTTGCGCTGCTTGTGCCGCTATCCATGGCTCCCTTGGCGCTCAATCTCATCCTAGTCGTCGCGCAGGCTCTCCCTGTGAACCTCCTGCTCTCCGCCCGTTCTTCGGCGTGGGGCAGCCTGCGCTTCCGCGCTCTCATGGCAGCGGTTTATCTGGCGCTTCCGAATTGCGCGGAACGGAGCCTCGGCGTCGGGTACACGCAATGGCTGATGGCTCTCAGCGCCTTCCTCATTCTCGTTGGCTCCGCGCCGCGTAGCATTGCAGGCCGGATATTCAACTTCCTCATTGTGGCGCTTTCTGGCTTGACGGGACCGTTCTCGGTCTTCCTTGCGCCAGTCGCCCTTATTCTCGCATGGAGGCATCGCGATCGCAGCCGGCTCGTGCCCGCTTGCGTCATCGCGGCTTGCGCTCTTGTTCAAGTCTGGGGGTTGCTGATTCTGAACCCATCCGGCAGGTCCCACTATGCCGCCCTGGGCGCCAGCCCCGCGTTGTTCATTCGCATACTCGCCAGACAGATCTATCTTGCTGCATTGTTCGGCCGCAACGGATTATCGGCGCCTTCAGACGATCGGCTCCTGGGCTTTCTCCTCTGCATAGCCGTTGCCGGAACTGCCATCGTCGCGCTCTGCTTCGCCAAGTCAGCCATACAAATGAAGCTTTTCCTTATCTTTTCTGCAGTTCTGTTTGTGGCTTCGCTCATCTCTCCGAACACTCACTCTCCCGCCGCGGGCTCAGCCTGGGAATTACTGGCGATCACGGGAGGGATTCGCTATTGGTTTTTCCCTACGCTTGCCTTCGCGTGGTCGATCTTATGGTGCCTTCACAGCCGGATTGCCATTCTCAAGGTCGTAGCGGCTTATCTTTTAGTCTTTATGTGTATAGGAATCGTTCACGACTGGAGGCTCCCCGCCCTCCAGGATCTGCAATTCGCCGAGAGTGCCAGACGATTTGAAGCGGCGCCAGCAGGAACGGTTGTTACCTTCCCGTTGAATCCGGCCGGTTGGAACATGCAGCTCGTCAAGCGTCAGTCAGGAAAATAAGCAGTCCTTTCTCTTCAGCTGACGGTTGGCAAGACGCATCTCGCTGGCAGTGCCGGGCGAAGACGCCTCCCGAGCGGACGAATTTGCGGTCTTGGATCGTTCTGGACAGGCTCATGAAAGCGTATACAATGTTGGCTGTCCTCGAATGCAGGGCCGCCCGCAACGCGGCCTGCGAGAGCCAGCGCCGCAGAAGCGGCGTCTTCTTTGGCAAAGGAGCCTTATGGATCGTCGCGATTTTCTCAAGACAACTGGAACGGTCATCGCCGGAGCAACGGTTGCCGCAGGGCTGCCCGGTTCCGGCTATGCCGCCGAATCGGCTCCCACCGCAACGGGACGCATGGTGCTTCCCATCAACCGCAATTGGCGCTATAGCCCCACCGACACACCCGTGGCCCACGCTCGTGAATTCGACGACACTGGTTTTGCCCGCGTCACCGTGCCCCACACCAATCTTCGCGTGCCGTGGCACAGCTTCGACGAAAAATCCTACGAGTTTGTTTCCGTCTATCGCCGCCGCTTCCGCCTGCCCGCCTCCGCGCGCGGCCAGCGGGTCTTTATCGACTTTGAAGGGATCATGACCGCCTCCACGGTCTGGATCAACGGCGTGCGGCTGGGCGAATACAAGGGCGGCTTCACGCCTTTCTCCTTTGAACTCACCTCTCATGTCGACTTCGACCGCGACAACGTTCTGGCCGTGGCCGTCGACTCCAGCGAACGGCCCGACATTCCGCCCTTTGGCAACGAGGTCGATTACCTGACCTTCGGCGGCATCTATCGCGAAGCCTCCTTGCGTATCGTCTCGCCCACGTTCATCGAGAACATCTTCGCGCAACCGAAGAATGTGTTGTCAGGTGACCCAACGGTGGACGTGCAATGCTGGCTTGAGAGCGAGCGGAAGTCACCAGAGGGCGGATGGAGTCTGGAAGCAGCGCTGTACGACGGCGAGCGACAGATCGCCAAGGCTACGCAGGAACTGCCATCCGGTGAAGACACGTGGAACCGGCCGTTCACCGTGAAGCTTAACAACTTCGACGCCATCGAGCTCTGGAATCTGAGTTCTCCAAAGCTCTACCGCGTCGAGGTGCGTTTGCTCAGCGGAACGCATCTGCTCGACCACGACTCGCGCCGCATTGGCTTCCGTGAGGCGCGCTTTACGCCGCAGGGCTTTTCGCTCAACGGCACGGTGGTCAAGCTGCGCGGCCTGGACCGCCATCAGACCTTTCCCTGGGTGGGCCAGGCCATGCCCGGCCGCGTGCAGCGCCGCGACGCCGTTATCTTGCGCAAAAACCTCCACTGCAACATCGTCCGCACCTCGCACTATCCGCAGTCGCGCCACTTTCTCGACGCCTGCGACGATATAGGTCTTCTGGTCCTCGAGGAGATTCCCGGTTGGCAGCATATCGGCGACAAGCCCTGGCAGGATATCGCCGTCGATAACGTCAGCCGCATGATCCGCCGAGACTGGAATCACCCTTCCGTCATTCTCTGGGGCGTGCGCATCAACGAGTCGCGCGACAACCACGACTTCTACGTCCGCACCAACGACTTGGCGCACCAACTCGACCCCACGCGACCGACCGGCGGCATCCGCTACTTCCAGGAGTCCGAGTTCCTCGAAGATGTCTTCACCATGAACGACTTCGGCTGGCCGCTCCAGGCGCCCAATCATCCCAACTATCTCATCACCGAATTCGCGGGCCACACCTACCCCACAAAGAACATCGACAACATCGAGCGCTTGCGCGAACACACCGTGCGCCACGCGCGCGTCCACGACCAGTTGGCCTCCAATCCGCAATACGCCGGTGGCATTGGATGGTGCGCCTTCGACTACAACACGCACGCGAATTTCGGCTCCGGCGACCGCATCTGCTATCACGGCGTCACCGACATCTATCGCGAGCCCAAGCCAGCCGCCGGCTTCTACCGCTCGCAGTGCGATCCCAGCGAGGAGATCGTGCTTGTGCCCGCGTTTCACTGGGCGCGCGGCGACGAGAGCATCGGTTTTACCAAGGCCCTGGTTTCGTCCAACTGCGATCACCTCAAGTTCTACGTCGCTGGCAGGCTGGTGGCCGAGGCCGATCCCGATCGCAAGCAGTTTGCGCATCTGAAGTACGCGCCCTTCACCGCGGACCTAGGGAACCGCCTCAACCCCTGGGGCGATCTGCGCATCGATGGATACATCGAAGGAAAATTGGCGATTTCGCGCAGTTTTTCGGGGAAGGGAATCGATGAGAAGTTCACGCTGCTGCCTGACGACACCGCACTGGTAGCCGACGGAGCCGACACCACCCGCATCGTTTTGCGCGTTACCGACGAATTCGACGCCATCCGCCCCTTCGCCGCCGACGCCATTCGCTTCGAACTCACCGGGCCGGCCGAACTCATCGGCGACAACCCCTTTTCCCTCGTCGGAGGCACCGGCGCGGTTTGGATTCGCGCCAGCGAACGGCCCGGCAAGGTGCGCCTAACCGCGCATCACCCCACGCTCGGCGCTCAACACGCGGACTTCGAGATCAAACCCGCCGCGCCCGAAGCAGCCTGACGCCGCGGGCGCGGCGATTCAGCAAGAGTATAGCTCTGGTCCTCACAGGGTTCTGTCTGCTAGGGCCAGGGCCAGTTGCAGCAACTGCTTTCTGCCGGCCATCGACATGGGCTCGTTGGGGGCCGGCGAAGTCTCCGGAGTCTGCTCCAGAACCTGCTCAATCCGGTTGATGTCCAGGCCGCCCGCATTGCTGTTCTTGAAGCGGTCCAGCACCTCCCTGGCCTTGGCGATCTGGCCCGTCTGATAGTAGAAGACCCCCAGGGTCGAATAGCTGCCAGGCCATTCCGGGAGCATACCCACGGAGCGCTCGAACTGTCCGGCGGCTTCCGCGGTCCTTCCTTCCAGAGCCGACGCCAGGCCTAATCCCCAAAGAATCTTTCCTGAACCGGGGATGCGGGCCTGGCCCTTCAATAGCGTCTGCTTCGCATCCGCGATCTGATTTGCGCGGAACTGGAGCAGGGCCAGGGAGAGATAGTCCTGATCGTTGTCCGGATTGCGGCTGATGGCGTTCCGGAATATCTCCTCGGCGCGCACGGTGTCGCCTTGGTGCGCGCAGATATCTCCGAGCAGCGTCAGGTAGGCATTGTCCTTGCGGCCTGCTTCCGATACCTGCCCGGCAATCTCCAGCGCCTGGGGATAAAGACGCATCCTGAAGTAAGCATTCTCCAGATCGAATTTCACTTCATCCGAATCCGGTTTTGTCTTGAGCGCCGCCTGAAAATGCTGGATCGCATCGTCGTACAGGCGGTAGCGGGCAAGCAGTACGCCGGTGCCGGTCTGCATCCGGAAATTGCCTGAAATTAACTTGTCGAGCTGCTCGATCGTGCTGCGCGCCTCGTCCAACTTTCCGGATTTCAGATACGCCTCGGCCAGCAGATATTGAACCTCAGGTTGGTCGGGACGCTCGCCGGCCTGCTTGATCAGCTCGGTCATGTCCTGCTGATCGCGCGCACCAGGAGCGAGTTTCGAGCGGCTGTCGAGATACTCGAAAACATGCTCATAAGGATTGGCACTGGCGCTGGCATTCTTTGAGAGCGTCTGAAACAGGTTCAAGTCCCGATCGGCGGCTTCTGTCTGGTGCAAACTTCTCTCCACCATCGCGAGCTGGTAATATCCGGTGGCGGGACTGGGACTGACGCGCACATATTTCCTCAGCAGTTCCGCTGCCTCATCCAGTCGCTTGCTTTCGGTGCGAAGTTTGGCTAGTTCCAGCAGCGCATCGGGGAACTCCGGATTGGAGCGTAGTACTTTCTCGAAGATGGCCTCAGCGCCGGCTGCGTCTCCCTGCCGCTCCGCGATAAATCCCAAGTTGAACAGACAGAAGTTGTTGTGAGGGTCCAGCTTGAGTCCGCTTTGAAAAGCCTGTTTGGCCTCGTCGAATCGTCCAAGATGCGTGTAGGAAAGGCCCAGGAAGAGGTAAGAACGCGCCGAGGGCTGAACCTCAATGAGGTTCTTATACTCTTCGATAGCTTTCTCTACCTTGCCGGATCTGAAATAACTCTCGCCGAGTGTGGCGCGCAGATCGTTCCGCTGCGGTGCGAGTTGAAGGCCGGCTTCGAGCAGTGGAGTCGCGTCCTCGTAATAGTGCTGGGAGATGCTGATTTGGGCCATCAGGAAGAGAATATCCACATTGTCCGGAGCCATCTTGCGCGCGCGGACCAGAAGATCCAGAGCGTCCAAAGCCCGCGACTCATTCGTGTACGCTTGCGCTAGCAAGTAGAGAGTTTCTGGTGACTCGGGCTTCAATTTGAGCGCTCTGGCCAACTCCAGCTCTGCCTTGGAAGACTCGCCGTTCAGAAGGGAAGCTTGTCCGAGGTTATAAAGAATTTCGAAGGTTCCAGGCTGCAGGGCATCGGCTTTTTCCAGTTCGAGTTCGGAGGCCTTCAACTGCTTTTCAGAGGCCAGCAGTACGCCAAGAGAGAAATGAACCTGTACGTCGCTTTTGTTTTCGGCGGAAACTTCCGCGGCCAACCGCAACGCTTCAGCGGTCCGCTTGCTCTGGAGGAGAGCGCGGATGAGATTGAAGCGCGTGGCGACGTTGGCCGGGTGCACGCGTTCAAAGTAAGGAATGGCCGCGGCTGGCGATCCTTTCACCATCAGCAGCACTCCCAGGTTATAGTTTCCGTCGTGATTCGCCGGGTCGAGGCGCAAAACCGTCCGGAACTCTTTCTCCGCCAGATCGGGTTTCTGCTGGGCGATATAGAGGTTGCCTAAGTTATTGTGCGTCTTGGTTGAAGCGGGAGCCAGCTGTAAGGCCTTTTGGAAGGCGGCGAGAGCGTTTGTGTAGTCTTGTAAGTCGCTCTCGATAATTCCCAGCAGGTTATAACCGTCCACGCTGGCGGGATTCCGCTGGAGTTCTTCCTGCATGGCGCTTCTGGCTTCTTGCAGGCGGCCTTGCTGCACCAGGGCCTGCACCTGAGGAAAGCTCGGAGATACCTTTGACGGCTGCTGCTGGGCGGGCGCCCGACAGAGGCTGGCAAGCAGCAGGAGGGTAAGAATGCGGCTAGCTTGCGACCATTGCATGACGACTCCGATCCGATGCTGAAACGAAGTTCGGTTGCCCATCGTTTACCTCTTTCGATCGCCCATCGCGGCAATCATTGTAACATCTCCAGTGCTTGCACGGCGCCCCGGTTCTGGGGCTGGATGCGCAGCAGCTCCTGCAATACTTCCTTTGCTTTTTCCTTGTCACTCCGCAAGGCGTAAAGACGGGCGAGATTGAGATAGGACTGATCGAAGCTCGGCACAAGGCGGATGCAGGTTCGGAATTGCTCCTCTGCTTTCGAGTAATCCTGCTCGCGTACGTAAAGCACGCCGAGGTTGTTCAAGGCTTCGGGATAGTCAGGGCGCAGTTCGACCGCCTTTTGTAGATACTCCGACGCGCGCGGCATCTGGCTTTGCTGGGCGTAGAGCATTCCGAGGCTATAGCTGATTTCCGGGTCGTCGGGTTGAATGTCAAGCGCGTGGGTCAGAGATTCTTCCGCCTTCGCAAAATCCCGCTGACGCCTATAGACATTGCCCAGATTCAACAGGGCGATGGCATATCTCGGCCTGAGCTGCAGCGACTGCTGAAAGTCCTGGATAGCTTCCTCTGGACGGCCTTCCTGGGCAGCCATCATCCCCAGATTGTTCCATGCCTCAGGGTGATTCGGCCGTAGTTTCAATGTCTGCTCTAGATAACGGCGCGCCTCGGGAAAATCGTTTCTTCGCAGGCTAAGTGTGCCCAGGTTGTAATATGCGTCGGGATCGTCCGGCTTGGCGGCGACAACCTCCAGAAAAGACTCAGCAGCCTGCTCCAGATAACCGTGCTGGAAGAGAGCCACGCCGTAGGTGAAATCATTGCGCTGGAAAGCTCCCTGGTAGAGATCGCCGGCGAACGGAAGGGCCTTCTTCATGCGATCGGCGGGCGTGATCGGCACTGACTTTATATCTTCGGCCACGCGCCGTGGATCGAGCGCTCCCTGATAGACCTTGACGATCATGCCCTCTTTGTCCAGAAGAAAGGACGTCGGTATGCCGAGATCCCTGCGCCGGTCGAAGAGGTGACGGTAGATGATGTTATAAATGCCGGCCACATCTTCCGTGGCAAAGAGGACCGGAAACGATAACTTCTCCTGCGCAGCGAACGACCGCGCCGCTTGTGCGTCGCTAGCGGTGTCAACGTTTACCGCGATCACTGGCAGATGGCTTGCGGAGAGCGCCGCCCGGTGCCGGTCGAGCCGCTCCAACTGGTCGCGGCAGAGCGGCGAAGTCGCTGACCAGAAGTTGAGCAGCACGAAGCCGCCCTGCAACGACCGCAGTTCATGCGGGTTGCCCATCAGATCGGGCAACGAAAACTCCGGCGCCTTCAGGGGATCGATGAGGCAGGTTTCAACTTGGAAAGGCAGCGGTTCCAAGGCCGGCTCTGGCCCTGCTTGCGAGTAGGCCGCGGTTGTCGATGCGAAGGGTTTCGCCGTAAACGCGGCGTAGCCTTCCTCAATCTCGATGCGGTGGTTGAGCGGCAAATCGGCAAATTCCTGAGTGAGCCCGCTGGGCCAGCGGACGGTGGCCCGGACGATCCCCTGCGGCTTTCCAACTCCGAAGAACAGTTCCTTGGAGTGCTGGGACAAGAAGCCCGATCCGGCCTGCAGATACTTTGTCTGGCGCAACTCTCCAGTCTGGACTGTAATTGCGGTTCCGATGGCGTCGCGGTTGCACTTGTGCCCGCGCAGGCGGAAGGCGATGGAGTCGCCGAGGTCCTTCATCGCGTTGTGCAGGATGCGCAGTTGCGGGGCATTGCGATTCTTGAGAATCACCTCCAGGCGTCCGTCATGGTCGATGTCGGCGAGAGCAAAGGCGCGGCTGTCCTCGAGAAAGTCCAGTCCCGTCGGCCCGGAAATCTCTGAAAACGTGCCGTCGCGGTTGTTCGCGAAGAGCACATTTCTCGCATATCCATGCCAGGTGTGATCTGAGCGGACCAATTCATTGATGGCGTTCCAACCATGCTCATAGGCCAGCGCTGGGGTCGCGTCTTCAGACGATTTGGCCACCACCTGCCGCCAGAAAAAGCTGGCCAGATCGATCCGGTCCAGCCCCGAGAGGTAGCCGTTCGCGATATAGAGATCGGGGTAGCCGTCGTGATCGAAGTCCCAGAAATCGGACGACCAGCTCCAGCGGCCCATCTTCACGCCGGCTTGCCGGCCGATGTCCTTGAAGGTTCCGTCTCCCTGGTTCCGATAGAGCGCATTGCCGCGTGCGTGGCGCTGGTAAAGTTCGCGAATATTGTCCGGGGCCTTTTCGTGAAACTGCTTTTGCCCCGCAACCCTCTGGCCGGCTGCCTCCCACATGCTCGGAACGTAAATATCCTGGCGCCCGTCGTTATCGAAATCGGACCAGCAGCAGCTCATTCCGGCTCCCACATCTTCGATATGGGCCTGGCGCGAGACAACGGTAAAGCTTCCATCGCCGTTGTTGCGATAAAGCTGCGAGCTGCCAAAATCGTTGGCCACAAAAAGGTCTTGTAATCCGTTGCCATTCGAGTCGCCCCAGGCGCAGGCGAAACTGTAGCGATCGTTATCCGCGTTCAATCCCGTCTCTTCGGTCTTCTCCACGAAGGTTCCGTTTCCCTCGTTATGGAACAGGCAGTTTGGCGGGCCGTTGCGGGCGTCGTAATAAGGGATTGGATAGTGATATTGGTCCAGTCCCAGGTAGTACATATACATGCAGAAGTAGATATCGAGGCGCCCGTCGCGATCGTAGTCGGCTACCGCCGCATGGGTGAACGTCCCCTGGGGAGGATGCGCGAATTTGAAGGCGTCGCGCTTGATCTGGAAGGTTCCGTCGCCCTGATTCTGGAAGAGCAGAGGGCCGGTGCCGCATACGACCAGCAGGTCCTGGCGCCCCCGGTTGTCGAAGTCGGCGAACAGGGCGCACGCGGTATTGTCGAGCACGCCGACTCCAGCCTTCTCCGTCACGTCTTCAAAGGTTCCGTCGCCGCAATTACGGTAGAGGCGGTTTGGCAGTCCGGCCGGCTGGCAGACATAGAAATCGTCGAAGCCGTTATTGTCGAAGTCGCCCGCTGCTACGCCGTTGTTGCCGTAAACGTCTACACCGATCGCACCATCCAGCACCGTGCGCCAGTAATCGGCGCCGTGAAGCATCTGTTTTGTGTAGGATTCCGTTCCACCCAGAGCCTGCGGCGTGACATCGAGAAACGCCGATCCCTGCACTACGCTCAGGGTCTCTTCGCCGGCTTCCCATCGCCGCGCTTTCCACCCTGCCGATTCATCGCGCGACCACTCGGTGCGCCAGGAGCCGACCCGCTCCTCACGCCGCTCATCCTTGCGGCGGGCGACAAGGTCATAGCGGATTTCCAGACGAACCATCAATGGCGAGCGGGCAATCTCTTCGATGCTGAAAACTTCGAACTCCGCGGTCTCCACCCGTGCGACCTCTCCCAGCCAACCCTGGATCTCCTGGAGGAATCGTTCGCGTCCGGCATCGGTATCGGCGGAAAACTGTCTCTTCACAACATCGATCCCGTATCCGGAACGCACTGAGGTTTCCTTTGCCGCGGTCAGTGAGCCAGTTACGAGCGAGGGGGCCAGCAGCTTCGCCAAGACTGCGAGGCCAGGGGAGGACGCCTTGAGGGCCTGACCCCACTGTTTGAGCAGTCCCTCGATTTCAACGGCATATTTCTCGGTAACATATTCGTCCGAACCCGGAGCGACCAGGCGCAGCACATCGGCCAAAGGCGATTTTGCCGGATAGTGGGGTGTCAATCGGAGATCGGAGAAAGGAAAAGCGGGGCTAGCCTCCGAAGGGGACGGCGCCGGCGAGAACAGAAGCGAGGACCCTAACAAGGGTGAGGGGCGAAACAACAGGGGCGACAGGCCCATGCCTTTGAGGAGTGTCCGTCGGGAAAGATTCGGGCGATCGCTTTTGTGACGCGACATCATTGAGGTGTCCATGAAGCCGGCAAGGTGTCCGCAGGATAGCACTACGGACAGACCCTGCCAAATTGCGCAAACACACAGCCGGCTAAGGTACAACCGGGTCGTGGGCTGGAGCTATTTGCTTCGGAACACATTTCAGAACTGGCTCGCGCTAGCCATATAAATAATTTATTATGAGCAATTTGAGGACAATATCAAGGGCAGGCCTTGGTTCGAGGCCGTCCTTCGAGACGCCTCCGCTGAGCGAAAAATTAAAATCTACAACTTTTGATTGACAAACGAAAAGCGATTGTACTAGGCTGGCCCGCACATAGTTGTAACCGTTTACGGAATTGCCTGAAAACGGTTACAGAACCAGGTAAGCGTGGCTGTTTTCCCCCTTCGGGGCAATGACCATGCGGGAAGAACAATGGAGGATATTCGGATGGGCCTTGATCGCAATGCCGTTAGATGGTTCAGGCAGATTGGCTTCCTGACCCTCACATGTTTTTGCTTCCTTCTGGTCCAAAGTCAACACGCATTTGGCCAGGTTGACGAAGGCACAATCACCGGAACCGTTCAGGATGCTTCGGGCGCGGTCGTTACCTACGCCCAAGTCACCCTCTTGAATACAGACCAGGGCATAACTCTGCAGACCAGAACGAACAACAGCGGCGTATACACCTTTTCACCGGTCAGAATCGGGCACTATACGGTGTCGGCAACGGCCAAGGGCTTTGCCAAGACGACCCAGGAAAATCTGACGGTCAACGTTGCGCAGACCCTGCTTGTCAACATTCAACTCAAGCCGGGCGCCGCGACTGAAACCGTCGAGGTGACCACGGCACCGCCGCTGATGCAGACCGAGGAAGCATCGGTCGGCCAGGTGGTCAGCGAACAGGAAGTCAACAGTCTGCCTCTCAACGGGCGCAACTTTACCTTCCTCGCCCAGCTTGGCGCCGGCATGCAGACGCCGCAAGCCGACACGCGCGGCAATGCGGCCTCGGGCGCTTTTTCCGCCAATGGCCTTCGTCCGGCACAGAACAACTATCTGCTGGACGGCATTGACAACAACTCCGACACCGTCGACTTCCTGAACGGAACCAACTTCATCGTCCTGCCTCCGGTGGACGCCATTCAGGAATTCAAGGTCCAGACTGCGGACTTCAGCGCAGAACTGGGCCGCTCCGCAGGCGCCGTTCTCAACGCTTCCATCAAGTCCGGAACCAACAGCTTCCATGGCGCGGCCTGGGAATTCCTCCGCAACCGCGTACTCGATGCCGCGGATTGGTTTGAGGACTTCCAGAACATTCCCAAAGGCGCGCTGCAACTCAATCAGTTCGGTGTGGCCGCGGGCGGGCCGATCGTCAAGAACAAGATCTTCATCTTTGGCGATTATGAAGGTCTGCGTCGCGTGCAGGGTTCGGTTGCCACCGGCGGCGTGCCCAGCTCGGTCGAGGCCAACAGCGGTTTCACCAATTTCGCCGACCTGATTACCGCGCAGTCCAGCTCGTCTCCTCAGACGGACGACCTGGGCCGTACGATTCCGCAAGGCACCGTCATGGATCCAGCGACGACACGCGCCGTCACAGCGGGCACAGTCGATCCGGTAACCATGATCACGGCGACCACAACCGGGTATGTCCGCGATCCCTTTGGCTACAACACCTGTTCCGGCGCAGGGCTAACGGCTCCGTCTATCGCCGCGTGTCCCAGCCTCAATCAGATACCCAAAGCCCGGCTGGATCAGAATTCGGTGGCGCTGCTGCAGCTCTATCCGTCGCCGACCAGCACGTCGAACCTGTTTTCAAACTATGGAAACAGCCCCAACCTCTTCGAGCATCGCAACGCCTACGACATCCGGGCAGACTTCAACCCCAACGAGAAGGACCAGGTCTTCTACCGCTTCAGCTATGTGGATGACCCGCAGTACATTCCGGGCATCTTTGGTGGCATAGCGGACGGCGGCGCCTTCCAGCAGGGCATCCAGACCGCGCACTCCGACCAGTCCGCCGGCGCTTGGACCCACGTCTTCAATCCGAACACCATCAATGTGGGGCGCGTGGGCTTCAACCACCTCCACACCACCCGATTCGGTCCGGAAGGCAGCGTGATGGACATTCCGTCGAAATACGGAATCCAGGGCATCCAGCAGGTGGCGGAAAACGGCGGCCTTCCCGAAATCGATATCGGCGGATTGGCCACTCTGGGCAGCAACGGCTTCCTGCCCTCGGACGAAATCAGCCAGACGCTCCAGCTCACCGACGACTTTACCAGGATCTGGGGCAAGCACAGCTTCAAGATGGGCATTGAATCGCAGCTCATCAAATTCGACACCCTGCAGCCAGCGTATTCGCGCGGCAACTTCGACTTCAACGGCACTTACGTGGATGTTCCGACCTCAACCAGTGGCAACCTGGGCCGTGCACAGTTCCTGCTCACTCCCGAAGCGGCGACGGTTCCGAATGGAGTGAATTATTCGGGCGGCTCCGACTCGATCAACGCTTCCAACATCAACACCACCTACGACTACAAGAAGTACTTCGCGCTGTATCTGCAGGACGACTGGAAGGTCACTTCCAAGCTGACCGTGAATCTCGGTTTGCGCTGGGATTACTTCGGACCGATCCAGGAGACCAACGGCGGCCAAGCCAACTTTGTGCCGAGCGCGCTGAACGGCGGCACGCCCACCTACCTGATTCCGGCCAAGGGCAAGGACAACAGAACCTTGTCTTCCACCGCCAACACTCCGGCCCTGAACGGGGACGGATTTGTGGATCTGCTGGCCAAGGACGGGATCAAGCTGGAGCTGACCGACGAGTACGGGCGGGGACTGGTGCGAAACCAGAAGGCCAACTTTGCCCCGCGCGTGGGCTTCGCCTATCAGTTCAATCGAAAGCTGGTGGCGCGCGGCGGGTTTGGCATCTTCTACAACTCGTTTGAGAACCAGGGATACTCGCCCAACATCGGCGAGAATTATCCCTTTGTGTACAACTTGACTTACACTTCCGAGGTGCCCGCCGGAAGTCCCAACGGGCTGCAGGGCGTATCGCCGATCAGTTACAACACGCCGTGGGCCGGATGCGCGACGGCGGGTCCGGGCTTTACCGCGACCATCGACGCCGGCCTCTCCTGCGTTGCGTTGACGCCCGCCATTGTCAACGCGGAGGGGTTGGGGCTGGAGGGAGCGCAATTCAACTGGCAAACCCCGCGCACGCTGAGCGCGAACTTCACACTCCAGTATTCGCTCACGCACACGCTGTCGGCGACCGCCTCGTATGTCTTCACGCATGGCGACGATCTACAGGTGGGTCTGGGCACCAACAACGTGAGCCAGATTCTGGCCTACAACGCAAGCACCACAAATGCGGTTCCGTGGCCCGATTTCTCGCACGGCATGAGTTATCAGACGACGATTGGAACCAGCGACTACAACGGCTTGCAGGCCAAGCTCGAACAGCAGTTCGGGAACGGCCTGACTTACCTGCTCGCCTACACCTTCTCGAAGACGCTGTCGGATGCCGGCGATCTGTTGAACGGCGGCAATACGGGCGGCTTCAGAGCGCCTTCCGTGCCCGGTCTGGGCCCCAGTTTCGACAGGGGGCTGGCGGACTTCAACATTCGCCAGGTTTTGCACTTCAGCGGCGGGTATCAACTCCCATTCGGCAAAGACAAGCCCTACCTGAACACCGGGAAGGTCACCAATGCCGTCTTTGGCGGGTGGTCCACGAACTGGATCGTCACGCTGCAGGGCGGACAGCCTCTCAACATCGGCTGCCCGAACGGGACGGCGGCCGGATTGGGCTGCAACGCCGTGAAGGTTGCGGGGCAGAGCCAGAAGCTTGGCCTGCACAAGGATGCGAACGGAGTTCAGAGTTGGTTTGGGAACCCGGCCGCCTTCCAGCAACCCTGCGAGGTAGGGAATCCCGGGGTGCCGGCCGGATGTGTCAATTTGACTGGCTCCGCGGCGTTGGGCGACAGGCCCGGACAGACGGTAACGCCTGGCTTCCATCGCCTGGACTTCTCGACCTTCAAGGCCATCCAGATGAACGAGAGAATTTCGTTGCAGTTCAGGGCGGAGTTCTTCAACATTCTCAACCATCCGAATTTCAATGCTCCTGGATTCGGCGGCAACGGCGTCGTGTCGATTGGCGGCTCGACAAACTTCACCAGCAACACCTTCGGAGAAATTGGATCGACGCGCGACAATCCGTACGATCCGCGACAGATTCAGTTCGCTCTGAAGTTGTTCTACTGAGCTAGAATGAGAACGCCCCGGGAAGGCAGCCTGTTGGGCGCCTTCCCGGGGTTTTTTCTGCGCGCGACGGATGGCGCGGCGAAGATGGGGGCATGGTGAGCAAGGGGCTGCGGTGTTGGCTGGCGATTCTCTTTCCGCTTCTGTTGTGCGCGGCCTTCGCGACAGCCGAGGAGGTCCAGAAGCAGAAGCTGGAGGGCGAGTTTCAGGCGGCGGTGGCGCAGTACAAGGCCGGGCGGTTTGCCGAGGCGGCGGCTCAACTGGAAGCACTTTTGCCCCGCGCCTCGAGCAGCTTTGAAGTTCACGAACTGCTGGGGCTGGTCTACGGTTCGCTTGCGCAGGATGCAAAAGCCATCGAGCAACTGAAGGCGGCGGTCCGATTGAAGCCGGATTCGGGGCCGGCGCGAGAAAATCTGGCGGCAAGCCTCAGCCGCGCGGGAGACACAGAACAGGCCGGGGAGCAGTTCCGCATGGCGCTCGAGCTGGAGCCGCGGAACTTCGACGCCAATCACAATCTGGGCGAGTTCTATATTCAGTCGGGCAAGATCGCCGAGGCGCGTCCTTTTCTGGAGCGGGCGCAGCGCATTAATCCCTCCTCGTACGACAATGGCTACGATCTGGCCATGGCCGAGTTCCTTACCGGCCGGCTCAGCGAAGCCCGGTTGGCCGTCCAGAGCCTGCTCAGAAGAAAGAACACCGGAGAACTGCACGACCTGCTGGGCCAGATTGAAGAGAAAGACAAGAACTCTGTGGCGGCGGCGAAGGAGTTCCAGATTGCCGCTCACATGGACCCGAGCGAGGACAACCTCTTCGATTGGGGAAGCGAGCTGCTCCTCCACAGAACTTACGAACCGGCCATCGATGTCTTCCGCGAAGCGATCCGCCATTATCCGGATTCCCCACGGCTTGCGATCGGGTTGGGCATGGCGCTCTATGCACGCGGGTTGTACGACGAGGCGGTGAAGGCTCTGTTGCGGGCGGCCGATCTAAGTCCCAACGATGCCCGTTGTTATCTTTTCCTCTCCAGGGCCTACGACAACTCTCCCAATCAGGCGGACGAGGCAATCGAGCGATTCAAGCGATATGCGGAACTGGAGCCCGCCAATGCCCTGGCCCAGTACTACTATGCGATGAGTTTGTGGAAGGGAAAGCGGGCCGAGGACGCCAGCCCCGACCTTCAGACGGTGGAGTCCCTGCTGAAGAAGGCCATCGCGCTGGATGGAAAACTGGCAGAAGCGCACATGCAGTTGGGCAACCTTTACGCCGACCAACATGCGTATGAAAAATCGGTGCCGGAGTACGAGCGTGCGCTGGAACTGGACGCGAATCTTCCCGACGCGCATTACCGGCTGGGAACGGATTACGTTCACCTGGGGCAAAAGGAGAAGGCGCAGAGCGAATTTGCCGTGTATCAGAAGCTGCGGGCGCAACACATGGCCCAGGAAGACAAGGCCAGGGCGGAGGTTCGGCAGTTCATCTACTCATCGAAAAGCGTCCCGGCCGCTAAGCCATGACGCGTGTGCCGTGCGCGCAGGTTGTGCCGGCGCAGTTGCGTTGATAAGCTCTGGCGTCACGCATATAATCGGCCCAGCCCCGATCCGGAACTGCGGAGCGTGGCCGGACTCCCGGATGAGTCTTCCTCACGAGGTTTGCTTATGGAGAGCGGACTTTGCCCTGCTGCTGAGATTGGTTCCGGGTTGGCCGGCGATTCTGAGTTCCTCGCGGACAGCTCCAGACGGACCTTTCTCCGCGCGGCAGGATTGCTCGCTGCCGGTCTCATCCTTCCGCAGGCGCGCGCGCAGCAGGGAGCGCAAGCCGGCTCGGGCCACAAGGTCGTGGTGGCGGTGATCGGCGGGGTGCGCCGCGACGAGACGTTTTCGCGCGAGGGGCTGGTGAACATTCCGCATCTCTCGGCGGATCTGCTTCCCCAATCGCTCTTCTACCATCACGCGCGCAACGAAGGCGTGACCGCGCACTTCAATGCGATATCCAGCATCCTCACTGGCAACTGGCAGCGCGTGGATGATTGGGGCAAACTCGCTCCCACCACGCCGACGCTCTTCGAGCAGTTTCGCAAGGGACTGGGCGTCGATCGCAGCGATACATGGGTTGTGGCCAGCAACAAGGCCCTCACCAGCCTCATTGGCGCCAGTTCCGATTCGAACTATGGCCCTGCGTACGGCGCCAACGTTGTGTTTCCTAAACAGCTCATGCTGCAAGCGGTTGTCGGCGCCCTGCGCGAGGGGCGCACAGCCAACATGGCGGATCGCAGCAAGGTCGAAGCCGAGTTGGAGAGCGCGATGGAGGGCAGCAACTACGAAGGGCTGGGCTGGAATGTCTTCGACGCCTCCGACCGGCTGGATCCTCGCGTGCGCGGCACCATCCAGGCTGCCATCGCCAATTTTGTGCACAGCGGCGGCCCCACCTCCGGCGACGAACTCACTTTCTTCATGAGCCGGGAAGTCATGCGCAAGTTTGCGCCGCGCGTGTTGGTGGTGGTTTTCTCCGACGTAGAAGCGGCGCATTTCGGATCGTATGCTCTTCATCTGGCGGGCATCCGCTCGGCGGACCGCTTGGCTTACCAGTTGTGGCAGGAGGTCGAAGCAAATCCCGACTACAGAGGGAAGACGACGATGGTGATTCTCCCAGAGTTCGGAAGGGACCCCGATGGTTCGACGACGAACGGGTTCTTCAACCATCGCGCCAACTCGGATTCAACCCGAGACACCTGGATGATGACTCTGGGAGAGGCCGTCGACAAGCCACAAATCGTCGAGCGCCCCATTCGCCACATCGATCTTTGTCCCACGCTTGCAGACCTTCTCGGTTGCCCGCCGATCGATTCGCATGGAGCAAAGTTGAAGGAGTTTCGCGGTTAGCGGATTGGACAAAGGCCGCGCCGGCCGTTAACTGCCAAAGGGAAGGGAACGATGCAGGTCCAGGATAAGTTGCCGCAGAATATTCAGGATGCTTTGAGCAAGGGCCTGCTCAAGCGTCTTCCGCTCACTTTTCTTCCCTTCGTCAATCAGCAACTCAACCAGTGGGATCATCTCTTCCCCAACGAACGGCAGTCGGTCCAGAGGCTTCTCCTCTTCGTAGACAGCCTGACCCTGGAGCAGTCTGCCGCGCTCTTTCGCGATGTAGTCGATCTGGAAGAGAAGATGGGAGTCCGCCACTGGGAGTTTTCGACTACCGAACAGACCATCCTGAACTCCTCGCAACTGGCCAGCTCTCCCTACTTCCAGGATTGGCGGCGGGCCGTGCAGGCGGTCTTCGACGCAGCGGACGAACACGCGCTCAAGAGTAGCGGCTCCACTGCCGAGCAGCGCAATCGATTGGTTCTGCTCGATATCCCAGAACCTCTTCCTGTGGATGCAGCCGGCGTTTGGCGCCGGTGGCAGGGAATTGGCCGGTCAGTGAAACTCGATCTTGCCCTGAACGGCCAGCGGACCAGCGCGTTGGAACTCCTTCTCACGGGCATCCCCAATCCGGCAGGGGTGCGTTCCACGGCACTGCTGGATGTTGCGCGGAACCGCAACCAAGCTGCGCCCTCCGATACCTGGGTGATCGATGCGGGAAAAAGCATGGTGGACGCGGCGTTGGCGCACCAAACTTCCTCCGCGGCCGCCACCGGAGCTATCTTGCTGAGTTATGCCAGGCTCGATACCTATCGCCAGAGTTTCTCTCACGAGATGAATACAATGCGCAAGGATCTGGCCGATGCGGATGCGGTTTTCGACCGATTGCGCAAGGTTGATGTCGCTCCGTGGTGTCCTGCCGAGGTGGCTGCCGACCCGGCCGTAAGGGAGTTCCTGCGGTCGTTGTATCTCACCGGAAACGGCGCTGTGATCTTCGGCAACTCCTTCGTTGAGTGGGGAGCCTCTGAGGCCTTTCGCCGCGCCCGGCCTTCTTTCCTGGCGGCGCAATTCGGCGTGCGCAGCAAGCCCAAACCTTTTACCGGCGTCGCCGTCTTTGACAACCCGGATCAGGTGAACCCGCTGCCTGCCGTCGATGACTTGCCGGGGAGCGCCGTGGATGCGCAGATGCTGGCGCTTTACGTGTGGCTCGCCGCTTACCGCTACCAGGAGTACCAGCGCTCGACCGTTTGCGTCTGCTTGGCCGAGAGTATCTCCCAGGCCTATGTCGTCGCGCCGCCGGAGTTCGCCCTCTTGCATGCGGCCGCGCCGCTCTCTCTTGCCCGCCTTGGCGATGCGCTCCGTGCGTGGATCGCCTAATATACTGGACGTGCACTGGGATACCGGTTTCCGTCGGCTATGTAAGAGCTTTATGCCAGGTTATGGAACTATAACTGCGAGGATGATGGAGAAGCTGAATCGATGCCCGCCAACAGAGTGACTGCGAGTCAACGGAAAGGCTGGCTGGCGGTTTTGCTGGCGATTGGAGCAGTGGCGGTTCACGGCAGAGCTCAAACCGCGGCCAGCAGCCCTTCCGGCGTGTCGGCAGCGGATGCCGCAGAAATGGCGCCGGGGCATTTTGTCGATGTGACAGAGAAGTTGGGAATCAAGTTTCTTCACCAGGCTCCGCACACATCGCGGAAGTACCTTATCGAGACCATGGGTTCCGGAGTGGCGCTCTTCGATTGCGACAACGATGGCCGCCTCGATATCTTTTTCGTGAACGGAGCTCCCTTTACAGACCCCACGCCCAAGGGATTCATTCCTCAGAAGACCGGCCCCGAATATTGGAATCGCCTGTATCACCAGAAGCCCGATGGAACCTTTGAGGACATCACGGAAAAGGCGGGATTGCAAGGCGTCGGCTATGGCATGGGCGTGGCCGTCGGCGACTACGATAATGACGGCTACGAAGACCTGTACGTGACCGGCTACGGCGGCAACCGCTTGTATCACAACAACGGCAACTGTACATTTACCGACGTGACAGAGAAGGCAGGCGTGGGCGGCAGCGGTTGGTCGAGTTCCGCGGCTTGGGTTGATCTGGACAACGACGGTCTCCTCGATCTGGTCGTCGATCGTTACGTGGAGTGGGACTGGAACGATCAATGGTGCGGCGAACATCGCGAAGGTTACCGGCTCTATTGCCACCCGGATGTCTTTCAGCCCATCTCCATGCTCGTCTATCACAATGATGGCAACGGCCACTTCACCGAGGTTTCGCACAAGCTGGGGCTCGACAAACCTGCCAAGGCACTCGGCATCGCCATCGCGGACTACGATCAGGACGGACGCATCGATCTGCTCGTCGCCAACGACTCCATGCAGGAGTTTCTTTTTCACCAGAAGAAGGATGGAACTTTCGAAGAGGTCGGACTGGAGAGCGGAGTGGCCGTCAATGCGGAGGGAAAGACCTATGCCGGCATGGGCGTGGACTTTGCCGACTACAACAACGACGGCTGGCCCGACCTGGTCATTACCGATCTGGCCAACCAGCGTTATGCGCTCTATCAGAACGCCGGAGACGGCACCTTCAATTATGCAAGTTTCTCCGTGGGACTCGGCGCCATGAGCCGGCTCCACTCCGGTTGGAGCCTGCGCTTCATGGATTATGACAACGACGGATGGAAGGACTTGTTGATTGCACAGGGGCACGACCTGGACACGATTGAGACCATGTTCCCGCAACTGCGTTACAAGGAGCCGATGATGCTGGTGCGCAACACCGGCAAGAAGTTTGTGGATGTCTCCGGAGTATCCTCGGAGATATTTCATGAAGCCTGGGTCGGCCGGGGCATGGCCATCGGCGATATCAACAACGACGGCCGCATCGACGCCGTGGTCTCGACCAATGGCGGACCGCCGCACGTCCTGCTCAACATGACCGAGACCAAGAACCACTGGATCGCCCTGCGTCTCATCGGCCACAAGAGCAATCGCGATGGGATTGGAGCCCAGGTGAAGATATCCACGGCGTTGGGAGATCAGTGGGGCACGGTCACGACATCGAGCGGCTATCTTTCGTCCAGCGATCCGCGGTTGCACTTTGGCCTGGGCTCCGTGTCGGCTGTTCAGCGCATCGAGATTCGCTGGCCCAGCGGAATCCAGCAAATATTGATCGACGTGAAGGGCGACCAGCAACTCACAATTGACGAGCCAGCGCAAACCCAGAGCGCGAAGCCCGTTGCGGCGGCGGCAACTCCCAAGCCGTGATCTGCTCAAGCCTGCTTCTTGGCGGTTCTCTCATGTTTCCACCGAATAACTGCGGTTGTACAATGTAGCTGTTGTTTTGAAGGCACGGTTGCAGGTGCAAACATGAAGCGGCAACAAGGTGAGGGTCCCAAGGCGGCAGAGTTGGATTTTATCGCGAATAACTCATGCCCATCGCTGTTTTCATCTGCTTCCGGGATCGGACGCCGGCTTCTCAGCGTTCTGGGAGTTATTGCGGCGCTGATGAGCCAGTCGATCCCGGCATTGATTGCGCAGCAAACTTTTCCACAACTCTCCGTCGGGCTTGCGATTCGTGGCACTGTGCTCGACTCGGCAGGCAATGCAGTTGCCGGTGCGACAGTACGGCTTGAACAAACAAGCATTCCGGGCGTCCAAGAGACCAAGTCGGATGCGGCCGGCGTCTTCTATTTCTCGGTCCTCCACGCAGGGAATTATATTCTCACTGCGGAAAAGTCGGGCCTGCGCAGCCGCGCCACTACCGTGATTGGATCGCCCCAAGACGGTTTAAAGCCGGTGAGCTTGGTCTTCGCGGATTCGGGAGCAGGGTCCAGCGGATCCGGCGCTTCTTCCCCGTCTTCAACCCTCTCCATGGAATTCGCTGACAAGCCGAATTTCACTGTCGCTGGAGTCACCGATTGGACTGCCGTGGGCGGACATGGATCGGATTCCAGCCTGCGCACCAGCGAAGATCTCGCGCGCCAAACTCTCACCCTCAAGCCGGCGGATGCGGGACACGGCGCGGCAGGCGGCCATGAGCCCGCCGCACCGGAAGCTGGTCTCCGCGCAGCCGCGGAGGCGCATCGAGTAACTGGTGAAGAGGATGAGAAACGGGGCGATCCGCTGGCCGCCGTTCACGAATTCGAGCAGGCGGTCCGCCTCGATCCGAGCGAGCAGAACTATTTCGAGTGGGGCTCCGAATTGCTCCTCCACCGGGCCGTCTGGCAGGCGCTTGAGGTCTTTCAAAAAGGCGCGGAAACCTATCCAAAATCGGCCAGAATGCTGACCGCGCTGGGCACGGCTCTTTTCGCCGGCGCCCGCTACGATGAAGCGGCCCAGCGTCTCTGCGACGCATCCGACTTGAATCCCGCGGATAGCGAGACTTACGTCTTCATGGGAAAGATCGAGATGGCCGCGCCCAATCCGCTGGCGTGCATTGAGCGAAAGCTGGCGCGGTTTGCGGAGCGGCAGCCAGGAAGTTCGATGGCCAATTATCTTTACGCGATGGCCATCCTGAAGCAGCAAGAGCAGGCGCCGGATGAGCAGGCCAGAAAAGATGCTGAAGCTCTGCTGACCAAGGCCGTAGCGATCGACCCCAAATGCGCCGACGCTTATCTGCAACTGGGGATTCTCTCCGCCTCTCAACGCGACCTTCAGAAGGCGATCGACTTTTACTTGAAAGCGATTGAAGCGAATCCAGAGTTGGGGGAAGCGCACTACCGCCTGGGCGTGGCCTACGACCGGACCGGCGAGACGGCTAAGGCCAGACGCGAGTTCGAATTGCACGATGCGATCAAGAAGCGGGAGGCGGACGCCGTGGAACGTCAGCGGCGCGAAGTAAAGCAGTTCCTGGTGGTTGAGCCGGGGCAGCCCGCCGCACCCGCGGCCCGCTGATGAGGCGGATGGGGCGATTAGCGGCTGGTTCGCGCGTGTTTGGCTTGTGTCCTACCTAGGCTTCGGCTTGAACGTCGCGATGATTCCGTCGCCTTCGCGAATGGTCAAGATCTGATTAGCCCTTACCGCCAGGAACCGCTCAATCTTCTGCGTCGTCGGCCACTTCACTTCGATCGCATCCGCGGTCTCGGCCTTCCCCAGGCCGAAGTGGAGCCGCAGGTCGCTCTGCGACATCACGCTGGCGCCGCTGTGGACTTCATCCATCTGAATATGCTTGCCCGTGATCACCCGCACCCGCGCTCCGATCGCGGTGCGATTGCATTTGGTTCCCACTAACTTGACCTTGATCCAGTTCTGTTTGTTCCCGCCGTCGTTGCGCAGAAGCGATGGCAGATCGTTGAGGTTCAGGACGAGCACATCCATGTTCCCGTCATTGTTATAGTCTCCGAACGCGGCGCCCCGGCTGGAAAAACGCTCGCTGATACCGGGTCCAAGCTCCGCCGAAACATCCTTGAAACGTCCGTTGCCGAGATTCCGGTACACCAGCCGCGGGTTCTTGAACGACTCGCCGAAGTGATAGAAGTCAACCTCCGGATACACGTGCCCGTTGACCTGAACGATGTCCGGCCAGCCGTCGTTGTCGTAGTCGATAAAGCCACAACCCCACGCCACATAGCGGTTGTTGATTCCCACGCCGGATGTAAACGAGACATCGCTGAACGTGCCGTCGCCGTTGTTGTGGTAGAGGTTGACCGTGTCGTCCACAAAGTTGGTCTTGTAAATGTCGAACCAGCCGTCGCAATCGTAGTCGGCCACGGCCACGCCCATACCGGCCTGCTCGTGCCCATTGTCGCTGTAGGCACAGCCGGCCATCACAGCCACATCGGTGAACGTGCCGTCATGGTTGTTCCGGAACAGAATGCTAGGCTCGGAGTCCACGGCGACATAGATGTCGGGCCATCCGTCGTTGTCGAAGTCGTAGGAGACTGCGGTGATCGAGTAGCGCGGGCCTGGCTTCAGAATGCCGGCCTTCTGCGAGACATCGGTGAATGTGCCGTCGCCGTTGTTGTGATAGAGAGCGTTCGTATCGGCGGGAAGGCCGCGCGGGCCGCACATGATGGGAACGCCCTTCCACTGGCAGTAATTCATCTCGCTGGCCGAGGGAATCTTGTCCGGGTCGAGCTTGATGTAGTTACATACGAATAGGTCCAGGTGGCCATCGCGGTCGTAATCGAGGAATGTGCACCCCGATCCCCAACGGCCCTGTTCCCGGTAAAGGCCTGCCTTGTGGGTAACATCGGTAAAGGTTCCATTCCCGTTGTTATGGAAGAGTATGTTATGTCCCCAGAAGCAGCAGAATAGGTCGTCCCATCCATCGTTGTCGTAGTCGCCCACACAGACGCCGGTCTGCCAGCCGGTGCGGCGCAGGCCAGACTTTTCTGTAACATCTGTAAAGGTGCCGTTGCGGTTGTTCTTGTAGAGATGCGAGGTCGGCGCGCCTCCGGGAGGCCAATGCGCGTCCAGCCGGTCTCCATTGCTGAGGTAGATGTCCAGCCAGCCGTCGTTGTCGTAGTCGAAAAAGGCGATCCCGCTCCCCTTGGTCTCGATGATGGACCGCTTGTGCTCGATTCCGCCCCACACATTGGGGATGTTCAGCCCTGCCTGTTGAGCCACATCGACAAACTGGACCGGAGACTGTGCCGAATTCGATTCCGCAGCCTCGACAACGAGGGAGTTTCTCCATTTCCAGAGCGGAGTGGCAAGAGCGTCAGTCAGCGTACTGCCGAGCATCAGGACGGATGAGCCGAGAAAGCGCCGCCGCGGGAGAATCATAGATGGCAACGATTATAGCGACAAAATCTCGCCGTGGAAAAGATTCCTGTGGGTGGGCTACCGGTCTCCTGGCATTGAATTGGTTTTTCCCATGCGGAGGAGGTTGGACGTCGGACCGTCCGCGGAGGTACGGGGTACATGGTTTGGATACCCGTCTGCGTATGAGATGATTATGCGCAATTCAGAACAGGAAGCAAGTCTCGTAGTTATACGTCCACAGGTGGGAGATGGCCAACAGATGTAGATCTGTCTCGTTCTCGATTTATCGGTACTCGTCTGCAACTCAGCCCTGAATCTCGCGCCATGCGCACAATGACTCGGCGTGCGCGGCGCTGCCGTCGCGCAGCCAGGCGTCGAGCTGGGCGGGTTCCTTCAATTGCTGCCCACGCTCACGCGGCACGGCCACGAAGCGGCACTCCAACTCGGGAAGGGCTGTCATGTCGCCCCAGAGTTTCTCGAATTGAGCCACCGGGAAGATATCTTCCTGCCCTTTGCCCCAGCGCTTCTTCACGTCCTTGAGCGTCACATAGGTCGGCATGCGCGCAGCCACGGCGCGTACCGCCTTGTTGACGCACTCCGCATCGCGGAGCGTCGTGCGTGTCAGGCCGAAGACCGTGAGCAAGCGATCGATGTCGATCCAGTAGGTTGCGCTGTTGTAATAGCGAAGCCGGCTTTCCAGCTCTTCGCTGGGCAGCGCCAGACCTTCGATCAAACGGGTCCGGCCATTCACGCGGGCCAGGCCGCCGCCGCGGTCTTCCAGGTGCCGGGCGATTACCTCCGCCGTCAGCGCAGCGCCGCTTTGCATGTGGTAGCCAAGAACAGCCGCGTCGGCATCGGCGGCCACCGTGTCAATGTTGTGCACCATCAGACAGCTCAGTTGCGGGCGCATCTCGATCAGGTGCAGCAGCGTGCCATTGCGCAGCAGGTTGGCGACCTCATACCAGTGGCCTACCGGATGAAGGCACTGCATGGGCACATTGCCGGAGTAGTCGGAGCCTTCGCCGGCGCTTTGCGCCCATTGGATCAGCGCCGCATGAAGTCCTTCGCGCACCTTCTGCGCCTGCGCGTCCAGCATCTGCTGCGGCATCTCCTCCCAGGCGAAGCGCAGATCCCGTTCCATCGGAACCATGCGCAGGCCAATGCTGCATCCCGGCGACAGCAGCAGCGGTCCGGGATAGCCATAGTCGCGCTCCGCGGCCAGGTGCGCGGCGATCGCTTCGTGGGTCAGATAGCTGGTGGTGATCACGTGCGGAAGCGGCGTGCCGCACGCGCGGCTCACGCGCAGGCTCTTCGCCAGATGGACCTCGATGAAGTTCCTGTAGCGTCCTCCCAGCCTGCAGAAAGGATTCAGCGCCTTCACCACTCCGGCGCCCTTGGTCCATCTCGTGCCTACGCCGCCCGCCAGTGAGACCACTGCGACGCGCCCCTCGGCAAGTGCATCCATACCGGCAGCACGATGGCGATCGTCGATCCGGTCTGCTTCGGCGTTCTCGATCAAGCTGGTGGCGGGCAGGCGGTTCTGCGCCAGGCCGATGCGGCCCGTGCGCAGATCCCGGCGAATTTGTTCGTGCTCTACGCGATCGAAGCCGTAGCTCTCCAGTAGTGTCCTAAGCGATTGCGTCTTGTCCCCTTCGGCATCGCGGCCGGCCGGCAGCATGTGATCGAAGAGAATATGAATCATGCCGGCGTAATCCGCCCGGCTGCGGCAGGCCGCGGTAAAGCGCTCCAACTCGGCGCGGCGCACCGGCGACATCCGCGCGGCTTCGGTGCGGATCAGCGGAGGCACATGCAGCGTGTAATAGCCGGCGGGCATCAGCGCATCGTCGTCTGAAAACAGCGCCGCCTGCGTCCCCTTTTCGTTGATCGCGAAATCGTAGACCACGGGCTCCATGGCGAAGGGCACGCTGTGTTCCAGCTGCCGCTTAGTCTCGCTCAGGATGGTTTGCATCCACACCTGGGCCTGCGCTTTGCGCTCGGGGTTGAAAAGGAATCCCATGCCGCCGCCGCTCATGCCGCCCAGCATCCAGAAGCCCCAGAAATCATCGCCGAATTCCTTGCGCGCGCGCTCGATCAGCGTCCTCGTATACTGATTGCCGGCCCACGGGATGATGGTCTGCACCGGGCCGTCGAAGTTGCGCTGCAGGCAACTGCCCAGCGCGCGGATGTCGCCTCGTTGCAGATGGCCCGTTATCTCATCGAGAATTCCCAACGCCTGTTGGCGGCCGAGCCACTCGGCCTCACTCCGCAGCAGGTACTTCTCGGTGACCATCTCCAGGATGGGACCCACATCCTGCGCCATCCCCCCATGCACCAGAACCAGGCTCTGTTGCAGTTTCTCCCGGGCCGCGCGAGAGATCTCGGTTTCGCTGAAGATTCTGTGATCGGGAATCAGGCGCCCGCGGCTGATGCCGAACTCGGGATCGCCCTCCGCTGCGCGCACGCCGTGGATCAGCTTGATGCCCGGCCACACGCCGCCCGAATCCTGCCAGCCACCGCCGCTTCCGCCCAGCCATTCCCCCAGAATCGCGCGCGCGGCCACCAGCCGCCGGTCCTCTTCTCCCATCCCTCCGGTGAGCGAATGGATCTGCCCGGTGGCGCGCATGCAAACGGCGATGATCGAGGCAAGCAAGCTGGTGGAAACAGCCAGCCGCGAGCCTTTGGGGATATCGTTCACCTTGCTGACGATCTCAATACCGCAGCCGGGCCTTCCCGTCAGACGCTCCAGCAAGGCGGCCAGCGGCTGCGTGGCGCCTTCGATTCCCGGCGGAATGATGCCGCTGGCGATCACGCCTGCCTTCAACAGGCCCAGGTAATCGCTGGAAAAGTCGAAGACCTCGGCAATGGAGGACACATCGGCGGTCGCGTGCAGATCGATGCTGGTCAAGCGGATGACCGGCTCGTCGATCACGCGGAACCACGCCTCCACCGGCGGTCTCGGCTGGCTAATGCACTCGCCCGCGCCGCGGACCACCAGATCGATGGAGACGTTGAGGACCCGCGCGCCCTCGGGAAAATCCATGCCAAGGAAGAAAATATCGCTCCAACCGCTGTGCGTCAGGTCCATGCGGACGGGCGTGGCCTCGCGCAGAATGGGAAAAACCGGATCGCTGGCAAGCAGCTCGGGACGGAGGTGCAGCGGATAGTCGTCCGTGTGGCCGGCGCGGAACATCCACTGGTTGCCGCGCACGCTCCGCACGCTACGCCGCACCTGGTCGGCGAGTGTCTGAAAGCCGAGCGCGCGGTAGCTGGCGGCCAGCGCGCTGGAGATGGCCGCGCTGGCGCCCAGTTCGGCCTGGGCAGCGAGAAAGATGTCGATCGCTTCCTCAAAGCGGCGCTCCAGCAGATTCTCGAAGCCGGAAAAAGGGATGAGCGTTGGCGCGGCCGTTGCCGTCAGCCGGGGCATGTGAAAGCGATGAATAGCGTAAAGAAAAAAGAGCGCGCGCACACGTTCGTAGAGGTTGTCGCAGTTGCGGCGAAAGTCGTCCAGTTCCCCGCATTCGGTCAGCAGTGCGCCGCGGTCCAGCCCCTCGCACAACAATCCAGCGGCAGATCGCGTTGGCCGCCATCGCCGGTGATGACGCCGGTAAAGCGGCTCACAAGGATGCGCCTCCGCCGTTGGCTCCCAGTTCGCGGTCGGCGAAGAGTTCAAGCATCTGAGCCATCACCTCGCTGCGGTCCCGGCCGTTCAGGGCCAGTGCGAGTTGCGCGATCAGCAGGCCGTAGGGCGCGCCCAGATCGTAGCGCCGTCCCGTATCCGCCACGGCCAGATATTGTTCCTGGCGCGCGAGTTCGGCCAATGCATCCACCAGCGTCACGGGTCTGTCGGAAGCGGTTGCCAGCTTCCGATCCAGGATCTCCATTACCGCCGGCGTGAGCACATGAATGCCAAAAAAGCAGAGATAGTATCCGGCGCGAATGCCGGGAACTAGCAACCGCTGTTCCGCTTCGGTGGGCGTGGGCTTTTCGATCACCGTTTCGACGCGGAAGAGATCGCTGCGTGGCGGAACCCGCCTGCCGCCCACCGTCCCGTAGCGTGACAACAGCCCCTCGCGCGTAGGCTGAACCCCGCTCACAGAGCAGCGTTCCTTTTGCGCAAGCTCCACCAGGCGCTGGGCGGAAGGCTTCGCCGCTGCATTCACGTAGAGATGATCGCCCACCATGTGCAGAAAGGGGTCGTTGTTCAGGAACGAACGGGCGCAGTGGATGGCGTGGCCGTAGCCGCGCGGTTCGGGCTGAGGAATGAACCGGACCGACGAAGCGTACGACCCGGCGGATTGCGCGTAGGCTTTTTCATCGCCGGGCCAGACTACCACGGCAATCTCTTCCGCGCCGGCCGCAAGTGACTGTTCGATCAGGATGCAAAGCAGCGACTTCTTGTTGCCGTCGCCGTCAACGAGCGTCTGCAGCGGCAGCTCCCGCTGCGACCGTGCGGCTGCGGTAATAATGGCCTTCTTGACGAACAAGCGAACACCTGACGGCAGCCTATCATGCGGCTGCTATTGCGCTTTCAATCCTTCTTCGTTGCGCGAGAAGGGTCGAGGATGGACAAAACCTCTCCAGCCTACGAGAGGATCACCGTTCAACAAAAAAACAAAATGCAGCACCGACCTCAGTCGGATTTCCTATTTTACTCGACCAGATGCTAATCAGTATGTACCCAGTTACTCTTGCGGGGTCCGTTTCTTGCATCCGTTTCAATTCCAAAAACAAGGCGCGCCAGGCAGGGCCTTGGCGGGGCCAAGAAAGCGAGATAAGTCCCATTTTGAAGCGGTTTCTTGGACACACACAAAAAAGTCTTCCACCCAGAGGGGCTCGACTCGGGCGCGAAGAGCGACTGTCGAATGGATTCCGTTCAGCGTGGAGAGACGGAGATGTCCCTGCACGCTGAGTACTCCTCAGCCGGGCTCCGTTTGCGGCTGGAATCGGTCAGAAAGCCGAGGCTTGCTCGGCCGAAGCAGGCCGATCGACGTTGGGCAGCATCGGCACGCCGGTTGAGACGGCTTTCTGATCGGACGTTCTGGAAAGCAGCATTCGGTCCTCTTCCTGAAACGTCCCGGTATTGAGCAGCTCTTCCATCACAGAATTGTCCCAGCGACGCAACACACTGTTGAAGATGAGCTTGAGATCGGAAGAAAACGTTGCCCGGGCCATGTACTCCGCGTCAAGCCGCCGCTTGGCGGGAAGCACCACCATGTGATAGTAGGATTCCAAATGATGTTTGGGTATCCGGTCGAGAACCGACTCCTCGCGAGCGAAGGCGATGGTGGCCGCGCCCGTGATTCCCGGCCGGCAGGGAAGATTGGACACCATATGTTCCGGCATCTTCGGACGGGGGCCTATCAGGCTCATATGCCCGGCGAGCACATTCAGCAACTGCGGCAGCTCATCGAGCTTCCAGCGGCGCAGGAACGGGCCTACGGATGTAAAGCGCTGATTGCCGGCTGTGGTGACCGCATGATGCGCTTTGTCCGTTGCATGAATCATGGTCCGGAACTTCAGGATGGTGAAGGTCTGGCCGTGACGCCCTACGCGTTTCTGCAAAAAAAGTACGGGACCGGTCGATGTCAAACGCACCACCAGCGCGATCAGCAGCAAGATCGGAATCAGCAGAGGCAGGACCGGCACAACGCAAGCGCAGTCGAAGACGCGCTTGGCGCGCGACTGCGACCAGGGACTGAGGCGCTTGATGACCAAATAGGACAAAGGACGAGCCGTTGATGTTGCCTTTCGAACAGGCTCCGGCCCTTCGGCCAAATCCACATTGCTGTACTGAGGGCGCCGCGCGGGTCGATTCATAGTTGTGGATTTAAAAATGCCCGAGACAAACGACCTGACGCTCAATTGGGCCCCCACACCGTAAAAGCTCATCGTTTCCCCTTCTGCGGAATGAAAACGCTGTCTAGTCGGATGCGTTGCTGTTGATGTCGCCGATTGGCTTGCCTCTCCTCCGCTGTCGATCCAGAGAGACAGGATCCTCGATCTTCGTTGCTCATTGTTCCAAGGCAATGCACATTGTTGAGAGACGATTGGTCATGTAAGCAATTCCCTAAACTATAGCAGACTCGGTTCGGCCCAGCATTACAAATTGGCAAACCTAAGCCTTTTTATCGCATTCAATTGCGGCCGGGCAGGCGCTTGGTATTTATAAAAGAATTAATGGCGGCACACCCCATTGTGTGTCCGGATAACCACAGTCCTGCCGGTACCGGCGGGCCGCTGGAGCAGTCCAACCCTCCTTGGGTGCCCCTTTTACTGTCTCACCCTGCTTGCCGAACGGACGGAAAACAGAGTTGAGCTGTTTGCAAGAAGATTACTAAAGTGAGAAGAATGTTATTATTCTAGTCAATGTCATCCTATCAAGGAATCCCGGGCTGACATTTGCGTCGCCATCAAGACCGGTAAATAAAAACCTCACCGGCTGGGTCGCTCTGACTGCGAAACGGGTTTGTCGCAGAGGGCTCAACATGGGAACGGACCAGGCACGCGGCATCCTAAAACCGGACCCTGAATTGCTGCTCTGACCTGCTGATGAGGCGGAGTTTGGCTTGTGCTAGACTCTTGGCATATGAGTTTCTTTAAGTGCGGAAGGTCTATCGGAGGCTGCAACTCGAACCTTGTTCAGGATGGTCCCGCGCTGCGGATTCGTAAGATCGGGCAGATCGGGATGCTTATCCTAATTTCCTCGCTGGCGACAGCCCTGAATGCACAAATGTCCTCTCAGGGCGGCAATCGGGATGATACCTCCCAGGAAAGCAATCTCGGCTATCCGCAAAGTCAGCAGGACTCCTCTCAGGGGGAAGGGCAGAGCCAGCAAGAGAACTCCTCATTTCCGTCCCTGCAAACGCGCTCTCCTCTGCCCGGGGCGCTCGGCAATTCGCCTCGGAACCCCAATGGTAATTATTCAGATATCGATCAATTCACACGGCAGAACGCCGCGCGGAATCAGACGCCGCTTCCTCCAGAGCCGCTGACCGAATTCCAAAAGTTTGTCGCCTCCACTTCCGGCCAGACGCTACCCATTTATGGTGCCAGTCTGTTCAGCAGCGTGCCGTCGACCTTTGCACCGCTCGACTTGACCCCGGTTCCGCTCGATTACATTGTCGGGCCCGGCGACGAGCTGCGCATTCGCGCCTGGGGACAGGTGAACTTCCAAATCAACGTGCGCGTGGATCGCTCGGGCGAGGTCTTCTTGCCCCAGGTGGGACCGGTGCATGTGGCGGGGATGGCTTTCTCGGCGCTTGGAGCGCATCTGCGCGGCGCCGTGGGCCGGGTCTATCGCAACTTCGATCTGACCGTCGATGTAGGGCAGATTCGAGCTATTCAGGTCTATGTCTCCGGAGAGGCGAGGCGTCCGGGCGTCTATACAGTCAGTTCGCTGAGTACGCTGGTGGACGCGCTCTTCGCCAGCGGCGGGCCTTCGGTGCAAGGTTCGATGCGGCGTGTCCAACTGCGCCGCGAGGGCGCACTGGTGACCGAATTCGATCTCTACGACCTGCTGATGCGCGGCGACAAGTCGAAGGATGTGAAGTTGCAGTCCGGAGATGTCATCCTGATTCCCGCCGTCGGCCCCCAGGCCGCGGTGACGGGCAGCGTGCGCAATCCCGCGATCTACGAGCTGAAGGAAAACGAGTCGCTGTCGGGCCTTCTCGCCAATGCCGGAGGGGTCTCCTCGGTAGCCTCGGAGGCGCGCGTTTCGATCGAGCGCATTGAGGATCATCGCGACCGGTTCGCCATGGAAGTGGCCTACGACGCCAGCGGCCTGGCCACCGCGATGGCGGACGGCGATCTGGTGCGCGTCTTCTCGATTGTCCCCATCTATCGGAAGACCGTTATTCTGCGGGGCAACACGGCGAATCCAGGACGTTTTGCCTGGCATGTCGGCATGCGTCTGAGCGAGCTGATTCCTGACAAGGAATCGCTGATGACGCGGAACTACTGGTGGAAGCGCTCTCAGGCTGGGCTGCCCGTTCCAGAGTTTGAACCTACGCCTGGCTTCTCCGACATGCGCCAGCCCGCGGAAAACCAAGCCGTTACACTCAAGCCTGCCCCTCCGGAAGAGCCGGACGCATCGGGCCAAAATGGGTTGCAGCAGGGTCAAGGTTTAAGTGCACAGCAGCGCGGCAGAAGCACTTCCTTGGCCTCCCAGCAGGCGGGATTCTCCTCTCGCGTCGTTGCTCCAGCGCAACGAACCGAGATTCGAGCGTTCGCGCCGGAGATCGATTGGGACTATGCCGTCATCCAACGCCTCGATCCCGAGACCTTGAAAGCTGTTCTGATTCCGTTCGACTTGGGCAAGCTCGTGCTGCAGCACGACGCCTCGCAGGATCTCGAACTGCAGGCCGGGGACGTGGTCTCGGTCTTTTCCGAGGCCGATATCCGCGTACCCCTTGCGGACCAGACCAAATCGATCACACTGGACGGCGAATTTATCCATGCCGGCGTGTACACGGCCCAGCCTGGAGAAACCTTGCGCCATCTGGTGGAACGCGCCGGGGGGCTGACGCCCAATGCCTATCTGTACGCTTCGGAGTTTGCCCGTCTTTCGACTCGCGCGTTGCAGCAGGCGCGAATCGATGAATATGTGCAGACCCTGAGCATGGCGATCCAGCGTAGCAGTCTGGCTCTGGCATCGTCCTCCTCCAGCGCATCGCAGGATCTGACCAGTGGCGCACCGGCTCAAAGCAGCGAACGCGATATCATTGCGAGCCTGCGCCAGATTCGCGCTACGGGCCGTATCGTTTTACGCTTTACGCCCAACAGCAGCGGAGTCGACAGCCTTCCCGATATCCCACTGGAGGACGGAGACCGTTTTGTCGTTCCGTCCGTTCCCGCCACGGTCAATGTGGTCGGCTCCGTGTACGATCAGAATTCCTTCCTTTATCAGCCAGGACGCAGGGCGGGGACGTACCTTCGACAGGCTGGCGGACCCAATCGCGACGCCGACCGGGGCCATGAGTTCGTCATCCGCGCCGACGGCGAAGTAGTAAGCCGCGACAAGAACAAATCCATATGGGGCAACGAGTTCAATAACGTGCGCATCTATCCGGGCGATACGATCATGGTTCCCGAAAAGACCTTCAAGCCGTCCGCGCTGCGCGGCTTTACCGATTGGTCGCAGATGTTCTCCCAATTCGCACTGGGCGCCGCGGCGTTGAGCGTGCTCAAATAGCGGGAATCGCAGCCTCCTCTTTGCAGAATGCAGATAGGAGGCGCGCCAGTCCCCTGATCCGGCAGGAACCGATGACGAACGAAACTCCGCTTTCCGAACTGAATGAGCCCGCCGTTTCTCCTTCCGCCGCGCCCGCTGGGCGCAACGCAAAGGAGGACGACGAAATCTCCCTGCTCGATCTTCTTATCGTTCTCGCCCAACGGAAGTTCCTCGTCTTCTGGATCACTGCGGTCTTCGCGATCCTGGCGATCGTGATCTCGCTGCTTCTGCCTGTACGCTACACCGCCACTGTGACGCTGCTGTCTCCTCAGCAGAACTCCTCGATGAGTGCCGCGCTGGCCTCGCAGTTGGGCTCCATGGGTGGCATGGCCGCGCTGGCCGGTGGTAGTCTCGGCCTCAAAAATCCCAACGACATGTTTGTCGCCATGCTGAAAAGCCGCACAGTCGAGGATGCGATGGTGCAGCGATTCGGCCTGATGAAGGAGTACCGCGAGCGGTATCTCTCCGATGCGCGCAAGAGCTTCGAGCGTCACACATCTGTAGACGGCAGCGGCAAGGATGGCATGATCCGTATTTCGGTGGAGGATCGCGATCCGCGCCGGGCTGCTGACATCGCCAACGGTTACGTCGATCAATTTAGAAACCTGTCTCAGCATCTCGCCATCACCGAAGCTTCCCAGCGCAGGCTCTTCTTCGAGCGGGAGTTGGACCAGGCCAAGGACAACCTGGCAGACGCCGAAGAGGCGCTCAAGCAGACGGAGCAGACCACGGGAGTGATCCAACTTGACAGCCAGGCGCGTGCCCTTATTGAATCGGGAGCGGCACTCCGTGCGCAGATTACATCCAGGGAAGTGCAGATTCAGGGGATACAGACGTATGCAACCGGCGAAAACGCCCAGTTGGTGCAGGCACAGCGAGAACTGGATAGCCTGCGTGCGCAGTTGGCGAAGCTGGGCGGCTCTGAAGACGGCTCCAGTGGAGAACTCATGGTCCCCAAGGGCCGGGTTCCTGAAGCAGGTCTCGAATATGCTGCATATGCGACGTCTTTTTGGCCGAAGTAGCTTTCGACCCTACCGGGCCGCTTCTGGATGCTGCGCAGGGCTCCGATGGCGGTGCGGGTGAGGGCGATCTTGTTTCTGGCGGGAGCAGATTTGGTCACATGCTGCTTCAGGTCAGCATTGAGCAGTTCGTCCGGATTCAGTTCCGGCGAGTAGCTGGGCAGATAGAAGACCTCGATCTTGTCTTCATTTTCTTTGAGCCATTTCTTCACGGCTTTGGAGTGGTGCACCCGCAGGTTGTCCAGGATCAGGAAGACCCGCTTCTCGCGCCCATGCACAAGCCGCTTCTTGAAGCCGATCAAGATCTTCGCGTTCAGTGCGCCACTGAAAACCTTCCAGCGCATCTGGCCCTTATTGGTCACCGTCGAAATCACGCTCAACTTCGAGCGGTTGGCATTGGCCAGCACTACGGGAGTCTTTCCCTTCGGCGCGTAGCTACGGCCGCGAACGTCATCCGAGCGCAAGCCAGTCTCGTCACCCCATTGAATCTCCGCGCCTTCCTGCCTGGCCAGCGCAGCGATCTTCAGGTATTCCTCGTTAACCCACTTCTGAACGGCCTCGGGCGACTGCTCGTAGGCTTTCTTCAGCAGCCGTTGCGGCGTGAATCCCCAGCGCTTCAGATACTTGCCCATGTTGCGCACTGTCAGCCGAACGCCATACACGGCCTCGATCAACTCGCTGACCGCCTGGCGCCTCCACAGCGCATAAGCCAGCTTCAACTGATCGGGCGTGCGGTCCTGAATCAGTTGTTGAATCTTCTTCTCTTGCTCGGCCGCCAACTGTCGGCCAGAACCGGACGGCCGCCCGACAATCGGAACCGCTACGGTCTTCCAGCCGCTACGCTCATAGGTCTGCATGGCGCGGATCACCGCCGACCGACCCAACTCGCACTGCGCCACAGTTTCTGCAATCGTCGCTCCGTTCAAACGCAACTTGACCGCGCGACGACGACGCTCATTCAATACACTCTCGGAAGGCGATGGGCCTCGGTCTTCTCCATACCGGCGAAACGATTCAGCCTTACAAAATGTCTCACTCAAATGGGCCGGATCAGTAATCCTGCGCAACATGTTGGGCGGCGGGAAGCCGCGAGAGCTGAAGACCCGGGCGCCAGATCTTGTTTCGCGCCTAATCGGGCATCTCATCAACCTATGCAGGTGCCAGAACGCCGACCAATCCAGCTCTGGCCGCTCACACATCTCGGGATCGAAGTCGTTCCATCGCACTCCGGCCCCTCCAGCAGTGGAAAATGGCCCCTCTGCGCGGCGAGGCTTGGTCCGCTTCGCGCAGTAGACGTCGCACCCGGCGCTGGCTCAAATTGGCGCCACCCACGGGGGGCTTTTATCTCCAAGCGGCTTCGGACGCTGGAGCCCTCGCGCCGGTATAATTCCACCTGTGATGGAAACGACAGGTTGCGGTACAGCTATCGTCACGCCCTTCCGGGCGGATGGGTCGATCGATGAAGCGGCGCTCAGGGCGCTGGTGAACTGGCAGATCGACTCGGGAGTCGACTTCTTGGTGGCCTGCGGGTCAACGGGCGAGGCGGCTACGCTGGACGAGCAGGAGTGGCTGATGGCGGTGTGCATTGTCGCCGAGGCCGCCGCGGGCCGCGTTCCCGTTTGGGCCGGCTGCACCCACAACTCCACGCGCACCTTGCTGCGCCAAGCCGGCCTGCTGCGCCAGGTGCGCGGCATCAGCGCCGTGCTTTCGGCCAATCCCTACTACAACAAGCCCTCGCAGGAGGGGCAGTTTCAGCACTTTCTCGCCCTGGCCAAGGCGGTGGATCCGCTGCCGGTCGTGCTCTACAACGTGCCCGGCCGCACGGCCGCGAACCTGGAGCCGGCGACGGTGGTGCGGCTGGCCGAGGCCGCCGGGAACATCCAGGCCGTCAAGGAAGCCAGCGGCAAGCTGACCCAGATCGCCGAACTGGTTCATTCGCTGCCGCGCGGATTCAAGATCTTCTCGGGCGACGACAACTTGGCTCTGGCCGCCATCGGCATCGGCGCCCACGGGCTCATCAGCGTGGCCGCCAACGAAGCTCCCGCCGAGGTGAGCCGGATGATCCGCGCCGCCCTCAACAACAATTGGGAGGAGGCCCGCGAGCTGGAGCGCCGTTATGCACGGCTCTTCGAGGCCAACTTCTGGGAGTCGAATCCGAGCCCGGTGAAGACCGTGCTCAGCCTCATGGGCCGCTGCACGGACCACGTCCGCCTGCCGCTGGTGCCGCCCATGGCCGCCACGCGCGCCCGGCTGGAGCGCCTGGCCGGCGAACTGGGCCTGCTCAAACACGCGCCCTTGCCGGAAGGCGATTTGGGACTGTTCTGACAGGGAGCAGATAGCTGTCCTTAGCGATCAGCCGCCTGTTGCCGGCTGCCGGCGGTTCTGACTGCTGCGCCCCGAAGTTCGCTGCATTGGGCGGTTCTAACCCGCCAGTTCCTTCTTCACCCATTCGCTTATGGCGCGGCCTTCGGCGCGGAGGCTGGCGGCTTGCAGTCTGGCCTGCACGGCCTTGATCACCTGGCCCATCTCCTTGGGCGTGGGCTTGCTTCCTCTGGCTTGCGCGACTTCCGCCACGGCTTCGGCGACCAGGGCGCGCAGGCCGGCTTCGTCCAGGGCCTTGGGCAGGAACTCCTCGATCACGACGATTTCGGCGGCCTCGATGGCGGCCAGTTCCGGGCGGTTGCCCTTGGTGAACTGCTCGATCGAGTCGCGGCGCTGCTTGACCATGGTGGCCAGCGCCTGCTCGGACTCGGCCTGGGTCGGGGCCTCGCGCTTCTCGATGGCCTTGTTCTTGAGCGCGTTCTTGATCAGGCGCAGCGTGCCGGTGCGCACCGCGTCGTGGGCCTTCATGGCGGTGACGATCTGTTCATTGACGAGCTTTTCCAGTGCGCCTGCTTCGGTCATGGGCTTGTGCCTTCTGTTGCTGGAGTGCGAGCCGGCAACGAGCCGGCTCAAAAGAAAATTGTACGGCTTGCGCCTCGGAGCAGGTGCTCCCGGCTTCGGAGTCCCGCCGGAGGGGGCGCGCGATTCATTGACTTGGGAGGCACCTCCCCCCCTCCTATTTCTGCAAATAAGTTATTTATTTTCAATTGTATACGGAGCATGCTTCGCTCTAAAATCTTGATTCTACTAGAGTTATTTGCAGAATCCTCATGTCAAAGGGGTTATGGGCGTTTTTTCCCCAATTCTTGAGGTTCTAACGCCTTCAACCGGCTCCTGGACGCAGATGCGACGATCCGGCGGTCCTGGATGGGGCAGACCGACGCCTCCGGCGGAAAGATCGCCCTAGAACCATGATGCACCAAGTTGCGGTAATACTCTGCAAACGGCGGGAAGAATTTTTTTGGCCGCGGGCGGGGAAGCCGTGAAGATTCCTTGCCGGGCTGAGGCCCAGCCCACCAAAAGGCTTGGATTTGATGTTTTCCACAGGTTCGCATCCACATAATCCACAAGAAAGTGTATTCTGTGACTGACGGAAGGCGGTCCGGAGATGGAACTGGTTTGGCCCAGGTGTCAGACCCGGTTCCAAATCCAGTGTTGTGAGCCCGAAGTTCGCTGCAGCACGGCCAGAAGGCAGTCGTGTGCAGATCGCCGGAAACGCAGGTCCTTCGACTCCCCGTCGCTACGCTCGGGGTCGCTCAGGATGACAAGTTTGTTGGGATGAACTGAAGAATCACCAATCGAGGAGAAACCATGATTCGCAAGACGCGCTTGTTTACACCCGGCCCGACCCCGCTGCTTCCGGCGGCCCAGTTTGCCATGGCGGCGGCGGATATCCACCACCGCACGCCCGAGTTTCGCGCCCTCTTCCAGAAGGTGCTGGCCCAGTTGAAGGTTTTTGTGGGCACGCAGAACGACGTGCTGCTGCTGTCGTGCTCCGGCACGGGCGCGATGGAGGCTTCGGTCTCGAACCTCACTTCGCCGGGCGATCCGGTTCTGGTGTTGACGGCCGGCAAGTTCGGCGAGCGCTGGGTGGACCTGGCCAAGGCCTTTGGCTGCCAGGTGGATGTGGTGGAGGCGCCCTATGGGCAGACCTTCGACATGGAAGCGGTGAAGAAGGCCCTGAAGCCGGAGCACAAGGCCGTGTACATGCAGGCCTCGGAGACCTCGACGGCCGTGGCGCACGATGTGGAGGCGGTGGCCAAGCTGGTGAAGGGTACCGGGACGCTGCTGATTGTGGACGGCATCACCGGCCTGGGCACGATGACCTTCGACGTGGACGGCTGGGGCATCGACGTGCTGATCGGCGGCTCGCAGAAGGCGGTGATGATTCCGCCGGGCCTGGCTTATTTGAGCGTGAGCGAGAAGGCGTGGAAGGCGATGGATGCCTCGAAGAATCCGCGCTACTACTTTGACCTGCGCAAGGAGCGCAAGAACCAGGTCAAGGGCGAAACGGCTTATACGCCGGGCGTGGCGCTGGTGGCCGGGCTGGGCGCGGCCCTGGACTACATTGCCGGGCAGGCGGGCGGAGACCTGGAAAAGGGCCGCATCGCGCTGATCGACAATGCGCAGGTGAACGCCAAGGCGACGCGCGCCGGGCTGGTGGCGCTGGGCTTCACGCTCTTTGCTCCCACCTCGCCGTCGGCCGCGGCCACCGCTGTTGCCGTGCCGGAAGGCATGGATTCGAGCGATGTGGTGAAGGCGCTGAAGACGCGCTTCAGCCTGGTGATCGCCAACGGCCAGGGCACGATGAAGGGCAAGATCTTCCGCGTGGCGCATCTGGGCTTCTTCGACTATCTGGACACGGTGGCGCTGCTCGGAGCCATGGAGCACATCGCCAAGGAGACGCTGGGGTTGCCGGTGGTCTACGGGCAGGCAGTGGCGGCGGCGCAGCAGGTGTATGCAAAGGCAGCTTCTGGCCTCTAGCTGCTAGCTGGTCCGCATGTTGTGTTGATTCCCAGGTCCCAAAAGCGGGACCTGGGGCATCCGATTGAAGTTGGAAGACCAAGCCTCTGGCTTGAGGCTAGAAGCTGGCAGCTAGGAGCTGCTTTTCATGGCTGAGTTGAGTTTTGGGGAAAAGCTGCTGATTGCGCGGAAGCAGTTGGACCTCTATCAATACGAGATGGCCGAGCGGCTGGGGGTGCACCCGAACTCGCTCACGAAATACGAGCGGGGCGAGGGCAAGCCTCATGCGGCGGTGGTGCGGATCTTCGATCTGCTGTGCGAGCAGCAGGGCATCCGCTTCGATGAGTATGAAAGCGCACAACAGGGCAAGGGAGACGCGATGAAGATCGTTCTGGCAGAGAAGGTATCTCCGGCGACGTTGGCCGTATTTGCGGCCGAGCCGGGGTGGGAAGTTTTGACGCACGACCAGTTGCCGGACGGTTTGCCGGCGGCGCTGGCCGATGCCGATGCGCTGGTGGTGCGCAGCGCGGTGCAAGCCGACGACGCGCTGATGGCGAGCGCGCCCAAGCTGCGGGTGATTGGCCGCGCGGGCGTGGGCGTGGACAATATCGACGCCGAAGCGGCCACGCGGCGGGGCATCGTGGTGATGAATACGCCGGGCGCGAACGCGGTTGCCGTGGCCGAGCTGACCATCGGGCTGATGCTGGCGCTGGCGCGCAAGGTGCCCGCGGCCAATGCGGGCATGCACGCCGGCCGATGGGAAAAGAAGATTCTGCAAGGCGCGGAGCTGCGCGGCAAGACGCTGGGCATTCTGGGGCTGGGGCGCATCGGGCTGGAGGTGGCCAAGCGGGCCAAGGGCTTCGGGCTTGAGATCGTCGGCAGCGATCCGTTTGTTTCGGCCGCGGTGGCGCGCGAGAACGGCATCAAGCTGGTGACGCTGGACGAGCTGATCGCGGGGTCGGACTACATTACGCTGCACGTGGGGCTGACGCCGCAGACCGCCGGAGTGATCAACGCCAAGACGCTGGCGAAGATGAAGAAGGGCGTGCGGATCATCAACTGCGCGCGCGGCGAACTGGTGGAAGACGCGGCGCTGGTGGAAGCGCTGAAGAGCGGCCAGGTGGCCGGCGCGGCGCTGGACGTATTCGCGGTCGAGCCGGCCAAGAATACGCCGTATGCCGAGCTGGACAACGTGATTCTGACGCCGCACATCGCCGGCTCGACGGCCGAGGCGCAGGAGGCGGTGGGCATTCAGATTGCCCGCCAGGTGCGCGATTATCTGAAGCTGGGTGTGGTGCAGAATGCGGTCAATCTGCCTTCGCTGAGCCACGAGGAATATGTGCAACTGTCGCCCTATATCGATCTGGCCGGGCGGCTGGGTTCGTTCCTGGCGCAGGCGGGCAAGGGCGGCGTGGAGGCCATTCACCTGGTGTATGGCGGCACGCTGGCCGAAGCCAAGATCGACCTGGTGCGCAACGCGGCCATCGAGGGCCTGTTGCAGGGCTCGGAGAATGTGAACCGCATCAACGCGGCGGCGGTGGCCGAAGAGCGCGGCATCCGCATTCACGAGGACAAGGAAGAGAGCCATCGCGGCGGCGCGGCCACGGTGCTGACCATCGAGCTGCACTCGGCCGCGGGCAAGAGCCACGCCACAGGAACGGTGATTCACGGCGAACAGCCGCGGCTGCTGGAGTTCGACGGCATCGACATCGAGACGCCGCTGGAAGGCAACCTGCTGGTTTGCCGCAACCTCGACGTTCCGGGCGTGATCGGGAAGATCGGCTCCATTCTGGGCGAGCAAGGCGTGAACATCGCCAACTTTGCCCTGGGTCGCGAGCGCTCCGGGCCCAAGCCGGTGAAGGCGCTGGCCGTGGTGCAGGTGGACGCGCCGGTTTCGGGCAAGGTGCTGGAGGCGCTGCAGACCATCGAGGCGCTGATCGAGGCCAAGCTGGTGATGCTGCCGGAGAGCAAGTTCTAAGGGGTGTTTGGGCCGAGCGAACCTGCTCCGCCCACATGAAAAACCACCGCTCGAGGGCGGTGGTTTTTCAGTTTGAACTCGGAAATGCTTATGCGCGGCTGAGGTAGGCGCCTTCGCTGGTATCGACGCGGATTTTTTCGCCTTCGTTGATGAAGGCGGGCACCTGGACCACGAGGCCGGTTTCAGTCTTGGCGGGCTTGGTGACGCTGGAGGCGGTAGCGGACTTGAGGCCCGGCTCGGTTTCGACGACTTGCAGTTCGACGCTCGCCGGCAACTCGATGCCCACGGCGTTGCCGTCGTGATAGCTGACCTTGATCTGCAGGTTGGGCGTGAGGTACTCGACGGCATCGCCCAGCGTGGCGCCCTTGAGCACGGTCTGTTCGTAGTCCACGGGATTCATGAAGTAGTAGTCGTCGCCGTCGGCGTAGAGAAACTCCATGGAGATTTCGTCCACCACGACCTTCTCAATGGCGTCGGCGGAGCGGAAGCGATGCTCGAACATGGCGCCCGACTTGAGGTTGCGCAGCTTGGCCTGGATGAAGGCGCGCAGGTTGCCCGGCGTGCGGTGCTCCACTTTGAAGACCAGATGCAGTTGGTCGTTGTGCTTGATAATCATGCCCGGACGCAAATGAGTGGCGGGAATCGCCATAAAGTTTGAAGCTCCTTGCTTTGCTTGCGCTCAGTGCGCAAAGAATTCTGGCCTTGGCCCATCTTTCATTGTAGCCCAAGGGAGTCTTGGCGCATGGAGAGAGAAGGACGGCCGGCAAAGGAGGACAGCGCCTTGATAGAGCGAACTTTGCAGTCGGGATACAAGGGGGGTTGCGCCCGGTTACCGCGCCGGTTCGTAGGGCTCGGCGCGCAAGAGATCGGAGAGGATGCCGCGCTCTTCCGGGGTGAAGGCGCCCTGGTAGCGGCTGGAGTTGAGCACCATCTGGCGCTGGTCCAGGGGAACGGCGCGCAGGTCGCGGAAGGCGTTTTTCATGAGCGCCTGGCGATCGGGCGGCAATGCGGCCCAGCGGCGCGCGGAGAGATTGACCCTCATGCGGTCCTGGGGCGACATGCGCTCGAGAATTTCTCCGCGAGCCAGGCGGCGCTGCCGCTGCTCATCGCTCAAGTCATTCAGTTGGTGCAACTGGCGCAGCACGCGCTGCTGGTCGCCGGGAGGCAGGCGCTTGAAGCTGGGGTCGCTCTGCAGCATCCGCTCCTGCTCCTGCGCGGGTAGATTGCGGTGCTGATTGAGCCAGTCGCCGAGGTGGCCGGGAGGGGAATTGACGGGAGCCCGGTATCCCGGGTAGCTGGGGCGGCTGTAGCCGGGACCGAGATAAGGCGATCCGGGATAAGCGGGCCGGGGCACGGCGGCTCCGTAGCCGGGCATCGGTCTCGGTTCCGGGTTGGCCTGGGGCCGATTCTGGTTTTGGGGCCGTGCGGGCAGCTGCCTGTTGGAGGCCGGCGGCCGGTCGGCGCGGGAGGGAGCGGCGGAAGCGCGCGCGGAGGGCCGGGGCGCGGGCGCATTGGGATGCTGGCCGCGGGCCCAGCCCGCGGAGGCACAGCACAACGCGAGGAAAGCGGCCAAAGCCAGCCTACCCACCGCAGCCTTTTGTCCCGTATTGCATCCCCCGGTCCACATTGTCCCCGCCCCCGCCGTTCAAACCTTTCAAAAAACCGACAGCTAGTCCCCGTTATCGTTGGTGCTGGAGAGCGCTTCCAACTGATCCAGCAGTTGGGCGTTGCTATCCAGCGTCTGCAAATCGTGCACG
>Ga0181535_10000139_pt1 | contig 108367 bp, 78 predicted proteins | sample PEATcosm2014_Bin_44_FD_119774 | JGI IMG/M metagenome (GOLD analysis project Ga0181535, IMG submission 119774) | Peatland microbial communities from MTU Mesocosm Facility, Houghton, MI, USA - PEATcosm2014_Bin17_30_metaG | ecosystem: Environmental > Terrestrial > Soil > Wetlands > Peat | place... | reverse complement strand
TGAAAGGGCACGACTTTAGTCGTGCCGCAAAACAAGCCAAAACATCCTGGGCTTCAGCCCCTGAGGGAGGGTTCGGAAGCATTCAGTCCCTCCCTCAGCGGCTAAAGCCGGTTAATCTTTCTGCCCAGATTGGCACGGCTAAAGCCATGCCCTTTCAAGACCACCCGGCAGGTTCAAATGCGTTTGCCCTGATGTACAGGATTTTCTCTTTCCAATAACATCCATCGTTCCAAATACTTGTCATCCTGAGTGCAGCGAAGGATCTGTGTTTCAGGTGTCGCCCAATGGGAGAGCGTAAAAGCGCAGATCCTTCGCTGCTCTCAGGATGACAACTGATTGATTACGAATTGCTTATTCCTCCAGATCGGGCCTCCGACGGCGAAGGAAGCGCCGGATTTAGGATGAATCGTTCTTGACAAGGCCTGCGTGTCTGCGTACTCTTTGAAAGAGTACAGATAGGGAGGCTTGCCATGCCGCGTGTTGCTGTTGGCGACAATCAGCGCATGAATCTGCGGATTACGCCGCTAGCCAAGTCGAAACTTGTGCGCGCTGCGGCGTTGCGTCACACCGACCTGACGGATTTTGTGACCCAGACGGCGCTTCGTGAAGCGGACGCGGTGATAGCTGCGGCCGAAGTTGTAACGCTGTCGGAGCGCGATAGCCTGCGTGTGCTCAACCTCCTCGAAAACCCACCCGCGCCCAATGCCAAGCTGCGGGCGGCCATCGCTGCGATGCCGAAGCCAGTCGCATGACGCTCCCGCTCTGGCACGAGGAGGCAATCGCCAAGTCGCATGACCGTAAGGCTTTCGATTGCGGCAATGCCGAGATGAACGATTTTCTCCAGCGCTATGCGCGGCAGAGCCACGAACTGGGGGGCGCGAAGACTTTTCTGGCGGTTGACGACGGCAATCCTACAAAGATCCTTGGTTTCTATAGCTTGGCTCCAGCAGCGCTGGCCTATGAGCGCGTACCGGAAACTCTCCGCCGTGGCTTGGCCCGTCACGATGTGCCGGGCTTCCGGTTGGCTCGTCTGGCCACGCGTTTGGACCTACAGGGGCAGGGGCTTGGCGGCCAACTTCTTGGCGCAGCGGCCAGGCGTTGCATCAGAGCCGCAACCGAGATTGGCGGTGTGATCCTCATCATCGACGCCAAAAGCGATCAGGCGGCCCAGTGGTATACCGGTTTTGGTGCGCTGTCGTTGCAGGACGCCCCGAATACTCTGGTTATGGCGCTGTCCACTTTTGCGGCCGATTTGAAAGCCGCGGGGCAGCTATGAGCCCAACTTCCGCGTCTGGTTTAGTTTTGTGCAATGAGTGCATATCTCAAGCCAACGCCCGCGCATTTTTTGTGGGCGTGGGTAAGCGAGGCCGCGAGGGCGTCCACGGCGCCATCTGCCGCACCGCGGGAGCAACTTTTTCCCGGCGCTTGGGTTCCCACTCGTGACAGCTTCCGCAATCCCTCGTCTAAACGAGCGTAGGGAGCCGGGAGCAGAAACTTCGGCAGAGGAGAAACCCATGAATCGCCCAATCCTGCGTAATAAGTTGACCAAGACCCTGCTTTGGACCGCGGTCGCGGCCCTGAGCGGCCTGGCAGCGCTGGCTCAGGAGCCCGCCGCCGCGGCCCCGCGCTCCGACGGCCAGATCGAGATGGATGTGGTGCACGCTCTGGACGCCTCCAAGGCGCTCAAGAAGGATCTGATCACCGCGGCTACGATTCAGAGCGAGGTGACGCTGGCGGGCACCGTCTCCAGCGAGGCCTCCGCGGAGTTGGCCGAGTCGATTGCCGCCCATGTTGCCGGCGTGACCAAGGTCCATAACAATCTGAAGGTTGGCGATCCCCAGCAATCCGCCGATGCCGGCGCCGATCCCAACGCCGCGCAGATGGCGGCCGACGCCCAGCCGGACGAGTCTGCCGCTCCGGCGCCGGCGCCCGGTCCTGAGGGGCCGATGGCGGTGCCCAGCCCAGCTCCAAACCAGTCTCAGGCGCAGCCCCCGGCTCCGGCCCCGCCTTATCCCCCGGCGCGGCCTCAATACGCGCCCCAGCAGCCGCCTGCTGCTCCGCCCACCGTGGCCTATGAAGCTCCCAAGGGACCGGTGACGATCCCCGTGGGAACCTTGCTGCAACTGCGCACCAGCGAGCCGGTCGGCACCAAGAGCGCCAAGGACGGCACCCCCGTGCAGTTCATGGTGATTCACGATGTGGCCATCGGCGGCGTGCTGGCGATTCCCCGCGGCGCCACCGTTCACGGCGTGGTGACGGAGTCCAAAAAGGCCGGCGATCTGGGCGGCAGCGCCGAACTCTCGCTGAAACTCACTTCGCTCGACCTGGGCGACAAGAGCTATCCGCTGGATACCGACCTCTTCAAGGTGAAGGGGCCGAACAAGGGCTATGAAACCGCCCATAACGTCTTTAGCGGAGCGCTGCTGGGCGCCATCATCGGCGGCATCGCCGATCGCGGCACCGGCGCGGCCATCGGCGCCGCGGCTGGCGCGGGAGCCGGCGGCGTGGCTACCGCGGCCACTCCCGGACCCAATGTCTGGATTCCCGCCGAAGCGCTGGTGGACTTCCACCTCAAAACCGCGCTCACCCTACAGCCGGTCAACGGGCAAGAGGCCGCTCGTCTGGCCCAGGGCCTTTATCCCGGCGGACCCACTCTCTACCGCCGCGCTTATCCCGGCTACCCCTACGGCTACGGCCGCCCCGTCTACTACTACGCCTACCCACCGGTTTACTATCGCCCCTACTTCATGGTCGGAGGGTACTACTACTGGAGGTAGGGAACGAGGGAACGAGGGAACGAGGGAACAAGGGAACAAGGGATCAGGAAACTGGGTGGGCGCCTCGATGCTGGGGCGCCCGCTTGCTGTCTGGGTGCAATTGTGGGGGCGCGAGATTGATGTGCAGGGAATTGGAAACGGATTATGATGTACATGTATAGCGGAGGCTCCCATGCTGGCAATCCGGCTTCCTGAGAGCATTGAAACACGCCTCGACCTGCTCGCCCGCCGCACCGGACGCACCAAGACCTTTTATGCGCGCGAGGCTATCTTGGCTCACCTGGAGGATTTGGAAGACATCTACCTGGCCGATGCGCAGTTGGAATTGATTCGATCCGGACGCGAAGCAACCATCCCCATTGAGATTTTGATGGAGAAGTATGGCCTGGAAGGTTGAATTCACCCAGGCTGCGGGGCGGGACCTCGATCAGCTCGACCCCTCGGTGGCGCGACGGGTTCTGAAGTTCATGGTAGGACGAGTCGCCCAACTCGATGATCCGCGCAGCATCGGTGAAGCTTTGCGCGGCCCGCGATGGGGAGATTGCTCGAAGTATCGTGTGGGCGACTACCGGCTGATCTGCGCCTTAGAAGACGCCCGAGTGCTGATTCTGGTCTTGCGCATCGGAAATCGCCGCGAGGTTTACCGTTAAAACGCAAAAGCCGCCAGGCAAAGAAAAACAGGTTGTCGCCCGCCGAGCCGGTCCGGTTCCCGGTCGTCTATAATGACTGAGACTCGCGTCAGAGCGAGAATTGCGCATTCGTGGGAGACGCCCGCTTGCCGCCGCGTATCGGCAGGAGGGAGGCAGACTCTGCCCGCGCATAGAGAGTTGAAGGTTCAAGTCCATTCATGATCCGTTTCCTGCAAAAAGACAGCCGCGTCGTTAAGGCATTTTTCGTCGTCATCATCGCTATGGCTTCGGTGTCGATGGTGATCTACCTGATTCCCGGCCTGACCGGACAGGGCGCTTCCTCCCCCGATACCTTCGCCATGATCTATCCCCACTGGTATAGCCACTTCCTCTCTTCGGGCGAAGCGGTCAGCCAGGAGCGGGTCACCAAACTGGCGCAGCGGCAGTTGCAGCAGCAGCACTACCCGGACAACCCCATGATCGAGGGCTTCTTCGAGCAGCGCATCGGCCAGCAATTGGTGCAACAGCAGGTGCTGCTCATCGAAGCGGAGAAGCTGGGCATCAGCGCCAGCAAGGACGACGTGGCCGCCTACCTGCACAAGGGCAGCTTCGGCGAGGTCATCTTCCCCAACGGCCAGTTCATCGGCGAGGAGAACTACGCGCGCCTCATTTCGGACCGGGCCAATATGTCGGTGACCGAGTTCGAGACCGAGATCCAGCAGGAGATCGCCATTCGCCGCCTGCAATCGCTGATTACCGCCGGTGTGACGGTGGGCGATCAGGAGATCCGCGACACCTATCGCAAGCAGAACATCAAGATCAAGTTCGACTACGCGTCCATCTCCAAGGACGATGTAGCCAAGCTGATCAACCCCACCGACGCCGATCTGCTGAGCTACTTCAAGAACAACGGCGCGCGCTACGCCCAGGCTGTTCCCGAGCAGCGCAAGATCGCCTACTTCGCCTTTACCCCCGACCAACTGCCCGGCGGCATTCCGCAGCCCTCGCAGCAGGAGATTCAGCAGTACTATACCGCTCACCAGGCCGAGTACCAGGTGCAGGATCAGGCGCGCGCTCGCCACATTCTCATCAAGGTGGCTCCGGGCGCCGACGCCAAGACCGATGCCGCCGCCAAAGCCAAGGCCGAGGGCCTGCTCAAGCAGATTCAGGGCGGGGCCAACTTTGCCGATCTGGCCAAGGCCAACTCCGACGATCCGGGCAGCAAAGAGACCGGCGGCGAACTCGGCTTTTCCCCGCACGGCCGCATGGTGCCGGAGTTCGACAAGGCCATCTTCACCCAGAAGATCGGCGATTCGGCAATTGTGAAGACGCAGTTCGGCTACCACATCGTCCAGGTCGAAGAGCGTCAGTCGGCACATGCCGAACAGTTGAACGAGGTTCTGCCGACCATCCAGGCCACCTTGATCCGCCAGAAGGCGACCCAAGCCGAAGAGAACTACGCCCACCAGCTTACCGCCGAGGCCATCAAGAACGGCTTGCAGCAGACCGCCGCGGCCCACCATCTTCAAGTGCTGACCACGCCGCTGGTAAGCAAGGGTGGGGTCATTTCCACGCTGCCCAACGGCGCGCAGATGATTGCCAAGGCCTTTGACGCCAAGCAGGACGATCCGGCGCAGTTCGCGCCCACCGGCGAAGGATACGCCATCTTCAAGGTGGTCGAGATCGCCGCCGCCCACGCCCCTGTCTTCGACGACTGGAAGTCCCACGTCGCCGACGACTACAAAGCCGACCAACTGCCCGTCCTGCTCCATCAGAAGACCCAGGAACTGGCCGACAAAGCCAAGCAGATGAACGATCTGGCCAAGGCCGCCAAGGCTGTGGGCGCGTCCTTCAAGACCAGCGACCTGGTGGGTCAGACCGGCCAGGTGCCCGACTTCGGTCAGGTTGGCCAGGTGGCTCCGCAGCTCTTCAACTTGACGCCCGGCTCGCTGAGCGGCGCCATCGACGCCGGCCGTACCGGCGTAGTGGTCAAGATCGTCGACAAACAGGAGCCCAGCGCCGACGAGATCGCCAAGAACCTGGATCAGACCCGCGACCAGATTCTGGAAGAACGCCGCTCCGAGGCTTTTCAGCTTTTCCTGGGCAGCATCATGGACGACTACAAGAAGCACAAGCGCATCATTGTCAACGCCAAGAACAAGGGGCCGCAACTCCCCGGCATGTAAACCGCAACCCCAGCGCAACCTGAGAAAGGGCCCGCATCTCTCACGATGCGGGCCTTTTTGGGCGTCATGGCCGGCCTTTTCTTTCATCCGACGGGTGGGCTTTTCAGGATTTGGACGATATGTCTATCTAAACAGGGGATAATCAACCATGGAATTTCAGCGTTCGTCGGGAATCCTGTTGCACGTCAGCTCGTTGCCCTCGCAGGGTGGGATTGGCGATTTGGGCCCTGCCGCCCATGCGTTTGTGGAGTTTCTGGCCGCGGCCAAACAGCATATCTGGCAGGTTCTTCCGCTCTGCCCCACCGGCTACGGCAACTCTCCCTATGCGGGAACTTCAGCCTTTGCCGGCAACCCGTACCTGATCAGTCTGGAAGTGCTGGCCGCGTGGGGCTGGATCGCGCCCGAACGCATCGCCCATCAAGGCGCGCATACCGACCACGTGGACTTCAACGCCGTCGATTGGCGCAAGATGCCGGTGCTGGTAGAAGCGGCGGGAAACTTTCTCGACCGCGGCCCCCACGACCCCGATCTTGCCGTCCAATGGGCCGAGTACGAAGCCTTTTGCCGCGAGCAGGCCGGCTGGCTGGCCGACTACGCCCTCTTCACCGAGTTGCGCCGCCAGTTCAATACCGGCGCCTGGACCATCTGGCCGGAGCCGCTGCGCCGCCGCCAGCCGGAGGCCCTGGCCAAGCTAGCCGCCACCCACGGGCGCAGACTGGCCGAGGAGCAGGTGCTGCAATTCGCCTTCGCCAAGCAGTGGAATCAACTCCGCGCGGCTGCGGCGGAGAAAGGGATACGCATCCTCGGCGACGTGGCCATCTTCGTCAATATGGATTCGGCCGACGTCTGGGTGCACCCCGAGATCTTCGACCTCGACGAGGAACTGAAGCCCACCCACGTGGCCGGCGTGCCGCCCGACTACTTCTCCCCCACCGGCCAGCGCTGGGGCAATCCACTCTATCGCTGGCAGGTGCTGGCCGGGCAGGGTTACGGCTGGTGGATCGAGCGCATGAAACGCTCCCGCGAACTCTACGACATCATCCGCCTCGACCACTTCCGCGGCTTCGAGGCCTACTGGTCGATTCCCGCCGAGGAGGAGACCGCGATTAAAGGCGAGTGGATCAAGGCGCCGGGACAGGAACTCTTTGCCGCTCTCGAAGCCGCTCTCGGATCCCTGCCCATCGTCGCCGAAGACCTGGGCCTGATTACGCCCGAGGTCGATGCCCTGCGCAAGAGCTTCCAGATGCCGGGAATGAAGGTGGCGCAGTTCGGCTTCGACAGCAAGGGAGCGCATATCCATCTACCCCACCGCTGCACCCCCGATACGGTCCTCTACACCGGAACCCACGACAACAACACCACCCAGGGCTGGTGGCAGGCCGGCTCGAAGGCCGAACACGAGGCCGTCGAGGCCTACGTCGGCCCGGTGCAAGGCAAGCCCGTCTGGCCGTTGATCCGCGCCGTCCAGGCCAGTGTGGCCGAGATTGCTGTGGTTCCCGCGCAGGACATTCTCGAACTCAGTGCCGAGGCGCGCATGAATACCCCCTCGGTGGCCGTAGGCAATTGGAGTTGGCGCGCCCCCGAAGATGCCTGGACTGCCGAGATCGCCGCCAAGCTGGCCGCAATCGCCGCAGTCATGGATCGGGACAACGATCCGATGGAAGCAGGGAACGAGGGAACAAGGGACTAAGGGACTAAGGGACTTGGGACTAAGGGACTAGGGACTGAGGGACTGAGGGACTAGGGCTTAGACCGCATGGTTTTGTACCACTGAGGGTGCCCCCGGTCTCGATTCTGAGACCGGGGAATGTACGAACTGAAATACATCATCAGTCGGTCAGAGCCCTAGGGTGGGAATCGACTCACTCGATTCTGGCGAGTGGTTCCGAGAATCGATCATAGAGTGCAAATGGACAGAACCAAGCAGATGGAGTGGATCGAGTCTCTCTTGCGCGCCGAGAGTACGCTGGCTCTGGCCACGGTGGGCGAGGACGGCCTGCCCTCGATCGCGCCGCTCTTCTATCTGCTGGACGAGAGCCTGATCCTCTACTGGCTCTCCTCGCCCAACAGCCAGCACAGCCGCAATCTGCTGCGCGAGCCGCGCGCGGCGGCCACCGTCTACCGTTCCGTCGAAAATTGGAAAGAAATCTGCGGTGTACAAATGCGGGGCCGTGTCGCGGTGGTCGGGGACAAAGCGCGCCGCAAAGCGCTCATCGACCGCTACTGCCAGCGCTTTCACCTGGGAACGATCTTGCACCTGGCCATTCGCCAGAGCACGCTCTACGCCTTTGCGCCGGAGTCCTTCCACGCCATCGACAACTCCCAGCGCTTCGGCTGGAACTTCGAGCTTTCGATCAAGCGCGGCTGAAAACAGCGAATCTGGCGGCTTACTCGGCGGACTACGGCCGGCGGCTTTCAGAACAGACTAGCGCTGCTCCGCGAAAGTCTAATTCCCGACCGCCAGCAACTCTTCCGTTTCGCAGCAGCACGGCCCGCCGATGCGGATGCCCTGCTCGATCATCTTGTAGTTGGCGATCTTGTGGTCCAACAGGGCGTGAGCCTTCTTGAGCGCGACGATCTGCGCGGCGATCTCCGTCTGATGGTCTTCGAGAATCTTGCGCCGGTCGAGGGAGGTCGAGTCGCCCTGCTCGCGCAGTTCGGCGTAGCGCAGCATCTCGCGGATGGGCATATTGGTCGAGCGAATGCAGTGCAGAAAGTCGATCCACGCGGCGTCGGCCTCGGAGTAGCGGCGGTGGCCGTTGCGCGCCCGTCCCACCGGCTGAATCAGACCCACACGCTCGTAATAGCGCAGCGTGTGCGCGGTCATGCCGCAACGCTCGGCGATTTCCTGGATGGTGTACCCTTTTTCGCTCACAATCTCACCCTACTCCTTGAAGCGCACTCGAAGTCAAGGTGCTCGGCGCACGGCAGGAGGCCAGAGCTACAGTTTTATCTCCTGTGGGTGGGCAACTCGGCGGAGACTCAAAACAACGGCGAAGAAGATTGTTTGCGGCTTGACTGGCGCGTGGCCTCACCGGCTCAATGTACTCCGCAGGGAATCTAGTAAAATCGAGGCACTCGAATGATTCCAACCTCCTCCTCGGCTGCGCGCACCGGCTCCACGGCAAGCGGAGAGACTGCGCCGAAAACTCCTTTGCAGACGCTGGCTCCCCTGATTCAGGTCATCGGCCTGGAGAAGACTTACCAGACCGCGCGCGGGGCGCTGACGCTCTTTCGCGGCCTCGATTTGACCATTGCGGTGGGCGAAATGGTGGCCGTGGTGGGCCAGTCGGGCGCGGGAAAGAGCACTCTATTGCACATACTGGGCGCACTTGATGCGCCTTCCGCGGGCAGCGTATACTGCGCCTCTACCGACGTAGCCAAACTCACCCAGCGGCAGGCGGCAGCCTTCCGCAATCGCGAGATCGGCTATGTCTGGCAGTTTCATTACCTGCTGCCGGAGTTCACGGCGCTGGAAAATGTGGCCATGCCGCTGTTGGCGCGGGGGGTGCGCAAGCCCGAGGCGCTGGCGGTAGCGGCGGGGTGGCTCAGGGAGGTGGGATTAGAGGAGCGCGGTGAGCATAGGCCCGGCGAACTCAGTGGCGGCGAGCAGCAGCGCGTGGCGCTGGCCCGCGCCCTGGTCAACAAGCCCCGCCTGCTGCTGGCCGACGAGCCAACCGGCGATCTGGACGAGGCCACCGCCGGGCGCATCTTCGATCTGATCGAGCGGCTGCACCGCACGCACGGGCTGACCTCGATTCTGGTCACCCACAATCTGGAGCTGGCGGCGCGCTGTACCCGCGGACTGCGGCTGGAGGGCGGCAAGCTGACGGCTCTGGCTGGGGGGAATTTGGACCAGGAGACTTTGCTGATGCCCACGGCCACAAAAACCGGGGCGGCGGCTGAATCGGGAAAGGCATTAAGGAATCTGTAAGGAATCCGCACCGTTTTGCACGTTTTTGGAGTCTGATGGAAAAGGCCTGAAGGAAATCCGCACGGCCTTCGGGGAGTACGTCAAGGGACAAGTCAACCTGGGCGCATGTGAATCGCGGCAGAACCGGCGGCAACTCCGCTCTGCAGGCTTCACCGGCAACCTGCCAGGAGGGGAGAACACCATGTTCGAACGCTATACGGAGAAGGCGCGGCGCGTGATCTTCTTTGCACGGTATGAGGCCAGCCAGTTCGGCTCACCCTATATCGAGACCGAGCACCTGCTGCTGGGCCTGCTGCGCGAGGACAAGGCGCTGACCAATCGCTTCCTGCGCTCGCACGCCTCGGTGGAGTCGATCCGCAAGCAGATCGAGGCTCACACCACCATCCGCGAGAAGGTCTCGACCAGCGTGGATCTGCCTCTTTCCAACGAGTGCAAGCGGGTGCTGGCCTACGCGGCCGAAGAGGCCGAGCGGCTGGGACACAAGCATATCGGCACCGAGCACCTGCTGTTGGGCCTGCTGCGCGAAGAGAAATGCTTCGCCGCCGAGATCCTGCAAGAGCGCGGCCTGAAGCTGGCCCAGATTCGCGACGAGCTGGCCCGCGTGACCCAGGAGAAGCCCGTCGTACCGCAGCCGCAACAGCAGCAACAGCAGCGGCAGCGCGAATCCAGTCTGCTGGCCGAGTTCAGCCGCGACCTGACGCAATCCGCCATGGACGGCGCGCTCGACCCGCTGGTGGGCCGCGACGGCGAGTTGGAGCGCGTCATTCAGATTCTCTGCCGCCGCACCAAAAATAACCCAGTCTTGATCGGCGAGCCGGGCGTGGGCAAGACGGCTATCGTCGAAGGTCTGGCGCAGCGCATCGCCGATGGCGAAGTGCCCAGCTTCCTGGCCGAGAAGCGCATTCTGGCTCTCGATCTTTCCCTGGTCGTGGCCGGAACCAAATACCGCGGCCAGTTCGAGGAGCGGCTCAAAACCATCATGAAGGAGCTGATGGAGAACCAGAACTCCATCGTCTTCATCGACGAACTGCATACCCTGGTGGGCGCGGGCTCGGCCGAGGGCTCGCTGGACGCCGCCAACATTCTCAAGCCGGCGCTCAGCCGCGGCGAGATGCAGTGCATCGGCGCCACCACTCCGGGCGAGTTCCGCAAGTCCATCGAAAAAGATCGCTCGCTGGAGCGGCGTTTCCAGGCCGTCAAGGTGCCGCCGCCCAACGAGGCCGACGCCATCAAGATCCTGCAGGGCATCAAGGAGCGCTACGAGAAGTTTCACGCCGTCAGCTACACCGACGAGGCCATCGAGTTTGCCGTCTCGCACTCCAGCCGCTATATTCCCGACCGCTTTTTGCCCGACAAGGCCATTGACCTCCTCGACGAAGCCGGCGCTCGCGTCAAGCTGCGCCAGACCTCGCTGCCCGAAGAGATTACCGAGGTGCAGAAACGCATCAAGTTCATCGTCCACCGGATGGATTCGGCGATTGCCAATCATGAGTTCGAGAAGGCGCGGTTCTACTCCGACGAGGAACGAAAAGAGCGCGACACACTGCGCGCCTTGCGCGACAAGTACCACCTGGACGACGCCACCAGCGGCATCGTCGGCCGCGAAGACATCGAAGATGTAGTCAGCCGCTGGACCGGGGTTCCGGTCACCAGCATCAAGGAAGAAGAGACGCAGAAGCTGCTGCGCGTGGAAGAAGAACTGCACAAGCGGGTCATCAGTCAGGACAAGGCGATCTCGGCGCTGGCGCGGGCCATTCGCCGCTCCCGCGCGGGCTTGAAATCCCCGCACCGGCCCATCGGATCGTTTCTGTTCCTGGGGCCGACAGGCGTGGGCAAGACAGAAATGGCCCGCACCCTTGCACAGTTTTTATTCGGCAGCGACAAGGCGCTGATCCGCTTCGATATGTCGGAGTACATGGAGAAGCACAGCGTCAGCAAACTGATCGGCTCGCCTCCGGGCTACGTGGGCTACGAGGAGGGCGGCCAGTTGACGGAGCGCGTCAAGCGTTCGCCGTACTCGGTCGTGCTGCTCGACGAGATCGAGAAGGCGCACCCGGATGTCTTCAACATCCTCTTGCAGGTCTTTGAAGACGGGCAGTTGACCGACGGCCTGGGCAATACCGTCGACTTCAAGAACGTCATCCTCATCATGACCTCGAACATCGGTTCCAAGTATCTGATCAAGGAGAAGAAGAACCTTGGCTTCCACAGCGACAGCGAAGACCAGATCAACGAAACTGTCGAAAAGAATGTCTTGGCCGAGGTAAAGAAGGCATTCAACCCCGAGTTCCTCAACCGCTTGGACGAAGTGATTCTCTTCCAGTCGTTGAACGACGCCGACCTGTTGCAGATCGTCGAGTTGCTCATCCAGCAGCTCAACAACAATCTGGCGCAGAAGGCGATCACCATCTCGGTGGAAGAGGAAGCCAAGAAGTGGATTCTGGCCAAGACGCTGAGCGACCGCGCCTACGGAGCCCGTCCGTTGCGCCGCGCCCTGCAACGCTACATCGAGGACCCCTTGTCGGAGGCTCTGATCGGCGGCCACATTCAGGCCCGCCCGGCCTTCCTCGAGGTCTACCTCGACGCCAACCAGCTCTTCTATCGCCCCTTAAGCGTGGACGAGAGCGAAGAGAAAGCCGCGGGAATCCTGCTCTACGCCAACTGAGGCTTGAATCAATCGATAAAAAATCCCCTGACCGATTGGCCAGGGGATTTTTTTGCTTCCCATCCAACCGCGATTACTGGATGGTGATGGTGAGGTCGTTGGAGGCTGCGGCGCCGGGGTTGGTTGCGAGCAGCAATCCACTGCCGGCGCTGACCAGATCGCTGGCCGGAATCGCCACGGAGAGATGGGTAGCATCCACGATGGTGGTGGTGCGATAGCTGCCGTTCCAGGTCACAGCCACGCCGGGCAGGAAATTCGCTCCCGTCAATGTCAGCATGGTATTGCCTGCGCCATGCGGGATGTTTGTCATGGAGGCGGCCGACAAACTCGCCGCCGCGTTCTGATTGAGCACCTGCGGCGTAACGAAGGGGCCCCGCATCAGGTAGATGTGCCCGCTGCTGGTGAGCGCCGCCAGGCCGTCCTGACCCCAACGAACCAGATCCACTCCATTGAAAGAACTGGATCCCTCGATGGTTGCCATGTTGAGAGGAAGAACGGCGGTGGGCATGAAGGTGGATTGGTTATACGCCACAATTCCGTCCGGGTTCCCATAAACCTGAGCGTTGGCGGTGGTGTTGGAGAGGAAGAAAACTTCGCCCAGCGACGTGTCTGGAGCGACGGTTTGGGTTGCGCCATTTTGCGTGAGCGAGGCAAATGTGCCCAGTTGCGTGGCGGGAGTAGTCGTTACATCGGCGACGCCGCCGGCGTCGGCAAAGCCTAGTTTGCCGCGCAGTTTGAAGGCGCCGAAATGCAGGAGCGTGGAGGAGGTATGCGTCGGACTGTAATTGAAGCCGCTACTGGTGATCGCATACCTGTCCAGGGTCTGCCAGGTATCGGAGTTGAAAAGATACAGTGTTTGCGGATCGAAAAACTGCAGGCTGGTGCCGGTGTATATGCCCGTTCCCGTTCCGCGAATGGCGGCCGTCTGCGCCGTTGGATTCACATCGATGATCGCCATGCCGCCGGTGTAGCCGAAATCCACCACGATGGTATTCTCGTTCCCCGGCTGGACGGCGACATCGCGGAATCCGGTCCCCGATTCGCCATAATTGGAGAATGGCGGCGAGAAGGTGAACTCCGTCGTCTGCGTCTGCAGATTGAAGCGGGCTACACTGTTGGCCCCTCCCAACAGTGCGTACATGATGTTTCCATCGTCGGAGAGAGCCATCTTGGTCGGCTGGCTGCCGACATATACCGGCGTCCCAAAGCTACCGCTCTCGGGCGTAATTGCAACAATTGAGTTGCCCGCCAGGGTTGCCGAACCCGACCCCGAGCTGGCGTAAATCTTACGCGAGAAGGGCTCGTACAAGAGGTGATTCACACCCGCCGTCAGAACCTGGAAGATGGTCAGTGGCAGCACGCTGGAGGAGCCGCCGCCCGGCGCCGGATTGGAGACCGTGATGGCTCCCCATCCCATGCTGGCCAGTTGCGCGGCAGGAACCGTCGCCGTCAGTGTGGTGCTGTTGGTGAAGGTCGTCGTCAGCGCTGTGGACCCCAGTTTCACCGTCGAACCAGTAGTGAATCCCGTGCCCGTCAGTGTGATCGTGGTGTCGCTGGAACCGGCTTCGATCCCCGCAGGGCTGATCGAGATCAATGCCGGCGTCAGGTTGTAGGCGCTGCCGGTCACCGCAGCCGTGGCGCTGGCCTGATTGTTGCTCTGTACGGGATCGTTCTCCGATCCGCTCACCTGTACTGTCGTCGTAGCGCTGCCCGCTGTCGTCTCCAGAACCACGAAGGTCACCGTCGCGCTGGCGCCGTTGGCGATGCCCTCCAAGTCGCAGACCACGCCGTTGGTGTTTGTGCAGCTTCCCGCCGAAGGCGTGGCGCTCACCAGCACTCCCGTCACCGGAAGCGTGGCGGTCAGCGCCACATTGGTCGCCGCCGACGGTCCCGCGTTGCTCACAGTGGCCGTGAAGGTGGTATTGGTTCCGGTCGTCGTTCCGCCGCTGGCTGTCACCGTTACTCCCAGGTCCGCGGAGGTGGTGGAGAGATCCTTGACCAGGTTGGACCGCAGACTGTAAATCCCGCCGCTGTTGCGGAAGGCCAGTCCATTGGTCCCCCATCGCGTCAGGTGGGAAGGCGAGCCACCGTTAGCTGTGGCGGCAATACTGACCGGTATCGTCGAACTCGATGCCGGGGTAAATGTCGAAAGGTTGAAACTCTGAATCTGCGTGTAGCTTTGCGAATACTGTTGAGGACTATCCAAAACAAACGCCAGTCCCAGTGTCGTATCGGCCACCGTCGGCCCTTGCGCCGCCACCGAACCCGAAGCATAGAAGGTGCCCAACAATGCGCCTGCTTCCGCATCGTAGACCGTCCCGAAGTCGGTATAGGCTCGTCCGCCCGCCACTTGCAGGTCGTCGCTGGCGTAGCTCCCATAGTTCCCATTGGAAGCCGAACCCTTCAGCGTCAATCCGTTGGCCGAGTAAGTGTAGACCGCGTACACCCCATAGCCGGCAGCGTAAATCTCGCCGGTCGCCCCGTTGACCTGCAGGGCATCGGCCGTGTTGGTTCCTCCCGTGCCGCGCAGGACACCGCTATCGTAAATGCCAATCGCTGGCGAAGAAGCAGGCGCGCTTTCATTCAGCGCCACCACCACCGAGTTGGCCGCCCCAGGCAACGCCGCCAGGGCCAGAACGGTGGGCGGGGTTTCATAAATGCCTCCGTTGCCGCCGAGCGTAAACTGCAACCCTGCGCTCCCCGTGGTCAGATTCACCTGGCGCACCGCCGACGCTCCGTCGAGTCCAACCCACAAGACTGTGCCGTCTGAACTGATGGCCAACTTGTCCGGTTCGCTGCCCACAGGAATTGGCGTGCCCAGCGCTCCCGTCTCCGGGTCCACCGAGACCACCGAATTGCCGTACGGCGCCCCCGCCGAACTGGGCACGGAAACATAGAGCAGCCCATTCGTAGGGTTGTAGACCATGCTGTTGTTGGCGATGCCGATATAAGCCATATACGCCAATGGGGCGGTGGTTCCGCCGCCCGGCGCCGGTGTCGTTACCGTGAAGTTGAGAGAGCCCGGCAGCGTCACGCTGGAGGCGGGAATCGTCGCCGTCAATTCCGTCGAATTGACATAGGTAGCCGCGATGTTGCTCCCGTTGATCGCCACCGTGGAACTCGCGGTGAATCCCGACCCATACAGCGTGATGGGGGTTGCTGTATTGATCGGACCCGCGCTGGGGTAGATCGAAGTCAGTGTGGGCGGAGGAGGATTGGCGATGGTAACCGTTAGCGCATTCGATGTGGGCGGCACAGAAGTGGGATCGCTTACGGTGATGCTGGCCGTACCCGTGGTAGTCAGCAGGCTGGCCGGAACCAGGAAGGTGATGGACTCCTGTCCGTTAAGACCGAGGCCTAACTCGTAGTTGGTGTTATTGGTGAGGGAAGCGCCGTTCCACAGCACATTCGAGGAGGGGAAAATCTCTTCGGAATTAGGGGAAGTCGTGATCGCTACAAAGAGATTGCTGCCATAAACGGTCACCCAGGTCGCGCTCGACCCGACGATGAGTTGCGACGGCGATACCGACGTAATCACCGGCGTCGGCAATTGCGGCAGAACCTCCAGTGCGGCGGTGAGCGTCGCGCCGCCGCCCGGCGTGGGGTTCACCACGGTCACCTGAAGCACTTGGGCCGTCGCCTGATCCGCCGCCGTGGTTTGAAAGGACACCTGCGTCGCGCTCAGATACGTAGTGGTTCTGGCTGTCCCACTCACTTGCACCGTCGAAGCCGGAATGAAATTGGTTCCCGTAACCGTCACGGTGGTCGGCGCAGCTGTTCCTGTCACCACCAGCGAGGGTGAGAGCTTGATGAGTGCTCCCGGAACCGGATTGGTCACTGTCGCCGTTACGGGCGATGAGGTGCCGCCACCGGGCGCCGGATTCACCGCCGTAAACGACAGGCTTCCCGTGCTGGCCACATCGGCCGCCGTCAGGGTGGCATTGACCTGCGTCCCACTCACAAATACCGTGGTTCGTGCGCTGCCATTCGCGTCGATGGTGGTGGTGGGCACAAAGCCGCTTCCACTCACGGCAATCGTGACCGGGGCCGTCCCTACCGAGAGCGCTGTGGGAGTGATCTGCGCGATAACCGGCGCGGGATTAGTCACCTGCAAATTGGTCGCCGCTCCGGAGCCGCTGCTGGCCGAGCCATTGAGCGCAATCACCGCGAGTTGCCCTCCCGCCGCCACTTGCGCCGCGGACACCGTTGCCGTCAACTGGGTAGCACTCACATAACTTGTGGCTTCGGCCACACCGCCAACCTGGACGGTGGTGGTGGTGAGAAAACCGCTTCCATTCACGGTGAGGATGACAGCACCCGAACCGGCCGTCACCGTGGTTGGGCTGATCGAGGTCACCGTCGGCGGGGACTGCTGAATTTGAGTTGTGTTGCCCGAATTCGACGAGGACCCGCCGCATCCGCTCAATAGCGCCAAGACTGAAAGGCTGAAAAACACTAGCAATCGATAGGTAGTTTTCATAAGGAGTCAAGAATAGTGCAGATCTCCGTGTTCTTGCAATGAGAGGTTCAAAATAATTACCGCAATTTTCAATTTACAGGCACGTCCAGCTTTTTCGTGTTATGCCTTTCTCTTCGGCGACCCATCCCGGATAATAACTTCAAGAAAGCTCTTCCGGAGGCAGTCATGCAAATTGCTTCACGCGCACTCATCGTCATAGACGTACAGAACGATTATTTTTCCTGTGGGGCATATCCGCTGTGGAATACGGAAGAGACCCTGGCCCGCACGGAAGAGGCGATCGGCCTCGCCGCCGCGCAAGGGACTCCCGTGATCTTCGTACAGCATTTGGCCCAGCCCAGGACCGGCGCCGCGCCTTTCTTCACGGCCGGAACGCCGGGGGCGGAGATCCATCCCCGCCTGCGCGCGGCCGCGCCTGATGCGGTTGTCGTTGTGAAGGAATACGCCGACAGCTTCGTCAACACGGTTTTGGAAGAGACCCTCGGCCGCCTGGGCGTGGAGGAACTGTTGATCTGTGGAATGATGACGCAGAACTGCGTCACGCACACGGCGATCTCCAAATCGGCGGAGAAGTACAAGGTGACAGTGCTAGCCGATTGCTGCACGACGGTGGATGCGATGATTCACAATTTCGCCCTGCGCGCCCTTGCCCTGCGTGTGCGTTTGGAAAGCATCGCAGATGCATTCAGAGAACAAGAATAAACAGGGACCAAGGGACCAAGGGACCAAGGGATCAAGGGACTAAGGGACTGAGGGACCAAGGGACTGAGGGACTGAGGGACTGAGGGACTAAGGGATTAAGGGACTGAGGGACTCTGTCCCCGCATCAATCGAAGACGACCGTCTTATTTCCATAGCAAAGGATGCGGCGGTCGAGGTGCCAGCGGACGGCGCGAGAGAGGACGATGCGCTCCAGGTCGCGGCCGCGGGCGACCAGATCTTCCACCTGATCGCGGTGCGAGATGCGGGCCACGTCTTGTTCGATGATGGGGCCGTCGTCGAGCACTTCGGTGACGTAGTGGCTGGTGGCGCCGATCAGTTTGACGCCGCGGGCGTGGGCCGCGTGGTAGGGCTTGGCGCCGGTGAAGGCGGGCAAAAACGAGTGATGCACATTGATGATGCGCGCCGGGTAGCGGTTGACGAAGGTGGGCGAGAGGATCTGCATGTAACGCGCCAGCACCACCAGATCGACCTTGTTCCGCTCGACCAGTTCGATTTGGCGCGCCTCGGCCTCGGCCTTGCCGGCGGCAGAGACTGGAATGTGCTCGAAGGGAACCTGGTAGAAGGCGGCCAGACCCTCGACAGCGCGATGGTTGGAGACGATCAGGGGAATCTCGCAGATGAGCTCTCCGCTGCGCCAGCGGTGCAGCAGATCGGCCATGCAGTGCAGGTACTGCGAACAGAAGAGCGCCACACGCGGACGCTGGGCGGCGGCGGTCAACTGCCAGTTCATGCCCAACTCGGCGGCCATAGGGGCGAACGAGGCGCGGAAGCGCTCGAGGTCGAAGGGCGGCTGGGTTTGGGAACCGTCCAGGTCCCACTCGACACGCATGAAGAAGAGGCCCAGGCCGTGGTCCTGGTGCTGGTCGGCGTGCAGGATGTTGGCGCCGTGTTCGTAGAGCAGTGTTGAGACGCGCGCCACCAGGCCTTTGCGGTCTGGGCAATCGATAAGCAAAACAGCGGAATCGTTCATGCTTATTCCAGCTTAAACCAACGGCGCTTTCCTTCGTCCTTGCAACTGTTTGAGAGTCGTATAAACGCTATCGCGAGTCCGGATTACCCGTTTTGCGCCGCCCTTACGGGGCTCCGAGATTATTGTTGGCCTTTTTTCCACGCTGAAGCGCGGGGCTAACCACCACTGCGCCTACGGCGCGATGGAAATCGCAACCGGCCTCGGCGGCATAAGGAGAATAGTTCTCATCGACAGACGAAAAACCAGTCTCGTTGGCAGTCCGAATTGATGCGATTGGTTTGCATCCATCTTTTCCGTACCGGGAAATAAGATTCCATTCCTGAATCACACGGCCGGGTTACGCGCTAGTCCTCGATCATTTTGCCACTGCGACGGCGGCGGTAGTACCAGATTGCGAAGCCGATTACGGCCAATCCGAGGACAATCGCGGCGGCGGCCAGGCCGTGGTGGGCCACCACCTGGACCGCGCCCGGCCCCAGTTTGAGGACCAGCAGCGACAGGAGCATCCAGCGCACCATGCGGCCGCAGAAGACGGCCAGCATGAAGGGCAGTACGCGCATCTCGAAGACGCCGGCGGCAAAGACAAAGGCCTTCCAGGGCATGGGCGGGGGCATCATCGAGGGGATCATCATGGCCAGGAACTCCTGGCGCTCGAAGCGGGCGCGCATGCGCTCATAGCGCTTGCGATTAACGCGCTTGAGCAGGAAGAGTTCGCCGCCGGCGCGGCCCAGGCCGTAAGGCAGAAGGCCGCCCAGCGCCGAGCCGATGGAGGCCAGCAGGCAATAAGCCCAGAAGTGGCCCTTGTCGCCCCAGACGGCGACGGCCAGAAATGCGTCCATGGGCACGGGAATGGTGGAGGAATCGAGCAGGGCGATGGCGCCCATGCCCCAGATGCCGTATTTGGCCAACAGCGGCAACAGCAGCAGGTTGCACCTGGCGATTAAATGTACGAAAAACTGCTTCAAAAGAGCCCCTTCGATCCCGCGATCCGTCTATACCTGTGCAGAGTCCATTGTACGGGGCGGCGGGGGCTGGCTGCGGCGCGCGCGCTCGGCAGGAGCAAGCGTGGACCGGGAGGTCCACGTTACAGCCGGCCGGGAGGCCGGCGCTACAATTTCGTCTCCCGAGGGTCGGAATCATCAGTTGGGGAACTGACGACTGAGAACTGACGACTGAAAACTGACAACTGAGAACTGACGACTGCCCTGCCCCCTGATCCCCGACGGATGAGAGAATAGAAGAGAGGAATTGAATGAAGCCGGCGGGACGCTTGTCTGGCCTGGATTCCATACCACAGATGCTCAGTGAGAAGCCAGTGAACGAGCCGCAGCGGCCGGAAGAAAACGCACTGACCGCAGAGGTTGGGGAGACGAGCGTGCCCTCGTCCGGGGACGAGCCGCAAGCGGCTCGCCCGGCAGCCTCGACCTCGCGCTGGCTGGATTACGACACCCACGAACTGCTGGAGATGATCAGCGAGCTGGAAGACGAGCGGCGCTGGGCACGGCTGCGCGAAGGGATTCTGTGGGCGGTTCTGGCGCACATCCTGCTGCTCTCGGTGGTCACCTGGATTCCCAAGTACATCTTCAATGCGCCCAAGGTCATCGATCCCTTCGACGCCATCAAGCAGCGCAAAGACCTGACCTACCTGGACCTTCCGCCCGACGCGCTGAAGGCCTTGCAGCCCAAAGTTAAGATCAAGCCGCTGCCGGAAAAGCAGCCTCAGATCGACAAGCAGACGCTGGAGGCGATGAACAAACAGCCTGCGCCGCTTGCTCCCGAGCCCGCGCCTGCCCCGCCCGCAGCGACGCCGACGCCGATTCCGCCCGCGCCGCAATCGCAATCGCAGTTCGAGACGCCGCGTCCGCAGGCGGTTCCGGCCAAGCCCAACTTCAGCATGAACTCGCTGAATCAGGCCGACCAGTTGCGCGAGGCGATGCGGGGGGCGGCGCACAATTCCGGCCAGGGCGACGCCAACATGCGCGGCGGCGGCCTCTCCATGCACCCCGGCGCGGGGTCGGGGGGCGTCGAGGTGCTCAGCGATACGCAGGGCGTGGACTTCAACGGCTGGCTGCAACGCTGGCACCGCGAGACCGAACGCACCTGGGACCCGCTCATTCCCGACGAGGTCAATCCGCCCATTCTCAAGTCGGGGATGGTGGCCATCCGCTTCAAAGTGCTGCCCAATGGCCGCCTGATGGACGGCAGCCTGGTGCTCGAGGGCCGCAGCGGCGACACCGCCCTGGACCGCGCCGCATGGGGTGCGCTGACCGGCTCGAACTATCCACCCCTGCCGCGCGAATTCCATGGGCCCTACCTGGAACTGCGCGCCTTCTTCCTCTACAACATGAAGGAACAGTAGTGGCGTAGACGGCAGGCGAATGAGCTTGAAAGGACTGTTCGCGTGGAGCGTCAAGATGGTCCGGCGCAAATCAGCGATGGGAAGAGCAAGCGCAGGTCTTTCGACTCGCTGCGCTCGCTCAGGAAGACAGCTTGATTCTTTAAAAAACTTTAGAATCACGAAAATGGAAGAGAAGAGTGGGATGTGCCCTTTGCTCTCCGATTGTGAAAGAATCGCTGGGTGAACCCACTGGCCGCCTCTCCGCATTCCGCTTACCTGGTCGCCTGCGCCGCGGTTACGGTGCTGCTTCTGCTGCTGCTCATCGCCAAGGTGCGGCTGCATCCGGCGCTGGCCCTGGCTGTGGGGGGCATGGGTCTGGGCCTGATCTCGGGAATGCCTCTCGAACAGGTTCCGCTCTCTTTCAGCGCCGGGGTGGGCAATTTGCTGGGGCACGTGGCCGTGGTGCTGGCTCTGGGGGCTGTGCTGGGCCGCATGTTGGCCTCGAGCGGCGGGGCTGCCGCCCTGGGCAAGGCGCTGATCGAGGGCTGCGGCGAACGGGGCGCGCCCTGGGCGCTGTTGGCCATGGGTTTGCTGGTGGGCATGCCGGTTTTCTTCGAGGTGGGTCTGGTGCTGCTGCTGCCCATCGTGGCCGAAGCGGCGCGGCGCAGCGGCAAGCCGCCCATTCTGGTAGGACTGCCGGTGCTGGCCGGGCTCTCGATCGTTCATGCCGTCTTTCCTCCCCATCCTGCCGCCATGCTGGCCGCCGCGCAGTTTCACGCCGATCTGGGACGCACCATGCTGTGGGGACTGATGGCCGGCCTGCCCGCCGCCGCTTTGGCCGGCCCCGGATTGAGCTGGTTTCTGCTGCGGCGCTGGTCCCTGAAAACGACGGATGCTGCATACGCCGGACCGGAGCTCGATCTCTTCACTCCCGCAAAGGAAGCTGAAGCAGAACCCGCGCCGCTAGAGCCGAGAGCATCCGTTGCGCCGGAGAAGGCCGCCTCGCTTCCTATCAACAGGCTGGACAACGCGGCCTTTCACCGCGCCCCTACAGGGCGCGAGATTGATTTTGGCCACTTTCCCAGGGCTGCGCTGCGCTTGCCCTGGGCTATTTTCGCGGCCTCCCTGCGGGAGGCTCTCCGATGGATCACCTCTGAAGGGAAGGCACCGAGACGAGGCGAACTGCTGCATCGGAAACAAGACGCAATAGCGCCCACGGATGGGTTGGAGAATTTCACTGGGCAGCACGAGGCTTTATTTAATACTGGCGCTCAAGACGCAAAAGCGCCCACGGCGCTGCCCGCGATGTTGCGCACAGCGCCGGTTGGGCCGATCCGGGCGGCGGCGGCGATTCTGCTGCCGGTTGCGCTGATCTTCCTGGGCAGTTGGGCCGACGCGCTGGCTGAAAAAGGCAGCTTCGCCAACCGCATCCTGCACTTTACCGGCAGCCCCGATGTGGCTCTGCTGATTGCCGTTTTGGTGGCGCTGCTCACGCTGGGTCCGCACATCGGCCGGGAGCACGGCGCGGAACGCCTGCGCAAGCTCACCGGCGAGGCCTTTGCGCCCATCGCCGGAGTGTTGGTGATTCTGGCCGCGGCGGGGGGATTGAGCGGGGTGCTGCGCGATTCCGGGGCGGCGCAGGCCACGGTCAGCCTGGCACTTGGCGCGCATATGCCGCCGCTGGTGCTGGCCTGGCTGCTGGCCGCCGTGGTGCGCGTCTCGATGGGATCGGCGACGGTGGCCATGGCGGTGGCTTCGGGCGTATTGGCGCCGATGGCGGCGCACATGGGCGTGCGCCCCGAGCTGCTGGTGCTGGCCACCGGAACCGGCTCGATCATCCTCTCGCATGTGAACGATCCCGGCTTCTGGATGATCCAGTCGTTCTTCAAGACCGAGCTGAAGGAGACGCTCTCGACCTGGACGGTGCTGGAGACGATTTTGTCGGTCGCGGGATTGGGGATGACGCTGCTGTTGTCGGCGGTGCTGGGCTGAGTTTCGTCCTTTGCTCCCTATGAACAAGGCTGCGAGGATGGGAACAGGATCGAAACAAGAGCAGCGAGAGGATGGGAACAGGATCGAAACAAGACCAGCAAGTCAGCCTCAGCTTCGCGGAGAGAGCCAGTCAGGGAGTTAGCACGGTGGCAGAGGAGTGGCACAGGGGTTCATCGCCGCCGTAACATCCATAGGTATATCGAGATAGATAGATTTCAGGTTTAAGGAACCTCCAATTAAGTACTTTTTGTAAAAGCAGACCTTCCCTCAGCGGCTAAAGCCCATTGATTCCTCTGGCTTTATGTACGGGCTAAAGCCCGTACCCTTCAAAACTCCGACTACTTCAGAGGTTCTTTTAGACATCGAAAAACTCAGGTTTCGAGGTTCCGGGTATCGAGATACTCAGGTTTTGAGACGCTCAGGTATCGAAAGGCGCTGTGATCGCGATGCTCAGAATCCCTTGCGCACCAGTTGATAGCGCACCTGGATCTGCGCGCCGCCCGGCGTCCGCTCTACCCAGAACTCATAGTTGCCGCTGCGGCTGAGCAGGGTGGTGGTCAGAAAGGGGCGGTTCTGCCAACTGCCTCCCCCGCAGGCAGTGGAGTTGTAGCCGGGGCCGATGAGCAGCTTGCGATGCAGTTTGAACTCCAGTTTGGCGCGGTCGGTATCGAAGCCCCAGCGGGCGGAGCGGTCCAGGGGGACGGTGGGATAGACAATGACCTGGCCAGTGAGACGCGGCTTGAAATGAAAATCGAATTGCGTCCAGACCATCAGCGAACGCTGGTTATGGGTGGCGGAGCCCGCCTCCTGCACGGCGTAGAGCTCTTCGGTCCAGAGTGCGTGGCGCCCCCGCGCGAGCTCCGCACCTCCGCCGGCCAGCCAGAGCTGCTCGCTGAGACGGCCGGTGTCGTAGTAGCCCACATCGGGAAGAATCCAGCGGCCGCGCTGCTGCGCGTACTCGAAGAGGCGGTAGGTGGTCACATGCGGGCCTTGCAGGCTCTCGCCGGTGCGCAGCACATAGATGGAAAGAGGCTGGGGAGCGATAGAGAGAGGCTGGGGGGCTGTTTCCGGCTCGGCAGCGAGGACGTTGAGCCCGGTCAGCAGCAAGAGAACGAAGATAAGACGGCTGCGCATCGACGGCCCTCGCACACCCCGGCGGGGAGAGATTCTACTCGTCGATTGTATGCAATTTTCAGTGCAGTATGTGCTCGAAATCCTGCCGTTCAGAGCCTTTGTTGCACTTTATATGCGCAATATGCTCCTCAATTGGATGATTTGTGCTGGAAAGATTCGCTAGTCCCCTGGTGCGTGCGCTGAGGCGAAAAAGGCCCGCCGGAGCGTTCTGCTGCGGCGGGCCATTTGCCGGTTTCGACCTTTATGCGCCCTTGCGAGCCATCAAATAGACTTCCGATCCAAGCGAGGGAAACAGACCTCCCCAGAAGAGGTTGAGCTTCAGCCAGGCTTGGTGATTCTCCAGGGCGGAGCCGGAGAGCCGCATCAGATGCGAGCCGCTGAGGAAGTCGAGCTTCAAGCCGGCATCGGCCACCATGCGCTTCCAATCGCCGGGGCTGAAGGAGTTGATGTGGCCGTTGGGCGGTGTGGCCCCCCGTTCCATCAAGCGGCGCAAGCGGCGATGCAGGAAGAAGGAAACCGGTCCGGGGGCGGTGGGCGAACCGCCGAGGAAGACTCCGCCGGGAGCCAAGACCCTGGCGATCTCGGCCATGGAGAACTTCGGCCGGGGCAGATGCTCCATGACGTGAATGCAGACCAACGCATCCACCGAGCCGCTCTCCAGGGGCAGGCGACGGTCGAAGTCGCATTCGATCACCTGATCGTAGCCGGCGGTGGACATGCCTTCCTGGCGCTCCCGGTCGAGGCCCATCCACTTTTGCGAGGCGAAGGGATAGTGCGGCGCGATGGCCGCCATGGAGCCGGCGCAGTAGCGGCGCATCTGCCCATGGCCCGCGCCCATGTCGGCCAGAACGGCATCCGGTTTGTGCATCAGTTCCTGCGCCAGCGCATGAGCGACCCACCAATAGCGGATCGCCCGGATGGGATAGGCCGTCGCCTTGGCTCCCAACGACATGCGAAATTCAGGCTCTCTGATCTGGACGTTCTGGGCGAGATCGTCCAATGGGTAACGCAGAAAACGGAAATCCATTCTGAAATGATCTCATGTTGGCGGGAGCATATGTGGCGGGCGTGCAACAGCGGCCAGGGCTTCATGGTCTGCGGAAAAGGCCGAAGAACATCCCCCAAGGCTAAAGCCCAGCTCATTTTATGCCGTTTGAGGCACGACTGAAGTCGTGCCCTTTCAAGACCCGGCCTTCACCGCAGGCTGCTAGATTCCCAGAACAGCTCGCTGCGCGGCGAAGACCTCTTCGAGTCCTGCCGCGGCCAGATCCACCAGCCCATTGAGTTGAGCGCGGCTGAAGCTGCCCTTCTCGGCGGTGGCCTGGGTCTCGATGAGGCCGCCATCGGCGGTCATCACGACATTCATGTCCACCTCGGCCTGGGAATCCTCTTCATAGCAGAGATCGAGCAGCATGGCTCCGCCCACGATGCCCACCGAAGTCGCGGCGACGAGTTGCTTGAGCGGCGACTGCTTCAGGGTTCCCGCCTTGACCAGGGCATCGAGGGCCAGGGCCAGGGCCACGGCCGCGCCGGTAATGGCCGCGGTGCGCGTGCCGCCATCGGCCTGGATCACGTCGCAATCCAAAATGATCGACCGCTCTCCCAGCGCTTGCAGGTCGACGACGGCGCGCAGGCTGCGGCCGATGAGGCGCTGAATCTCGTGGGTGCGGCCGCCGATCTTGCCCTTTTCACTCTCCCGCGGGGTGCGGGTGACGGTGGCGCGAGGCAGCATCGAGTACTCCGCCGTCACCCAGCCGCGGCCGGAGTTCCTCAGCCAGCCGGGGACGCCCTGCTCGACGGTGGCGTTGGTCAAGACCCTGGTATTGCCCAGCGAGACCAGAACGGAGCCCTCCGCGGTCTGGACAAAGTTGGGCGTGAGGGCGAGCGGGCGCATTTGGGCAGGGGTTCTGCCGCCGGGGCGGAAATAAACGGAATTTTCTTGGGCGCACATAGGGCGATTGTACGAGAGAGGGCCGATGAGGGGCGGGTCTGTGGAAAAGTGTTCCGAAATAGGACTTCTGTCCCAGGGTCCCCCAGAACAGGAATGACCTTGGTGCGCTGATAGGAAAGGTTTTAGTTGGGTATGCAGAGCGCCGTTCGTCCCGTAATGGGACAGAGCAAGACCAGGAGGGGCAAACTCGGATCGAGCCAATTTTATAACCGTATTCTTTATCAGCCACATAGGAAAACTGTCCTAGTTTGGCACGATACGTGTAACAGAAGAGGACAGAATGACGGGTCGGCGAACCGGAACGGGAATGAGCAGGGAGGGTACGAAAATGGGACTCTCAGGGGCAGCGGGCAGCGCAAAAGTGGGAATGACGGACCGCAATCGGAGCTAGTTTGGACGAAACGGGCCAGCATGAGAAAGGACTCAGGCAATGCGGCAATCGGATGGTGCAGTACATCGGGATGGAACGGAGCGCAAACGGGTGGAAGCGGTGGTGGAGACGCTGGCCAACCTGCGCAGTCCCGGCGAGAGCCTGGCGGAAGTGGCGCACGATGCCCGAAATATGGTGACAGCGCTGGGGTTGTACTGCGATCTGCTGGAAGAAACCGGAGTGCTGAGTGCTCCCTATCGCCATTACGGCAGCGAATTGCGGCTGGTGGCTACGGCCAGCCGGCGGCTGGTGGAGAAGCTGGTGGCGCTGGATACGCGGTTGACACCGGCGGGCGAGGCGGCCTGGGGCGGGCGCGCCGCGGTTGCCCGCACGCCCATCCAGCAGCGTTGGGAGATGAGCCCGGCGGAGCCGATTGCGAATCTGGCCGCCGAAGTGCTGGCTAACCGCAATCTGCTGGCGGCGCTGGCCGGTCCGGCGATCGCCGTTACGGTGGAGGCGCACGGTGGGGCGCTACCGGTGAGTTTGACCGGCGAAGATCTCACCCGCCTGCTGGTCAATCTGGTCAAGAACGCCGCCGAAGCCATGCCTGCGGGCGGGCGGATTCATCTTTCCCTGGAACAGCGCGCCGGCGAGGAGGGGACCGCGCCGCTGCTGGTGCTGATTGTGGAAGACACGGGCCCCGGCATTCCGCAAAAGGCGCTGGAGCGGATCTTCGACTCCGGATATACCACCCACAGGCAGGAAGCGGCGCAAAGCGGCGCTTGGCCGGCTTCGCATCGCGGCCTGGGACTGTCCATCACGCGCTCGATCGTCGAGGCGGCCGGGGGGCATATCTTTGCCGCCAACCGTCCCCTGGCGGGAGCGCGCTTCGAGATCGAAGTACCCGCAATTTCGCTTTAATCCAGTAGCCAGGGGGATTCCCGCTGGCGGACCTCGAGAAACCGATTCATTGTACCCATGTGAGGCAATTACAATGTTTGAGACAGCCCCGTACACGAGAGCCATGGATTTTCTTCCACAAATCGCCGAAACCCCGGTGCGTCTGCACCTGCTGGTGGTCGATACCGACACCGCCATCCGTTCGGCGTGCGCCGAGATCGCCACCAGTCTGGGCTATGCGGTAGAGAGCACGGGCGACTTGGTTCATGCGCGCAGCCTGCTGCGGGGCCGCGCCGCCGACATTCTGCTGGTCAATCTGCCCTATGGCAGCAGCCAGGGACTGGAACTGGTGGCCGAGGTCAAGCTGCTCTATCCGCAGACTTCGGTGATCGCCATGACGGCATCCACTTCGGTCAATGCCGCCGTCGAGGCGATGCGCTGCGGGGCCTCGGACTACCTGACCAAGCCCTTCGCCATGGACGAACTCTCGACGGTGCTGGACCGCGCCTCGGCCAACCAGTTGACCGACACCGCTACCCGCCAACTGCGCGAGCGGCTGCGGCTCAGCCAGGGGCTGGGAGCGATGATCGGGCGCTCGGGGGAGATGGAAAAGCTCTACCGCATCCTCTCGAAGGTGGCGCAAAGCTCCCACCCGGTGCTGGTGCTGGGCGAGAGCGGGACGGGCAAGGAACTGGTGGCGCGCACCATCCACGCCTACGGACCCAACTCGCAGAAGCCCTTTTTGCCGGTCGATTGCGGCTCGCTGGTGCCGACGCTGATCGAGAGCGAGCTCTTCGGCTACGTCAAGGGCGCTTTTACCGGGGCCACCCGCTCGAAAGAAGGTTTGCTGGTTTCGGCCGAAGGGGGCACGGTCTTTCTCGACGAGATCGGCGAGCTTTCGCTGGACTTGCAGGCCAAGCTGCTGAGGGCGCTGCAAGAGAAGGAAGTCCGGCCCGTCGGCGCCACCCACCGCGTGCCCATCAAGGCTCGCATCGTGGCCGCCACCAACCGCGATCTGGCGGTGATGGTCGAAAAGGGCACCTTCCGCAAGGATCTCTTTTATCGTCTCAATGTGGTCAACCTGCGCCTGCCCTCGTTGCGCGACCGCCGCGAGGACATTCCCCTGCTGGCGGCGCACTTTCTGGACCGCATCAGCCGCGAGCACGGCACCAAGTTCACGCTGAGCGACGAGGCGCTGCGCACCATGATGCGCCACGACTGGCCGGGCAATGTGCGCGAGCTGGAGAACTCCGTCGAACGGGCCTGCGCCCTCTCCAGTGGGCCGATTCTGCACCTCGGCGACCTGCCCACGCAGTTGCAGCAGCAGGGCCTGGAGGCCCGGCGCAGCGCCTTGACCGTGGGGGAACCCGTGGCCGAGGGCGCAGCACCAAGAGTGCTGACGCTGGCGGAGCTGGAACGCGAGGCGATTCTGGGCGCCATCCGCACCCTCAACGGCGACAAGCTGCAGGCAGCCAAGCTGCTGGGCATCGGTAAAACGACGCTCTATCGCAAGCTGAAGGAATACGGCATCGTCGATCCTCTGCAGGAAGAGTAGGCAGCCGGCCGCACTCCGCGCTGACAGGACCCGTCCGCGCAAGCCAACCAACTCAATAGAGAGCCCCCGGCCGCCGCGCGTACGATCCGCGCTTGCCGGGCAACCCGCCCCCCTCCCGCCAACGGATGGGCCGGCGTCATTGACCCAAGGAGCTGTACATGAGCATTTTGATTGTGACCGGAGTGGAAGGCGCGCGTAACTGCGCGGCCGTCGTGGGCGCGCAACTGGGCATGGAAGTCGCGGTAGCCGAAGGACGCAAGGCAGCGCTGGCCGCCCTGCGCCATCGCGAATTCAACGCTATCGTCGTCGACGAGACGATGGCGGAGTGCGATCCGGCGGCGGCCGAGGCCATCTGGGAGCACGCCGGCCTGGCCATCCCCTTGCAAATCAACTTCGCCCTCTCGGGGGCCGCGCGGCTGGTGCGGGAGATTCGCGCCGCCCTGCATCGCCGCGAACGGGAGCAGACGCTGGCCCACCGCGCCGCCGCCGCGGCCATCGAGAACGAACTGAAGACTACCGTGGCCGGCCTTCTGCTGCACTCGCAACTGGCGCTCAACGGAGCAGAGATCTCCGCGCCGGTGGCGGAGAAGCTGCGCGTGGTGGCCGACCTGGCCGGCAGCCTGCGCCGCCAGTTGGACGCTCCCCTGGGCGCGCGCGAGACGGCGGCGTAAAAGGCCGGTTTTTCGCACACGTGGACGCCCTACGAGCCCAGATGGGCGGCGAGGACTTCGAGGAAGCGGGCCAGCCAGGCGGGATGGGCGGTCCAGGCGGGGCCGGTGACCAGATTGCCGTCGACCACCGCGCCGGTGAAATCCACCGCCACAAAGGTTCCCCCGGCCAGTTCCACCTCGGGCGCGCAGGCGGGATAGGCGTTGAGTTTGCGGCCCTTCAGGACGCCGGCGGCGGCCAGCAGTTGCGGCCCGTGGCAGAGGGCGGCAATGGGCTTGCGGGCGCGGCCGAAGTGGCGGACAAGCTCCAGCACGGCGGCGTTCAGGCGCAGATACTCCGGAGCGCGGCCGCCGGGAATCACCAGGGCGTCGTAACTGGCCGCGTCGATCTCGGCGAAGGTGGCGTTGAGGGTGAAGTCGTGGCCGCGCTTCTCGGAGTAGGTCTGGTCGCCCTCGAAGTCGTGAATGGCGGTGCGCACCTTTTCGCCCTTCTTCTTGCCGGGGCAGACGGCATCGACAGTGTGGCCCACCATTTGCAGCGCCTGAAAGGGCACCATGATCTCGTAGTCCTCGACATAATCGCCGGCCAGCAGCAGAATCTTTGCAGATTTCATGGGGAAATGCCTCCGCCAGAGAGTATGACGCAGCGGCGGCTGTGAATACCGTAAAATTCCGCCATGGGCGACGCCGCTTCCCTTCCCACCCCGCTTGCAGAGTTCAACGCCCGCACGATCGCCTGCGAGCGCTGCCCACGGCTGCGCGCCTACTGCGCCGAAGTGGCCCGCACGCGGCGGCGGGCCTACGCCGGCGAGGAGTACTGGGGACGGCCCGTGCCCTCATTTGGCGACCCGGCGGCGCGGGTGCTGGTGCTGGGATTGGCGCCGGGGGCGCATGGCTCGAACCGCACCGGCAGGCCGTTTACCGGCGACGGGTCGGGGGATTTTCTCTTCCCTACGCTGTATGAGACGGGCTTCTCGAGCCAGCCGCGGGCGCTCTCGCGGGAAGATGGATTGCGGCTGAGCGGGATGTGGATCAGCGCCGTGGTGCGCTGCGCCCCGCCGGGCAACAAACCGACGCCAGAGGAACAGCGCAATTGCGCTCCCTGGCTAGACGAGGAGATGGGGCTGCTCACCGAGCTGCGGGTGGTGGTCTGTTTGGGCAAGATCGCCTTCGACGGCTTTGTCGCTTTCGCGGTCCGCAATGGCCTTTTGCCGAGCCGCTCGGGGATCGCCTTTGCCCACGGAGCGGAGATCGCTCTCGACGGCGGCCTGACGCTGCTGGCCAGCTACCATCCCTCGCTGCAAAACACCAATACCGGCAAGCTGACCCGGCCGATGTTCCTGGAGATCTTCGAGAGAGCGCGGCAGCGAGCGGGACTGGCGAAGTGAGATCCGCCGCTTGATGAAGCGCGGCGAAGATCGTACCCTGCAAAAGGAGAAATAGCCATGGAAGAGCTGTCGAAGGAGATTTTGAGCCAGTTGCTGACGCCGGAAGCAGAGGTCGCACCGCAGAAGACCGTCCAGCCCTCCGATGTGGATCATTGGACGCCGGCGGTGCTGCTGGAGCGCGCCGCCTACCTGCGCAAGATCGCCCGCCATGGGGACGGCGCGGCCGGCGAGACGCTAAGGGAGTTTCCCGGCCACGCAGCCATGCTTTCGGTGCGCAACCGCGACGGCCAGGCCGAGGTGCATGAGAACTTCGCCGACCTCTTCTACGTGCTCGACGGGCGCGCCGGCCTGGTGACCGGGGGCGTGGTGGTAGGAGGGGTGGAGGTTGCGCCGGGCGAGATGCGGGGCGTCTCGATCGACGGCGGCTTGCGCCAGGAACTGCGCAGCGGCGATCTGGCCCACGTGCCCGCCGGCGTGCCCCACCAGATGCTGATCTCCGGTGAGAATAGCTTCACCAGCTTTGTGCTGAAGGTTCGGGAGAAGGAATAGAGGGTTTATTTTCTTTGCGAGCAAAGCGCAAAATTCGCCGACGATGTTTTCTGTTGTAAGATTGCTGGTCATGAAATACTCCGTGCTTCTTTTGGCGGCAATACTTATTCTCAGCTTCGATGCTGCGGCGCAGCAAGCGGCAGTCGAGGCGAAACCGACTCCGGATGCGGGGCAAACATCGCCGCAGCGGGCAACATTCACGGAACCAAACACGCCGGATGACCTCATGAGTTGGTGGGAATGGCTTGAGGTTGGAGAAACCCCGGAGAAGGTCGAGCGCCTGGTTGGGCTGGGAGTTGAACGGAAGGTTGCGGAAGCTTTCACAAGCCAGGAAAATATTGTTGCCAAGGTCGAACCCCTCCGGCTAGAGCCGCATCAAACTCACGCAGTTCTATTCCTACCCTGCGTCGAGGATGATGCTTATCTTTACGTTTTGCGATGGGAGAATAACTCCTGGCATTTAAAGGACCACAAAAGTTTTGACTGCCACTATGACCTGGATGTTTTTTTCGTCATCGCGCCGATCCGGAATGCGACGCGGGATGAGATTCAGGTTCACCATGCTTGCGAAGGTCATGGAACTGGTTATTTGGAGCAGAGATTCAGAGTCTTTTCGGTCGATCGCGGGAAGCTTATCGATGAACTTGAAACCGATGAGGTACTGCATGAATCTCGTCAAGGTGGAGGGCCCCGACGCGATCTGGTTCAGAGCAGTACCTTTACTTTGATTCCGATTCGGCAATCGAAAGTCAGGGCCATCGAGGAGACGCGGAGCACCCTTCTCAACGACCGCCTGACCGTTCAACGCAGGATTTTTCGCTGGGACGGAGCCAAGAGACGCTATTTGCCCTCCAAATTCTTCGAGATCGAGGCCGAACCTTAGCATCCTTTTCCTGTATTGCGGTTGGATCGATCGATCCCTGCATCAAGAATGGCCCTGCGCCGTCCCTCCGGGACTCCGAATGAATGGGGGGAATCTCTTTTCCCCACGCTGAAGCGCGGGGCTAACAAACACTGCGCCTACGGCGCGTTGGTGCGAAAGTTAACTCTCCGCCTACAACGCGTTGGTACGAAAGTTAACTCTGCGCCTACGGGGCGTTGGTGCGAACGCTGCCTCTGCGCCCACGGCGCGTTGGATTGGAAAATATCGGTGGGGTCCTTCATAGCCCAAACCATCCACCAAGAGCATCTTGACTCGCGCTCAAGCGTTACGGTGGCAACGAACGGGTTGCATTGCCTCCCCTAGAGCGATTCCAGAATGGCTATACCCTGCAACCTTCTTGCCAGGTCGTCGCTCGCTGGGGCTCGCGCCGACTTGAATGCATGGTTTCTGGGTACTCCAATTCTGGAATCGCTCTCGGGAGGCAGGGATCATAGCCCGGACAAGCGCAGCGCAGTCCTGGGAAAGAGGCCAATATCAATCTCGCGCCCCGCAGGGGTCGCGGTGAAACGCACTATGTTCAGTCTTTTTCATCGGGAGTGGAATGGCCGCAGGCCTCCCGCCGCACCGCAGGCGCCGGGCGCCCGTACAATGAGATCAAGCGGGGAGCGCATGGCGGAGCAGGAAGAGAAGCAGGCTAAGGCCGGCAAGAAATCGCCCAAGCAGGAGCCGGAGGCGGGCAAGGTCTACGACGCGCGGTTGATTCGGCGGCTGGGCCATTATCTGCGTCCCTACTGGGTGCAGGCCACCATCTCGACGCTGGCGGTCAGCCTCAAATCCCTCAGCGACGTGCTTGGCCCCTATCTGGTGATGGTGGCTCTGGACCGCTATCTCGATCCTGGCAAGGTGCGTCAGCCGGTCAGTCTGGTGGCCCATTGGCTGCGCAGCGCCAATTGGCTCACCCGCTATCTGCCCGACGATCCCTGGGTGGGGATCACGCGGCTGGCCGCCATTTACCTGGGCGCGCTGCTCTGCGCTTACTTCTTCGAGTTCATTCAGACCTACCTGATGCAGTGGACCGGGCAGAAGCTGATGTTCGATATGCGCCGCGACATCTTCCGCCATACGCAGCGCATGCACATCGGCTTCTTCGACACCCATCCGGTGGGGCGGCTGGTCACCCGCCTGACCAGCGACGTGGACGCCATCAACGAGATGTTCACCGCCGGCGTGCTCTCGATTGTCGACGACTTCTTCAATCTGGCCATCATGGCGGTGGTGATGCTGACCATCAACTGGTGGCTGGCGCTGCTGGCGTTCTCGGTGCTGCCCATCATCTGGGTGGTGACGCGGCTCTTCCGCGACTCGGTCAGGGAGAGCTATCGCCGCGTGCGCACCGCCATTGGGCGCATCAACAGCTTCACCCAGGAGCACATCGGGGGCATGAGCGTGGTGCAGCTCTTCAACCGCGAGGAGCGGGCCTTCAGCGACTTCCGCGCGGTCAACGAGCAGCACATGATCGCCTTCAAAGACACCATCTTCGCCTACGCGCTGTATTACCCGGCGGTGGAGCTGCTCTCGGCCATCGCCATCGCGCTGGTGGTGTGGCGGGGCGGCTTCGGGGTCTTGAACGGAGCGGTCTCCATCGGCGTGCTGGCCATGTTTGTGCAGTACTCGCAGCGTTTCTGGCGGCCGATTCAGGATCTCAGCGACAAGTACAACATTCTGCAAGCCGCCATGGCCGCCTGCGAGCGCATCTTCGCGCTTTTGGACACGCAATCGGAGATCGTCAGCCCGGCGGTAACCCTGGAGGGCGACGGCTCGAACCGCATCGAGTTCCGCCACGTCTGGTTCACCTACCAGAAGCTGAGCGCCGAGCAGCACGCGGCGGTGGACGCCATGGTTGCGGGTGCTTATGAGACGGAATCTTCCGATGCTTTGAAGGGGCACGGCTTCAGCCGTGCCGCCGAAGCGCGGGAAGGAGCGGCGGCTTTAGCCGCTGAAGGACTGCATACGGTCCAGAAAACCGTCCCTCAGGGGCTAAAGCCCGAGGATTCGTTGGAGCAAGGTTCGGCACGGCTAAAGCCGTGCCCCTTCAAAGCACCCGATTTGGGTAGCCTGAAGGATGTCGAGTGGATACTGAAGGACGTCTCCTTCAGCGTCGAGCCGGGGCAGACGGTGGCCATTGTGGGCCACACAGGGGCGGGCAAGACGACCCTGACTGCGCTGATGATGCGTTTTTACGAGGTGACGGCGGGGCAGATCCTGCTGGACGGTGTGGACCTGCGGCAGCACGACCTTAACGCGTTGCGCCGCCATTTTGCCGTGGTGCTGCAAGATCCGTTCCTGTTCACCGGCACCATCGCCGAGAACATCCGCCTGGGCAACGAGCAGATCAGCGACGCCGATCTGCGCAAGGCCGCACATGACGTGAACGTGCTGGACTTCATCGATTCGCTGCCCCAGGGCTTTGACGAGCCGGTCAGGGAGCGCGGCAACTCGCTCTCGACGGGGCAGAAGCAACTGGTCAACTTTGCCCGCGCGCTGGCCTACAATCCGCGCATTCTGATTCTGGACGAGGCCACCTCGAGTGTGGACACCGATACCGAACTGCGCATCCGCGGGGCGCTGGAGCGGATGGTCGCAGGCCGGACAAGTGTCCTAATTGCCCATCGCCTCTCGACCGTGCAGCGGGCCGAGACCATTTTGGTGATGCACAAGGGGCAACTGCGCGAGATGGGCAGCCACCAGGAGCTGCTGGCCCAGCGCGGCCTCTACTGGAAGCTCTACCAACTGCAATACAAGGACCAGGAGGGCGCAATGAGCGCCACCGGGCTTGCTTCGGCGGCGCCTGCGGATTGAGGGCTTTTCCCAATGTGCGCCTGTGCCGCCCGCGCTGCCTGGAAATGCACAGTACAGGCCGCTGCGATGGGCTATGATCGCTTCATTCCCATTCAGGAGATCGACATGTCCGAAGCCAAGATTGCGCAGAAGAGCCCCATCCCCGTGGAAGTTGAAGCCGGCAAGAGCTACTATTGGTGCTCCTGCGGCCAGAGCGCCAGCCAGCCCTTTTGCGACGGCAGCCACAAGGGCACCGAATTCACCCCGGTGAAGTACGAAGCCGCCGAGACCAAGACCGCCTACTTCTGCGCCTGCAAGCACTCGGCCAACCCGGTGCTGTGCGACGGCAGCCACGCCAAACTGTAGCTTCAGCGCGGCCCTGCGGGACGCGCATCCTGCATAGGCCTCTTTCCAGGGGTTGCGCTGCGCTCCACCCCTGGCTACTTTCAGCGCCTCCCGCTGGGAGGCGGGTCCGGCGTTCATCTCTGGCGCAACGCGTGCTGGCGGGTCGAGATGGTCCTCACGAACAATTCTGTGAGGATGAGAAAAGGATCGAGGACCACGTACAGCAGGTCAGCACCGCTTTGCGGAGAGAGCACGTCAGCGATTTGGCACTGTGTCGCCCAACAGCCTGTGGTGGAACAAAGTCAAGACCCGGGCGGCTAGAATGGTTTTATGGCCAATCCCTGGCTGGGAATCCCGCTGGCAGACTACGAAGCCCACATGGCCGCGGTGCGGCAGTTGGGCGTTTTATCCGATCTCTTCGCCGAGGCGCTGATGGTGCGCCGCCCCGCGTCGGTGGCGGTGCTGGGCGTGGCCGGCGGCAATGGGCTGGAACGCATCGAGAGCGGGCTTACGCGGCGCGTGGTGGGAATCGATCTTCACCCGGATTATCTCGAGGCCGTGCGCCAGCGCTTTCCCGACCTGCCTGGTTTGGAATTGCACTGCATCGATCTGGCCCATGACGTTGCCCGCATCGCCCCCGCCGATCTGGTCCATGTGGCGCTGATTCTGGAACACGTAGCAGCGGAACCCGGCGGGCTGGAGCGCTGCCTGGAGAACGCCGTCTCGCTGGTCGCCGCCGATGGAGCGCTCAGCGTGGTGCTGCAATTGGCCAGCTCAGACGAGCAGCAGGTCGGCCCCAGCGGCATTGCCTCAGTGCAAAGGCTCAAGGACCACTTCTGCTTGATTCCGCCGTTGCGGCTGCGCGATCTGCTCGAGGAGCGCGGCCTGGAGCCGGTCTGGGAGACGCAGCGGGCACAGCCCAGCGGCAAGTCCTTCTGGATGGGGATTTTTCTGCGCGCGTAGTGCCGTGACGGCGTGGAAGTATCCCCTCCCCGGTCTCAAAAACGAGACCGGGGGCACCCATTTCAATGAAATCCTGGTACTGAATCACGCGGTCACGAGACTCGCGTTTAAAACGTATGAATTGGCTATTCATCATGGACTGGCGCGGACGAGGACGTCCGCGTTCCAGCCGGCCAGGAGGCCAGCGCTACAGTCATGGCCAGCGTTTCTGTTTCATAAAAAGGGCCACTCCGCGGAGTGGCCCTTTTGGTGCTGCGCTGTGCGCCAAAGTTACTTGGCGGCGACCAGCGGCTTGGTGACCAGAGCGCCACTGGCGTAGCCCTTGGCCATGTCGGCGAGGGAGATGGCGGTGTAGTCGCCGGCGTGTCCGGCCTGGCCGAACTGCACCATGCGCTGGGCGACGACCTTCTGCATGGCGGCGCGCGCCGGCTTCATGTAGTCGCGGGGATCGAACTTCTCCGGGGTTTCCCAGAGAACCTTGCGGATGGCGCCGGTGATGGCCAGGCGGTTGTCGGTGTCCACATTGATCTTGCGCACGCCGTTGCGGATGCCGAGCTGAATCTCTTCGACCGGCACGCCCCAGGTTTCCTTGAGCTTGCCGCCGTACTGGTTGACGATGTCCTGCAGGTCCTTGGGAACCGAGCTGGAGCCATGCATCACCAGGTGGGTGTTGGGCAGGCGCTTGTGGATGGCGATGAGCAGGTCCATCTTGAGCACCGAGCCATCCGGCTTCTTGGTAAACTTGTAGGCGCCATGGCTGGTGCCGATGGCGATGGCCAGCGAATCGACGCCGGTCAACTCGGCGAACTCGACTGCCTGGTCGGGATCGGTGACGTGATCGAGACCGCTGCCGCCGGCGCCGTGGCCGTCTTCAATGCCGCCCAGCACGCCGATCTCGCCCTCGACCGAGACGCCGCGCTCGTGGGCGTAATCGACCACGCGGCGGGTAACTTCAACGTTCTCTTCGAAGGTGGCCGGAGTCTTGCCGTCGGCCTTGAGGGAACCGTCCATCATGACGCTGCTGAAGCCCAGCTTGATGGCGCTCTCGCAGGTCTCGAAGGAGTTGCCGTGATCCAGGTGCATGGCGATGGGAATCTCAGGATAGAGTTCGTTGGCCGCCAGGATGAGGTGGAAGAGATAGTTGTCCTGCGCAAACTGACGGGCGCCGCGGCTGGCCTGGATGATGACCGGCGAATTGGTCTCCTTGGCCGCCTCCATGATGGACTGAATCTGTTCCATATCGTTGACGTTGAAAGCGCCGACGCCGTAACCGCCCTTGGCGGCTTCGTCGAGGAGTTGCCGCGTGGTAACGAGAGGCATAGAAGTTTCTCCTTCTGGGATGGCTCCGGCCGCCGGTGCGCTCGAACCTGAATGGGTGAACCTGAATGGGCGAACCCGGATGGGCGAATGGATCGGCCCGGCGGCAAGAACTGCAATCGTCCTTATCGTAGCAGAGATGCGCAAGCAAAAAGTGTGCCGAGGAGCACAGCGCGGCGTAGCGGCATTCCACTTCCGGGTGGAATTCATCGAGTTTTCTTCCCTGGATTCATGGCGTTGTCCGGCCAGCGGCGGGGCGGAATTTCGCAACAGGTTAGAATTTCACTATGAAAAATCCCGCGACCAACGAGATGCAAACGCTTCAGGGCTGGATCGCGGCATTGCGACGCCGTTTGCGGGAGCAACTGCAACAGCGCGAGGAGCAGGTGTTTCTGGCGCTCTCGCTGGTGATCGGCGCGGTGACCGGACTGGCGGTGGTGGGCTTTATTCTGGTCACCGAACGCCTGGGAATGCGCCTTTACCCAGTGGGCAGCGCGGCCTGGCGGCGGGTGGCGATCCCCATCGGCGGCTCGCTGGCCATGGGTCTTCTGCTTTATCGATACTTTCCCAACGCGCGCGGCAGCGGCGTACCGCAGACCAAGGCCGCGCTCTTTGCCCGCGACGGCTTCATCTCGCTGCGCACGGTGCTGGGCAAGTTCTTCTGCACCTCGGCGACGTTGGCCTGCGGCATTCCACTGGGGCGCGAGGGGCCGTCGGTGCAGGTGGGCGCGGGCATTGCCTCGGTGCTGGGGCGATGGCTGGGATTGCGCCCGGAGAAGGTGCGGCAACTGATCCCGGTGGGCGCGGCCGCGGCCATCGCCGCCGCCTTCAACACTCCCATGGCCGCCGTGCTCTTTGCCCTGGAAGAGGTGATGGGCGATCTGCACGCCCCGGTGCTGGGCTCGGTGGTGCTGGCGTCGGCTACCTCCTGGGCCGTTTTGCGGCTGCTGCTAGGCAACAATCCGCTCTTCCAGGTGCCGCAATACGCACTGGTGCATCCGCTGGAGCTGGCGATTTACGCCCTGCTGGGCATTCTGGGCGGATTCCTGTCGGTTGCTTTTACATCCCTGCTGCTCACCATGCGGAAATTCTTTCTGCGTCTGCCGCTGCGCTCGCGCTGGGTACAGCCGGTGGCCGGCGGCCTGGCCATCGGCCTGATCGGCTGGTTTGTGCCCCAGGCCCTGGGCGTGGGCTACAGCTACGTGGGGCAGGCGCTGAACGGCTCCATGGCGCTCAAGGTCATGCTGCTGCTGGTGGCCCTGAAACTGGTGGGCGTGACCGTCAGCTACGCCTCGGGGAACGCCGGCGGCATCTTCGGACCCAGCCTGTTTCTGGGCGCGATGCTGGGCGGGGCGGTGGGCTCGGTGGCGCATCACTTGCTGCCCGGCTATACGGCCAGTCCCGGCGCTTACGCGCTGGTGGGCATGGGCGCCCTCTTCGCCGGCATCGTTCGCGCCCCCATGACCTCGGTGCTGATGATATTCGAGATGACGCGGGATTATGCGGTGATTGTGCCCCTGATGATCGCCAATCTGACCAGCCTCTTTATTGCCCGCCAGTTGCAAAAGCAGCCCATTTACGAGGCGCTGGCCGGGCAGGACGGCATTCACCTGCCCACATCCCGCTCCCACGACGTTACACACGAGCACCAGGTGGAAGACATCCTGCGCCAGACGCCGGAGAAGCTCCCGGGGCGCATGCGCGTCCGCGAGGCGATGGAACTGGCTCAGGGCACGCCCTGCCACATCTGGCCGGTGCTGCGGGGCAGCTTTTTTCTTGGCATTGTGACCAGGGAGCAACTGGAAAAGGCTCTGGCCGCGGGCAAGAAAGAGCAGCGGCTGGAGAGCCTGATCGACACCCAACACACCCCCCATCTGCACCGCGACCAGCCTCTGCACCTGGCCCTGGAGCGCATGAGCCGAAACCACCTGGATCTGCTGCCGGTGATTCACCGCGCCGACGCCCACCAGTTGGAGGGCGTGGTCACGCTGCACGATCTGCTGGAAGCCTACGGCGTGCAAAACACCGATGGGGCGCAGCTTTAAGGCTTGGGTTCGGTGGCGCGCATGAAGGCGGCCAGGTCGTCCTTCCAGACGGCGGCGGCGGTGTGGGTGCCGTGGCCGCTGGTCTGGTCGCTGATGGGCAGCAAGATGAAGCGGCCATGGGGAATGCGCTTGACCATCTCTTCGGCGATGCCCAGTTCGGGCGGGTTGATGTAGTCGTCGGCGGAGTTGATCCACAGCACGGGTGCGGTGATCCCGGCCAGACGCGGCGCGGGATTGTAGTTGCGGCTGGCGTTCCAGTAGTAGATCAGGTCGTTGGCGTCGGTGTTGGCGGCCATGCGCTTGAGAATGCCGTCGGCCAGCTTTTCGGCCGCAGCGCGCGTGGGCGCCTGCTTCTGCATCTGCAAGGGGCTGGAACTCATGACCAGTTGCAACTCGAGCGCGTTGCGCAAGCCGAGCATGGGCTGGCTCTTGTACTCGCCGCCCATCCACGCCGGATCGTCTTTGACGGCCTGGATGATCATGTAGCGCATCATGCGGTTGCGCCCGGCGATCTCGACGGGCAGGCAGGCGAAGGGGGCCAGCGCGTCGGCGAATCCGGGATAGGTCTCGCCCCAGACAAATGACTCCATGCAGCCCATGGAGGTGCCCAGAATCAGACGCAGGTGGTCGATCTTCATCTCGTCGAGCATCAGGCGCTGGCTGCGCACCATGTCGTCGTAGTCGTAGGCCGGGAAGCGGGCGTGCAAGCCGTCGCTGGGCTTGGAACTCTCGCCCATGCCGATGTCGTCGGGCAGGATGAGAAAGTACTTCTGGATGTCGAGCGGCGCGCCCGGCGCGAAGAGCACATTGGAGAAGATCGGATTGAGCAGCGAGTGGGCGTTGCCGCCGGTGCCGTGCAAGAGCAGGATAGCGTTGTCGGTATGCCCCTGGGCGTCGCGATGGGGAGCGCCGAGGGTGAGGTAATGGAGCTTGAGCTGAGGCAGCGATTCTCCCGTGCCGAAGTGGAAATCGGCCAGGGTGACGACGCCGTCGGCCGTGGGCCAGGCTGGTGCGGCGGGGGCCTGAACAGGCGGTGCGGCCGGCGCGGGACTCTGGCTGAACGCGGCCATGGAAAACGGCAGCCCCAGCAGGAAAACGGCAATACGCAGGTGGGCGGCAGAGAGATTCATGCGGGTTCCTCACTACGGCGGGATGAGTTTAACCATCGCTGTTTGAGGGCGAGGCGTCAAGAGGGATTGTGTCCATATTTGATCGCCGAATAACTCTTCTTTGAACAGCATCCAAAATCAATGTTTATCAGGAATCGCCCTTTTCTTCTTGCCGAATGCAATTCATCTGTCTCCAGTCGCTTAAGAACCGTCTATGATGGATGAATCTTTTGCGGACAGAGAGAACGCATTGGAGAAGAAGAATCCATATGAGGCTCCGCTGCCGCCCGCATGGGAAGAAGGCACGCCTGCGGTTCTCACCCTCACCACTCTGCTGGACCTCTTCAACTGGTACCGCAAGAATCTATGTGGCAAAGAGATTTTGGACCCGCGCGGCTGGCGCGTCTCATTCCTGGAAACGGACTTTGTTCACCTGATCAAGTTAACGGATAAGTATGGGAAAGAGCCAAAGAACCGCCGTATGACCATCGCGCAGATCCAGTCGGGGCGGATCACGCTCAATCCCGGTCGTATACAGATTCGCAGAGCCCAAGAGTTGAGTTGGGCGCGACCGATCATCGAAAGCCCCAACCTGATCGTCCCCAACTGGCAAGTTATGGGGCGCGCCAATCCCGGCGACGCCTATATCAAGGACTTCGGAGTCAAGGGACAGCCCATCTATCGGGTTCTCATCTGCGGACATGCTGGAAAGAAGCGGTGGGCCGTTACCATCTTCCCCAGAGAGCGATTCGCGGAGCGGGAAATCTCGACCGTTTTGTGGCCCTAAAAAGCGAGGGGGCCGCTCAAGGCGGCCCGCTCTAGCCCTATTGTGTCCCAGGCTGGGGTTTAGCAGATTTTCATCTGCGTACAACTAGAGATAGATTGCGCTATTCTGGGGGCAAATGCAAGCGAAAGAGCGCACCTATACTGCCAATTTCCAACTTCTTCCACGGCGCGGTAAAATCTGCTTGAAACCATGCGCCGCCCCGCTGCCATTCCGGAATTGGAAGCGCCCTTCCTCAAGCGCTTCCGCCATGGCCGTCCCGAACGTGGACGGACGCCTTCCCGCTGAGTAGTCTAGCAACAGGTTTCTCCCCGATGCCTGAAGAGAGAAACGCAGATCCTTCGCTGCGCTCAGGATGACAGCGCTTTTTCGGAGTAGATGGGTGAATTTGAGGAGCAGGAAGAGCAAGCTCCGCCAACTCCGCTCACGCCGCTCTCCTGGCTGGCCCTGTGTGATTGAACGTCCATCCGCCCGTGCGGATAGAAAGGTCCTTCCCCGATGAACAGCTTCGACAGCCGGTCTGTACTGACTACCGGCGACCGCTCCTGCACCTACTACAGCCTGCCGGCGCTCAGCGCGCGCGGCTTCAACCTCGACCGCCTGCCCTTCAGCCTGAAGATTCTGCTGGAGAACCTGCTGCGCCGCGAGGATGGGGTCAACGTCACCGCCGCCGACATCGAGTTTCTGGCCAACTGGAAGGCCAAGGCCGAACCCAGCCGGGAGATCGCCTACATGCCGGCGCGGGTTCTGATGCAGGACTTCACCGGGGTTCCGGCGGTAGTCGATCTGGCCGCCATGCGCGATGCGGTCAAACTGCTGGGCGGCGATCCGGAGCGAGTCAATCCGCTGGCCCCCGCCGAATTGGTCATCGACCACTCGGTGCAGGTGGACGAGTCGGGCACGGCGGGCGCACTGGACGCCAACACGCTGCTGGAATTCGCCCGCAACCGCGAACGCTATGCCTTTCTCAAGTGGGGCCAGACCGCCTTCCGCAATTTTTCGGCTGTGCCGCCGGGCATGGGCATCTGCCACCAGGTGAATCTGGAGTATTTGGCCCGCGTGGTCTTCACCGCTGAGGTCAACGGCGAGACGGTGGCTTATCCCGACACCGTGGTCGGCACGGATTCGCATACGACGATGATTAACGGCCTGGGCGTGCTGGGCTGGGGCGTGGGCGGCATCGAGGCGGAGGCGGCCATGCTCGGCCAGCCGGTGAGTATGCTGGCGCCGCAGGTGGTGGGCTTCAAGCTGACCGGCAAACTCAAGGAGGGCGCGACGGCCACCGACTTGGTGCTGACCGTGACCCAGGCGCTGCGCAAACTGGGCGTGGTGGGCAAGTTTGTCGAGTTCTTTGGATCGGGCGTGGCGGAACTGCCGGTGGCCGATCGCGCCACCATCGCCAATATGGCTCCCGAATACGGCGCCACCTGCGGCATCTTCCCCGTCGACGCGGAGACGCTGCGCTATCTCCAACTCACCGGCCGCAGCGAAGAACAGATTGCGCTGGTCGAGGCGTATTACAAGGCGCAAAACCTCTTCCACACCGCGGAGACGCCGGAGGCCGAGTACTCGCAGACTCTGGAGCTGGATTTGGCTACAGTCGAACCCAGCGTGGCCGGCCCCAAGCGCCCTCAAGACCGCGTGCTGCTCAAGGACGCGGCCGCCGGCTTTGCCCAGCAACTGCCCGCGCTGCTCAGCCCCACGGCCAAGGCGCTGGGTTCGCGCACGGCGGCGGCATGGGCGCGCACGCCGGTTACCGATGCAGGATTGATTGAGTCGCTGCCCTCGAAGCTCACCACCACCGTGCAGGGGCGCTTCGGCATCGATCCCGACAAGTATCTCGATCATGGCTCGGTGGTGATCGCCGCCATCACCAGTTGCACCAACACCTCCAACCCCTCGGTGATGATGGCCGCGGGCATTCTCGCCAAGAAGGCTGTCGAAAAAGGACTCACAGTCCCGCCCTGGGTGAAGACTTCGCTGGCCCCCGGCTCGCGGGTGGTCACGGATTACTACACCCGGGCCGGCCTGCTGCCGTATCTGGAGAAGCTGCGCTTCAACGTGGTGGGCTACGGTTGCACCACCTGCATCGGCAACTCGGGGCCGCTGCCCACCGACGTCTCGAAGAGCATTGAAGAACACGGCCTGGTCGCGGTCAGCGTGCTGAGCGGGAACCGCAACTTCGAGGGCCGGGTGAATGTGGACGTGCGCGCCAATTACCTGATGAGCCCGCCGCTGGTGGTGGCCTATGCGCTGGCCGGTTCGATCCACCACGACTTTGAGACAACTGCGCTGGGTAAAGATGGCGAGGGCCAGCCGGTCTTCTTGAAAGACATTTGGCCCACGCAGGCCGAGGTGGCCGAGGCTATCGAAGCTGGATTGTCGAGCGAGAGCTTCCGTCGCGAGTACGCGACCGTCAGCCTGGGCGACGTTCATTGGCAGGGGTTGCAGTTCCCTACGGGCGAGGTCTACCAGTGGGAGCCGGATTCGACCTACATCCGCAAGGCGCCCTACTTCGACGGCATGACGATGAAACCCGCTCCGGTCTTCGACATTCACGGCGCACGGGTGCTGGCGGTGCTGGGCGACTCGATTACCACCGACCACATCTCGCCGGCCGGCAACATCAAGGCCAACGGCCCGGCCGGCAAATACCTGGCCGAGCACGGCGTCAAGCCGTCGGAGTTCAACTCGTACGGTTCGCGGCGCGGCAACCATGAAGTGATGGTGCGCGGCACCTTTGCCAATGTGCGGCTGCGCAATAAGCTCGCCCCCGGAACCGAGGGCGGCGTGACGCGTTTGCTGCCCGAGGGCGAGGCGATGAGCATCTTTGAGGCCAGTGTAAAGTACGCCGAGCGCAAGGTTCCGCTGGTGATTCTGGCGGGCAAGGAATACGGATCGGGCAGCTCGCGCGACTGGGCGGCCAAGGGGCCGAAGCTGCTGGGCGTGCGCGCGGTGATCGCCGAGAGCTTCGAGCGCATTCACCGCTCGAATCTGGTGGGGATGGGGATTCTGCCGCTGCAATTCGCGGCCGGGCAGACGGTCGAGTCGCTGGGCCTGAGCGGCGAAGAGGTCTTCGACTTCCCCGACACCGGCGTGCGGCTCTTTGCCATCCGCAATGGAGAGCAGATCCAGACCACCACGGCGCCGGAGCATCTTGCCGGGACCATCACCTTCTCCGACCCGCGCGACCTCACGGTTTGCGCCACCGCGGCCGATGGGAGCAAGAAGCAGTTCTCCGTCCGCATCCGCATCGACACGCCGCAGGAGATCGAGTACTACGGCCACGGCGGGATTCTGCAATACGTGGCGCGGCAGTTGGCGGGAAAATAAGCATCCTGTAAACGATGGAAAGAAGTGGGGTGCTTTACGCGAGATGGTCACAGTGCGGTAAAAAACAGAAACAGGTCCTTCGACTCCGCTACGCTCCGCGTCCTTTAAACAAGGCTGGGATGAGCGGAAAAGGATCAAAACAAATACAGCAGGTTAGCCACCGCAGCGCGGAGAAAGCGAGTCAGCGAGTTGCCACGAATTGTGTAAATCTACTGTCAAATTGCAGGAAACCCAGCAAAAAGCGCCACCCCTTACGGGAGTGGCGCTTTTTGCTTTCAGCCTTGAATCTGGTTACTTTTTGCGGCCATTGGTTTTTGTTGCTTTGGCGGCGGCCTTGGGGGCCTTGTGTGCGGCCGGCTTGGCGGCGCGCTTGGGGGCGGGAGGCGGCGCAGCTTCGACTGCGGCGGGAGCAGCAACCGGCTCGGCTGGAGCAGCGGGAGCCTCAATCGCAACTTCGGGAGCGGTAAAGCGCACCCCGCCCTGGCTGCTTTCACCGATCACATGCAGGCGCAGGAAGTTGGTCGAACCGGACTTGGTGCGGGTGCCGGCGACGATGGCGATGACCTCGCGCTGGCGCACAAATCCAGCTTGTTCCAAAAGGCTCTCCGCGGTGCTGACCAGGGCCTCGGTGGAGTTGAGCTTGGGGCAGCGGATGGGCGTGGTGCCCCACAGCAGGTTGAGGCGGTTGACGGTGATCTCGATGGGGCTGAGGGCGAAGATGGGCGAGATGGGGTGGTATTTGGAGAGCTGGCGGGCGGTGGTGCCGGACTCGGTGAAGAGGGCGATGCCGCGCAGGTCCAGGTCGTCGGCGGCGTGGGCCGTGGCCTCGCAGATGGTCTCGGCGATGGAGAGATGGTGGTGGTCGCGCCGCCGGCGCTGCTGGGTGCTGTCGTTCTTGATGTTGCGCTCGGCCTCTTGCACGATGCGAGCCATCATGGCCACGGCTTCGACCGGGTACTTGCCCATGGCCGATTCGCCGCTGAGCATCACCGCGTCGGTGCCGTCATAGACGGCGTTGGCCACGTCGGAGGCCTCGGCGCGCGTGGGGCGGGGGTTTTCGATCATCGACTCGAGCATCTGCGTGGCGGTGATGACCGGCTTGCGGTACTCGCCGGCGCGGCGGATGATGAGCTTCTGAATGGCGGGCACCCGCTCCGGCGGCACCTCGACGCCCAGGTCGCCGCGGGCCACCATGACCCCGTCGGCCGCTTGCAAAATGCTGTCCAGGTGCTCGATGGCTTGCGGCTTCTCGAGTTTGGCGATGATCCAGGTCTCGAAGCCCAGGGCGGCGACGCGATTGCGCACCAGGCGAACGTCCTCGGCAGTGCGCACAAAGGAGACGGCGATGGCGTCGACGCCGTTGTTCAGCGCGAATTCGAGGTCCTCGGCGTCCTTCTCGGTCAGTGAGGGAACCTTTACCGGAATGCCCGGCAGGTTGATGCCCTGCTTCTCTTTCAACATGCCGCCGTCGACGATCATGCAAACCACATCGTCGCCGACCACTTCATGGACACGCAGCTCGATCAGGCCGTCGGAGAGGAGAATGCGCGAGCCCTGCTCGACGTTCTCGGCCAGGGTCTTGAAGGTGGTGCCGACAATCTTCGAGGTGCCCAGGATCTCGCGCGGGGTGATGGTCAGGCGCTCACCCGCTTTCAGCAGCACCGGCTTGCCATCGACCAGCTTGTTGGTGCGGATTTTGGGGCCTTGCAGGTCGCCCAGGATGCAGAGCGGCTTGCGCTCTTCGCGGCTCACTTTGCGCACCATTTGAATCAGGGCCAGCTTTTCTTCGTGGGTGCCGTGGGAGAAGTTCAGGCGGACGACATCGACGCCGGCGCGGAGCAGATTCCTGAATGCGGGCTCGGTGTTGGAGGCCGGTCCCAGGGTGGCGACGATCTTGGCGCGGCGTTGCGACGCGGATTCGGTCAGGCTCAGTTCGGCAAAGGCCATTTGCAATAACTCCAAGGATCTTTCAATTGCGGTGAAGAGTTTCAGTCAATCCAAAAAAACGCTGTGGTACCAGGGGCGTCTTCCAAGATCCGGGGGGAAAGCAGAGCGCAGGCCAGGGTCGGCGGGCACTCCACTCAACGGATAAAAACGATCCGCGCGAGCCCTGCCCAGATGGTCGCGCCGCGGCGAAGCGTCGGCATCGTCCCCATCTCTCAAAATGCGCAGGCCCGTTTCATTCTACAGGAGGGTTGGAAACATAAACCCCCTTTATGCAGGATGGAACAGATTATGCGCAATCGTCGGTGAGATTTGTCACAGAAGTAAGGATTCCGTGGACTGAATCGAAACAGCGGCGGCCCGCTCCTGGCGTTCGCGGAAGAGGACGCCGTTCAACTCCGCGCCCAGCAGGCCGCTGAAGGAGGTCAGATAGAGCCAGACCAGGGTGGCGATGCCGGCGCCAAAGGAGCCGTAGAACATCGAGTAATCGGAGATGCGGGTCACGTACCAGCCGAAAGCCACCGTGACCGGGAACCAGAGGAAGGTGGCCGCGACAGCGCCGGGCGCCACCCACAGCCAGTGCTCCTTGCGCTTGGTGCCGAAGTGAAAGAGCGCGCCCAGCACAGAGACGCTGGTGAGCAGCGAGATCAACCAGCGCACCGCGCGCCAGAAGAGCAGCACGATATGGCGCAGTTCATGTCCGGCCTTGGCGATGAGCCACAGCTCGAACTGGCGGCCGAAGACGATCACCAAGGTGGCCAGCGAGAGCGGCAGCAGCACGATCGGCACCAGCATCAGCGCCCGTCCGCGGCGCTCCCAGAAGCCCCAGTCGTCGCGCGGCAGGCGGTAGGCGCGGCGAAAACCCTCCATCAGCGAGAGCATTAAGCCCAGTCCGGCAAAGACGCTCAGGCTGGTGGCGGAGAAGATCACCTGGGCGGAGTGGACGCGGCGGTTCAGCACGTAGGACTGCAAGAGGTCCATGGTGTCGGCGGGCAGAAACTGCTCGAAGGTGGCGCGGACCTCGCCCACCAGCGTGTTGCCCTCCGCCACCTGGGCGAGCAGGGTGGTGACCACCAGCAGCGCGGGAAAGAGCATCAACATGCCGGAATAGGCCGAGGCCTTGGCCGTGTTCATCACGTCATGGTCCAGGGCCTGCAGCAGCGCTTTGCGGAGCAGATGTAAATACCGAGTCATAGCCACCATGGGCAAGAGTAGAGCATTGCCGGATTTTTTGCGAGCCGTAATTGCCGGGAGTCAAGGCTAAGCTCGCGGTTCTCTCCAGATAGAAACCCGGGAAGGCCGGGGAAGTTGCAGAAGCGATCTTCAACACAGGGCAATCGCATGAAGGTTACCCCCATGAAGAATTCGCCGGTTTGCATTGCGGTCATCGTTGAAGGCGGGGGAATTGGATTGGCTGGCCTCGCGGGCGGATTTCATGGCTGCATCGCTGACGGCGGGGCGGGTCAAGATTTATCATGTCCTGGTGATGAAAAAATCGATTGTCTACTCATTCTCGTGCTTCTTTTTGGTGCTTTTCTGCCTCACCCTGGCGGGCGCGCAGAGCCGGCCCGCGCCCAATCCGCAGCTTGCCTCGAAGGATGTGAATGCGCGCGTCGAGGCGCTGCTCAAGCAGATGAGGTTAGACGAGAAGATCGGCCAGTTGGTCCAGTACGCGGCCGGCAACGCCACCGGCCCGGCGGCTTCCGAGCTTAGCTACGACGAACTGGCCGCCAAGGGCCAACTGGGTTCGCTGCTGAATGTGGTGGGCGCAGAGAAGACCAACCACTACCAGCACATCGCGGTGGAGAACTCGCGGCTGCACATCCCCATCCTCTTTGGCCTGGATGTGATTCATGGCCACCGCACCACCTTCCCGGTGCCGCTGGCCGTAGCCGCCAGTTGGGACCCGGCGGCGGCGGAGACCGTAGCCCACCAGGGGGCCATCGAGGCGCGCGCCGACGGCGTCGCCTGGGTCTTCTCGCCCATGGTGGATATTGCCCGCGACCCGCGCTGGGGCCGCATCGTCGAGTCCAACGGCGAAGACGCCTACCTGGGCTCCGCTCTGGCCCGCGCCTGGGTCAAGGGCTACCAGCAGGGCGATCTGAGCAGGCCGGATTCGGCCGCGGTCAGCGTCAAGCACTATGCCGCCTACGGCGCGGCCATCGCCGGGCGCGACTACAACGCCGTGGATATGAGCGAGATCCAACTGCGCCAGATCTACCTGGAGCCCTACCGCGCCGCCGTCGATGCGGGAGCGGCCACGGTGATGAGCTCGTTCAACTCGATCAACGGCGTTCCCGGCAGCGCCAATCCTTTCACGCTGACGCAGATTCTGCGCAAGGAGTGGGGCTTTGACGGCTTCGTGGTCTCGGACTGGGGCGCGGTCAAGGAGCTGCTCAACCACTCGGTTGGCGCCGACGGCGCAACCGTCGCCCGCAAGGCGCTGATGGCCGGCGTGGATATGGACATGGAGGGCGGTCTCTACGGCACCGTGCTGGCCGCACAGGTGGCCGCGGGCAAGATCCCGGAGAGCGTGCTGGACGAGGCGGTGCGCCGCATTCTGCGAGTCAAATTCGCTCTCGGCCTCTTCGACCACCCCTACACCGCCGAGGGCCCGGCCTACGACGCCACTCCCGAGCGCCGCGCCCTGGCCCGCAGCATCGCCGAAGAGACCTTTGTACTGCTCAAAAACGACCCCATCGAGGGAACGGGAACGCTGCTGCCCTTGACCGCCAAAGCCAAAAAAGTCGCTCTCATCGGCCCCATGGCCGACAACCGGCGCGACGTGCTGGGCGCCTGGGCGGTTACCGGCGATCCCAAATACGTGGTCACACTGAAGACGGCGCTGGCCGAGCGCCTGGGCGACCGGCTGCTCTATGCGCCGGGTTGCGATCTGCTCTCGGGTGCAGATGCCAATGTGCTGGAGCGCGTCAACTTCAACGGCCCGGTGGCCGCCGACAAGCACCAGCCTGTTCCCGACGACGCCCGCACCATCGCCGAGGCCGTCGAGACTGCCAAGCAAGCGGATCTGGTCGTGATGGCCCTGGGCGAAAGCACCAACTGGATGGAAGGCGAGGCCGCCAGCCGCACCCGGTTGGGCTTTACCGGCGCGCAGCAGAGGCTGCTGGAAGCCGTCGCCGCCACCGGCAAGCCCATCGTGCTGGTGGTTCTGGCCGGCCGCCCGCTGGAGCTGAAATGGGCCGCCAACCACGTTCCCGCCATTCTCGAAGCCTGGAGCCCCGGCATCGAAGCCGGCCCGGCGATTGCCGATGTTCTTATGGGCGACACGAACCCCAGCGGCAAACTGCCGGCGAGCTTTCCCCGCGCCGTGGGCCAGGAGCCGCTCTACTACGCGCAACTGCCCACCGGGCGGCCGGCCCACGGCGACCTCACCCGCCTGCCCCGCAACGGCGATGAGAAGTTCATGTCGCGCTATCTGGACGAGGAGAACTCCGCTCTCTTCCCCTTCGGCTGGGGACTGAGCTATACCCGCTTCAGCTATAGCCAGCCCACGATCAGCCGCGCCGAAGTTCCGGTGAGCGAGATCCTGGCCAGTCACAAGCCCGTCGTGATGGTGGGCGTGGATGTGAAGAACATCGGCAGTGTCGCCGGAACCGAGGTCGTCCAACTTTATTTGCGCAACACCGCGGCCAGCGTCGAGCAGCCGGTGCGCGAATTGAAGGGCTTCGCCCGCGTCGCCTTGGCTCCCGGCGAGTCGAAACACCTCGAGTTTCCCCTCGGCTTCGACGAGCTGAACTTCTACAACGCGGAGATCAAGCGCACCGTCGAACCCACGACCTACACCGTCTGGGTGGGCGGCAGCTCGCTGGCTGCGGCGGAGACGAGTTTGAAGGTGACGGAGTAGGAGGTAGGGACTAGGTGTTAAGGGTTAGGGAATAGGGAATAGAAGGCGCGAGCGGCCTGGACGATAGGGCCGCTCGGCGTTTTGAAGGATAATACCGATCTTATTCAGAGGAGGGAGGCGGTTCGATCCCAGACGCTGCCATCCGGGCCTTTACTGCTTCCTCACCGGAGTCATCCAATACATATGCCATTGCAATCCAGTAGCCTTTTGATTCTGAGACCATGATGGTTGTGTGAACCACTAGCGGTTCCTTCTTTGGCGCCGGATGTCCCTCGATGGCATTGATGGTGAGAGCACCGGTAAACCAAAGGAGCATCTGTCCGTGCACAGGAAGTGCGATGATCTTGACGCCGTAGGGAGAAAGGTAGGGCGTATTCTTGAAGACTTTGATGATCTTGTCTGTTGCCCGATCGATCTTCTCTTTGTCTTGCACAGATTGGGGAAAATCCGCATCCGCGATGCAACGAGGGTCGATGGCGACGATGGAAGCAAACGAAGCAAATCGGCCTTCAACCTTCTGAGGAGCTTTAAGTGATAAGAGAATCTTGGTGCATTGGTTTGCAATCCCGTTTGGATGGGCGTAATCCAGTTCTACCTCGCCCTTGGGATCTGGAGTTGCGTTCCATCCGCCGGGAATCTCGTATTTAACTCCGAAGGCGTCATTCGTGTAGACGTTGTTGGATAGGAATCCATCGGGCATTTGTGAAACAGTCGATTTGGGAGCGCCGCGACCTGCTGCTCCCAAAGCGAAGGATGCGAGTGTCAGGGTTATAAGTAGATTACGCAAGAAATCGACCTCCAGCATCGCCGTCTTTTATACGCCTATGAGGTTTTATCGTCAATCAAAGGAACCTCCGATAAGCAGTAATGCTGGCGAATGTTTTGACCGCATGAATTTGTCCTACATCATGGACGAGCGCGGACGAGGACGTCCGCGTTCCAGCCGGCTGGGAGGCCGGCGCTACCGTCAAGAGGCCAGCGCGACCTTCCTCTATCGGCCAAATCGCGCGGTCAGGGTAGAAGGTCACTGACCGCTGGAAATGGGATTTCGGCCTGTTTTTCCCCGCTTGCAGCATGAACCGAGGGCGCGACCGCTGGCGGCGGCCGGTTGCGCAGGGAGGCTCTTGCGCATTCCCCCTGTCGGCCTGTTGAATGGAACTGGACCCTGCCCTGGGCAGCGGGAAAAGATCGACGCCTTTGCCGGGGCGGGAGTTGAAGCGGCTCCGATGCTGGCCGATAGAGTGGGTAGGGACTCTTCCTTCCATGGAGATGCGCAATCCAGAAGAACGCCAATATCGAGTACGCCGCTCTGCTGGGCGCCGTCGAGCAGGCCGGCGAGGGCATTGTGGTGACCGCCAAGGATGGCGCGATTCGTTATGTAAATAGCACATTTACCACGATCACAGGGTATACCGCCGAGGAAGTTCTGGGGCAAACTCCGCGCCTTCTCAAATCCGGCCTGCATTCCCCGCAGTTTTACGAGGAGATGTGGCGGACGATTGGCGCGGGAAGGTGCTGGCAAGGCCAGGTGACCAACCGCCGCAAGGATGGTTCGCTGTACACGGAAGAGTTGCACATCGCTCCCCTTTTCGGCGAACAGGGCGAGATCACCGGCTACGTCGCCCACCAGCGCGACCGGACCCCGCTGCAGGCAGCCGAGGAGGCGCGCCACTTTCTCACCGCGCTGGTCGAGAGTTCCGACGACGGCATCCTGGCCTATGCGCCGGACGGGAGGATTCTAACCTGGAATCGCGGCGCCGAAGCTATCTTCGGCTTCACCGCTGCCGAGGCGGTCGGCCAGCCCATGTCGATTCTGGTGCCGCCGGAACGCAGCCCCAATTTCACGGCGAATACGGAAACTGTATTGGAGGGGAGGAAACTCTCCCAGCGGGCGGGTTTGGGGCGGCACAAGGATGGACGGCGGATTCGCCTCTCGGTGACCAGTTCGGCGGTTTACGGCGACAGCGGCGAGGTGACGGCAATCTCCGCCATTGTGCGCGATGTGACTCACCAGGTGGAAGCCGAAGAGGCTCAGGGGCTGTTGGCGGTCATCGTCGAGTCTTCGGCGGATGGCATCAGTTCGGTGACGCTGGAGGGGACGACCCTCACCTGGAATCGCGGCGCTGAAACCCTGTTCGGCTACACGCGCGACGAGATGTTGGGCAAAAACGTCTCCCTTCTGGCCATGCCGGGGCGCGAAGCGAAGATGAAGGAGATCTTTCAAGCTGTCGCCCAGGGCCACGCGGTTGCTGCTTACGATACAGTGCTGCGCGGCAAGGACGGCTGCGGGGTCGAGGTCTCCTTTTCCATCTTTCCCATCCGCAATGCCGCGGGCGACGTGGTGGGCGCCTCTGGCATCGCCCGCGGCATCGGCCAGCGGCTGCATACCCAACGGCAACTGCGGGAGAGCGAGGAGCGTTTCCGCTGCGTCTTCGAGCGGGCGCCCTTCGGCTTGAGTCTGGGTGCGCCGGACGGCAGGATGCTGCTGGTGAATCCGGCCTTTTGCGACCTGCTGGGCTACTCGAAAGAGGAGTTGAGGGCGCGGACCTGGATGGATCTGACGCATCCCGACGATCGATCCACCTGCCTGGCCGGGGTCGAGGGCTTGCTGCAAAATCCTACCGAAACGCTGGAGGAGGAGAAGCGTTTTCTGCATAAAGACGGCAGCGAAGTGTGGGCGCGCATGCATGTCTCGCTGGCGTTGGAAGAAGACGGCGCCCTGCGGCATTTTGTGGCCCATGCCGAAGACATCACCGCGCAGCGCAAGACGGCGGCGGCGCTGGCGGCTTCAGAAAACAGATTCCGCAGGATTTTTGAAGACAGCGGTTCGGTGATGCTGCTGATGGAGCCTGCCGGCGGGCGGATTGTCGCCGCCAATCAGGCCGCTTGCAGTTATTACGGATATACAAAAGAGCAGTTGGCCGGCATGTCCATCTTCGACATCGACGTCGAGTCGCGCGGCAAGGGGGAAGCGCTACGCAGGAGGATGCAGGAGGAACAGCAGCTCCGCTTCGAATTCCACCACCGGCTGGCCAGCGGCGAAGAACGCGAGGTCGAAGTCTATTCCTCGATCATCGATCTGGAGGGCCAGGAGATCATCTTCTCCCTGGTCCACGACGTCACCGAGCGGAAGCGGGCCGAGGCACAGTTGCGCGACAACGAAGCCAAGCTGCGCCTGTTGACCGGCAACATCCGCGAGCTCTTCTGGATCATGAAAGGAGATGGGACAGAGATGCAGTACCTCAGTCCCGCCTTTGAAGAGGTCTGGGGCGTGCCGCGCGAGGCCGTCTATCGCGATATAGGCTTGCTCAATGAGTTGATTCATCCGGAAGACCGCCCCCTGGCGCAAGCGGCATTTGCCCAAGAACTGCGCGGCGAGAGTACGGAGATCGAGTTCCGGCTGGCCGGCGACGGCGGCGATGTGCGCTGGATCAGGGACCGCTCCTTTCCCAGCTTTGCGGACGACGGCAGCCTGATGCAAGTGGTAGGTCTATCCGAGGACATTACCGAGAGCCGCCGCGCCAGAGAGGCGCTGCGGGAGAGCGAGCAGCGCTTCCGCGCCACCTTCGAGCAGGCGGCAATCGGCATTCTGCACACCTCGACCGACGGCAAGTTCCTGCGCTGCAACTCGCGCTACGCGGAGATCATCGGCTACCCGCTGGAGGAGGTTCCCAGCGTGAGTTTTTTGCAGATCACGCTGCCCGAGGACCGCCCCGAGAGCGAGCGAATCTTTGGCCAATTGATCGATGGAGCAATCAGCGTACCCAGTTGGGAGATGCGCTATGTACGCAAAGACGGCAACCGCATCTGGGTGAGGCTGACCTCCTCTGCGCTGCGCGATCACGAGGGCCGCATCGTGCACTTCATCACCCTGGTCGAAGACATTCACGCGCGCAAGCTGGCCGAAACCATGCTCAAGGAGATCAGCGACCGTCTTTCGCTGGCCGCGCGCGCCGGCGGCGTCGGCATCTGGGACTTCGACGTGCTGCAAAACAACTTGGTTTGGGACGGGCAGATGCTGCGCCTTTACGGGGTTTCCCCCGACCGCTTCAACGGCACTCTGGAAACCTGGCAGAACGCCCTGCATCCCCAGGACCGGGCCAGGGCGGAGAAGGAGTTTGCCGCGGCGCTGCTGGGGGGGAAGGATTACGAAACAGAGTTCCGCGTGCTCTGGCCCGATGGCAGCATTCACTTCATCCGGGCCTTGGCCATGGTGCAGCGCGACGCCGAGGGCCATCCGCTGCGCTTCATCGGGACCAATTGGGAGATTACCGCGCAGAAAGAGGCCGATGCGGCGCTCAAAGAAAGCAATCGCCAATTGGCCGAGGAGACGGCGCGCGCCAATCAACTGGCCCTGGAAGCGGCCCAGGCCAATGCCGCCAAGAGCGAGTTCCTGGCCAACATGAGCCACGAGATCCGCACCCCGATGAACGGCGTGATCGGTATGACCGGCCTGCTGCTGGATACAGAGATGACGCCCGAGCAGCGCCGCTTTGCCGAGACCCTGCACTCCAGCGGCGAATCGCTGCTGCATCTGTTGAACGACATTCTCGACTTCTCCAAGATCGAAGCCGACAAGCTGGAGCTGGAGTCGGTGGATTTCGACCTTCTTCACCTGCTCGACCAACTCGCCGGCGGGGTGGCGGCGCAGGCCTTTGGCAAGGATCTGGAACTGGTCTGCGGCGCCGACCCCGAGGTTCCGGTGAGTTTGCGCGGCGACCCTGGGCGGCTGCGCCAGGTGCTGGCCAACCTGCTGGGCAATGCCCTCAAGTTCACCGCCAAAGGCGAAGTGAGGATGCGCGTTGCGCTGCTGGAGGCGACCGGCAGCGACTGCCTGCTGCGCTTCTCGGTGAGCGACACCGGCATCGGCATTCCCCAGGACAAGATCGCCTCCATCTTCGACAAGTTCAGCCAGGTGGAGATTTCGACGACGCGCAGGTACGGCGGCACCGGACTGGGACTGGCCATCTGCAAATCGCTGGTGGAGAAGATGGGGGGCAGCATCTGCGTCACCAGCCGGGAGGGCCAGGGGTCGGAGTTCTGCTTCAGGGTCCGGCTGCAACGGGGTCCTGCCTCCGCGGAAGAACTCGAGGAGGGCCGGGCGATTGAATCGCTGCGCGGCCTGCGGGTGCTGATCGTGGACCATCATAGCGGCAGCCGCGAGTTGCTCAGCCGTCAGATCGGCGCCTGGGGCTTACGCGTGGAAGCGGTCGAATCCGGCCTTGCCGCGCTCAAAGGCCTCTATCGGGCGGCGGATGAGGGCGACAGCTTCCGCGCTGCGGTGATCGACATGCAGATGCCGGGCATGGATGGGGAGGCGCTGGCTCGGGATCTCCGCGCCGATCGCCGGCTGGCCGCGACGGGGATCGTTCTGTTGACCCCCTTTGGCGCTCGCTTCGGCGCACAACGCAGCCATCTGATGGACTTTGCACAGTGTTTGAACAAGCCGGTGCGCCGCCATGAGCTGCGCGCGGCGCTCAGCGCGGTGCTGACCGGCGACGCCGTTGCTGGCTCCATGGCAGCTTCTGATTTGACGCCGAAGCCCCCGCAACAGCAGGCAATCCAACCTCTGAACCGCCCCGGCCTGCGCATCCTGCTGGCCGAAGACAACCTCACCAATCAGCAAGTGGCGCTGGGCATTCTCCATAAACTCGGCCTGCACGCCGACGCCGTGGGCGATGGCGCAGAGGCCCTGCGCGCGCTCCAGAGCACTCCCTACGATCTGGTGGTGATGGACATGCGCATGCCGGTGATGGATGGACAGGAGGCAGCGCGCCGCATCCGCGATCCCCATTCGGGGGTCCTCAATCCGGCCATTCCCATCGTCGCCATGACCGCCAACGTGCAGCAGTCGGACCGGGATCGCTGCCTGCAGGCGGGAATGAACGGATTCATCTCCAAGCCAGTCTCGGCGGCGGAAGTGCGCGAGGTGCTGGAAAAGTGGCTGCCCGCAGCGCCCGCTTGCCCACCCCCTGTCGATGAAACGACCGCGGCTGTTGCTGCCATTGAAGAGCCGCCCGTCTTCGACCGCGCCGGCATGTTGACGCGCATGATGGACGACGAGGCGCTGGCCGGAGTCGTGCTGGGAGCTTTCATGAACGACCTTCCCCGTCAGATCAAGGCGTTGAAGGGTTTCCTGCGCTCGGGCGATGCCCCTTCCAGCGGCCATCAGGCGCACTCCATTCAGGGAGCAGCCGGCAACGTCGGCGGCGAGCGCTTGCGCCAGCTCGCACAGCAGATGGAGAAGGCCGCCGATGGCGGGGATCTGGACGGCGTCCGCGCCGGCATGACGGAATTGGAAGCGAGGTTTCTGGAACTTTGCGACGCGATCCGGGAGAGTGCGCCGGCCGGATGAGGACGCCGTGATTCTGCACCGAGCCTGCGCAATGCAGAGCTACATCATGTGGGCAGATCGCAAAGCACAGGGTCGAAATCATAGATTGAAAGAGGTAAGTCGAAGCGCAGAGTGATGTGCATCACATTGCGCCGCTTTTCGAACGGATGGCGCGATTCCCCTTTAGAAGATGGCCTTTCGCGCATATCCATCGATACAAAGAAAAAATCTCTCCATCCGCACATAGTGGATGACAAGACCATCATCGTCGAACTATATTTCTTTCGCACTCTTGAGGCGTTCCGCAATCGTACTTTAATCCTCCTCAAGATTGGTGTGCGCTCTTGCCTCCGCCTTGCGGGTGCTGCGATTGGTGGGATTTCCGTGGCGACGGGCAAGATGAGCCGGGTTCCTGTTTTCGCACCTTGCAGGAGGACTTGTGACTCTCTACCCGATGCCGCCCCTACCTTCAGATGACAAGCGCTGGAAGATCGTCAGCAACGCCATGCGCAAGAACGGCTTTGCCCGCCATGCGCTGATCGAAACGCTGCACACCGTGCAGTCCTCGTTCGGCTATCTGGACGACGATTCGATTCGCTTTGTGGCCCGCTCGCTGCGCGTGCCGCTCAGTCAGGCCTATGGCGTAGCCACCTTCTACCACTACTTCAGCCTCAAGCCGCCGGGCAAGCACACGCTCACCATCTGCGCCGGCACGGCCTGCTATATCAAAGGCGCCGACAAGCTGGTTGCCGCCGCGCAGGAGAAGCTGGGCATCAAGACCGGCCAGACCACCGCCGATGGCGAGATCAGCCTGATGACGGCGCGCTGCGTAGGCGCTTGCAGCCGCGCTCCCGTGGCGCTGTGGGACGGCGAAGTGGCGGGCGAGATGGCCGGCCAGCAGTTGATCGAGCAACTGGAAAGGTGGACGGTGGCATGAATATCGAAGAGCTCGAACAGATTGCCGAAAGCGTCCGGCAAGAGAACGCCAAGTACGATTACGAGGTCAACGTCTGCATGGATCTGGCTTGTTCCAGCCAGGGCGCGGGCCAGTTGCGCGAGGAATTGGTGAAAGCGGTTGCGGCCTCGGGTAAGAAGGTCCTGGTCCGCCGCACCAGTTGCATGGGCCCCTGCTCGGCAGGGCCGCTGGTGCGCGTCGATCCCGCCGATCTGCTCTATCACCACGTCAAGGCCGGCAATGCGCAGGCCATCGCAGACAGCCTGGGCAACGCGCCAGTGCCCGAGTTGCAATGCGACCTCAACGAGCACTTCGATCAGCAGATGCGCGTGGTGCTGGAGAACGCCGGCCACATCGATCCCGAAAAGATCGACGACTACATCGCTCGCGATGGCTACAAGGCGCTGGTCAAGGCGCTCACCGAGATGACGCCCGGCGACGTGATTCAAACGCTCACCGAGAGCGAACTGCGGGGGCGCGGCGGCGGCGGTTATCCTACCGGCCTGAAGTGGGGCACGGTGGCCAAGGCCGGCGGCGATCTCAAGTATGTGGTTTGCAACGGCGACGAGGGCGACCCCGGCGCATTCATGGATCGCAGCGTGATGGAAGGCGATCCGCATCGCGTCATTGAAGGCATGGCCATTGCCGCATACGCAGTGGGCGCAACGCGGGGCTTCATCTATGTGCGCGCCGAGTATCCGGTCGCAGTGAGCCGCTTGACGGCAGGCTTGCGCGATGCGCGCCGGCGGGGCCTTTTGGGCAACAACATCTGCAACACGCCCTTCTGCTTCGATGTCGAGATACGGCTGGGCGCGGGAGCCTTTGTCTGCGGCGAAGAGACGGCATTGATTGCCTCCATCGAAGGCCGTCGCGGCACACCCAAGCCGCGTCCTCCTTATCCTGCCGTGCATGGCCTGTGGGGCAAGCCAACGCTGATCAACAACGTGGAGACCTTCGCCAACATCGCGCCCATCTTGCGCCGTGGCGGAGAGTGGTTTGCCAACATGGGCGCTGGGCGCAGCAAGGGCACCAAGGTCTTCGCACTGACCGGCAAGATCGCCAACACCGGCCTGGTCGAAGTGCCCATGGGCATTACACTGCGGCAGATCATCGAGAGCATCGGCGGCGGCGTTCCCGGCGGCCACACATTCAAGGCAGTGCAGACCGGCGGGCCTTCCGGCGGCTGCATTCCCAACGAGCATCTCGATCTGCAAGTGACTTATGAATCGCTGGTGCAGGCGGGATCGATGATGGGCTCGGGCGGCATGATCGTGATGGACGACAGCTCGTGCATGGTCAACGTGGCCCGCTTCTTCATCGAGTTCTGCATGACCGAGTCGTGCGGCAAGTGCATTCCCTGCCGCGCCGGCACCGCACAGATGTACACGCTGCTGACGCGCATTTGCGAAGGACAGGGAACCATGCAGGATCTGGAGTTGCTGCAAGACCTTTGCGCCACGGTCAAAGAGACCAGCCTCTGCGGGCTGGGCATGACCGCGCCCAATCCGGTGCTGAGCACGCTGCGCTACTTCCGCAACGAGTACATCGAGCACATCGCCAACAAGCGCTGTCCAGCCGGCGTCTGCGCCGTTGAAGCGGCCGTGGAGGTGATGGCATGAGCGTAGCCGTGGATGTCAAAACCCTCATCATCAATGGCCTGAATGTAAGCGCCCGCGCCGGCCAAACCATTCTCGAAGTGGCGCGGGAAAACAATATCCAGATTCCCACGCTCTGCCATCTCGATGGATTGAGCAGCGTCGGCTCCTGCCGCTTGTGCCTGGTCGAAGTCAAGGGCAGCACCAAGCTCTTTCCCGCCTGCGTCACCGCGGTCGAAGAAGGCATGGAGGTCAACACCGTCAGCGAACGGCTAAAGAAGCATCGCCGGACGATATTGGAACTCCTCTTTGCCGAACGCAATCATGTGTGTTCGGTATGCGTGGCCAACAACCACTGCGAGTTGCAGAAGCTGGGCCAGGAGCAGGGGCTCACCCATGTGCGCCTGCCCTATCGCAACCCGGTGCTCGCCGTCGATGCCTCCAACGACCGCTTCACCGCCGATCACAACCGCTGCATTCTTTGCACGCGTTGTGTGCGCGTCTGCGCGGAGATCGAAGGCGCGCATGTGTGGGATGTGATGGGCCGCGGCGTCAATTCGCTGGTCATCACCGATCTGCACGATCCCTGGGGCGACTCCACCTGCACACAGTGCGGCAAGTGCGTACAGGTCTGCCCCACCGGCGCGCTCTTCGACAAGAGCAAGGTCGGTACCGGGCATCCCAAGGACCCCGATTTTCTGCCCTACCTCAACCTGATGCGGGAGGCGCGATGAGCAAACTGAAACTGGCAACGGTCTGGCTGGACGGGTGTTCGGGCTGCCATATGTCCTTTCTCGATATGGACGAGCGGCTGCTCGAGCTGGCGGCGATGGTCGAGGTGGTTTATAGCCCGCTGGTCGACGCCAAAGAGTTCCCCGACGAAGTGGACATCACGCTGGTCGAAGGCGCTGTGGCTTCGGTGGACGACGAGCGCAAGATCAAAAAGATTCGCGCTCACACCAAACTGCTGATCGGCATGGGCGACTGCGCCATCACCGGCAACGTGCCGGCCATGCGCAATCCCATCGGCGTGGAGGAGATTCTCAACCGCGCCTACATTGAGAACGTCAGCGCACAGGCGCAGATTCCCACAGTGGTCGTGCCCAAGCTGCTGCCCACAGTGCGGCCCATTCACGAGTATGTGAAGGTGGATGTCTTTCTGCCCGGCTGCCCGCCCTCGGCTGCGACCTTCAACTCCGCGCTCACCGCGCTGGTTACCGTGGCGGCGCTGGACATCTCCGCGCTTACCCGTTTCGGAGCTTGACCTATGAGCAAGACAATCGTCATCGATCCCGTTACCCGCCTGGAAGGCCACGGCAAGATCACCCTTCATCTCGACGCTCAGGGCGAGGTCGAGGACGCGCACTTTCATGTCACGCAGGTGCGCGGCTTCGAGCGCTTTGCGCAAGGGCGTCCCTTTTATGAGATGCCCAGCCTGATGGCGCGGGTCTGCGGCATCTGCCCGGTCTCGCATCTGCTGGCCTCGGCCAAGGCCTGCGAGGCGGTGATGTCGGTGCGCATTCCGCACACCGCGGCGCAACTCAGGCGCTTGTTGAATCTGGCGCAAATGGTCCAGTCGCACGCGCTGAGCTTCTTCTACCTGGCCTCACCCGATCTGTTGCTGGGCATGGAGTCCGATCCCAAGGCGCGACACATCTTTGGCGTGGTTGCCGAGCATCCCGAGTTGGGCCGCGCCGGCGTGGCGCTGCGCCGCTTCGGGCAGCACATCATCGAGTTGTTGGGCGGCAAACGCGTGCATCCCGGATGGGTGATTCCCGGCGGCGTGACCGAGCCCATCACCGCCGCCAAGCGCGACGAGATTCTCAAATCCATTCCCGCCGCGCTCAGCAACATGAAGCTGGCCCTGAGCGCCTACAAACAGATCGCCGACCAGTTTTCAGAAGAGATCGAAGTCTTCGCCAACTTCCCCTCGTACTACATGAGCCTCATCAACGAAGACGAGTCGATCGAGTTCACCGACGGCGCGCTGCGGTTGATCGGCCCCGCGGGCGAAACGATTGAAGACGGCATCACCGCCCACGAATTTCCCGATAGAATTGGCGAGGCCGTCGAGCCTTACAGCTACACCAAGTTCACCTACTACAAGCCGCTCGGCTACCCCGAGGGCAGTTATCGCGTCGGCCCGCTGGCGCGGCTCAACATCGCCAAAACCATGGGCACGCACAAGGCCGACAAGGAACTGGCGGAGTTCAAGAAGCTGGCCAAGGGCCCGGTGCAGAGTTCCTTTCACTACCATCATGCGCGGCTGGTGGAGATGGTCTACGGCATCGAGAAGATCGAGCAGATATTGGCCGATCCGCTGATCCTCGACAAGCATGTGCGCGCCGCCGCCGGAGTGAATCGCTTCGAGGGCATGGGCCAGGCCGAGGCTCCGCGCGGCACCCTCTTCCACCACTACAAGGTGGACGAGAACGGCCTCATCACATGGGCCAACCTGGTGATTGCGACAGGGCAGAACAATCGCGCCATGAACCTGGGAATCTTGCAAACGGCCAAGCAGTACATCAAGGGAGGCAAGTTCACCGAGGGGATTCTCAACCGCGTCGAAGCTGTGGTGCGCACCTTCGATCCATGCCTCAGTTGTTCGACCCACGCCCTGGGCCAGATGCCGCTTTCCATCGAACTGCGCTCGGCGACGAACGAGTTGCTCGCCGAGGTGCATCGCTGAGCGTATTTGGAGCTTGCAGAAAGGCCTTAAATACCGGCGGGAAAGCGCGGGGATTTGAAAGGGCACGGCTTCAGCCGTGCCGCAAAGCAGGAATCTTCCTTCATCGGCTTTAGCCGCCGAGGGACGTTTTGGCGGCTCTAAAAAACTTCCCTCAGGGGCTGAATATGCTACGAAAAGGCCTATTCGGACAAGCTTTGTAACAGGGCACGACTTCAGTCGTGCCGACCACAGCACCAAATCTCTCCGGCTTTAGCCGCTGCAAAATGTGTTCGCTTGAAAGACGGTTTGCAGGGGCTAAAGCCCGGAAAATAAACTCGATTCTATCGGCACGACTGAAGTCGTGCCCTGTTACAAAGCCGATTGTTGAAACACGCTGTAGGAGTTTGAAATGCTAATAAGAACGACTCCAATGCGAATGGGTCCTGCCGGTATAGCCGCGGTGTTCGTGTTTAATCTTTTGTGTCTTAGTCTGCTCGGGAGCGCGCAGAACTACGAGATCCCGCGGTTGCCGGGAGCGGAGTTGTTGGAGGCGAGCTATCTGCCATATAGGCATTTGCTCGCGACCGAAGACAAAACGATAACACTGCCGAAGGAATTGACAGATGCGTTTCTAAGCATCTCGGCAGATGGGAGCATAATTGGTTGTGTTCGTCGCATTCCCGGCAGTGGTTCATCTGACGAAAGGCGCATCGTCAGCACTTATTCCGTCAAAGACGAAAAACTGACGGACTATCTGGAGATAACTGGTTTTTGGGGCTCCTCTGCAATCGCTCCCGACGGAACGGAAATGGCCTATGTCACGAGTGATCCGCTTCCAGATTCTTTTGGCGTCCATTTGAGCCTTCGGCTACTCGATTTCAAAACTGGAAAAGTAAGGTCGTTTAATAACCCTTCCGGAAGCGTGGAAGAGATCAGTTGGTCCCCCGATTCACGGCGTATTGCCTTTGACATGGGCTCGCCTCGTGACCGGGGAGTCGATTTTTACAGATCGGAAATCCGCACGATCAATATGATCGATGTTGAGAGCGGAAAGATCTCGAGCATCGGTGTAGGCGGAACCCCTTCGTGGTCCCCCTCGGGCGAGTGGATCGCTTATGTCGGATACGTTCCGACCAACCGTGCAGATGCGCAGCAGTGGAGTTTCTATAATGGGCGATATTACGCAAATGACGATTTCGAGCTCCGCTTGACGAACACCGCCGGTACGCATTCCCGACGTCTCATGCGGCTCCATTCGGGGCCGAATTTCAAACCCGTTTGGTCGCCTGACTCCCAAACCATCCTATTCAATGAAATGCGGGATCCTGACAGAGGCATGATCGACATTTACATGCTGGACGTCGTGACTGGTAAGAGAACGAAGAAGTTCAAGAATGTTGGACCCGTCTTTGCATGGGTTGCTGCCAAGTGAAGTGGTATAAACGGGATCAGAAAGCAGTTCCGTGTGGAAAGCGGCCCACTTGGTAGTTATTGTTTCAGCACAACTCAGGGGTGAACGTTTTTGGACCTACTCAAATCTCAGGCAGCGCCAGCAAGGGGTACGAAATCGAGCATCGCGAACCAATCTTGGGTGAACGCCGCAAGCTCTTGCTGGCCTGCGGCAACGCGCTGCGCTCGGACGATGGCGTGGGCCTGCGCATTGCTGTAGCTGTCGAAGAAGACCCACACTTTGCCGGGGTCGAGGTGATCGCGGCGCAGCAGTTCACCCCCGAACTGGCGGAGTTGGTCGCCGCCGCCGATCTGGTCGCTTTTGTCGATGCGTCGATGGAGTTGCCGCCGGGCGAAGTGCGCTTGCTGCCCGTCGCAGCCGCCGCCGATCCGCCGCGGGGATTCACCCATCATTTACCCCCCGCAGCGCTGTTAGCTTTGACGCAATCCCTCTATGGCAGAGTGCCGCAACGCGCCGTGGCCATTGCCGTAGGCGCCTTGTCCTTTGCGTTGGGCGAGGGGCTCTCCGAGGCGGTGCGCGCCGCTCTTCCCCAGGCCATTTCACTTCTCGGAGAGGTTCTTCAGGGGGAAGAATAGGCGTAAGCAGAGTCAGAGCCGGTTGACTCGGCTCCTTTTCCCGCCTAAACTCATCGCAGAGCGCACGATGATTTCGCACTTTTTCGCGGAGTCTAGGGCAGCCGATCAGGCAAACATTCGATGGCAACTACCCGCACGACCGCTGCTCCGCCTTCCACGCGCGTTCGCCTGATTGTGGCGTCCTCGGTGATGCTCACCTTCATCTCCTTCTGGCGAGCGGCGGCCATTGTTCTCTGCGATTTAGGCTCCTCCGCCTTTTACGCGGGAGGCATCGCCGAGCACGCCGTTGGCGCAGCTGCCCCGTGGTTCATTCTGGGCATCATGCTGTTCAGCTTCGCGGTGCGGGCGGTCTACGTCGAGAGCTGTTCGATGTTCACCCGCGGCGGCGTTTATCGCGTGGTGAAAGAAGCCCTGGGCGGCACCTTCGCCAAGCTGAGCGTCTCGGCGCTGATGTTCGATTACATTCTTACCGGCCCCATCTCGGGCGTTTCGGCCGGCCAATATATTACCGGTTTGATGAACGAGCTGATGGTTGTGGCCAACAACGGCAACTGGCTGCCGCCGGCGCTGGTGGACGCGCAGAACAACCCCTTCCAGTTCAACATGGATCACACCTCGGCGGTCTTTGCCGCGGCGGTGACGATCTATTACTGGTGGCAGAACATCAAGGGCATCGAGGAGTCGAGCGGCAAGGCGCTGCGGGTCATGCAGGTCACCACCATCATGGTGGTCATTCTACTGGTGTGGGGCGTTTTTTCGGTGCTGGTGGGGCCGCAGGGTATTCACTTTCCGCCGCCGCCCACGCCGTCGCATCTCAAGTTCAGCGACGAGGCATTGGGCTTCCTGCAAGGCAGGGGCCTGCCCATCTTCGGGCTGTTTGGCATTCTGATGGCCTTTGGCCACTCGGTGCTGGCCATGAGCGGCGAGGAGAGCCTGGCCCAGGTCAACCGCGAGATCCAGCATCCCAAGCTGAAGAATCTGAAGCGCGCGGCCATCGTCATCGCCATTTACAGTCTGATCTTCACCGGCGGCGCCACGCTGCTGGCCTCGATGCTGATTCCGGACTTCGAACGGACCCATATCTACCCCGACAACCTGATCGCCGGATTGGCCATGTTCATGGTCGGGCCGCTGTTCTGGCGCATCGCCTTCCGCATTTTTGTGGTGCTGGTGGGCTTCCTGATTCTTTCGGGCGCCATCAACACGTCGATGATCGGCTCGACGGGCGTGCTGATGCGGGTGGCCGAGGACGGGGTGCTGACGGACTGGTTCCGCAAGCCGCACACCAAGTTCGGCACCAGCCATCGCATTGTGAATTTGGTGTTCATCCTGCAGATGTTCACCATCATCGCCACCCGGGGCAACATCATCACCCTGGGCGAGGCGTACGCCTTCGGCGTGATCTGGTCGTTCACCTTCAACAGCCTGGCCATGCTGGTGCTGCGCTGGAAGTATCACGGAGAACGCGGCTGGAAGGTTCCCCCCAACATTCGCTTCGGCAAGACCGAAGTGCCGTTGGGATTGATCTCGGTCTTCCTGGTGCTGTTGACGGTAGCCATAGTCAACCTGTTTACCAAGTCGGTCGCCACGGTCAGCGGCATCGTCTTTGCGGCGGCCTTCTTTGTCATCTTCACGGTTTCGGAGCGCGTCAACCTGCGCAAGCACGCGCTGACCGCGCGGCAGATGAAGGACCACTTCCAACTGGAGCACCAGGACACCATCAGCCGCGAGTCGGCGGCCATTCGTCCCGGCGGCACCATGGTCACCATGCGCGATGTGGAAAACCCCCTGGCGCTGAAGTGGACCCTCTCGCGCACCAGCACCGAGGAGCAGGACGTGGTGGTGCTAAGCGTGCGCATGATGGGCGTGGGCGGACCGGAGTTCCTCAGCGCCGAGCAGCAGAGCTTCAGCGAGCACGAACAGATGCTCTTCACCAAGGCCATCAGCGTGGCCGAGAGCTTTGGCAAAAAGGTCTCGCTGCTGGTGGTTCCGGCCGGCGACGTCTTTGCCGCATTGGTGCAGGGAGCGAATAACCTGGAGATGGACTCGATCGTCTCCGGCGTCTCGACCAAGATGACCGCCGAGGAGCAGGCCTTCCGCATGGGCCAGGCATGGGAGGCGCTGCCCGAGCCCAAGCGGCAGTTCAACTTCTACGTGATCGACGACCAGGGGCAGGCCAAGGTCTTCTACATCGGGCCGCACGCCCCCAAGCTCACGCCCGACGATGTGCAACTGGTGCATCGCCTGTGGCTGAACATGCGCCGCGACCCCACCGTGACCGGTCTGCACCACAGCGACATCATCACCTATGCGCTGACCCGCCTGGCCAGCCAATATGCCCGCGACAAGCAGGAGATCCTGCGCGAGCTGCGCAACTATCGCGCCGCCGACGCGGCCGGCACCAGCAAGCTGAGCGGCCCCGACCTGACCGCCAACATCACCCTCACCGGCCTCTCCTCGCGCTCGCCCAAGCCGCCGCATTACCTGTGAGGAATTGCTAGGCGAGCCATTTTTAAAGTGAGCGGGATATTGTGCAGCGTGGAAAGGCTTCCATCAGAACAGGCTTTGTAACAGGGCACGACTTCAGTCGTGCCGGTTGCGGCCCAATCAAAATTTCGGCTTTAGCCGCTGCGGCAACATAAACGAATGAAAAAATAGATCAGGGGCTAAAGCCCAACCTTATATTGCGTCATTTACGGCACGGCTAAAGCCATGCCCTGTTACAAAACCTGCTCGCAAAACCAATTCTTCGTCCCCGTACGAGTTTTTCCGTAGCCTCTGAAGCCATGCCCTGATACAAAACTGTATTTTGAAAGACTCGTTAATCGAGAGGGTGAGATCTTTTCCCAGTGAACGCCTCATAGGTTCTGGCGTAAATAAACGAAATGCCGAGAAAAAGAAGATAGAGAGCGAATGCGGTGACGATACAGACAAACAATCGTTCCGCCATGGGGACAGGGGCGGCGATTCTGCTGGCGAATTGCTTTCCGTAGCACAAAATATATGCATCTTTTCCTTGGGCCTGCCAATGCTCATCCTGCTTCTTTAGATAAAGCGCCCACAAGATGCCCATGGTGCCGACCGATAGAAGATCGAAGATATGCTTCCTTTTCATGCCCCCGATTCTAACGCGCCAGGCCGGAGGTCGAGGCGGAACGCCGATCAAAATCTTTTCCGCGCTGCATCGTAACGCCATCCTCCGCATCTAAAAGCCATGATCCGCGCTGCACTCGCCTGAAGGGCGCGGCCGGAGGGAGATTCCATGAGCGCATCGATTTACGAGATTCCTGTGAAGAAGATCACCGGCGAAGAGGCCTCGCTGGCCGAGTACAAGGGCAAGGTTCTGCTGGTGGTCAATGTGGCCTCGAAGTGCGGCCTGACCAAGCAATACGAAGGGCTGGAGAAGCTCTACAAGGAGTACAAGGACAAGGGCCTGGTGGTGGCCGGCTTCCCGGCCAACGACTTCAAGAGCCAGGAGCCGGGCTCGGACGAAGAGATTCAGAGCTTTTGCACGATGAACTTCGGCGTCGATTTCCCCATGTACAGCAAGATCACGGTGGTAGGCGCAGAGAAACACCCTCTTTACAAGACCCTGATCGCCGCCAAGCCCGAGGCCGTCAGCCTCTCCGAGCAGCCCTTCGGCGAGTTCCTCAAGGGTCACGGCATCGTTCCCAACGAAGCGCCCGAGGTGCTGTGGAACTTTGAGAAGTTCGTGGTGAGCCGCAAGGGCGAGGTGGTGGCGCGTTTTGCTCCCAACACCGATCCCGACGCCCCGGCGCTGCTGGCGGCGATCGACGCGGAACTGGCCAAGAACTAGGTCTCTGAACGCATGAAGATGAGTTTCAGTTCGTACCCTTCCCCGGTCTCAACATCGAGACCGGGGGCACCCTCAGCGGTGCAAAACCATGCGGTCAAAAAACTAGTCTTCAGCGAGAACGGCCCGGAGTCTTGAGACGGCCAAGCCGCACCGCAGGCTGGCCTGATTGAATCTGGGCTATTTTTGTCTAAATATCGCTTCAAACGGGCTGGGTGCGCCTTGTATACTCACGCTGCGGTTTCCCCAAAACCCACATTCATCGAGCGAGGTCCCTATGTCTACTCTTACGGCTGCGCCGGTTACACCGGAGCGCATCTATCAATTTGCCTTTGCCTATGCTCCGCCTCTGATTCTCGAGGCGGCCATCCGCCACCATGTTTTCGATGTTCTGGACAGCGGCCCCAAGCCGCTCCATGAGGTTCATTTGGCTACCGGCGCCTCCGAGCGCGGGCTGGCGGCGATCATGGACGCGCTGGTGGGCTTCGAGTTTCTCAGCAAGGACGGCCAGGGCCTGTATGCACTGACTGCGGAGAGCGCAGCCTTTCTGGTCAGCACCAAGCCCGGCTTTCAGGGCGGACTGATTCGCCACACGAGTGAACAACTGATTCCCAAGTGGCTCAAACTGAATGAGGTCGTGGGCACCGGCAAGCCCGCCGCCGCGGTCAACCAGGAGGCAGCCGGCGGCGAGTTTTTCCAGCAGTTTGTCAACGACATCTTTCCCATGAGCTATCCCGTGGCCCAGGCGCTGGCGGCCCATTTGGAACTGGATAAGGTCTCCCAGGAGCCGCGGGTTCTGGATCTGGCGGCCGGCTCCGGGGTCTGGGGCATCGCCCAGGCGCAGAGCTGCGCGCGGGTGCAGGTGACGGCCGTCGATTGGCCGGAGGTGATTCCCGTGACCCAGGCGACGGTCGGGCGCTTTGGGCTCACAGAGCGCTTTTCTTTTGTGGCCGGCGACCTCTTGCAGGCGGAGTTCGGCAGCGGCCATCATCTGGCCACCCTGGGCCATATTCTGCACAGCGAGGGCGTAGAACGCAGCAAGGCGCTGTTGAAGAAGACCTTCGCGGCTCTGGCCTCGCAGGGGACTATCGCCATCGCCGAGTTCCTGGTCAGTTCGGATCGCACCGGCCCGTTGAACGGCCTGATCTTCGCCGTCAACATGCTGGTGAATACCGATAATGGCGGCACTTATTCGTTTGAAGAGATTGGCGAATGGCTGCGCGAGGCGGGATTCGTCAACGCCCGGCTGCTGGCTACTCATGGACCGTCGCCGCTGATTCTGGCCACCAAACCCTGAGCCGGCGGGGGGACTGTGCGCCATGGGGACCGAGGTTGTATGCTCAGCAGGATATGAGGAGAACGACCTGAGCTCTGGCAGCGCCAATCGATTGGAACACGCGGCCTCCTCCTATCTGCGTTCGGCGCGGCATCAGCCGGTCGCCTGGCAGATGTGGGGCGAGGAGGCCTTTGCCCAGGCGCGGGCCGAAGACAAGCCCATCCTGCTGGACATTGGGGCGGTCTGGTGCCATTGGTGCCACGTCATGGACCGCGAGTCCTATGACGATCCGGAGATGGCCCGGATCATCAACGAGAACTTTGTCGCCGTGAAGGTGGACCGCGACGAGCGTCCCGATGTGGACGCACGCCTGCAATCGGCGGCAGCCACCATCAGCGGACAGGGCGGCTGGCCGTTGACGGCCTTTCTCACTCCCGATGGGCGTCCCTACTTTGCCGGCACGTATTTTCCTCCCGACGACCGCTATGGGCGGCCGGGCTTGCGCCGCGTCTTGCAGCGCATGGCGCAGGTCTGGCGGGAGCGGCGCGAAGAGGCGCTGGAGTCGGCCTCGGGCGTCATGGCCATGATCGAGAGCAACGAGAACCTGGCCCAGCCGGGGCAGAAGGCGGCGCTTTCGCTGGGACTGGTGGACCGAATCGCCGGGTCGATTCTGGCGCAGTTCGATTCCATCGAGGGCGGATTCGGTTCGGAGCCCAAGTTCCCTCACCCGGCGGCGCTCGATCTTCTGCTGCAGATGGCCATGAGCCGCGATAACGAGCAGGCCCGCGACGCCTTCGCACTGACCCTGGAACGGATGGCGCGGGGCGGGGTCTACGACCAGTTGGCCGGCGGCTTCCACCGCTACAGCGTGGACGGGCACTGGCAGGTTCCGCACTTCGAGAAGATGCTCTACGACAACACCGAGCTGCTGCGCAATTACGTGCACGGCTTTCAGAGCTTGGTGCGCCCCGATTTTCTGGCCACCGCACAGGAGATCGTCGCCTGGCTCGACGGTACGATGACCGACCGCGAGCGGGGCGGCTTTTACGCCTCGCAGGACGCCGACATCGACCTGGACGACGACGGCGATTACTTTACCTGGACGCTGGATGAAGCGGAAGAGGCTCTCGATGCCGGCGAATTTGCCTTTGCCGCGCGCTATTGGGGAATCCGCAGGCAGGGACCGATGCACCACGATCCAGCCCGCAACGTGCTGCATCTGCCGCATACGCTGGAGGAACTGGCCGCGCAGACCGGTCAGCCGCTGGCCGAAGTGCGCGCGTTGCTGGAGTCGGCGCGAGGCAAGATGCACGCTGCTCGCCTCCTGCGTCCCACCCCGTTTATCGATCGCACCCTTTTCACCGGCTGGAACGCCCTTGCGGTGACTGCCTATCTGGAAACGGCGCGCGTTTTGCGCATGGACGCGGCGCGGGACTTCGCCCTGCGCACCCTGCGCCGCCTGCTGGCCGAGGCCTGGGACGGAGAACAGACGCTGCAGCACGTGATCGCCTACGGCTCGTCGTCTGGCGGCCAGACACAGCCGCAGCAGACGGCGCCGGGCACGCTGGAGGATTACGCCTTTACCGTTCACGCGTGCATCGACGCCTGGTTCAGCAGCGGCCGCATGGAGTTCTACCACGCCGCCGTCAAGCTGGCCGAAGCCATGATCGCCCGCTTCTACGACCGCTCCGCCTGCGCCTTCAACGATACGGCTACGCCCGTGGGCAAGACGCCGCTGGGCGCATTGGCGGCGCACCGCACGCCCATTCAGGACACGCCCACGCCGGCCGGCAATCCCGTCGCCGCCGCCGCGCTCTTGCGCCTGGAGACGCTCAGCGGACGCGCCGAGTATCATCGCATCGCCGCCGACACGCTGCGCTCCTTCGCCGCTCTCGACGGCCGCTTCGGGCTCTATACCGGCAGTTACGGCCTGGCCGTGGAACGGCTGCTGCTCGATCCGCTGCAAGTGATGGTGGTCGGTTCCGGCCCCGAGGCGGCGCGGCTTGAAGCCCTGGCCGTGGCCCGCTATGCGGTCAACAAGACGGTGATGCGCATCGCCCCGTTCCGCCTGGTTCCCGACGGAATCCCCCCGGCGCTGGCGGAGATGCTGACCCATTTCTCTTCGCCGCCGGGCGTCGAGGTCTGGGCGATCGTCTGCCGGGGACGCACCTGCCTGCCCCTCATTACCGAGGCCGAAGCCCTGCTGGAGGCGCTGGAGGGGTGAACCCCGCCGGCAACGCAGCCGCTACAGCCCCGCCCTTCCAAGACACACCCCGCAAAGGTATGCTGAAAGCACTTCTTGAGGACGATCGATGCAGCGAGCCTTTGACGACGACGATTTCGAGCCAGCGCAAGGCCGTCGGGATACGGAACTGACCCTGGGCCCCTGGGTGATCGCCGGATTGCTGTTGGGCCTGGCGCTGCTCTGCGGACTCTTCTTTGGACTGGGCTACCGGATGGGCCACGGCGCTGCGCAGACGGCGGCCGCGAACTCCAGCCCCGCAACTCCTGCGCAGTTGGCTGTCCAGACTCCAGCGGATGCCGCGCACTCCAAACCCTCGGCGATGCCGTCCGGCGGCTCGGCTGCCACCCACGATGCGGCCGCGCAAACGCCCACGGCAGACGGCAGCACTCTGCCCACGCAGGAAGCGGCGGCTGCGAGCAACACCTACCCGACGCCGTCCACTCCACCTGCTCCGCCCGTTGTACACCCCGTGCTGCCGATTCAGCCGGCTGCCGCCTCCACCGGCCCCGTGGTGCAGATCGCAGCGGTCTCGCACCAGGAGGACGCCGAGGTGCTGGTCAACGCCCTGCGCAAGCGCGGCTACGCTGTCACCGTCAGCCAGGACTCGAACGACAGCCTGCTGCACGTGCGCATCGGCCCCTTCGGCAGCCGCGTGGAAGCCGATCGCTGGAAACAGAAGCTGCTCGACGACGGCTATAACGCCATCGTGCAACCGTAGCACCGGAGGAGTCTCATGCCGTCCACATCTCGTACCGTTTTCGCCGCCCTCGCCCTGATCTCTTGCGCATGGTCTTGCGCGACTTTGGGCGTCGCGCAGCAACTATCTCCCAAGTTGCAAGACGCCGTCGGCCGCTGGCAGGTGATCGACAACGACGGCAAGCCCGGCGGCCAGGTGGAGACTTACCTGACCAACGGCAAGCTCTTTGGGCGGGTGTTGCAGGTGCGCCCCGGACGCACCCCGCAGGATCTCTGCGACAAGTGCTCCGGGGCGGAAAAGAACCAGCGCATCCTGGGCCTGGTCATCCTGCGCAACTTCGTTCCCGAAGGCGACGATTGGGTGGGCGGCAGCGTCGTCGATCCGGAGAATGGCAAGGAATACAAGGGCAAGATTTGGACTGTAGGCAAGTACGAATTGCACATGCGCGGTTTTATCGGCATCTCGCTGCTGGGCCGCACGGCGGTGTGGCTGAGGTTGCCGTAAGCAGGCTTTAAATCAGGTGCGCATCCACTCCGGCAGGCCGCTGGCGATGGCGGCGCGAACGGCTTGGAGCAACTCGTCGCGGGAGGCGTAGCCGGCGGGCCAAATGGGTGGGTGAAAGACGATGTTAGCGGTGCCCGGCACCAGGCGCAGGCTGTGCTTGGCCATCATTGTCTCGGTACCGTAGATGGAGACGGGAATGCAGGGCGCGCCGGTCTCCTTGGCCAGATAAAACGGGCCTTTCTTGAACGGCAACATGCGCCCGTCTTTGGAGCGGGTGCCTTCGACAAACGTGGTGATGTGCACCCCCTTGGCCAGGACGCGGACGGCGGCGGCGATGCTCTCCTGCGCGCTCTCCAGGCGGCCGTCGCGGTCGACGGGGATGAAATCGGCCAGCTTCATGCCGTAGCCCAGAGCGGGAATCTTCATGATCGAGCGCTTGCTGAAGGCCGAGGTGCGGGTGGGAATCTGCGGGATCAGCGCCGGCGGATCGAGGTTCGAGACGTGGTTGGCCATGAAGATGCACGCATGGCCGGGAGGAATGTTCTCGAGCCCCTGAACACGCACACGGATTCCCGCCAGCCGGAAGGCGGTGCGGACAATGAAATTCGAGGCCGCATAGAGCGGACCGACTCTGCCGGTCAGCATCGCCAGCGGAATAAAGATCACCGCCGAAGGAATGGCAAGAACGACAATAGTCAACAGCAAAACAAGAGCAGCAATCATGGAATTCTTTCGTCCGTCTTATTGGAACCGTTCCCGCAGCCGTGCGGGGAGTTTCTCGTAGATGCCGTCGAAGCCGCCGTTGGAGAGGATCGCCACCACATCGCCAGCTTGCAGACGCGGCACAATGCTCTCTAAAATCGCCTCCACATCGGCACAAAGCCCGGCGTGCGTTCCCGCCGCCCCTGCCTCCCCAGCATTGATCGCGGCGACAACCTCTTCGGGATGCAGGCGCTCGCCCTCGGGAATGCGCTGCTGCTGGTAGACTCCGGCCAAAATCACTTCATCGGCCAAGCGCAGGCTTTGCACCAGTTCCTGGGCCAGCACTTTGCGGCGCAGGGTGTTGGAGCGGGGTTCCAAAATGGCCCACAGACGCGCCTGGGGATAGACGGCGCGCAGCGCCCGCAGCGTCTCGCGGATGGCTGTGGGGTGGTGGGCGAAGTCGTCGATGACGGTGACGCCGCCCACGACAGCGCGCACCTCCAGGCGGCGCTTGACGCGGCGAAAGCTGGCCAGCGCTTTCTGAATAGCCTTTTTTCCGACTCCCTGCCCGTGGGCCAGAGCGGCGGCGGCGGTGGCGTTGAGCACATTATGCTCCCCGGCGAGATCCATGGCCAACTCGGCCCACAGCGCGCCGGCGCGAAAAACATCCCAGCAGGTCCGGCCGTTTTCGTAGCGCAGATTGCGGATCTGCCAGTCGGCGGTCGCGCTGAAGCCGTAGCGCTCGACGGGGCAAAAGGCGCGGCTGACGCACTCGGTGACCGTCTCGCTGGCGTCGTAGGCCACGATGCGCCCGCGCCGGGGCAGCAGATTCACCAGCCGCTTGAAGGCGGTCTTGACGGCTTCCAGATCGGCGTAGATGTCGGCGTGGTCGAACTCGACGTGAGTCAGGATCAGCGCGTCGGGAAAGTAGTGCAGGAACTTCGGACCCTTATCGAAGAAGGCGGTGTCGTACTCGTCGCCCTCGAGGATGAAGGTGCGGGTGGGGCGAAGCTGAAAGCTGGAAGCGAAATTCTCCGCCACCCCGCCAATCAGGAACGACGGCTCGAATGCGGGGTCTGTTTCGCTGGCCGTCTGATATATCCAGGCCAGCAGGCTGGTGGTGGTGGTCTTGCCGTGGGTTCCGGCGACCACCAGCGAGGTGCGGCCCGCAATGAACTCCTGGTGCAGCAGCGCGGCCATCGAGGTGAAGGGAATGCGTTCGTCGAGCACGCGTTCGACCTCGGGATTGCCGCGGGAGAGCGCGTTGCCGATGACGACAAGATCGGGCGCGGAATCCAGGTTGGCCGCGGCGTACGGCTCCAGCACGGGAATCCCCAACCGCGCCAGCAGGCCGCTCATGGGCGGATAGACGGCGTTGTCGGAGCCGGTGATGCGGTGACCCTGCAACTGCAGCAGTCCGGCCAGCGCGGCCATCGCCGTACCGCCAATCCCGCAGAGATGAATGTGTCGCGCCGACCTAGTCCCTAGTCCCTGTTCCCTTGTTCCCTCGTTCCCTCGTTCTCTCATCGCGCCACCGCCGCTTCCGTCAACTTCAAGGTCGTGCCTTTCTCTGCGTTCAGTTCGGCTTCGACGCCGAAGGTCAGGGTCACATTCTGGCGGGAGACGTGGCCGCTGCGCAGGCCGATGGCGATGGGTCCGTCGAAGTCCTCGAAGAAATGCAGAAGCACCTCTTCGAGCAGGGTGGCGGAGCCGCCGGGCTGGGCGCAGTCGAGCATCTCGCCAAAGATCATGCCGGGGACGCCGTCCAGTTTGCCCGCCTCGCGCAACTGCCACAACATGCGGTCGATCTGGTAGGGCTTGGCGTTGACGTCTTCCAGAAAGAGCAGCTTGCCCTCGGTCTGCGGCTCCCACGGGGTTCCCAGCAGGGCGGTAAGGATGCTCAGGCAGCCGCCGTAGAGCACGCCCTTGGCCTGTCCAGTGTGCAGCACGCGCAAGCCCTCGGCCGCGCCCAGCGTATACGGCTGCCCGGCGAGCGCGGCGCGCAGGCTGGCCAGGTGAACGCCGTCGGCGCGGGAGAAATCGGGGCTGATCATGGGCCCGTGAAAGGCCGGCATCTGGATCTGGTCGAGCAGCCAGAGGTGCAGCGCGGTCAGGTCGCTGAAGCCGAAGAGGGGTTTGGGATTGGCGGCGAGCAGGTCCAGGTCCAGCCCTTCGAGCAGGTAGTTCGAGCCGTATCCGCCGCGGCTGGAGAAGATGGCGCGGATCTCCTCGTCGGCAAAGGCGCCGTGCAGATCGTCGAGGCGCATCTGCGGGCTTCCTGCAAAAAAGAGCGGACCGCGGGCCAGCACGAACTCGGTCGGCTGCGGCGTGTAGCCCAGCGCCCTGAGGGCCTGCATCCCGCTCTCGACGCGCTCGGCCATCGGCGCGGAGGCCGGCGAGAGCACGGCGACGCAGGCGTCTTGCGGCACAGCCGGGGATTTGAGCAACGCAGTCACCTTACCAGGCCTCTCCATGGGCGATGAGCGAAGCCGGTCCGGTGAGTTTCAGCTCGCTGCCGGGGCCTTCCCAGGTGACGGTCTGCGCGCCTCCGGGGGCCACCACCGTAAGCGGCGAGGTGCAGCCGCCGAGCGCCAAGGCGGCCGTGGCCGTAGCCGAACTGCCGGTGCCGGACGAGGTCGTGGGGCCGACGCCGCGCTCGAAGATGCGAATCTCGATCTCGCCGGAGCTGACCACGCGCAAAAATTCGACATTCGTCCCATAGGGAAAGTCGGGATGCGCGCAGATCTGCTGGCCCACACTCTGCCAGCGCTGCCCATCGACTTTGAAATCGGCGTTATCGACGACGATGACGAAGTGGGGATTGCCCGTCGAGACCTCGACGCCCTCGACCTGCACGCCGGCGGGCATGGTCACGGTGCGCTTTTCGAAGCTGGGCACGCCCATGCCGGCGGTCACCTGCACGGTGTACTCGCCCTCGACGCCGATGGCGTCGATGTGGCAGAGGCGCGGGCCGGCGTCGGTGGTAATCTCCAGATCGTCGCCCGGCTGAGCATGAAACGCTTGCGCCATCCAGGCAGCCACGCAGCGCGTGCCGTTGCCGCTGATCTCGGCAATGGAGCCGTCGGCGTTGTGCAGGCGGATGCGGCCGGCCTTGGGCCCGGTCCAGGCAAAGAACTCGATGCCGTCGGCGCCCACGCCGGTGTTGCGCTGGCAGAGGCGTTGGGTCAACCGCGCCCAATCCTGGCCCTGGGCCGCCGCTTCGGTGACGATGAGAAAGTCGTTGCCGCAGGCGTGGGCTTTTGTGTAGGGAATCAATCTTCCTCCGGATCGCGGAAGGTGTGCAGGGCCTGAATGGCAGGCTCGCCGAGCAGCTTTCCGCGCAGCCGCTCGTGCTGCCTCTGCGTCGCGGTGAGGGCGAAGGTAACCCGTTGCAGGTCGCCGATGGCGTCGCGTTCAACGCCGGTCAGCCGCTCGCCGGCCTTGTCCATGGCGTCGAGAACAGATTCCAGTATGAGGGTCAGGTCGCTGCCGCGCGCCTCGTAGATCAACGGGTAGATCTTCAGATTGGCCCGCCGCTCCAGGAATCCAATCAGGCGCAGCGCCACGATCACGATTACCGCCGCCACCACTGCCGCCATATACAGACCCGCGCCGCAGGCCATGCCGATCGAAGCCACCACAAAGACGCAGGCCGCGCTGGTCAGGCCGCTGACCCGGCTGCGATTGTGCAGAATCAGCCCGGCGCCGAGAAAGCCGATGCCCTGCACGATGTTCGAGGCCACACGGCCCTTGTCGGGATTGGCGTCGCCGGCCAGCACCGCCGAAAGCAGAGTGAAGAAGGCCGAACCCATGCAGATGAGCAGGTTGGTGCGCACTCCGGCGGCCTTGCGGGTTAGCTCACGCTCCAGCCCCACCAGCCCGCCCAGCAGGCAGGCCACCAGCAGGCGGCCCACTGCTCCGTTGACCACCACCATCTGCTGCAGCAGGTCGAAGTTGAGGGGTTGCGCGGGTTGAATCAAGGCCATGCTCATCGGGTTTCCTTCGACGATCCTACCACCAGGCAGGCCTGCATGTTGAGACCGCCGCTGGAGTTACCCTCAAGATCAGCCGTTCTGGATCACCGATCCCCAGCCGTCGTACTCGACTTCAAAGAGTTGGGCGAGACAGACCATGAAGGCCGAGACGGAGCAGATCAGCGGCGGATGCACCGGCATGGGAAGAATCGCCGTCACCCAAAACAGACCGTCTTCGTCGCGGCGCATCGTGGCGTCGGCGAAGTGCATGGCCAGGATGTAATCGCAGAGCGCCTGCGCCCGCTGCTCTTCCCCGGTCTTGAAGAGGAAGTCCACGTCGCGCGGGCGGGTAAACACGTCGCCCAAAGCGTCGTTGCGGCAGAGCAGATCGTTGTCGGCGCGGGCATTCTCGCGCAACAGAGCGAATGTTTCCGGCGTGAGCGGCGCGTCCTGGCTCAATGGTTCCTCCTGCGCGGTACCTTCGACTTCATAAGTGCGAAAATCTGGCCAAAAGAGTTTTGTAACAGGGCACGACTTCAGTCGTGCCGAAAAATGCGTATACGACCTTCGGCTTGAGCCGCTGCAGAGACAAAATCGATCAAAGAAGAGTGTGCAGGGGCTAAAGCCCAGAGATGGATGGGGCCATCATCGGCACGACTAAAGAGGCTGCGGAAAAAGGCCGAATGAAGGGCGAAAACCCCGAAAAACATCCCTCAGGGGCTAAAGCCCTCGTTGATTTTGCGGCACTTACGGCACGGCTAAAGCCGTGCCCCTTCAAAACGCTTCCCGCGATGGAGTTTTTCCGCAGCCTCTAAAGTCGTGCCCTGTTACAAAACTCGCTCAAACAGGCTTTTCCGCAGTGTGTCACGTCGTGCCCTGTTACAAATCGTTGCCCCCAAAAGGTCATCCTCAACCTCTGCTCTTTTCAGCCGCCAGGACAAAGAATCCCGGAATGCAGTTACCGCTCCTCAAACTGGCCCGAACGATAGAGCGTCCCCGCGGCCTGGCCGGGCGCGGTAAATCGCCGCACTGCCGTCAACCCCTCGGGATGCGCCTTGACCGCCTGGTCGACGGCGTCTCCGTCAAAGGCCAGCACCCATGCCGCGTGTGCGGCGGGAGCTTGCAGCGCTTGATGGAAGATCCACAGATCGCTCTCGTTGATCGTCTGGCGGAAGGGAATGCCGCTGAAGGCGATGAGATTCGGGTAAACCGACGTATTGAGCAGAATCACTGCATCCGGCCGCCCGGCCAGCGCGGCGCGCAGCACCGGAGGGATCTCCACTTCAAAGGGCCGCCGGGCCTCGATGTTCTTGATTCCTTCCACATAGGTCAGCGGCCGCTCGCGGAGCATCTGCACGGCATTGAGTCCCAGCAGCGCCAAGAGCACTCCCACTGCGAATTTTGTCCAGCGCGGCTTGAACTCGCGCACCGCTGCCAGCAGGCCTTGCAGACTGAACCCCAGGCCCAGCGCCAGCGCCGGCAGCAATTCCATCCCGTAGCGGGTGTTGTACCAGGAGTGCGGCCACCAGCAGGGCAGAAAGATGGGCACGGAACTGTAGGCCACCGAGTAAGCGTAGAACGGCATGGGCAGCCACAACAGCAGCGCCCACAAAAAGGCGTGCTTGCGCCGCGTCAGCCAGGCCCATACGGTGCCCAGCGCGCTCAACAGCAAAAGCACATTGCCCCATGCTGCTGCTGCTGCGTCCATCTCCGCGGCTTTCATAAAGAAAAGGAATGAGACCCAGCAATTGTGCCAGCCGGGATGCGGAGGGCCGGCGCCGTGCGAGGCGGTGCGGATCTCGATGGCTTTGGCCGAGTAGGGTCCGCGGGCAAACTCCAGCCAATCGCCAAAGCAGACGGAGTTATAGACGAACCAGGCGATGGGCGCGGCGACTACAAAGGCAGTGGCAATCCAGAAGCTCCACGAGCGTAGCCGGCCGCGCTGGAGCAGCGCCAGACCGATCCCGGTCCAGGCGATGGCGGCCATGATCCAGCCATCGTAGCGGGTGAAGACGGCGGCCACCAGCACCAGCGCGATCCAGCCTTGCAAGCGCTGTGCCCGGCGCGGATCAGCGTCTAGGTTTTCCCGCCACTCCACCATCCACACGGCAACCCAGATCATCTCGCAGACAAACAGCGGCTCGGTCATGGCCGTCGTTTGCAGATAGAGAAGATTCGGATTCAAGGCAAAGAAGGCCAGCGTCAGCGCCGCCGCCAGGGGAGTGAGCCAGCGCCGCGCCAGGCGATAGAGGCCCACGCAGGCCGCCAGATAAGACAAGACCGACGCGGGCAGCGCCGCGGCCCCATTGGCCCACCAGCCGTAGACCTGCACAAAGGGCAGCATCAGCACGTGAGGCAGCGGCAGCCATACCGATCCCAGCATGGAGAAGCGCGGCAGCCGCGCATCGAAGACCCGGCGCGCAATGTGCAAGTGGGCCACCGCGTCGCCGTAGTTGAGCATCGCGCCGGTGCGCCAGCTCCACAGCACCGCGCAGAGCGAGGCTGCGGCGCACAACAGAAGCACCGCCAGCCATTCGCGCGGCGTTGTGGTGACTGCGGGTTGGTTTGGCTCAGTCAGTTTTTTGCCCTGTTCAGTCCAGTTGTTGTCTTTTTCAGTCCAGGTGCGTCAATGCGCGGAACTGGTCGAAGCGGGCGTCGATCTCGGCGCGGGTCAGTTCTTGCAGCCGTTCGGTGCCAAAGCGCTGCACGGCAAAGGAACCCATCACGCTGCCATAAAACATGGCGCGGCGATAGGCGGCGGGAGTCTGCTCCTTCTGCGAAGCCAGGTAGCCAAAGAAGCCGCCGGCAAAGCTGTCGCCCGCGCCGGTAGGATCGACGACCTCATCCAGCGGCAGCGCCGGCACCTTAAAGGTGGTGCCGGGGGCGCTCTTTTCATTTGGACCAGAGCCTTGAAACAGCGTTGCCCCATACTCGCCATGTTTGACCACCAGCGTCTGCGGACCCATTGCCTGAACCGCACGCGAGGCGCGGACCAGATTGCTCTCCGCGGCCAACATGCGCGCCTCGGTGTCGTTAATGAGCAGAATGTCGAGGCCCTTGAGCACTTCGAGCAGCGCCGGACGATGGTCCTTGATCCAGTAATTCATGGTGTCGCCGGCCACCAGCTTCACATCCGGCATGGCCTCGCGCACCCTGCGCTGCAAGACCGGACCGATGTTGGCCAGAAAGAGAAACTCGCTGTCGCCGTAGGCTGCGGGAATCTTGGGCTCGAAGCTGGCAAAGACGTTGAGGTCGGTGATCTCGGTCTTGGCCTCGTTGAGGTTGTCCATGTAGGAGCCGGCCCAGAAGAAGCTCTTGCCCGCCGCCCGCTCCAGCCCGCGGGTATCGATGTTGCGTGCCGAGAAGACGGCCTCTTGCCGCTTGCCGAAGTCCTCGCCCACCACGGCGATCACGCGCACGTCGGTAAAGAAGCTCGCGGCCAGCGAGAAGTACGTTGCCGCGCCGCCCAGGCAGCGCTCCCGCTTGCCCGCCGGCGTCTCAATGGAATCGAATGCCACACTGCCCACTACAGTAATCGCCATCTGTCTTTCCCTCATATCGTCTTGTCAACTTGCGATCAAGACCAACACAACTCAATTTTCGTTTGACTCGAGACGCTCAAATCCTGTTTCGAAATCCAATAGTGCTTGTACTACGCGAGTATTCAGGTCTTCCATTGGTTCGGAGCCCGCTTTATCTCTGGGAGCCTTCTCCGTCGGCGCAGATTTATAGATTGCAGCATGTTCAACGTCCCAGTAGAGCCCTATCAGCATCGGTACGATTTGATATTCGGCCTGAATCTCGCTGCTTACGTTCTTGCATTTCCCTTTATATTTGGGGGCCAGAACACCCCCTCGCCCGTCCGGGATCGGGTCAGGAATCCATTGAGTGAAGACACTGGACAATGCTCTGTCCACTTCAATCAGCCTTCTACGCGGGAAAACCAGAACCCTGACACCCGCCAAATCCGGCAAATCAAGCAGTGAATAACAGTTCAACGGTTTCTCCGGATCGAAAATCCCACCCTCCTGCCTGCGACGGAGAGACTTCACCGCACTTTCGCACTCTTTGACGCGCGACTTGATGATCAACTGCTCATAAGTCTTCAATCTCTGAAAGATTTCTCGCGTATGATAACGAGTCTCAGCCTCGAGATACCACACTACCCTGCGAATATCCGGGATAAGTCTGAAGTACTGTTCCCTCAGTACATCCTCATGTGTGCGTGCCGCCATCATCCAAGCACTTGTTCCAATATGCGTTTCACACCCTCGGATGGATCGGAGTTGAAATAGAACTTCCACACGCTGCCGTCGGTTGGCTCCTGAATGCTCTGGCGAATGACCGTTTCATCCTTGTCATCGACAAACTCCAGGCTAAAGGCTTTTTTGGCCTTACGATTGAAATATATATCGCGGTCGAAGTTGTACCGATAGTCGGCTCCCAAAAGAATGTCCTTCTTTTTCATCTTCGCCTCCACGGTGGGAACGAGTGTCCGCACCCCAGATTATACCGCAATTCAGTTTTCGAATCCGCCCGCCCCTATCACCCAAGATACTTCCCAAACAGCAGTCTCAGCTTCTCTTTGGCCGCGGCGGGAATGGCGTCGGGAGCGGTCAGCACCGCGTATTTCGCCGCCGAGGCGCAGGCGCAGGTGCGCGCGGTGGGAATCGCCTTGACAGCGGCCTTGACCACCCGAGCGGCGTTCTCGGCGTTCTTGTGCAGCACGGCGACAATCTCTTCGATGGTGACCGCGTCGTGGCCCTCACGCCAGCAATCGTAGTCGGTGACCATGGCCACGGTGGCATAGCAGATCTCCGCCTCGCGGGCCAGTTTGGCCTCTTGCAGGTTGGTCATGCCGATCACGTCCGCGCCCCAACTGCGATAGAGATTCGACTCCGCACGGGTAGAAAACTGCGGTCCCTCCATGCAGATATAGGTTCCGCCCAGCTTGCCCACCACACCCGCTTCCGCGCAGCCTTCACTGGCCGCCTCGGCCACCGTGGCGCAGACAGGGTCGCCAAAGGCCACGTGGCCCACGATCCCCTCGCCGAAGAAGGTGGCAAAACGATCGAAGGTACGGTCGATGAACTGGTCGGGGATGACGAAATCGGTGGGTTTGTGCTCTTCTTTCAGCGAGCCGACGGCGCTGAGCGAGAGGATGCGCTCGACGCCCAGCTTTTTGAAGGCGTAGATGTTGGCGCGAAAGTTCAGCTCCGAGGGCAGAATGCGATGGCCGCGCCCGTGGCGGGCCAGAAAGGCCACCTTGCGGCCCTCCAACTCGCCCAGCACGAAGACCTCGGAAGGATCGCCGAAGGGCGTCTCCACCTTGACTTCATGAATATTGGTAAATCCGGGCATGGAATAGAGCCCGCTGCCGCCGATGATGCCAATCTCCGCCAAACCCAAATGCTGCTCCAATTCCCGCTCCTTCGCAGCGCGCTGTTCCGCCAGCCGCCGCGCCAATCTTCACAGAGACCAGTATAAATTCCGCAGCGTTCGGGCTGCGTCCGCGTTGCCAAGGCCGCCGCAGATCCTTCACTTCGTTCAGGATGACAATCTCTTTGTTGGAGCAAGACTGATTTTCATGCAATCCCGCAGAGTAAGCGTCCCTGGACACGCAGGAGGGCGTTTTCCTCGATTGCGAGCACATGGACTGGCAGGCGGCTGTCTATTCGTTGGCCTCGATGCGCCGGCCGTGCGGGTCTTGCAAGCCGCGGGTGTTGATCTTGTAGAGGTTGGCGAAGGTGCGCAACTGGTCGCGGCTCAGGCCCAACTCCTGCTCGAAGACGAACCAGCGCACTCCCTCGGTGCAGGGCGGAGTGCTGAGCGATCCATAGTAAGTCCAGTAGCCGCGGTCGGCGGGCAGCAAGCCGCCGGGGTTCACCAACTCCGCGACCTTCTCGCTGCCGCCTGCGGTCTTGGGCAGAAAGGGCCACAGTTCGGCCAGCACGGCGTTGGGCGCGCTCACGTCCTCGGCCAGGCGGATGGCGATGACGATCTGCTTGCCGTCGGCGCTCTGGTGCAGCAGGTGGATCTCCATGTCGCTGAGCTTGCCGTGGATGGCGGTCTCGCTGGGGTGGTGAAAGTCGTACTCGATGAGATCGTAGCGGATGCCGCCGATTACCACGTAGCTGCCCGGATCGACATGAACCAGGATGGTGCGGCCGTTGTTCTCCAGCCGCACGGCGGTAGCGATGTAGTGGAAGTCAAGCGTGGGCAGCGCCTTGTTCAGGTGGGCGCCGCGAATATCGACGGGCGACTGCGCGTGGCCCTGGCTGCAGGCCTTGTAGGCGGGGTCCAGCTTGCCCCAGGCCAGCGCGCCACGCTTGCCCTGGTAATCCCAGGTGGCTCCTGCGGCGGAGGCGGGCGCGGAGTTTTGCGCGACAGAGAGCGTGGCCATGGAGAAGAGAAAAGCGGCGGCTAGGGCAATGCGCATGAAAATCTCCTCGTGCGAGTGCAGACTGCATTTTATTGATTCGTCTCTCTTGAATTGCGACGAAGAACAACCGCAGATCCTTCACTTCGTTCAGGATGACAGATGTTACAGGTCCTTCACTTCGTTCAGAATGACAGATGTAACAGGTCCTTCACTTCGTTCAGGATGGCAGATGTTTTCGATACAACTGTTCTGAGCCGAACCGGTAGGAAGGTTAGGGCACCGGAAGTATTCTAGTCGATAGACGCAGGCGGGGCGAAAAAGCAAAGGGACCTCTCGACTGAGAAGTCCCTTTGCAGGTCTGCGGTTCGAGGTTCGCCGCTTACTTGGCTGCGGCCACCAGGCCGGCCTGTTCGGCCAGGGTGGCGGCCTTGTCGGTCGCTTCCCAGGTGAAGTCCGCATCGTTGCGGCCGAAGTGGCCGTAGGCGGCGGTCTTCTGGTAGATGGGCCGGCGCAGGTTGAGGCTCTCGATGATGCCCTTGGGGGTGAGAGCGAAGTTCTTGCGCACCAGTTCGGTGAGCTTGGCCTCACTGACCTTGCCGGTGGCGAAGGTCTCGACCAGCACGCTGACCGGGTTGGCGACGCCGATGGCGTAGGCCAACTGCACCTCGGCCTTGTCGGCCAGTCCGGCGGCGACGATGTTCTTGGCGATGTAACGCGCCATGTAGGCCGCGCTGCGGTCGACCTTGGTCGGGTCCTTGCCAGAGAAGGCGCCGCCGCCGTGACGGCCCGCGCCGCCGTAGGTATCGACGATGATCTTGCGCCCGGTCAGGCCGGTGTCGCCCATGGGACCGCCGATGACGAAGCGGCCGGTGGGATTGATGTGGTACTTGGTGTGCTCGTCGAGCCACTCGGCGGGGAGCACGGCCTGGATGACGTGCTTGAGGATGTCGGCGTGCAGCTCCTCATTGGTGACGGTCTCGGCGTGCTGGCTGCTGATGACCACGGCGTCGATGCGGGCGGGCTTGCCGTTCTCATCGTATTCAACGGTCACCTGGCTCTTGCCGTCGGGGCGCAGGTAGGGCAGCTTGCCGCTCTTGCGGACTTCGGTGAGGCGGTGGCAGAGCTTGTGGGCCAGGGAGATGGCGGCCGGCATCAGCTCGGGGGTCTCATTGCTGGCGTAGCCGAACATCATGCCCTGGTCGCCGGCGCCGCCGGTGTCCACGCCCTGGGCGATGTCGCCCGACTGCTTGTTGATGGTCGAGATCACGGCGCAGGTGTTGGAGTCGAAGCCGTACAGCGCGTTGTCGTAGCCGATGGAGGCGATCACGCCGCGCACCAGGCCCTGGAAATCGACGTAGGCCTTGGTGGTGATTTCGCCGGCGATGACTACCAGGCCGGTGGCGGTAAGGGTTTCGGCAGCGACGCGGCTATAGGGGTCCTGCTCCAAACATGCGTCCAGAATCGCGTCGGAGACCTGATCGGCAATCTTGTCGGGATGGCCTTCGGTTACCGACTCGGAGGTAAATAGGAAACGGTCACTCAACTTAACTCTCCTCCCATTGCAGGGATTTCAATTTGGGCGGCCTGAAGCGAGGACCGGTTCATGCTGGATCACCGTCGCGGAGAGCAAACGCTCTTTCTCTCCCATCGGACCCACTCCCACACAGGACACGCCAGCACCGTCAGGCCTGCGCCTTGGGATGCATCCTTCTATGGTAATTGCCCCAAGCGGCCGGGGCAAAAGATCGCAGCGAATGGGGCAGAGGGCGGGTTCAAGGGAGATTACAGGACGTTGAAGCGCAGATCCAGCCAGGAACGAAAGCACAGAACCCGGGCGGCGTCAGAGACTACCGCCCCATCCAGGCGAGCGCCCTGGAGAGCATGGAGTGCAGCGAGGAGAACGCGGCCTGGGCTTTGACCGAGGCGTTATCGACGGGCAGCAGGGTGTGCCACCAGCCGGCGCGCTGGCCAAAATAGCGGACAGTCAGGAAACCAGCCGCGGCCACGGTCAGCACCAGCAGGATGGCGCCCAGCCAGCGCAGGCGCACTTCCAAGGCGTCGTGGCGCTGGATGCGGGCTTTGCCGACATTGGCGGCGAAGGCCGTCCAGCCGGCGTCGCCGTCCTCGCCCTGGCCGGTGGTGTCGGCGGCGCGCAGAAAGCGCTCGGTCCAGTCTTGCGGGTCGAGGCCGATGGCCCCGGTGTAGCCGCGCACGATGCCTTTGCTGAGAATGCCGCCGGGAAGGAGGCGAAACTTTCCCTGCTCCAGCGCCAGCAGGTGGCGCTGCGAGATTTTGGTGACCGCCGTGATTTGCTCCAGCGCTATGCCGCGCGACAGCCGCTCCAAGCGCAGGTCTTCTCCAAAACTTCCCATCGTAGACCGGTAAACGGGCGAGAAATCCTCAAGGATTTCCCTTTCACAATAAACCCGAACGCCCCATCCGTCAAAGTACCCGATAGGCTTTTCCCTTTGCTTTCATTCATCTGGAACATTTCCCGGTTCGGAACCATATTTACCAACTATTTACTGGGAGCAAGCGCCTGGCAGCAGAGCGCCGGGCAATCGTATGAACGTAATTCCCATGACAAAATCACCGTTTTGCGCCGCCCCTACAGGGCTCCGGAGGCGTTTTCTGGCTGCTTTCCCAGCGCTGAAGCGCTGGGCTAACCACCCTTGCGCCTCCGGCGCGGTAAGAATCGGGCCATTCTCTTAAATTCGGATTCATGCGATTGCCCTGCAGAGCGCGGCCAACGCCGCCGCGCCGCCGGCTGTTACCCTAAACTCTAAGATTGCGGGCGCTTCGGCTGCCCTGGGAGCATGATCCGGGAATGAACAAGCTTATCGTCGCCAATCTGCTGCACCGCCCCGTGCGCTCGATCATCAGCGTGCTGGCGGTGGCCATTGAAGTCATCATGATTCTCTCCATCGTCGGCATCTTCATGGGCATGTTGAACGATCAAAAGCAGCGCACCAACGGCATCGGCGCCGATCTGACCGTGCGCCCCTCCAATGCCAGCATGATGAACGGCGTCGGCGGCGCGCCCATGCCAGTGAAAAACATCGAGGCCATTCGCAGCCTGCCGCATGTGGCCGTAGCCACCCCGGTGACCCAGAATCTGACCACCGCCGGCAAGGTCGAGGTCATCTACGGCATCGACTATGCCACCTTCAACGCCATGAAGCCCTTTGTCTTCCTCTCCGGCGGACCGTTTCAGGGACCGGACGACGTGATTGTCGACGATGTCTTCGCCCGCTCCGATCACGGCTACAAGGTGGGCGACTCGATTTCCATCATGAACCGGGATTTCCGCATCTCGGGCATTGTCGAAGCCGGCCGCGGCGGGCGCAAGCTGCTGCCCATCAAGACCATGGCGCGGATGATGGGCGACCCCAACAAGGTCTCACTCTTCTACGTCAAGTGCGACAAGACAGAGAACGAGAACCTGGTCATCGACGAAATCCACGCCGTGCGCGGCCTGGAAGGCAACCAGGTGCAGACCATGGAGGAGTGGCTCTCCATGATGACCCCGGAGAAGCTGCCCGGCTTCAACATCGCGCTCGATGTGGTTACCGGGATCGCTGTCATCGTCGGCTTTCTGGTGATCTTCCAGTCGATGTACACGGCGGTGCTGGAGCGCACCCGCGAGATCGGCATTCTCAAGTCCATGGGCGCCTCCAAGCTGACCATCGTCAGCGTGGTGCTGCGCGAGACGGCGCTGATGGCGGTGGTGGGCGTGCTGCTGGGCATCGCCGGCACCTATGGGGTGAAAATACTTCTGATTCATCTTTACCCCACCCAGCACTTCGAGATCACCCTCCCCTGGATGGGCAAGGGCGCGGTCATCGCCTTTGTGGGCGCGCTCTTTGGCGCCCTCTACCCGGCCTGGATGGCGGCCCGCAAAGACCCCATCGACGCATTGGCGTACGAATAAGACAGGGGTTAGGGATTAGGGGTTAGGGGTTAGGGGTCAGGGGTTAGGGGTTAGGGGTCAGGGGTTAGGGGTTAGGGCGAAGCGGTGAACCTGCCAGGTTCACCGCTTCTTTTTGCGCTGCGAATGAGAGGGTTGAACGACCTCTTACATGCGGGTCGGATGCAAATAGAGAACTCGCAATTAGATTGAAGAATCAAGAATAAGGCTTGACTTCATGCCTGCTTCAAAACCAACATCCTTGCTAACCCCTAACCCCTAACCCCTAACACCTAACACCTAATCCCTAACCCCTGATCCCTGATTCCTTCAACGTTTTGGATCTGAAAAAGACGGCGGCCGAAGCCGCCGTCCAGGTGTGTGCCCCTGCGGGCAGGTTAGAAGAAGAGGCGCATGGAGAGTTCAATTTGGCGAGGAGCGAAGCTGAATCCGCTGTTGTTGGTCTTAGTGACCGCGCCAAAGGCGTTGCCGTTGTAATTGAAGACCAGGCTAGTGCCGTTTTCCAGCGTGTAAGCGGTGCTGGTGACCGCGGTGACATTCTGGTGGTTGGCCAGGTTGAAGGCCTGGCCCATCAGTTGCAGGCGATAACGCTCGTGGAAGACCAGATCCTTCTCCAGGCGCAAGTCGTCTACGATGGTCCGTTTCTGGAAGTGGTTGTTGAAGCCAAGTTGGGGGAGAATGCTCGTTCCGCCGGCGCCGTTCAGGTCTCCGGCGATGCCTTCGCTGCCGGCGCTGACGCTGGCGGTATACGGCAGCCCTGCCTGGCCCTGAATGCTGTTATCGATCTTCCAGTTGTTGGTTAGATAACGAAGCCGCGGGTCGACGTGGAAGTCTGGCGAAGTGTATACGGCGTAGGCCACCACGCGGTTCTTGATGTCCCAGGTGCTGTTGCCGTAGTTGGCGCGCGGGTTGCCGTAGGGATCGTACCAGTTGTTGCTGTTGCCCGCCGTCGAGGCGTTCTGCGAGTAATCCAGCGAGTGCGCCCAGGTGTAGTTGACGTCGAATTGCAGGCTGTGCCAGGTGCGATTCTGCGCTTCCAGGGCCAGCGCGTTGTAGCTGGAGTTGACGTTGCTGGTGTATTCGGTAATGGCCTGGTAGTTGGTGGCGGCGGCGCCCAGCAAGGCGGTGTTGCCATAGGCGGTGTAGACAGGAACGTTGATCACCGTTCCATTGGGAAGCGGGCTCAGCCCGGTGGAGTCGCTGATGGTGAATTGGGTAAGCGTGGTGGCAGGATTCAGATTGACGTCAAGAAAATTGGGCAGATGGCGGCCCAGACCGCCCAGGTAGCTGGCGCTGACGATCGTGCCCTTGCCCACTTCCTGCTGCAGGATGAGGTCGAACTCCTGCACCTTGGGGGTCTTCATGTTGGCGTCGAAGAAGTAGGCGCTGGGCTTCACCGAACCGGAGTTGCTCACCTGGGTTGTGGTGTAGGTGAAGGGAAAGATCGGCTCGGAAGAAAGGCCGGTCGAATGCGAGACGGTGCTGGCGTTCTGCGCCAACGGGCTGCCGGTGGAAGCGAGAGCGGTTTCGATGTTGCCGTTGGTGATGCGCCCGACGTAGATGCCGTAGCCGCCGCGCAGGGTGGTCTTACCCGTGCCGGAGAGATCGTAGGCAAAGCCCAGGCGGGGGCCAAAGCCGGACTTGTCGCTGGGGTGGTTGTTGATGCCGTTGAAAGGCACATAGCTGCCGGTCGCTGCGGTGAGGTTGGCGTAGGGAGCAGGCAGCGCCTCATAGTCGAAGCGAAGACCGGCTTGCAGGGTGAGGCGAGGGGTCATCTTCCAGTCGTCCTGGGCGAAGTAGCCCTGGTCCATGGTGGTCAGATCGAAGGCCGACGGGCCGTAGTCCTGCAGGAATGTGTTGTAGCAAGGGTACGTGCCGACAGCCGTGGCAACCGTATTGGTCTTGGTGTTGAGCGTCGCCGCGGATTGGATCGCACTGTCGCAAGTGCCTGTGGAAGCGCCCTTCGAGTACAAGTCGGCAAAGTAGTTGGCAAGGTTGGAGCTGTAGGTGAACTTGCCCTCGTAGTACTGCTGCTGATTCTCTAGGTCGTAGTTGTGCACCATGTCGATGCCGAACTTCATGTTGTGGCGGCCTTTGTTGTAGTAGAGGTCGTCGCCTAACTGCCACTTGCGCTCGTCCGGGTAGGCCGGGCGGAAGGAGTAGTAGGGGGCGCCGATGTACAGGCCGATCGAGGTGTAGAGCTGCACGTAAGGGTCATTGGGGCCGCTGCCGTTGACGCCGCCGGGGGTGCTGGCGACGAGATTCTTGGTGTCGTACGCGGTGATCGGCTGCAGGCTCTCGTCATTCAACTCGCGCCCGTACTGATAAAGCACTTCGTTGCTGAGGTGCGAAGAGATCTGGGTCACCAGCTTGGTGACGCCATAGTCCAGCTTGACGAAGTCGTTGCCGGCAGAATCCAGCGAGTAGTCGCCGGTGGGGTTGCTCTGCACGCCGCCGGGAGAATCCCAGCGCAGGCGGTGATACAGGAAGCTGACGCGGTTCTTGCTGTTGATCTGCCAATCCAGCTTGGGGGTGTTGATCTCCTGATAACCGGCGCGCGGAATCAGGCCCATATCGTTGCTGACAGCGGTGATGCCGTTGTTATACAGGGTCAGAGCGTCGGAATAGGTGACATTGTTCCCATAAGAAGTCTGCGCCGACGTTGAAAGGCGGGCCGCCAGGGTGCAGATCTGCTGGTCGAGTGTGGCGTTTGCCGTGGTGACGCCGGTGGAGTTGGCAGGCAGGTAGCCCGTGCCTGTGCCGGCGGCACTGGAGCAGGCGGAGTCGCCTGCCGAGCCCAGAACATCCGGCAATTGATAAAAGTTTGCCGGTTTGGTGGGCACGCCGTACAGCGGGAAGATGTGGGTGTGCTGATCGTAGGTGTAGATCCAGAAGAGCTTGTCCTTGATCAGCGCGCCGCCCGCAGTGAAGCCGTAGATCTTGCGAATGTCCTCGGGCTTGAGAGGCGAGGTGACGTTGACGCCGTTGACGTCTTGGGTCAGGGTGGTCTGCGCCTGGTAGGCGTTCCAGTTGCTCTCACGATCCCAGAAATAGGCCTCGCCGTGCAGGGCATTGGTTCCGCTCTTGGTCACCGAGTTGACCACACCGCCGGCGGCGCGGCCGAACTCGGCCGGATAGACACCGGAGTTGACCTGGAACTCGCGCACTGCCGAGCCGGAGGTCGAATACGCCTCGCGGGTGCGGCCGCGTTCTTCCGCAAAGAAAGCCTGATTGTCGTCGGCGCCGTCGATCATCACGTTATTCATGATGGTGCTGATGCCGCGCACGCTGATCAGGCCGTAGCCGCTGGTATCTACCGTGACGCCCGGCGTCATCAATGCGAGCGCCGACCAGCGGCGGTTGTTGATGGGCAGGTTCTCCAGCGCGACCGAATTAATATTCGACGAAAATTCCGGCGACTCGAAGTTCAACACCGGCGCCTCGGCCGTCACTTCCACCGTGGTTGTGGTCGAACCGGCGGTCAAGTGAGCCAGCAGCGAGGTCGACTGGCCAACCTGCACAATCACCTGCTTGGCGCGATAGGTGTCGAATCCGTTGGCGGTGACGGTCACCGTGTAGGTGCCGGGGTCCAGCAGCGGAGCAACAAAACTGCCGATGTCATTCGATTGCAAAACGATGGATGCGTTGGTCGCGTCGTTGACGATCTTGACGGTGGCGTTGGATACAACGGCGCCGCTGGCATCGAAGGTGGTGCCGGCAATGGCGCCTTGTGTACTGGTTTGAGCGTACAGCGCAGGCGGGATAGCGTTTACAACCAGGGCCAGGAACGCCAGGCTGAGCAAGCCAAGGCGTATTTTTGCAAATCTCATTGTGGCTCTCCGAGAATTTCGTTCAAATGAACAGCGTTAAGGTGAATCGCCGTTGCTGCGAGGGCGTCTCGCACACGCGGCGCGCGTTGCCGGGGAGTGAGTTGGAGAAGGTAGCTGTTTCGGGATTTCTTGTTCAAGCGGGTAGAGGCCGCCGCAAACGGCAGCCCATTCCATCTAGAGAAACTACAGAAGGCGCGTCAATAGACGGTGAAGAGGCGGTGAATTGCGCAGCCTGTTCAATTGCCCTATTGTTAATTTCTCGATAGAGGGAGCAGGGAAAGCGGAAACCGCCGGCTAAGGGGTAGATGCAGGGCATTCTTTTTGAAACTTAAAGACCTCTGATTCAGTGCGCCCTTTAAGAACCGGCCTTCCCTCAGGGGCTAAAGCCCATTGATTTCTCTGGCTTTATGTACGGGCTAAAGCCCGTACCCTTCAAAACTTCGACTGAATCAGAGATTCCTTAAGCCGCATTTTTTCCTTAAGGTAAACTAAAGAATGAAATCCATCCCCGGACCCCCGCCGGGAGTTTTTTAGGGACGAAACCATTGACGAATGCCTGGAAACGCCGGCTGAATGCCGTTTGGCCGGTTCTGTGGATGGCCCTGATTGGCGCTTTCGCGCTGCTGCACGCGCTGCACCTGCGCGCCGACTTCCCCAACCACACCCCATGGTTTATGGATGGGGCCAAGTACACCGACGAGGGCTGGTACGGCAATGCCGCCGTCCGCGCCCACCTCTTCGGCAATTGGTATCTGCCCGGCGACTTCAACCCCGCCCCGGCGGTTCCGGTGTGGCCGCTGCTGGAGTGGCTGCTCTTCTTCTTCACCGGGGTCTCGATCGCCGCCGCGCGGGGACTTGCGGTGGGCTTTTTCTTTGTCAACCTACTGCTCAGCTATCTGCTGCTGCGCACCAGGGGACCGCGCTGGGTAGGGCTTCTGGCTCTCACGTTGCTGGTCACCAGCCCCTTTCTTTATTGTTTTAGCCGCCTGGCGATTCTGGAGCCGATGCTGACCGCCTTCACACTGGCGGCGCTGAATCTGGCCGTCCGCTTGCCCCGGCTGCGCCGTCCGCTGCTGGCTTCGGCGGCCATTGGGCTGCTCTATACCGTGATGATGCTGACCAAGACCACCGCCGTGTTTTTGCTGCCGGCGCTGGGCTGGGCTATGCTGCTACCACTCTGGCAGAATCGCCGCCTGGCGCTGCGTTGCGCCCTGCTTTCAGCAGTCACATTTGCCGCCACCTTCGCCGCATGGATGGCCCTGGTCATCGCCAAGGGCCTGCTGCCCGACTACAAATACCTGTTCTTCATCAACAAATACATCAAGCCGCCCGAGTACTACTGGCCGCTGTGGAGCTTCTGGTGGTCCTTTCACGGCGGCCTCTGGATCGACCACATCCTCATCCCGCTGGCCGGGGTGCTGATCCTGGGCGCGGCCGCGGCCTGGATGCTGCGCCGGAGTACCGGGGTCCCCGCGGACAGGTCTTCGTCCGTGGGGTGGAGCGCTTGGGGCCGCGGGCTGCTGCTGGACCCCGTCTTTGGCGCTTCCCTGCTGGCGGTGGTGGGCTACATCGGCTTCATGACCTACCAGAATCATCCCCAGCCGCGCTACTTCGCCTTTGCAACGTTTTTCATCTTCTTTATGGTGGCGCTGGGGGTGGGATCGCTGCTGGCTGAAACCGGTCTTCTGCGCCGCCTGGGCTGGGCGGTGGGAGCGCTTGCGGTGCTGGCGGCGGGTTTTAACGGATTTCAGACGGCTACCTTTGCCACCCATCCCGAATACACCTTTGTCAGCGCCGCCAAGCGGCTCACCCACTACATCGACGCCCATCCCAACGGCAAACGGCTGCTGGTATCGATCAGCGGCGACCAGATCACCCTGGCCACCCACCTGCCCACCCTGTGCGACGATTTTGGCACGCAGGAGCTGGTCGCCAAACTCCAGCGCTACCAGCCCGGCTGGTACGCCACCTGGAACGACATCGATCCCGGCACGCTCGAAGATCTGCACAACCACTACGCCCTGGAGCAGGTGGCCAGCTTTCCCGCCTTCGACGACCCGGAGCGCAACGTGCTGGTGCTCTTCAAACTGCACCCGCTGGCCAACGGCCTGGTGCGCGAGCCCAGCCAGGAGAACCTGCAAGTGGTGCTGGCCGGCGACAAGATCCAGATCCCCATCGAATAGAGCAGAAGCAGCGTCCCTAGCCGTGTTCAGTGCAGGCCAGGCCGCCGCTCCCCGATGGCCGCGGCGACTTGAGTGCGCTGCTCCCGGGCTACGGCAACTCTGGTTTTGCCGTAGGCGCAAGACCGCTCATTTGCGGGCCGGAAACAGGGTCCGCAGGCGCCTTTTGCCCGCCTTCCAATTGGTCAGTCCACAAAGCGTGATTATTTGATGTTTTCTGCGATTCTCGTGGATTTAACCGCCATGTGGTCTGACCGCAATCCCGCTTCCTGTTCCATTTGCGGACTTTAGTAACCGTGTGACTGCAATCACTCGACAGTGTTCATTGCGGATGGTACGCTTCCGTTGACTTTTTCCCTCGGTTATGCGTGTTCTGTATTCCCGTGGGGGGCTCTTGCTCTTCGTACTCAAACAATTTTTGGGAGGATTTGTGACTGCACAGTATGGGGTGAATTTCTTTCTGGCCGTGGGCGGACTGTCGCTCGTGACGGCATTCTTCTTCGCCTGCCGGGCGACCGGCGCGGGAGCGTTTTTGAAGAGCCGGTACAAGACCGTGGCGGCCCTCATGGGCCTGCTGCTGCTTCCCACACTCGCCGGCGCGCAGGAAGCCGCGGGCGGCGAAGCCAGCCTGAAGCTGCGGGATCTGTCGGTCGTCAATCACTTCGGCTTGAGCGGCCCTGCCCTTCTCATGATCGGCTTGCTCTTCTGCGTCGGCGGCTTGCTCTTCGGTATGACCATCTTCTACCAGTTGAAGAACCTGCCCGTGCATAAATCGATGCGCGAGATGTCCGAGCTGATCTATGAGACCTGCAAAACGTATCTGATCACGCAGGGCAAGTTCATCATGCTGCTGTGGGTCTTCATCGCGGTCATTATCTCGCTCTACTTTGGCTGGCTGGCGCCGGTGGGCAATGTTGCGGTCACCCTGCCCATCATTCTGGCGTTCAGTCTGGTCGGCATCGCCGGCAGCTACGGCGTGGCCTGGTTCGGCATTCGCGTCAACACCTTCGCCAACTCCCGCGTGGCCTTCGCCGGATTGAAGGGCAAGCCCTATCCGCTCTTCGCCATTCCGCTGAAGGCGGGCATGAGCGTGGGCATGATGCTGATCTCGGTCGAGTTGCTCATCATGCTCTTCATCCTCCTCTTTGTTCCAGCAGCCTATGCCGGCCCCTGCTTCATCGGCTTCGCCATCGGCGAATCGCTTGGCGCCGCCGCTCTGCGTATTGCCGGCGGCATCTTCACCAAGATCGCCGACATCGGCTCGGATCTGATGAAGATCGTCTTCAAGATCAAGGAAGACGATGCTCGCAACCCCGGCGTCATCGCCGACTGCACGGGCGACAACGCGGGCGACTCGGTTGGACCCTCGGCCGACGGCTTCGAGACCTACGGCGTTACCGGCGTGGCTCTGATCACCTTCATCCTGCTGGCCGTCAAGAGCCCCGTGACACAGGCCGAACTGCTGGTCTGGATCTTCGTCATGCGCGTGGCCATGCTCATATCGAGCTCGGCCGCCTACTTCCTCAACGGCTTCATCGCCAAGATGAAATACGGCAACTCCGACGAGATGGACTTCGAGGCGCCCTTGACCTCGCTGGTCTGGATCACCTCGATCGTCTCCATCGCCCTGACCTACGTCGTCTCGGCTCTGATGATTCCCAACCTCGCCGGCGACCCGACGCTGTGGTGGAAGCTGGCTTCCATCATCTCCTGCGGAACCCTGGCCGGCGCGCTCATCCCCGAGCTGGTCAAGGTCTTCACCTCGACCAACTCGGCCCACGTGCAGGAAGTCGTCACCAGCGCCAAGGAAGGCGGCGCGTCTTTGGGAATTCTCTCGGGCCTGGTGGCCGGCAACATGTCCGCCTACTGGCTGGGACTCAGCATGGTCGCCCTCATGGGACTGGGCTACTTCTTCAGCATGATGGGCGGGTCGATGGACATCATCATGCTGGCTCCGGCGGTCTTCGCCTTTGGCCTGGTGGCCTTCGGCTTCCTGGGCATGGGACCGGTCACCATCGCCGTCGACTCCTACGGCCCGGTAACCGACAATGCGCAATCCGTCTTTGAGCTGTCGCTGATCGAGACCCTTCCCGGCATCGAAGCGGAGTTGAAGAAGGACTTCGCCATCGACGCCAAGTTCGAGCGCGCCAAGCACCTGCTGGAAGCCAACGACGGCGCCGGCAACACCTTCAAGGCCACCGCCAAGCCGGTGCTGATCGGCACCGCCGTGGTGGGCGCAACCACCATGACCTTCTCCATCATCATGGCCCTGACCAACGGCTTGCGCGATCAGGTCGCGGTCTCTAAGCTCTCGCTGCTGCACGCGCCCTTCATGCTGGGGCTGATCTGCGGCGGCGCGGTGATCTTCTGGTTCGCCGGCGCTTCCATGCAGGCGGTCACCACCGGCGCTTACCGCGCGGTCGAGTTCATCAAGAAGAACATCAAGCTGGAAGGCGTGGAGAAGGCCTCAGTCACCGACAGCAAAAAGGTGGTCGAGATCTGCACCAAGTACGCGCAGAAGGGGATGTTCAACATCTTCCTGGCGGTCTTCTTCGCTACCCTGTCGTTCGCGTTCATGGAGCCGTTCCTGTTTGTCGGCTACCTGTTCTCGATCGCCATCTTCGGTTTGTATCAGGCGATCTTCATGGCCAATGCCGGCGGCGCCTGGGACAATGCCAAGAAGGTGGTCGAAGTCGACCTGAAGATGAAGGGTACACCGCTGCACGATGCCACCGTCATCGGCGACACCGTCGGCGATCCTTTCAAGGACACCTCGTCGGTGGCCATGAACCCCATCATCAAGTTCACCACCCTCTTCGGATTGCTGGCTGTCGAGCTAGCCGTGAAGCTGACAGTGAGCAACCCCATGCTGGTCCACGTGCTGACCGTGGTCTTCTTCCTGGTCTCCATGTTCTTCGTGCACAGATCGTTCTATGGCATGAGGATCGAAACCGAAGAAGGCAAGTAACTCCTACTTCGTCAAACCAAAGCACAGAAGACGCCGCCTGGAAACGGGCGGCGTTTTCTGTGCGCAAGAGGGCGGCTGCTTCCCATGATCTGATCTAAACATATTGCGTTTCGCCGCGCCCCTCCAGGGCGCGAGGTTGATTTGGCGAGCTCCCCAGGACTGCCCCTTCCCCCTCACTGCGTTCAGGGTCAGGGTTGTCCTGGGCTGTTATCACAGCCTCCCTCCGGGAGGCGTAGCAGGCCGCTGTCTCATTCAACCCGATTGAGATGCTTTCAGCTTGACGATCTGCCTACCGTTTTCGTCGAAGTTGGCTGGGTCGAGCCAGCGCTCGAAGGCCTGCTTGCGGGCAGGCCACTCGTGATCGAGCATCGCGAACCAGGCGGTGTCGCGGTTGCGTCCCTTGACCACCATGTGCTGGCGGAAGACGCCCTCGAAGCTGAACCCCAGCCGCTCGGCCGCGCGCCGCGAGGGCGCGTTGGCCGCATTGCACTTCCATTCGTAGCGCCGATAGCCTAGGTCAAAGATGTGGCTAGCCATCAGGTACATCGCTTCGGTGGCCGCTGTGGTGCGTTGCAAGGCGGGCGCGAGCAGGATGTTGCCCACCTCGGCGACGCCGTTGGCCGCGTCGGTGCGCATCCAACTGGCATAGCCGCCGGCTTGCCGCGTTTCAACCGGCACGACGGCCAGAAAGACGGCGTCTTGCGCCGCCTGCTTCATCTCGATGGCCTGGCGGAACTCGGCCTCATTGGCGAAAGGACCGTCCGGCATCCAGGCCCAAATATCGTCGTGGCCGCTGACGGCCTTCCAGAGGGCCGGGGCGTGGCGCTGGGCGTCCAGTGGCTCCAGCACGACCATGCGGCCGCATAAAGAGACCGCGGAGGGGCGGGGACGGGGCTTCCAGGCGGGCAGGGATTGCGTATTTTCACTCACGAAGACAGACTACCAGTCTCTTCGCACCCCTCGCGCCTGCGTGGCGAGGAAGCAGCGTTTTCCGATTGCGTTTCGGCCTATACTGGAGGCGAGGCGCCCCATGTCGACCCACAATCTCCAATTGAGCGATGAACTGGCCAGCTTTGTAGCCGCCCGCGTTTCCAGCGGCCAGTACCCCGACGCCAGCGCGGTGGTGAATGCCGCCCTGCACCTGCTGGAGCGCGAGCAGAGCGAGTACGACGACAAGATGGCGGCGCTCAAGGCGGCCATTCAGGAAGGACTCGACAGCGGTGTAGCCGAGGGTGATGTTTTTGCGCAACTTTCTGACGATGTCGATCAATTGGCAGTGCTGCGCACGGCTATTCAGAAAGGGATTGACAGCGGCATTGCCAAACCGGGGGTTTTCGAGCGGGTGCGCCAAAAATACAGTTTGCCGCAGCGAGAAACATGCGCATGAAGGTCACACGCATATCCGTTGAAGCCGAGGCGGATATCGACCGGATTGCTGCTTATACAACGGATAAATGGGGCTGGCAGCAAAGCGATCGTTATCTGGCCAAACTGGAAGATTCTTTTGAGCTTCTGCTGCAGAACCCCACCATTGGCAGAGCCTGCGGGGTTCTCTTTGCAGGACTACGCCGCTTCGAAACAGGCAAGCATGTCGTCTTTTATCTAATTGAACCCACAGGGATACAAGTCGTACGCATCCTCCACCAGCAGATGATCCCCACTCCGGCGCATTTCGAGCCGTAAGCCGCTAGCTCTCTTCTTTCGCTGAGTCCTTACAATCGAGCAGATTCGCCCCCAATCTCCACATCTCCACAGCGAGGCCGCACAAATGCACTGCTTTTGCGCCTTGTGCCCGCTCCAGGGTGGGGATAGCCTTGGAGATGTCCTCCGAGACGGCTCCCGAGGCATGGACTGCACCGGTTTTGCAGCAAAAGCGGCGATGGAAAGCCGCGCCGAGCGAGGCTGTTTACGCTTTCCACAGGCATTTACGGGGGATTCAAGAAATGCCGCCGGTATGTGTTGGAAATACAAGATGTTGTGGTTTGTTGTTGACATGCACCACAGATGGCGGTATTTTTTCATCTGCGGCTGTAAACACTCCCATCATCCGGCTGTAACATTCGCGCGGATTTGAAGGCGTTCTAGCGATTCCAGAATTTGCTGTACTTCGAAACCCATGCATTCAAGTCGGCGCAAGCCTCAGCGAGCGGCGACCTTGCAGAAAGCAAACAGAGTATAGGCATTCTGGAATCGCTCTAGTACCCGCCCCAAAGCCATCGGAGTCGAGAGTTCGCCGCGCTTTCACGTTTCCGCGTCCCGATCTTCGAACCAGCACTCCCCCGCACGCTCCCAGGCTGCATGACGCCGGAAGCGAAGGGTTCATCAACGGCTTTTGACGATATTAAGGAGATTTTCATGAACGAGGCCCCCACTCATACTTCCACCGCGACCCTCCACACGCCGTATACACAGAGAGGGCTGATCTTTACCCGCCGCTTCACCAGCGAGGGCGTTTCCCCCTACAGCGAGATGCAATGGGAGCGGCGCACGGCCTCGATCACCGACCAGAAGGGCAACATCATCTTCGAGCAGCGCGACGTCGAGGTCCCGGCCGACTGGTCGATGACGGCCACCAACATTGTGGCCTCGAAGTACCTGCACGGGCAGTTGGACACGCCGGAGCGCGAGACCGGGGTGCGGCAGTTGGTGGGCCGCGTGGCCGAGACCATTCGCGGCTGGGGCATGAAGGGCGGCTACTTCGCCACTTCTGAAGATGCCGGCATCTTCCACGACGAGCTGGTGCACATGCTCTTGACGCAGAAGGTGGCCTTCAACTCGCCGGTATGGTTCAACGTGGGCTGCGACCGCCTGGAGCCGGATGCGGTCGGGCAGAGCTGGCACTGGGACCCGGCCACCGGCGGAGTGGTCTTTGCCGGCACCGGCTACAAGAATCCGCAGTGCTCGGCCTGCTTCATTAACGCCGTGGACGATTCCCTGGACTCGATTCTTACCCTGGCCAAGACCGAGGGCATGTTGTTCAAGTGGGGGTCGGGAACGGGCACCAACCTGTCTTCGATCCGCGGCTCGATGGAGAATCTGTCGGGCGGCGGTGTGGCCAGCGGTCCGCTCAGCTTCATGCGCGGCTTCGACGCTTTTGCCGGCGTCATCAAGAGCGGCGGCAAGACGCGCCGCGCCGCCAAGATGGTGATTCTGAACGCCGATCACCCCGACATCATGGAGTTCATCGACTGCAAGGCCAAGGAAGAGGCCAAGGCCTTCGCGCTGATCAAGGCGGGCTACGACGGATCGGGCCCGGATTCCGAGGCCTTCTCGTCGATCTTCTTCCAGAACGCCAACAACTCGGTGCGCGTGAGCGACGAGTTCATGCACGCCTATGAGAACGACGGCGACTTCACCACCCGCACGGTCAAGGAGCGCGAGCCGGTCAAGACCTACAAGGCGCGCGACATTATGCGCAAGATCGCCGAGGCCACCTGGCTCTGCGGCGATCCCGGCATGCAGTTCGACACCACCATCAACCGCTGGCACACGAGCAAGAACACGGCCCGCATCAACGCCTCGAATCCCTGCTCGGAGTACATGTTCCTGGACAACTCGGCCTGCAACCTGGCCAGCTTCAACCTGATGAAGTATGTGACGCCGGGCGGCGGCTTCGACATTCCCGCCTATCGCCACTCCATCTCGGTGATCATTACCGCCATGGAGATCCTGGTGGACAACTCCGGCTATCCCACCGAGGCCATCTCGCGCAACTCGCACGATTACCGTCCGCTGGGCCTGGGCTACGCCAACCTGGGCGCGCTGCTGATGGCCTTCGGACTGCCCTACGATTCCGCTGCCGGCCGCGATCTGGCCGCCGCGCTGACCGCCATTCTCTGCGGTCAGGCCTATCTGCAATCGGCGATCGTGGCTGCCAACTGCCCGTCCATCGCCTCGGCAACGCCGCTGACCGCCTCGGAAGAGCACCAGGGCGGCGCCTGCCCCGGCTTCTATGTCAACCGCGAGCCCTTCCTCGACGTGATCCGCATGCACCGCGCCGAAGTCAACAACATCGGCAAGTCGCGCTCGAGCGCCGAGCCCTTCAGCGTGCCTCACCTGGACGCGCTGCTCGACGCCAGCCGCGAGTGCTGGGATATGGCCCTGGTCTATGGCGAGCGCTACGGCTATCGCAATGCGCAAACCACCGTGCTGGCGCCCACCGGCACTATCGGCTTCATGATGGATTGCGACACCACCGGCATCGAGCCCGACCTGGCTTTGGTCAAATACAAGAAGCTGGTGGGCGGCGGCATGATCAAGATTGTCAACAACACCGTTCCCGCCGCGCTCTTCAAGCTGGGCTACAGTGACGATCAGGTCAACGCCATCGTCAGCTACATCGACGCCACCGGCACCATCGAGGGCGCGCCGGGCATCAAGCCCGAACATCTGGCCGTCTTCGATTGCAGCTTCAAGCCGGCCAAGGGCACGCGCTCGATCCAGTACATGGGCCACATCAAGATGATGGCCGCCACCCAGCCCTTCCTCTCCGGCGCCATCTCCAAGACCGTCAACCTGCCCCACGAGTCCACGGTTGAAGATGTGGCCGAGGCCTATGCCGAGAGCTGGCGGCAGGGTATCAAGGCGGTGGCGATTTATCGCGACGGTTCCAAGGGCACCCAGCCGCTCAACGTAACCGCCGAAGCCAAGCGCGAACCCTCGGTGCTGGACGCCGCCGGCAACCGCGTACTGGCCAACCTGGCCGCCGGCCAGGGCGCCGCCGAAGCCGATGTGAAGACGCTGGAAGCCAAGATCGGCGAGAAGATCGAAGTGCCGGCCAAGCAGGTGCTTGCTGCCGCGGCTTCCTTCCAAAAGGCGCTGGAGGAGATCGTCCGCGCCGCCGCCGTGCCCACGCTACAGGCCGTACCGGTCTCCGAGCAAACGCCCGCCGAGGCCAAGCAGGATCTCAACGGTCCGCCCCGCGCCGTGCGCCATCGCCTGCCCGACGAGCGCGCTTCGGTAACTCACAAGTTCTCCATCGCCGGCCACGAGGGCTACATCACGGTGGGCCTCTATCCCACCGGGCAGCCGGGCGAGATCTTCATCAAGATGGCCAAGGAAGGTTCGACGGTCAGTGGCCTGATGGACGCCTTCGCCACCTCGATTTCGCTGGCCTTGCAGCACGGCGTGCCGTTGAAGGTGTTGTGCGAGAAGTTCGCCCACACCCGCTTCGAGCCCTCCGGCTGGACCGGCAACGAGCAGATCGGCTACGCCAAGAGCCTGATGGACTACATCTTCCGCTGGCTCAATCTGCGCTTCCTCTCGGGCACGCAGTTGACCCTCTTTGCCGGACTCGCTCCGCAGGCGCCGCAGTTGCCCGCCTCGCCCAGCCTGCTTCCGGAGAGCGATCCCGACGACGAGGATGCCGTTCCGCAGAGCCAGTTGGCCCGGCTGGCGGAAGAAGTGGCCAAGCGCCTCAACCAGGTGAGCAACCACGCCTCGACGCAATTCGGCGGGAGTCCGCAGGCGAATGCGGCAAATCCCTATTCACCCACGGGATTCGACGCCAAAGGCGCTTCCGGTCAAACTGGACCCGATCTGAAGGAGCGCGGCATCTATCACGCCGCCGACGCCATGCGCGAGATGTACGAGATGGGCGACGCGCCCAGTTGCTCGACCTGCGGCGCCATCATGGTGCGCAACGGCAGTTGCTATCGCTGCATGAGCTGCGGTTCCACCAGCGGATGCAGCTAGGAACTTATTGTTACTTTCACCATGGGGCTGTGCGTTGCTGCTTGAAATGAAAGTTGAAGCCATTTCGATGAGAGTTTTGAGCAGCAGATGAAAGTCATACGAAGCAAGTGCTTTAGAGCGATTCCAGAATGGCTATACCCTGCAACCTTCTTGCCAGGTCGTCGCTCGCTGGGGCTCGCGCCGACTTGATTGCATGGTTTCTGGGTACTCCAATTCTGGAATCGCTTTAGCGGCCGCGAAACGGGTGTTTCGCGGCCGTTTTTCTGCCCTTTTCTGGAGGATGGCTCTGTACCTGCCAGCGCAACGACGGACCGGTAGATGCGCTCTTCAAGGAATGCAGGGCAAAACTGCCGAGCGGTTTACGGGAACACCACTTCGACTTCTTCGATAGTTTCCTGTTCGGTGGGGACGAACTTCCACTTGAGGACGGCTTCCTTGGCCGCCTCGGCCAACATGCCGTTGCCCATGATGGTATTGACGGACTTGACTTTGCCGTCGGGCGCGACGGTGGCGTTGAGCAGCACCGATCCGGTGATCTTCATGCGCTTGGCCATCTCCGGATAGGCAGGCTTGGAGCGCGCGACGATCTCGCGGTCCGAGGCATGAGCGGCGAGCGGCAGGGCAAAGGTCATGGCAAACGCCAACAGGAGCGCTGCAATCTGTTTTGTGTTGGTCTGTCTGCTGGTTGCAGGATGGACGCGGAGCACCGCAGGAAGGTGAAGGAGGACGCTCATGATGACTCCAGATGAAAGGAATGAAGGTCGTTCTAAGGAGTTCATCGGTTACGGATGTGAATCCTGGGTGAGCGGATTAAGAATATCTAATGAATCAGGCCCGCACGTCTTGCCGGGCCTGATCGAGATGAATTAGTCTGTTAAATTTCGCGGAATCGGTTTATTTTGGCGTCGAAATCCTTTACCTTCTATGGCTTCTCCGGCCAGTTGTAGGTGGCGAGGAGCTTGCCGTCGGTTCCCACCAGCAGAATGGCTGCGTGGCCGCTGGCCAGTGTTCCCGCAAAGGACTTGCCGCTGCGGCGGTCGGTGAAGCTGACGGCGGTCTGGTTGCTCTCCGAGGTGAGCACGTAGAGGGTGGCCTTGGGGTAGAGGGTGGGGCAGATGAGAATGCCGGGGTCCTGGAGGGTAGTCGAGTAAATGGCGTCCACCTGCGCCGCAGTCAGGGCATAACGGTAGACGGCGCCGGTGGCGGCTAGATTCGAGTTCAGCTCCAGAGGCAGGGCGGAGAAGAGAATCCGCCCCTTTCCCAGCGGGATTTCAGTCCACTCTTTGCCGTTGGAGAGAGCGGCGCGATTGAGCACCGTGGTCTCCATGCCGGGGTAGCTGAGCAGCGCCTCGCCGGCCGGGGAGCGGAAGGTGGTCTCGCGCTCGTGCAGCGGGACGATCTGGTAAGGGATGCCGGCCGCATCGGCGCGCTGGGTGGCGTGCAGGTGCTCGTCGGCGGCAAAGGGGCCGCTGGCCAGCAGGACCGCTCCGTTGCGCACCTTTTCTTCGATCGCCTTCCATGCGGCGTCGGTCAGTCCGTAGGCCGAGGGCAGCAGGATCAGCTTGGGATTGCCCAACAGCTCGATCTGGTGCTCACCGACTGCATAGGCCGCGCCGCGGGCGTAGCCGTAGAGGGCGCGGACGGCATTCTGCTGCGCTTCAAGGGCCATGGAATTACCTACCGAGAGTTGCAGCGACTGGGGCAAAATGAGGGCCACATCGGGCTGCACCAGCGCGGTGGCGAAGGGCTCAGCCTGACGGGCAAATGCGCCCAGATCGCGCATCTGGTTCTCCCAGACCTTGCTGGAGCCGTCGCTCCGCAACATGCCGAAGTCCACCTCGCGATCCCAATCCCACTGCATCGCCCCGCTGGAGCCTGCGGCAAAGCCCAGCGCCCACTTGCGCTCGGTAATGCCCAGGCCGGTGAACTCGTCGTAGCGCCACGTGCCGTCGGCGTCCCAGGCGGGCTGATAGCCGGTTTCGCCGGTGATGTTGGGTGTGCCGGGACGCTTGGCGGCGATCGAATCCCAAAGCAGCGCATCGTCTTGCCAGTAGGTGTGGTTGGTGGTGAAGGAGACCCCGGCGTTGCCATAGAACTGGTTGAGCACCCGGTCGGTGACGCCGCCCTCGTCCTGGCCCACGTCGATCAACTGCTTGCTGCCGGTCGCGCGGATGGTCCCCACCATGGCCTTGACCCAGTCGCTGAAAGCCTGCTGGGCAAAGAGGTTGTAATCCACGGCGCGCACCTGGTTGGGGTTGCCGTGGCGGTCGTAGCGCAGTTCGGCCTGGGTGGGCAGAGGGATGGAGTCGAAGCTGCCCAGGCTCTCCGGCGTCACCCGCCAGGCTTCGGCGAGCGCTTCCAAAGAGGGGTACTGCTTGGCCAGCCACTTGCGCCAGGCGCCGGTCTCGGCGGGATCGGCGTTGGGCACGTTGCCGTGGAAGATCACCGAGGGATTGAAGACACTGGGCTCGTTGATCAGATCCCAGCTCAGCCAGGGCAGATCGTGGAAGCGCGCTACCACCGAGCGGATGTAGGCCTTCTGCGCCTCCATGGAGAAATTGTCGAGGTAGGGATTGGGCTGAGCGGCCCCGCCGTCTCTGCCGCCAAAGGGGTTGCCGGAGCGCGGCGAGAAGGCGAAAAAGGTGAAATTGACGGCGATGTGGTGACGATGGGCGCAAGCCAGAAAGCCCTCGACGTTGCGCAGGAAGCGCTCGTTGGCGCCGCCGCCGGCAATCTGGTCGATAAAGCGGGCATTGGGCATCCACACGCCGGTGCGGACGAAGGTCACGCCATGCGTCTCCATGGCGGCGAAGTCCCGCTCCCATACGTCGGCGTTGCGCGGGCCGCTGAAGTCCCAGCCGTTGCCCTCGGTGCCGAAATAGTTGCTGCCCACGGGGAAGTAGGGCTTTCCGTCACGGGTAAGGAAGTCGCCGGCTACGCCCAGCGCGGCCCCGTCGGCCAAGCTGGTCCGCTCCTCGACCCAGAAGCCGTTGCGGGCGAACTCGCGCTGCTGGCCGGCGATGGAGAGAACGCCGCTGACGGTATAGAAGCCCGGCGGCAGCGGCTGATGGAAGGTCGAGTCCAGATCTTCGCTGGCCGTTCCGGCGGCGGGCAGCGTGGCGCTGGCGAGCAGTTCTTTCCCGGAAGAGAGCTGGAGCTTGATTTCCACAGCGGCGCTGGATTTCGCGGTGTCGCTGGGCTTATCGAAGGAGGAGGCGGAGCGCTGCTTGGGCATGGTGCGCAAATGGACGGTGATCAGGGGCGGTTCACCGGGACGCAGGGCCGCGTGCAGCGTCTCGATGGAGAAACTCAGCGTTCCCTGGCGGGCATAGCGGGCGGATTGCGCGATCAGCGAACGGCCGTCGGCGGAGTCCCAGTAGCCGGCCTCGGGCTCGAAGTCCAAAGCAACCAGGCGCGCGGCCCAATGGTTGGCCACCATCACCGGGGCGGCCACCAGCAGGCCGGCGGTGTCGGCCATGTAGCCCAATCCGTCGAGACGGCCTTCGACGGTGAAGTAGCGGCGGGCGCGGATCTCGACCGGAGTCAGCCAGCTATAACCGTCCTTCCACTGAAAACGTGCGCCGGCGGCGACGGGAACCTCGTAGGTATGGCGAAAGTCGAGAGTGCGGGAGTAGGTGTCTTGCGGCGCGGAGGCGAGGTATTTCCCATCCACCAGGCGCACGGGGACGCGCAGCGGCTGCCCGCCCAGCACCAGCAGGTTGCCACCGCTGTTCAGATAGCGCTCGATGCTCTTCCAGGCGGCGGCGGGCAGCGCCGAACCGTAGGGCAGCACCAGCAGGTCGACGCCCTCGAGCGTGGCCGGGGTGTTGAGCGCAGCCTCGTCGGCAAAAAGAGGGGCGTCGGCCGCAACGCCCTGGCTGAGCGCCTGTTCGAGCGTGGCGCGGCTCACCGGCTGACTGGCGACGGTGGGAAAGCCCTCTTGCCAAAAGACGACGGTTTTGGCCTGAAGCGGCGCGGCGAGCAGAACGGAGGCAAGAAAAACCCAGAAGAATCGGCGCATGGTGATCTCCAAAGCAACAGAAAAAGGGGCAATCGCAACGAAAACGGCGGGACTGTGCGCGAGCCGCGTGTGCGCCCGGCGCTGGAGATTACGGTATCGTTATCAGGCCGCTGTTGACAAGTCTGCTCTGGCGGCAGCACGGATCAGTTCAGGCGGATTGCAAGGGCGTCAGGGTCAGCAGCAAGCCTTCGTCTGCGGCAAGAACCTGCGCGGCGATCGCGGTCAGATCTGCGACCAGATAATGGGCTGAATCGAGCGCATCGATGGAGTGGGAGAAGGTGGTGGCCACCACCGTGCAGCCGGCGGCGCGGCCGGCCTGTGCGCCACTGGAGGAATCCTCGATCACCACGCAGTCGGCGGGATCGAGGCCCAGCAGCGCCGCTCCGGCCAGAAAGGGCTGGGGATGCGGCTTGCCGTGAATCACCTGATCGGCGGTAATCAGCCGCCGCGGCACTGGAACGCCGCCCGCCGCCATGCGAATGCGCGCCAGGCGCTCGGTGGCGCTGGTCACCACCGTCCAGCGATGAGCGGGCAGCGCGGCCAGCAGGTTGAGCACCCCAGGCAGCACCCGCAGACCCTCGTTGTCGGCGATCTCCAGATCTTCAACGATCTTCAGCTCCGCTTCGCTGTCCAGATCGGGGCGCAGCTTGGCCACCGTTTCAATGGCCCGGCAACCGTGCGTGATCTCGCAGGCATAGGCGGGATCGATGCCGCGCATCTCGGCCCAGGCCGTCCAACTGCGCTCCACCGAGCCCAGCGACGAGATGAGAATCCCGTCCATGTCGAACAAAATGCCCTTGCAACGGATCTGTACCGGGGAGGAGGTTTTCATGCTTTGATTCTAGTGGAAGCGCAATCCAGCTCGCGGCATTCGAATTGCGGGTTAATCCTGTATAGTACGCAGTTGCGCTTTTCGTCTCCGGTCGCCCAAGACCCCGCATCCCAGATATCCCCCAGTCCAGAGGATTGCTGTCGCGACCATAAACTTTGTCGCGTTGGATTCACGATGCCCCTCAACGAGTAGGCTTAACAGTAAAATCGCGAACAGGAACCATACGATATCCCTTGTAACTCCTGTCCAAACAGCCTTTACATTGAGATGAGAGGTTTTTCCCACATATTTGTCTGTTGCAAGGTCATCTATCCACCTTCCAATCCGATACCAGATCATGGGCACGAACACTGTACCGAATGCTAGCTCCGTCGGCTCTCCCGATGGGAAAGGAATGTGAAGGAAGCCAGCCATAAGGTGGAGAACGACTCCAAGATAAACGGCGGGAAGGTTCAGCACCAACGACGCCATCAGAATCCTTCCGGCGCGCGGCCCTGGAGGAGTTGGACTGAACGATACAGTGCAATCCTCGCCGGTACAATCCGCCTGGGCCTGCTCCCGTGCCTCTGGCGGGACAGGCAGAACCCACGGTTCGCGGTGAACGATCAAGCTCGCCGCCAACAGTCCCAGTTGCACGCTGGTCATTATCAGCGGCAAAAATACTCGGAAGAAATGTCCCGTTTTGGCTGATGTTCTCACGAGAAACCCCGGTGCGACTCAGTATAGTTCAGGCAGTTTACCGGGTGATTCGATCTTTGGTGGTTGGTCACCAACTTGTCAGTAATATTTCAATCGATTCGCCAAGGAGTTGCCGAGCAATAGGGCGGAGCCACCTCAGGGCCCGAAGGCCGCGTGAAATCTGGGGGATGAATGCCGGGGCTATCGATTTTTGCATCCATCTTGTCCTTGCGCCGTCCTTACAGGACTCCGTAACAAACGTGTGGGATCCATTTTCCCCACGCTAAAGCGCTATCAATTACCCACATTTCCCGCCCCCATGATGACGCCCAGTTGGATGTCGACAAGACGGGTTAATCCTCGCCAGATGGTTTCGTTTCCAGGTGGCGGGTCCGAGTTGCGCGCCAGG